>ERZ777005.58-NODE-58-length-9306-cov-4.698951_pt1 | contig 9306 bp, 5 predicted proteins | sample MGYA00374958_ERZ777005 | MGnify/ENA primary metagenome ERZ777005 (study PRJEB29304, sample SAMN08777409) | plant metagenome | isolation source: Switchgrass | host: Panicum virgatum | place: USA: Austin, Texas | collected 2014-11-04 ... | reverse complement strand
ACACTTCTAGCTTCGTCGGCAGCGTCAGATGTGTATAAGAGACAGGAGATCGGCATAACCTACTGGATTGGCTGTAAAGTTGATCAAGAGGGATCGGTTACGGCTCCAGCCCGGCTGCTTGGGGAGTTGGTGACCAACCTTCCTGGCGGCAAAGTCGAGATATCAGCTAGCGAAACCAATATTTCAATTACCTCCCCACACTACAACTCGCACATTAACGGTATTGCTGCCGAAGAGTTCCCAATGATTCCTGAGGTAAAAGCCGACCCAGTAGTAACACTACCGGCAGCTGAGTTCCGCGAGGCGCTATCAGAAGTGGTTGTGGCGGCTTCCCCGGATGAGAATCGCCCAGTGCTGGCCGGGGTATATCTATATAAAGATGATGGCGACTTAGTGATGGCTGCAACCGACAGTTACCGTTTAGCTGAACGACGTCTCAAGCTTCCCAAGGGTCAGGATGGCGATCTTTCGGTAGTTGTTCCCGCCCGTACGATGCAGGAATTAGTACGGGTACTTGGTGATACCGAGGGTGATGTACGGGTATTTATTGCTGACAATCAAGTTATGTTCCAGATGGACACTATCGAGCTTGTATCTCGTTTGATCGAGGGGCAGTTCCCTAACTATCAACAGATTATTCCTCAGGAAGAGCTTACAGCTGCTATACTCCCCACCGCCGAACTCAGCCGTATCACCAAAATGGCCAACCTGTTTGCCCGCGAGAACGCTGGCAGCATTCGAGTAGAGGTGCAGGCAGAGGGTGAGATCCGCATTATGTCCTCAGCTTCTCAGGTTGGTGAAAACACTTCCAGCGCCGACTGCACCGTTGCTGGCGATGATGGCGAGATTTCCTTGAACGCCCGCTACCTAAGCGAAGCCCTCGCCGCCATTAAGACAAAAGATGTTTCCTTCTCGATGAGCGGTAAGCTCAACCCATGTGTTATCCGGCCAGAGGGTGATGATGCCGACGACTATCTTCACATCATCATGCCGCTGCGGACATAGGCTGGTTGACCGGCCCCAACCCCGCTGTCCCCTATCCTTCTCCCTAAAAATAGGCCCGTTTGCGGTAATTATGACCGCTTCCGGGCCTATTTTTTGCTCTTCTCGGCGGACCCCATACACATGTTTTGGAAAGAGGTACTCAAATGTGAGTATTATCTGAGTACCTAAAATGAAGAGAAGGGTATGGGTTAGTACAACCCCCCCCACGGATAACACGTATAATAAGATCATGCCGTTAACTAACCTTCAGCTCACCAACTTCCGCTCCTATACTGATCGCACCATTGAGCTCGACCCGGTGGCCACGCTGGTGGTGGGCCCGAACGCGACCGGTAAAACTAATCTGCTCGAAGCCCTGTTTGTGTTGGCGACTACCAAATCGTTCCGGGCTAAGGATGCCGAGCTGGTTTATCACGGCGAGGATTTTTATCGTTTGGCCGCTCGACAGGATGAAACCGAGCTGGCCCTCGGGTATCAAATAACCGAGGGCGGCACCGAAAAGCGAGCCCGTCACAACGGCGTCGCCAGGAGCTTAAGCGAACACCTTGGCACACTGCGAGTGGTTTTATTTGAGCCCAACGACCTCTTGGTCGTTTTTGGCCCTCCCGACCGCCGCCGCCGTTATCTCAACTTCATCCTCACCCAAACCGACACCGAGTTTGTGAAAATCCTGGCCAACTATCGCCGTATTCTGCAGCAGCGTAACCGGCTTCTGGGCGACTGGCAGGGGCAGACCAATGAGTTGTTTGCCTGGAATCTGCAACTGGCAGACCAGGCAGCCGAGATCGACCGGCGTCGCCGTGACCTCATTACCCACATTAATACCCTAGCCACCGAGCATTATGCGGCTATCGCGGGCAGTTCGGCGCCCCTAGAGCTGCGCTACCAAGGTGTTGTTGATGGTGCAGCAGAGTACGCCACCGGTTTTTTGCAGCGGCTTGAGGATAGCCTGCACCGTGACATTGCTGCCGGCTTCACGACGATTGGCCCCCATCGCGATGCTTTCGCTCTTATCTTCAAAGAAGCCGACATTGCCAGCGTGGCTTCGCGCGGTGAGGTGCGTACGGCCGTACTGGCGCTCAAGTTAGCCGAACTATCCTACATAGAGGGCCATACCGGCTCCAAGCCGCTCCTGCTGCTCGACGACGTCTTTAGCGAGCTCGACGATGCCCGCCGCCGCTATCTTCTGAAAACCCTCGGGGCCCACCAGTCGCTGATTACCACCACCAACGCCGACGTGGCCGCTGAGCTGACGGCTCAGCACACCACGATTCACACGGAGCTACCAAAAGCGGTAAAATCGAAGGCCAAGAAACGCTCATGAGTGACATGCGCGACTATTTACAAAAGAAGGCTGCCGAACTCGGGCTCGAGCGCGGCGATCAGTTAGCGAAGATCCAAAAGTATTTGGACGAGCACTACTCTGGCCAGTGCCGCGCAGGGCTGTACGAAGGAGTCTTGGCGATTACCACCCAGAGCTCATCGCTGGCCTCAGAATTACGTTTGAGCCAGGTAGCATTCACAAAAAGATTACAGGAAATAGAACCCTCGATCACCAAGTTCGCTATCCATATTAGATAGCAGCGTCTCTACTAGTTGTACGTTAGGTTAACGGGACCGGAATCGTATACTTCCTTGCCCTTGGTGTCATAGAGGTAAAGCTGAGCTGTAACAATATTCGAACACACCAACTTAGCTTTATAAATATCTTTGCGATTAAACTTGATGTCGAATTCCAGGGCGGTTGTAGCTCCTTTTGGTATGTCTTTGCGAGGGAGCGGAGTAATGTCATCAACCTTAATGCTGACCTCTTGGACGCTATTACCATGTTGAATGGAGTACTGGGTTATAGCGTATTTAAATGCGTCAAGCTGGTATTTGGAAACTCCATAATCAAGCAAATCAGCGGTACCCAGAAAGATCGGTTCGCTAGCCGCCCGGCCGTAGGTTTCAGGTGTTTGGTCGTGCGGATTTGAGACGGTTTGCTTCGACCAGCTGTCATAGTACGTATTTGATTCATTGTCGGGGCTAGAACCAAAATACCGACCCAGCAGAAACACTACCCCAAAGACTACAAGCGCCGAGACCAGAACTACCCCACCAATAATGAGCAGTTGCTTGCGGTCTTTACTCATAGCTTCGTCCTACTGTGAAATACCATACACACTCCCCGCGGCTATACCGTCCAGTATATCTTGCGGATCCCACTCTTTGCCACTGGTGTCGCTATGGCCAGAGTCTCCAACCTTCCATTTGCCGTCGGCGGTCACCGCTCGAATGACAATATAGTGGCCCCCAGGAGTCCATGGTAGTGCTCCAGCTCCAGCACCGACGACCAGACCGCCAGCATGAAGCACTTTATTAATATCGTCCACATTGGCTCCTACCTTTTGGGCCTGGAGGCCCCAGCGTTTCGCGAGAACCGGCGCAATATTCCAACTACTGCCAGCATTTGGTATGTAGAGGCTCTGGTGGGCAGCATAGGAAGCCGTCTCTACGGGTGTAACCTTCTTGCCGCTTAACGCAGTAATGACCATCGCCATGGCACTTGGTCCACAGCCGGACCGGCAAATAGTGCTGGAGCTATAGGGCTTGTTGGCCCACTGTGAATCACACTGGTTATAGACCAAGAAGTTATCGGCGTAGGCACTGGCTTCTCCGACACCGGTACAGTCGGTTGGCGAGGAGCTTGAGACGGTTGAAGCTCCGGAGGTCGCAGCAGCACCTCCATACTGACGCAAGGCCGTTTCGGCTAATTGGATTCGGTCATCATAGCTGCCAGTATCGCCCGAGACTTCGAAGCTTTTTTCGAAGTTTATAACCGCATCCTCCATCTTGGTCTCGGTCCGCAGCTTATCCAGGCTGCTCTTTTTGCCTCCGTTGAGCTCGTGCCAAAGATAATCGAGCTGCAGGCCCAGGTCGGTAACTTCCTTATTTTGGTCCTTGGCAAAGTTTTCCAGGGCGGTGCGCCTCCCCTGATACCACTGGGCAATACCGTAGGCTCCAATCGAATTCTCGCTCTTTGGATTTACCCCTCCGGACTCCCAGGCCAGGTTGCCTACAATGGCGGCGGCTTGCATCAATGTTAGCTTCTTATCTGGTGCCGCAAAGTAGTTGAAGGCCTTTTCAATATTGTCATTGCCGGTGAGCGGTGTACCGGCACCACCAATTGCACACACACAGTTAGCGCTGTTTTCTGGGGTGGTAGTTGTGGCTGACTCATCAATCGGCGTTACCGGAGTATCTTTAGGCACGGCATGGATAGTGACAACGTCGGTACCATCTTTAAAGTCGAGAAGCCTAGCGGTTTCCCACCACAGGTCAACCGCTCGCGATTTGCCCTTTACGCTACCCCCACCGGTGCCGATATCGAGCTTCTCAGCAACGATGGTCTTGCCCTTATAGGTGATCTCAACCTTAGTTTCATACGGCAGACCACCCAGTGCACTACCGCTAGCAAGCTCGGCAATGGCGGTTCTGCCTGGAAGCTTAACATCGCCGACATTACCCAGGCCGGTATCGTCACTGCCACCACCCTGAATGTCATTACTGGGTTTCCATGAACCACCGCTATAGCTACCCCCGTAAATTGAGGCTCCCACGGTAAGGCCCTCGACCGGGATATCTCCTACCGCGATGTAGTTTCCTGAGGGGGCGCCGGGGGTTACCGTGCCAGTCTGGGCTCCCGATCCTGGAGTGCAACCAGGCTCATAATAAGGGTGCCCCTGCAGAACCGCCGAGATATCAGCCTGGGAGGTTACTAAGGCTTGGGCCGAACCAGTCGAGAGTAGGTTTGTTAGGATAGCCGCTATGATGGTTAAACGTCGCATCATTCTTTGTATACCCCCAGATGGATATGACTGTTGTGTACGGGGTAGGCACTACCAAAATAGCTGGCACAATCCACTGGCTCCCCACCACCAATACATTTATAACCGCTTGGCGGGGGCGCCCAGATCATCATGTTGATATGTAGGGCCTTGCGGTTATCGTATACCCACTTATAGAGTTTTGCTCCATTGGCGTCGCCACTGGAGTAGCCAACATCAACAGCAGCCCCAGCCGGATTATGAAGTCCGTCGCCATCACCCTCAGCGCCGTGATCGCTGCGCAGTGAGTTAACCGGTAAGTTGAACCCATGCTGTACAATCGCCAGCATCAGCGCCACGGTATTGTCGACCAACCCTCCGTCAGAGTGCGATTTTTGGATATCATTTTTTTGGCTGGCAGCCGAGCCATAATTACCCAGCTTCAGCTTATCGTTACTCAACAGCGCCTCGTTATTAGCCGCCCGGTCACCACTGACGTTAACATTACCTGAACAGCCTTCAGTCGAACCGGAAACACCATTAAGCAGTTCTGAAGCGGCGCTTGCCGCATCATTAATTTTTTCAACGTTTGGGGAGGAAGCATCTTCTCCGCCAGCTTCGTTGAGATAAATTGTAACAACGTATTTCTGACCGTTCGATTCATAGACCGCGCTCACGCCTGTCACTGGCTTATGGGTGGTTTCTCCGCCAGCATAGGCACCTTTGTAGGCTATGGAGCCCGGAGCCCAATCACCTCCCCGCATGGCTTCCTGGGCGGTTTTGTATCCCGGTTTATTGCTGCTATCTTGATAGATTCGGCTCATAGCTCGAGAGACATCTTCGGCAGTCGTACTGTTTTTTACGGTGATAGTCGAGTCTTTAAAGTATGCTTCTATGTCAGTATTCTTGTATCCCATAGACTTGAGAGTCTCAGTTACTTTAGCCGGACCCCCCAGCTCCCGCATAATAATATTCGCATCAGTATTGGAAGAGTTATGTCCAACCATTTGTTTGAGTGAGTCATCAAGGGTTGTAGTATCGCCCACCTTCCTGTTGTCGCTCCCATTGCCTGCGTACATATCATCTCGTGTAAATTGTACTTTTTTATCAAGCTTGAGGTCGGAATTAATAAGTACATCTGCAATGATAAGTTTAAGAACGGAGGCCGGTTGATTCGGTGGCTCCTGCCCCTTATATGATTGAATTATATTGCCACCGACTTGCTGGATTACTATTGACTGCAAGCCATATTGATCAGCAATCTTGGCCAAAGCGTCCTGGTTGAGGCCTCCTCCGTCTGATCCCGTTGCAGTACAGACCTCTTGAGGCTGCGGGTGGAACTTATCACAAGCTGGTGGCTGTTCAATTGGCTTGCCGCTTTCGGCGTCGCGCAAGGTAGCGATCATGCTGCAGCCCACTGCTTCGTCAAGGTTCTTGAGCTTGCCAGGGTTGTCGGGGTCGGTGTTTTCCAGCTCATCCTCGGTAAACCCGTATTGATCCTGGCCAAACTGGTCCTTGCCATCCTCTAACACGACGTAGGAAGATCCATTAGTGTCATTGGCGGCTGTTAATTTTCCGGTTAAAAGGTTGGGCAGGTTAGAGATAGCGGCGACCCAGCCTCTGGGGTTAATAGCGGCAACCATAGTTTGGCTGGTGCGCTCAACCATCATATCTGGTGAAGAAGGAGCCGCCAGCACCAGTCGGCTTACCAGTGATCGGGGTGTATCCAGAGAGGCTAATCGCGTCCAGGTGGACGACTGCTGCCATTCACGGTTTTGCTCGTCGGCAATGGCAAGATTTTGCTTAATCACCTCATCTTTACTTAGCTTATGCCCACAGAGGGTGGTGTCATCAGCTTTCTCTTCATCACTTTGGTCCCAGCAGTTATTGACGGCCGTAGGCTCATCGTCCCCTGCTGAACCACCTGCTACAGTATTAGCCGAAGCGCTTGCGCCAGACATAATAATATTAAAGAGGAAGGGTCCGGCAGTTGCTGTATCGTAGGTGGGCGAAAGTGCGGTTTCTAAGATTCCTTTATTCACGTCGTTTAAGATATCTGCTGCTGAACCTTTCACTGACGTCCAGGCGCCACCTACTCCCGGGATAGCACTAATGGCGGCGTCGGCTCCCTTCATCAAAGGGCCGGTTAAAGTGTGAAGAACATCATTTACGGCTCCGGCTATCCCGCAGGCAAGTTCAGTGCCAACGGTTCCAGGGACGCCTGGGAGGAAGATGCCTGCCGGATTGTATTTATAAAGGGGACTGTTAATAACTCCGCGAGCTAAGTTAAGTGCCTGGAAGGCGGTTGAGCTTTGCAGCCGTTTTGAAGGAACTTTTTCGTCGCACAGCTCACTCGGATTGTTGCAATCGAGGCTTGGCTTGTAGGGTACGGCTTTCCCGGAGCCGCGAGGGTAGTTGTTGGATTCGGAAACGTCATGCTTTTTGCCATTTTTGTCGGTGTATATAGTCATGGCCGTAGCCGCAGCGATAGTGGTGCCATCAGAGCCACCCGCTTTTATTTGATCAGCAGAGGCGGCCAGATCTTTAAAAGCGTTCATCTGTTCAATCTCAGCTAGTTGCTGAGCCATCTTTTGGATAGTGCCATTTTGAATCATGTCTGTGAGCGTGCAGGAAATATTAAAGACCATATAGCCAAGGAAGTAGGGGTTAGCAGCCTTGAGGGCTTCGGCAATGGCTACATAGACGGCTTGTGAAGTTGCTGCTTGGGTCCCTTTCTCAATACTCTCTTGGATAGCGGCCCGAACGCGCTCGTTGATTTTTTTACTATCGTCGTTATCAGAAGGGAGGAACTTCTCCAAGAGCCGATTTGATATTTCCTCCACCTTGGGGATTTTCATCATCTGGCTGATCATCCGCGTAGCCAGTTTCTCACGAACCTCCTGGTATTTACCTTTTATAGGGTCAATAGGGTGCCATGCGGCTCCTAGCTTTTGGGTAAGCCGGGTTTTAATCACAAACCGCTTAAAGGACCTTTCAGACTCAGGAATTATTTGTCGGGCAAGGTCATTGGCGTGAATTTTCGCGGTACGTTTGTCTGCTACTAAGTTATTGTCATATTGTACTGTTTGGCCATTCACATCAGTAATGGTAATAATCTTCCCCCTCCCCCCGGGCCCGGGCCGGCTCTTGATCTCTTTAATCCCTTCAGCCTCAAGCTTTTTATCTAACCCGCTGCGGTAGAGGCGGTTATAGACCTGCTTACTGAAAGAAGCGGTACCGTCATCAATGACAGAGTCGGGATTTTTAAAATGGTCAGCTAGATAGGCGCGCATGAACGCACGTTGGCGCACTTCAAAGGCGTGGTTGTTGCGGGCAAACATATGCTGCTGCACCATCTCCATAATGCTGATGAGCTTGAACTGCAAAAAGATAAAGAAAAGCCCCATAAAGAGACCAACAAGCCCGCCGGTAGTAAGCAGGGCAATCTGAGCCCTCCGGTTGCCGGCAGCCGCCTTAAGGGCGGTAGCAGCCTTGCTGGTAGATTCGGCTAACCGTTTAGCCTGGCGCTGACTTTCTGGCAGCCTGTCTTTTCCGCTGGAGCCTTGTTGATCGCCCCCGTCTGCACGGGCCTCACGCTCGGCTGCTGCCTTTTCGTTAGAGAGCGAGTCCTGCTGGCGGTTATTAGGGGAGCCAAGACGAGCCCGGCGGGATGTTGACTGGGCTTGGGGAGCCTCTTTGGCTGCTTGCGAGCTGTCTTGAGGTTTTCCGTCGTCCTGTCTCGTCCCTGACTCTGGCGGGTGCTGGCCATCGCGCATAGCCCGCCGTCGGCGAGAAAACTCAGCTTCTCGGCGTACCGCATCACGATCATTTCTGCGTATCCTCTCACGCTCATCACTACGAGACCGCTCAAGTTCGGCGGAAGCGCTGTCGTCTCGTTCTTCGCTGGCCAGTGGCATGGCTTAGACCTCCGCTTCGACCGCCTGCTGCTGGTAGGCGTCAACTGCCTCCTGGGCTGCTACCTGCTGGGGGGTGGTTGTAATCAGCTCACCTTCCGTTTGGGAGGCCAAAATACGCATCACCACGTGGTTTAGGCCTGCAAAGAACAGCCCCTCGCCAACGGGGAAGGTGGTGAGACGGGCTTTCTCCTCGCTGGTGAGCTTAAAGGTTTCACCAATCAAATCAACGCTGGAGGGTGCTTGCTTGAGGAGGAGCTGTAGGCTGGAGTTGCTGACAACGGCTCGACCCATACGCGAACTCAGGAAGTCGTCTACATCCTGCGAAATGGTCGTAAGACCCAAGAAATATTTGCGGGCACGTTTTGCAATACTAAACATAAAGTTGGCTGAGTCCTCATATTTCATGAGCTGCCAGGCCTCGTCGACTACTAGAATGCGCTTCTTTTTATCACCCTTAACCTTGTTCCAGATGTAGTTCAGGACAATGTACATGCCGACCGGCCGTAGCTCTTCTTCTAAGTCGCGAATGTTAAAGACCACAAATTTGTTATAGAGGTCGACATTGGACTGCTCAC
>ERZ777005.57-NODE-57-length-9325-cov-4.749515_pt1 | contig 9325 bp, 6 predicted proteins | sample MGYA00374958_ERZ777005 | MGnify/ENA primary metagenome ERZ777005 (study PRJEB29304, sample SAMN08777409) | plant metagenome | isolation source: Switchgrass | host: Panicum virgatum | place: USA: Austin, Texas | collected 2014-11-04 ... | reverse complement strand
CCGGCCTGGAACATCCAGCGGAGCCGGCGCACGCCTTTATTCTGGTTCGGGCGCGCCCAGTCTGTCGGCTACTGCTGGCGATTTTTACTTCCGTACCGATACGCCAGGTACCGCCAACCAGCGCCTCTACGTTTGCATGGGCGGCGCAAGCTGGACCGGGATCCTTTGATCAGTAAGAATTCAGATAAAGGGCATCGTAAAAGCACCCTTTTATTTCAATAAACACGATAAGCCTATATTCTATAGCGTATGAATATTCGTACACGCCTAAAAAACCCAGACACGAAAGGCCGTAAGATTAGTCAGGGCTTTTCGCTGCTGCGTCGTTGCTATGACGAGCACATTATTGCAAAGTGTGTGCAGCTGCAGGATCACCATCGCAATATTGCTGCATATGTGAACGAGCAGGGCTACAACAAAATAGCCGTCTATACGCTGTTTGGCGGCGACATACTCCAGCGCCGCCGTCAGTTGGAAGCGCTGGGCAACCTTAGCGTCCGACGTGTTCTGCACCAGACGCTGGAGGAGGTCCCCAGTATGATGACGCGCCCGGTGTTTACTGTTGCCTCGCTGCGTATGCGGCAGAATTTGCGCAACTCCAGGGGCCAGTATTACCTCGAAGCGGTCTTTGATGAAGACAGTAAAGCCTGGCTACAGGGCGAAATTGACAATATCCGCGCCAGCCTGCAAGGATGCGTTGAGGATGACGGTCCTGCCCTCACCTGGCCGGAGAATGTGCCGCTGCACCTGGGGCTGGCCGTGACCGGTCCCCTTGCAACAACGGCATTTGTCGAGAGCGTGGAACAGACTGCCAACGAGCTGTTGCAGCCCCCGTTCCGGGTGGAGCTGACCTCAACGCAGTTAACTTTGCCCAGAGCATAGTCTGCCATGAATGAACACAACCCCTGGGACCAAACTATCTGGGATCCGGCACATCCCGAGCAGGCCATCGAAGACCCACTGCACGGCCCCTCAGCGGTCAACGACCTGTGGCAGACGCCAGCCATGCCACGCGGCGACGGCACGTACTATCAGCCAGGCGCTTTTTATACGCACGGCACCGCGTATCTCGACAGCCGGGACCGGCCGGTATTCCGGGTGGGCCTTGTGAGTCTGGCGGGCATGCGCGAGATGGTCGAGTTGCAAGAATGGTTGGATGCCAACGGTCAAGGCGAAGAGGCGCTCGTCGCCCTGGAAGCCAGCCGGCAGCTCAAGCGGCTGGAGGAAACCGGCATCGCCCGCTGCTACAAATCCTCCGACGTTTGCCCTGGCGGTAAGCGCTTAGAAAATTGCGAAACCGGCAGCGCCGCTTATGCGGCCGTCCAGGACTGGGCCACAAAGAACAACGAAGAAAAATCGGGTGAGGGCACGATAGTAACCACGCTGGCGTGGGCGGGCGGCAAGTGTGTCGGCTGCGCCGTGTCGTGCGAGGCTGCCGTCAAGACAGTCGACGGCAAGCCGGACGAAAACCGTGTAACTTTCTACAGGCCGGACCCGACGATCCCTACTGTCCATATTCCTACTGATTCTGTGCAAATATTCCGGTCGTAAGTTTGCTATCATAGCTGTCATGGAGACGGTGGGCGGGCCTGAAGCTTGGTTGGATGAGCGCCGCGCGCACGTTGCAACATGGATCGCTGAGCACATTCGGCCGGCAGCGCGGGGGCCGGACGAGACACTTGAAAACGGCGGCCAGCCACATGAAATAGAAATCCGCGGCTATCAGCTCGACGCGTGGGGCAGCTTGTGGGATGCGCGCGAGGCGGGCGAGAAACGGGCACTTTTGCATTTGGCGACCGGCCTTGGTAAAACGTTTGTCGCCATCTGCGACGTACTGAAATTTCGGCAGGAGTGGACAGAAACGAACCAGGGGGCTGTGCCGCCGAGCGCCCTTTTCGTGAGCCACAAAAACGAGATCAACGAGCAGGCTGCCCACGATTTTTTAAGTGTTATGCCCGAACTGACGATTGATGTGTTCGAAACGCAGCGGGAAGACCCACCTGCCCATACTGACGTCCGGTTCGCCACCTTTCAGGCCATACTTAGCGAGCAGGACAAGTTTAATCCCAAGGACTATGGCTATATCATCTACGACGAGGCACACCATACCGAGGCCGAGACCTTCGGTGCGGTCCGCAGCCACTTTAGGCCGCTTTTTGAGCTGGCGCTCACTGCAACCCCAAAGCGTATGGACGAGCAGGACATCACCCACTATTTTGGCCAGCCGGTATACAGCAAGGACCTGCCAGAAGCCATGGCCGAAGGCCTGCTTGCCGACGTTGACTACCGGATTATGCTCGATGACGCCGTGAGGCTCGTCATAGAATCGGGCTTTAAGCCCAAGACCCTGCAGGATATGTACAGTCTTATACGGGTTACGCCCCGAAACGAAAAAATTGCCGAACATATCCGCGAGGAACAACAAAATCAGGGTGACGCCGCCAAGGCAATCGTGTTTTGCTACGACATTGAGCACGTCAATGCTATGGCCCAGGAGCTGGGTGCTGTGGCGTATCATTCGGGTAAATCAAAAAAGGTTCGCCGCCAGATACTCCGCGACTTTCGGGCAGGGAATATCCGCACCATTTGTACGCGGGATATGTTTAACGAGGGCGTAAATATTCCCGACGCAACGCTACTTGTATTTGCCCGCACGACAGCGAGCGAGACGGTATACTTGCAGCAACTCGGCCGCGGGCTAAGGGGTCGTGGCAAAACGGTGACGGTACTCGATTTTGTAGCGAACATTGAGCGTATAGTAAAACTGAAGGAACTCAGCGAGGCCGTGCGTGGCCACGCGCAAACCCTCGGCCAGCAAACTACCAATAGTGGCAGCAACGAGGCGGGCGGCGGCATGCGTATCCACACCGATCATGCCGACTTTACCTTTGACCGGCTCGTGATCGATATAGCAGCCAAGTTCCTGGAACTGCAAAACCGCAGCCTGCCAGAAGGGTGGCTGTCGGTCACGGCTGCTGGCAATGAGCTGGCCATAAGTTACGCCACGCTCCTTACTTGGGCGTCTATATTGGAACTGGATCTGCCGGTTTTTGAAGTGCGGGCCGATGGCAGCGGACTCCGTGGTGTCAGTCCTGAAAACCTGCAGCGGTTGCGTGAATATAGGGACGCACTGCTGACTACGGATGAAGAAATCCTGAGCATCAAAGCCTGGCACGGGCGGTTGGATCTCTCAGAAAAAACCCTGGTACATCTCGTGGGTAAAATGGGCTGGGTTCCGCTCCCTTATCGTCTGACGACGAATGGCGCCGGGTCGGCACGCGCGCTTTCGACTTCGCAGATAAACCAGCTAAAGGCGCATTTCCCCGAGACGTTTATGCCGCTCGTGCCCGAAGGGTGGCAGACGATCCGGCAGTTTGCAGAAGAGCTTGGTATTGACGGTGGCACTGTAGAACGGGCGCGCGATAGGCTAGGCTGGCCGCCAACCTCGCATAAAACGCCGGGCGGCCAGGTTGCGCAAACGCTTAGCCCGGAACAGATTGAGACTTTGCGGCAATTGCCCGAGTTCAACATTACGCCGGCCGATGACACTATCGTCAGCGTGTCGCAGGCAGCCAGCGAACTTAACTCTAGCTCACGCAGGATTCTTGAGCTTGTAGAGCAGCACGGTATCGAGCTAAGTGTGTATGCGTTCGGCCGTAGCGCTAGAGTGGGCAAGGGCATGACCCCCGAGCAGATCGAATTCATCAGGCCCCTGCTGCATTCCCCGCTGCCGGATGGCTACCTGCGTCCGACCCAAGTAGCCGGACTCCTCGGTATGTCGGCTCGTACCCTTAGGAGGCGGGTTGAAGAGCTAGGCTGGGATGTGCCATGGTTTGGGGCAAAGAAGGGCAGTCTCGGCAAGCCCGGGCGCGCGTTTAGTCCGGAGCAAGTAGAGTTGCTAAAGACAATGCGCGGTGACGGCCGCTTATAGCCGGCTGTAAGTTTGCTATTCTATATCTATGCCCGAAACCCTCGTTGCATGGCACTCTCCGGAATACCAATCCTCCCTCGACGCTACGCGCGAACATGCTACCGGCATGGACGAGGGAATTTATGGCGTGCATATATTGCGGTATGTGGAGTACGACCGTGAGGTTGACCCGTTTGGTGTGCGAGCTACCGAACTGCTGGATGAAGAAAAACTACGGCTGGCAGACGCCATTGGCGACAGCGCGCTGTATGCAGCCAACAGGCATGCCTTGGGTCAACTCAAACAAGATTTGGCGGATGCTGGCACGGTGGTTGCCGAGGGCGGCGCCCAATCTGTGGCGCAATCCGTCCGCGATCTCGACGCACCCATGTTCGAATCGTTTTTGCGCGTACACATCGACAATGAGCGCCGCCGCGAGGCGGGTTTTCAGGAGCAGGCCCTCCAGTTTAAACACCGTTATATCGAAGCGTTCGAGGAAGCTATCACGGCCGGACGCCTGCCGTCCACTATCGACATAAAGGTTATTGCGCAGCGCATCGACCGCATGCGTGTCGTCGGGGTCGACCCTTTAGGCAATAATGGCCAGGCCTCCTACGACGAGCACACGCACAGCCTGCATGTTGCGCGGGCAGAATGGGACTGGGCCGATCCGGGAATGGTGCAAGAGGAAGATGGCGAACCGGTGTCGCTCTTTCATATAGCATCCCACGAAGCCAGCCATGGCGTAGGCGGCAAGGCGGTAGCCGAGCACGAGGAAGGACATGAAGTCATACGAAGTGGAGTCCAGGGCTTGCCGCTGGACGAAGAGCCGCTGGAACTGGATTGGCTGGAAGAAGCCCTTACCGAAAAGTTGAATATACGGGTAAGCAATAAGACCGACTCTGGCTTGCGGAATGATGAGCGCGCCTTTTTGGACCGCTTTCTTGCGGGCGGCCGCAAACCAATCTCAGAAAATTTGGCGCTCGAAGCGTTTTTGGAAGATACCCGGCCGGGGCAAGCGCAGGAATCTGCATGGGATCGTTTCCGTGCCGAAATCGCGCAAGCCTATGATCCAGGCTTTTTGCGCCGGCTGGACGCGTACTTGTCTGTGGCTGGTGATCAGCACGCCTTGATGCGCGCAGCTGGCGACTATATTGAGGGTGCGGCGGGAGACGACGAATTCAATACCGCCGCTGCACTGGGCCTGCAAAGATAGCACCGGCCTAGTACAGCACCTCGCCAAACACCCGTGTGCGCAGCAGGTACATGCGGATCAGTACGACGTAGCCGTGCAGAATGAGCATCCAGACTAGCGCTGTCAGGGCCGAGACGTAGAAGCCTTCCCCGTACGATTGAGCGCCAATGGCTTTGAAATCGTTGGTAAAACAGAAACGCACCGCCGGGAAGATGGCCGCTGTAAACACCACAAGCAATACTGCTACGACACAGCGCCACAATAGCCGGACAATTGTTTCGTGCCGGGCGGGGTGGAGGATGTAGGTGCCGCGATCGGTGAGGATTACATCCTTGCTGGTATCGCGCCATTCTACTACTGCGCTGGCGATGGCGCCAATGACCGCGCAGACTGCCGCACCCAATGCGCCCCAGCTCAGCAATATGAAGACGTTTCCCGTCAGCGCGTTGTTGGCGACAACTGATAGGGGCTGGATGACAAAGTTGGCGTAGCCCTCTAGGACATTTTCGTCGAAGCTGGCCGGGTAGGCCTCGCCACTGACACTGATAAACAGCAAATGTCCGACAATAAACGCAATGGCCAATAACAGATAGCACAATAAGCTGACCGGTGCAGGCGCCAGCGTGTGCAGCGCCAGCCGCAGGCCGCGGGGCCGCATGGGAGCGTCAGATTCCATATGTATAGTATACCTGGACATGGGGTGTTGCTGGCTGCGTTTGCGTGCTTATGGTACTATGCAAATACATCTCACAAAACAAAAAAGGAAATACACGAAATGGCACGAAAGCCTATACCCGGTAAATCCCGCACGAAGCCGGCCGTCAAGGTCGTCAATAACAGATCAAGAAGCGGCGCCCTATCTGCTCTGCGAAGCAAATGGGGTATCTTATCGATTACCGTTGCTTTTATGGCCATTGGCGCCGGCACACTGACCTGGGTGCGCGCGGCCACGACTACCCATAGTCTGTGGTCAACCAGCGCCGTTCCTAGGACGCTCACCGACTCCGACCGCTCGGCTGTTGAGTTGGGGATGAAGTTCCGCGCCAAGTATGCCGGTGAAGTTTCTGGCATGCGGTTCTATAAGGGTCCGCAAAACACCGGCATCCACCAGGGTAACTTATGGTCGGCCGACGGCCGCAAGCTCGCTACCGTCACCTTCAAGAACGAAACGGCCAGCGGCTGGCAGACGGCGGCCTTTGCTAAGCCGGTACCGATCTCGGCTGACACTACCTATATCATCTCGTACTTCGCGCCGAATGGCCGGTACTCGGTGAACGAAAATTACTTCACCAGCGCCCGTACCAACGGCCCGCTGACCGGCCTGAAGACCGGCACCGAGGGTGGTAACGGTGTGTATGTTTATTCTTCTAAGAGTTCCTTCCCGCGCAAGTCCTACGCCAGCAGTAATTACTGGGTAGACGTCATTTATAAGACAAACCGCTTTAACCCGACCGTGAAGCCGCAAGCGCCGACCGACCTGAAGGCGAGCGTATCCGGAACAAGCGTAACGCTTACCTGGAAATTGAGCGTCAGCACCGGCGTAGTGCGCTATGAAGTCTTGCGCGATGGCGCTTCGGTCAAGAGCGATGTAACCGGCGGCTCCTGGACGGACGCTGGCCTGGCCACCGACAAGACCTACAGATACCAGGTCCGTGCCTACGACGGCAGCGGCCAATCGTCTGACCTCAGCAACACTGCATCCGTCACTATACCCAAGCCGACCACGCCAACTACTCCCACGACTCCAACCACGCCTACGCCCCCCACCACTCCAACTCCGCCAGCTCCTGGCACATCGACTAGCTGCCCGCTGCCTAAGTATCCCAACCCCAGCTGTACCGGTGTGCCCGCAGGTGTCAGCCTGAAGACCGTCAATGGTACTGTGGTTATCGACGAAGGTTATGTCCAGGCAAACGGCGGCCGCGACTCCAAGGGCATCTTCACCTTCTACCAAAAGAAGGTAACTGGCGGGCTTGATATCCGCACCAACGACGTCGTCGTCCAACAATCCGAGATTAACGGCCCGGTCGTGAACGACAACACTTCCGCCCGGTCCCGCTTTACAATCGTTGATTCCACGGTGATTGGCAGTGCCAGCGGCTGTAGCAGCTTTGGTAACGGCGCAATCGGCGTAGCCAACTACACCGCAACCCGTGTCCGCGTGTACGGTTTCCCAGATGCCTTCCGGGTAGCGGGGTCTAATGTGCTCATCCAGGATTCATACGCAACGGTTTGCTCGGCAAATCCGAACGACCACTCCGACGGACTACAAGTATACGGCGCGGCTAACGCGACGAACATTACGATCCGCCACAACACTATCGACCAGCGCTCGGTCACCAATGGCGCAGCCACTGCACCACTCTTTGTCCCGAACGATGGCGAACGCCAGGGTAACGCCAACGTGACTGTTAATGTCATGGACAACATGCTGGCCGGCGGCGGCTACTCGCTGCGCATCTATGGCGACTTGCCGTTCTCTGCGCCGAATGTTACGGGCAACAAGGTCGTGAACAATACCTGGGATTACGGTCCGATGGACCTGACTTGCAGCAGGATAGGCAACTTTAGCGGTAACGCGGTAGTGACCTATGACTTTGCTACGGGTACCATCCTCAGTCAGGTGCGCACCATAGACGACTGCAACTAGTCGCCAATACCCACTCAGCAAACAGGTTGTCCGCCCGGACGGAGCGCGCGGCAACGAAGTATCGTGCTATCGCTAATCTCCTGGCTCGGTCCGGCACTGACTGGTATGATTGAACATATATGCGTCGCAGCTCTTTCTTAATGCGCCTTGGGGGAATAGTGGGCGGTCTGCTGTGCGTGGGTGCGCTGTTTTTGCCCGCCTCGGCTGTGGCTGCGTGCGAACCGCTGCCGTACGACAAAGGGCAGGTGAGCGGCTCGGTCCAAATTGAAACTACCGGACAATACACCATGTGGGTGCGCCTGTACGCGCCGAACACCGAAACCGACAGCGTACTGGCTCAGGTGGGCGACCAGTGCTCGGTGGTTATGGGTGATACTGGAACAGGCGAAGGCCTGCGCTGGGTGAGTGTGAACGCGGACACGTCCTCGCCGGTGCGCACAACGCTGGCCGCTGGCATGCACACCGTGGTTGTGTCTGGCCGTGAAGCGGGCGCCGGCGTGGACAAAATTTTGCTGGTCGGCGACGCGGCCTGTACGCCGGTAGCAACGGGCGACAATTGCGGGGGCCCGCTCACTACAACGACCACTGGCAGCACATCAACCCACAAAAAGACTGAAGCCGCCCAAGCTGCAGCCAAACGTGACGCGCCAAACTGGAAACTCGTGGGTGCTAGTACGGCGGTGGGCCTGGGCGCGCTTGCTGTACTCGTTTGGCAATATCTGCGCCATAACAAGCGCATGATGATGCGAGGCGAACTACTGGTGACCGGCATGTTGCACGCCGAGGCTGACCTGGCACAAAAGGTACGGCATTTTGTAGCGCGCAATCCATTTACTGTCGGCATCTGCGTGGTTTTAGTGTTGGTGTCTCTGACTGTAGGGATTGTGGCAGCCAACGCGACCGCGGCTGGCTTTGAGGCGGAGGGCGGCAAGCTGACCGGCACTGCCAAAATCGTAGACAACAAAGACGCCTCGGGCGGTAAATACGTATTGTTCGACAAAGCGGCTGCGGACAGCGCCGGCAGTTCGGGCGGCGGTTCGCAATCTGGCAGCAGCGGCGGATCCTCTGGCGGAGCGGGCGGGTCGTCTGGTGGATCCAGTGGTGGCTCATCCTCTGGTGGCGGTGCGGTAGCTGGCGCGTGCGATTTGCCCAAGTACCCGACCGCAGCCTGTACCGGCGTGCCGGCGGGTTGGTCGCCCAGCACGACCATCAGCGGCAACCTTGTTATTACCGAGTCATTCATTGCTAGCAAGCCCAACCGTACCCTCGAGAATTACTTGGTGACCGGCACCATCGACGTGCGTGCCAACAATGTGACCATCAAGAAAACGCGCGTCTACGGCAGCATCGACAACTTTATCACTAACACCATTTACGGTCCGCTGACCATCGAGGATAGTGAGATCGTATTGCCGCCCGGGCAGAGCTATAGCAGCAATTATGACTACTCAATCGGCGTGAGCAACTACACCTGCAATCGCTGTAAGATCGTGGGCCGGGCCGAGGCCTGGCGCATCGGGGCAAGCTCGTTTACTGGCAGCGGCCCAGTGACCATCCGCAATTCCTACGC
>ERZ777005.56-NODE-56-length-9327-cov-5.643227_pt1 | contig 9327 bp, 12 predicted proteins | sample MGYA00374958_ERZ777005 | MGnify/ENA primary metagenome ERZ777005 (study PRJEB29304, sample SAMN08777409) | plant metagenome | isolation source: Switchgrass | host: Panicum virgatum | place: USA: Austin, Texas | collected 2014-11-04 ... | reverse complement strand
ATACTCAGCTGCCCCAGAGAAGGACTCCAATAGGCAGCTTCACCATAATTGGCAACGTCTTGAGTATCGTTTGGCTTGGCTTTAGTAAAGGCATCTTTGGCGCTGTCCCCCTGCTGGCTTGAGCTGCTGCGGATGAGCACCGTCACCGACTGGATATCGCTGACCGTTGTAGCATTGTTACCATAGGTACAGGTAGAGACCGTGGCGGTATCGCTTTCGGCGGTCGTAGCATCATTGGCGCTGGAACTACTGGCGGCATCACCCAGTACCTTTTTGGCGTCGTCCAGGTCAAAGACCTCGCAGGCTTCCAGTTGAGCGACGGTGGTTTTCGTACCTGTAGAAGATGATTTTTGGGGAGCCTTCTGGGGCATAGCGGTATAGATAAAATAGCCTCCGGCAGCAATACCAATAACAACCAAGGTACCTATTAAGAACTTCTTCATAGCGAGTGTGAGCTCCCTTATTTTTTACCTTTGGTGACGGTGGTAGTACCGGATTCAAGAAAGCGGTACAGAAGGCCGGCCAGAAGCGCCCCCAAAAGTGGTCCGGCAGTGTAGACACTAGCGCTCGGGCTGATATCGATCCCGCTAACCAGTGCTGGCGTAATGCCAATGGCTGGGTTGAAAGCGCCACCAGAGATGGCCCCACCAGCAACCGCACCGACGAGTAAACTTAGGCCAATAGCTAAGCCAAAGTACTGGTTGCCGGTGGTGCGCTTGGATACTGCTACCTGTAAGACCGTCATCGTCAGTAAGAAGGTAAACAGGGCTTCGATAAGGATAGCAGTGGCCGAGGAGACGCCTTGGCCCGGCTCGATAATCAGGAAATCCCCTTTAATTGCCAGATAGGTTAAGGCGGCGGCAGCCGCTCCCAGGAATTGAGCCACAAAATAGCCCCATATGCGTTTCCCGGGAATACCCTTTCCGAGGTACACTGCTACGGTTACTGCCGGGTTGTAGTGGCCACCAGAGATGGCCGCTCCTAAATATACCAATGCCGCCAAGGCAAAACCGACCGCGACCGGGTTAGCGGTCAGTCCCACTACCAGTAGCAGGAAAAAGGTGCCAATAAACTCCACAATGAGCTGTCTACTATACATAGCCAGAGTCTCCGTAGTTACTTGCGTACTAATTTGGGGTTAAAGATGACGAGCCCAACCACTACAGCGGCAGCGCCAAATATAAATGCCAGTACCCGCCAGACAGCTTCGCCGTCTGGGTTAAGTGAAGCTAGCAATGCTAGTACACCACACAGAATCGGCAAGCCGCCTGCCAGGTTACGGTTTTTAACTGGTTTACCTTTTTTCGTTTTTTGAGCCATACCATACTCTCCGCTAGTTATCACCATAGTAGCGGGTTTTCTATGGTCTGCCAATACGCTTATGCTAAATGACTACTTGACGTCTTGGACTTCGATCTCGAGACCCTTGGACTCACGGAAGACGATGTTGAGGACCGCAGCTACCACTACACCTTGGATCCAACCGATCACAAAGCCGAGGGCCGGCAGGATTAAGATGGCAAAGATAGCCACCGCGGTGCTAACACCCAGTGTGGTTAAGAAGCTGTTGTCGCTGCCGACGATACCAGCAACCGCTCCCAGGCTAATGATAATCCCGTAAACCAGGCCGATGATTGCCTGTACGAAACCGATCACCTTACCAAGTGAGCCGACGTTGATCTTAGTAATCTGAACCTTCTTCATACGTTCTCCTACCTACCGCCCACTGGTTAGCTTATTCTATTTGCAGAGTAAGCCTTAGACGAGTTGCTGTCAATATAGGCATAGATGTGGTGAGGGTGGTTTTTACTGATAAACGTTGAATAATTGCGGGTTAGGTCCCGGCAGGTATTTCCCGCCGGAACCTTTACTTCTAAGGGGCTCCTCAACCCGTACTGCTCGAGCTGAGCTCCGCAAGTCGGAGATACCGATCTGCGAAGTCAGCAAGGAGTTGGGCACGGCTTTCATAGCCCTTGCTCAGCTCAATCTCTGCCTTCTGCATAGCTTCTGCGGCTTGAGCCTGATAGTCCACGTTTGGCGTTGTCTCAGAGACGGGCTTAAGCGGTGCCTCCGGTTCTGGTTCACTAGGAACCTCAAGCAGAGGTACTGCTACCCGCTCGTCTGTACGCTCCCGTAACCACTCGATCAAGCTCGGCGAAAGCCGATGCGTAAGAGTGATGCTATCGGTCTTCTTGGCCCCCTTATCCTGCTTGATGATCCCAAGCTCTTCAAGATCATTCAAATCCACGGACAGTGTTGCCCTGGACTTACCGGGAGGGAGTAGTGCATGCAGCTTACCAACGGCACGCCCGAGGGGGTCACCGACCTCACCACCTCTCCCCTCAAGAACCAACAGGATCTTGTAGAAGAAGCCCAGGCGCTTACGCGACAGTTGCTTCTGACCCAGTTTCTCCGTCAGGTTTGCGACATCAAACTGTTCCAGTCTTACTTCTAGCTCCAGCTCCTCCGCCTCAGCTGCCTCCCCCGGTTCTGGTGTAGGAGGCGCTGGTTCCACTAGTGCCAGCGGTTGTGCCGGAACTTTTGTCTTCGCGCTCTCACTACTAACAATCACCACCAGCGGAGCCTCTTCCTGAGTTACCGAAATGGGGCTGCCACAGCGAGCTGTACGGATGAACTCCTGGACCTTCTGGTAGTTACGAAGATCCTCCAAAGGCACCGTATGCCGAGGTTCCACCCCCTCATAGGAAGAGGCTGGTACAACATGGGCCATCGTGGTGGATCCTCGGGTGAGCTCGCAGTGAGTGATTTTACCGGCAGCGATTGCATTGCACAACACCGTGGACTGCCGCGCAAACTCAGCTGCTTGTCGTCGCCGGGAGGTTGATGTCTCGTCCGGCTGCGTCGGAACCGTCGGGACGGTCATAATGCTCCTTTTTTCTGAACGCTGTACATACTTCACTTCGGGCTTATAGGGACCTTCCAATCTGTTTACTTTGGTTAGCTTACGCTGAACCCGAGTGAGGGCATTATCAACAGCCTTTGCTGAAACCTTCAGTTTCCGCCCAATGTCGGCATATGTGATACCTGCCAACCAAAGCTGGAAGGCATTGTATTCCAGCTCGGTCAGCTCGAATCTCAATATCTGCAGCAGGGTTGCTAGCTTGTCTCGGTTAGCGATGTGTTGTAGCAGATCCTCACCAGGAGCCGGTATGGCATCCAGAAGCATCACGGCGTCGCCGCTGTCTCTCGCGAGATGTTGTGGTGCACTCTCAAATCGTACGGCGGAGTTCAGCGATTCATGCTTAGTTCGAGTAGCTGTTACTACTGCCGTGATCATCTGTCGAGTTGCACACAAGCGTACGAAGCTTCTGAATGAGGAAGATACCCCATCGTAATCACGTACCGCTTTGTAAAAGCCAACCATCGCTTCTTGGAGCACATCATCATGGTCGGCTCCAACAATGAAATAGTCTTTTGCCAGCACACGGATAAAATCCTTGTATTCTGCGTACAATTCATCAAAGTGCGAGGCAGCTCCGCTACGTGCCAGACGTACGCGGCGCAGATCTTTTGCGTAGGCAAAACGCGCAACAGCACTCATTACGAAACTACCTCCTTTTTGGATTTCAAGGTAACAAAAGATGAACACCTCAAACTATACACAAAAAGAGGCTAATCCTGAACCGCCTAGTATGTAAGAACGCCCAATTAGTCCGTCTGAATCCTTGCGTGCAGTGGGAGTGCCGTAATCGGTCGTGACCGCATGGCATATTGGGGTTTGGTCTCGGGTTGTTCAGGATTCATATCTTTTCCAGCTTATCTTCTAGCTTTTGCATCAGGGAGAAGAGCTTACGTACCGTGTTAATATTGCGCGCAGTCATACGCCTAGAGAGACCAGCTTTACCGAACGTGATACTACCGCCTGGCACCGTGTTTGTGCGGCTGATATGCCAAACGAGCGCTCCAGGATAGTAGCGGGCATACTCAATCTTAGGGTTGATAGTCACCTTCTCAAGGATATCCGGGTTATCAATCTCATCCCAGAGGAACATGACGTCGGTTTTGAGCCTGTCATCGTTGGTCCATTCCAACGGAATTTTTTGGCAGAGCAGTTTGAAGTTATCGATGTCGCGCAGTACGACGTGGATATTCAGCCTAAAATCTTTGGCAATTGCTGCCTCAATGAGTGGCACCAGCTCTTGGGCCGGTCGATCATCCCGGAAGATAACATTCCCCGAGTTAATATAGGTTAGTACGTCCTTACAGCCGAGCGTTTCAAAGCAGGTCTTAAGCTTTGGCATCTCAACCTTGGCATTGCCGCCGACATTAATACCGCGCAGGAGGGCAACATAGATCACAGGCATATCCTCGCTAGGTGCGCGGCGCTGGCTGAATGATTGAGATACGGTTACCCTCGGTATCGATGCAGGCAATATAGAGACCGACTCCGGGAATATTATCAGGCTCCCCTGGCTTCATACCGCCGACAATGGTGCCGCCGGCCGCCTCAACGTTCTTTATGGCCTCATAGATATCATCGACGCCGACAACCACTGAGGGATGTTGGTTCTCTTTGGTCTTCTCAAACAAGCCGCCGTTAATGCGGCCGGGTTCGGTTGGGGCGTTCGTTTTTTTGTCAATTTCGGAGGTGTTGACTACGACATAATTGCCCATTTCTGGTCCCAGCACTTGAGGCTGCCAGCCAAAGGCCTGGTGGTAAAAGTCGGTGGCACGCTGCTGGTCACTGTAGGGCATCTCAAAATGGACGACTGGACTCATTTTCATAGCATCTCTCCTTGTTAACTCTGTAAGTATCATAGCAAACGAGTGGCCTAAGCTGTCCACAGCCTAACTCACAGCGGTGCTATAATGGCGGTTATGGCTAATACTTCTCCTGATCACACAACTACATCAGTACCAACTCATCTAGGCTTGATTGTTGACGGTAACCGCCGCTGGGCTCGCCAGCATCATATGACTACAGCTGAGGGCCATCGCCAGGGCTATCAAAACCTCAGAAACGTCATGCGGGCAGCGCTGAAGTACGGCGTGCGCTATGTTTCGGCCTACGTTTTTTCGACTGAGAACTGGCAGCGCGACCGTCAAGAAATTAACGATATCATGAAGCTGCTCAGCTGGGTACTCAGATATGAGATTAAAAAGATTCACAAAGATGGTATTCGGGTGCGGATTATCGGTTCAAAGGTAAAACTGGGGGCAGCTCTTCTAACGGCGATTCATGATGCCGAGAAGCTCACCGAGCACAATACCCGCGGTACGCTCCTCCTTTGTCTTGATTACGGTGGCCAGCAGGAAATTGTCGACGCGGTAAAAGCCATCGCGGCCGAGGGTACCCGACCAGAGGATATCACCACCGATTTGGTTTCCCAGCACCTCTACGCACCGGATATTCCACCACCCGACCTCATTATTCGCACCTCCGGTGAACAGCGGCTGAGTAACTTCATGACCTGGCGGTCGGTCTATAGTGAGCTCATGTTTACCACTAAGTACTGGCCCGACTTTAAAGAAGCCGATCTGGTACTGGCCTTTGACCGCTACGCTAAACTCCAGCGGCGGTTTGGCAAGTAGTTAGGTAGGTTTTCCGGACTTGGTCTCGTGTAGGACTTGGATCTTAAGTTCACGGACCTCTTGTTGGTTAATGTCCTCAAAGTGGTGCTGAATGAGCTCTTCCATCGGGTGCCACATCCGTTTAGCTTGTTTATGTGTCAGCGTGGCATATTTAAGCAGAATCACCAGCATTAGGGTAATACCGGTACAGAGTATGGCCAGCAGGATCCGGAACAGCAGCAGGTCGCTGTAATCGGTTTGCATCACAAAGTAGATTGTCACCGAGAACAGCACCAGTACCACCAGCCACTCATGGCTAAAGACCTTGCTGCTGAACAGACTCTGCATTGTATCCCGGTTCTCTTGGGTTTTGGCAACCCGGTTGTAAATCACGTCCATAACCGAGTCTTTCTTGAACTTATTCTGCTTGGTAAAGCGCAGCAGTTCATCATAATAGACGTTATCCGGAGAGACCTTCGGGTTCTTATAAATACTGTCTACATAGGCTTTAAGCCGGATTTTGAGCGCATGCCGGTCCTTATTTTTGAGAAGGTGGGATTGCCCCAAGATATCCAGGATTGTCATGACCTCCTGACGGATCACCGAGTTGAGTAACTCCACTCTCCCCTTTTGAGCCGACAGTAATGGCGAGAAGTAGAACCCAAACAAGAAGGTGTTAACCGAGTATAGCGCGATCTGGCCCGGTGTCAGCGTGGCCGGGTGCATGATCGAGAGAATAATAAAAAACAACACAAACAGTGACGGATAGATATAGGAAAGCCGGATGTTCAGCAGCTTCTTAAACATGGTGGGCTTTTTCCCTAAGCCATGCCAGCTCGATTACCTCACCATTAGAGTAGCCCCGAATATCATAGAAGTGCGCTGGGTTGATACCCCGACGGATTGCAACAAGCATGCGGCCAACCCCGGCATGGCTCACAATAAGCGTGGTTCCGGGTAGCTCCTTGGCATCCTGAATAGCCGCCAGCAAACGACTGCGAAACTCCTGCGGGTTCTCAGCCTCAGGGTGGGAAGTCAATTCAGCAGAAGTTATGGAGTGAATCGGAGTACCCGTAAAGGCTCCCATGTCGTACTCCTCGAGACGCTTATCTGGTACCATCTGATCATGTGACAGCTTCAAAGCTTTAGCGATGATCTCAGTGGTTTGGGCAGTTCGCCTCAGCGGTGAGTAGATAATCCGATCAAGCTTAATCTCTCGCCGCTTGATTTCCTCGGCAATATCTTTGGCCTGCACCAACCCCTTTTTAGTAAGCGGCGAGTCGTTACGCTGTCCGGCAAACAGCCCGTCCAGATTTGCTTGACTCTCACCATGTCGCACAAAATAAACCATTAGCATTATGATAGCAGAAAATGCTTAAAATAAATGAAAACACCCCGCCCGCAAGCTGACGGCTACGGGGTGTAATCGTACTGCTTGGCGGCGAGGTGGGATTCAGGTTGTTAGGAAAGCGGCTGCAAAAACTCCACGCCTTCCTCGCGCATTCTCTTGTAAATACGTGCCTCAACCCGGTTGATGAGCCACTTGGGGTAACCTGCCTTGCAGGCAAGGTCTCGCATTGTGGCGTAACGCTCTTGGTATTCCACAACGTTTGTAACCACGGCTTTGTAGAGAGTACTCTCGAGAGCCCGGATGACCCTCCCCTCTACTCGCTTCCGCTCCATGGGCGTGGGTGGCGCCGTAAAGCCGAATTTATTGCGGAACTCCTTCTCAAAGCGGTCGTTCCGGGGCACCATGATTACGAAGAGCAGCCCCGTAATCAGCACCGAGAGGGCAAGAACAATTGCAATCCACAGCGGCATTGCTGTCTCCATCTTGTAGGGAACGGTGACTGCTCAGTACATAGCGAACAAATCAGATAGGTATACTACATCCCCGAAGAGGAGTTTGTAAAGGACTTCCTTGGCTATCATTGGTACTAACAGATAGCATAAGCACTTAAAGTGCTTTACAAAATAGCATTATTATATTATAGTGTCGGAACTATAACTGTTAGGATCGTGTGTGCAGGAAATTAACCTTTACGACCTCATAAAACACTACCTCAAGTACTGGCCGCTGATTGTGGTTGCCAGTGTTCTTGGTCTGGTTGGCGGCATGATTTATAACGCCGTCCAGGCGCCAATGTACAAGAGCAGCTCGACGCTGATCCTGATTGACCCGAGTAAGGCCACAACCAGTTCGGCCGCTAACTCCGGCATCATAAACAACTATCTGGAGCTAATGAAGTCCCGTCGTGTGCTTGAACCGGTGATCATTGATCTCAAGCTCCCGCTTACCTACGACCAGCTTGTCAGTGCCGTCAGCACGAGTAACGAAAAAGGCACCGACGTCGTTAAACTGTCGATCAGTACCGATGACCCGGCCACTAGTAAACGGGTAGTTGACGGTACGGTTACTTCCTTTAAGGAGGAAGTAAAACGACTGTACGACATCGATAGCATCAAGGTAGTCGACAGCGCAAGTACCCCGAGCACCCCCTACAACGTCCACACCTACCTGCAGCTCGGTCTAGCTACCCTAGCCGGCTTCCTCATCTCACTTATCGTGGTCTTCTTTATTTACGACTTCAACCTGAATAAACCGGTAGTCTCAAAGACGGCAACGTCCAAGAAGAGCCCTTCGGCACGTAAGAACAAATCTAAGCAGGCGGCACAACGGACTCGAAAGCAGTAATCCGAGGATATCCGGCGTGTACCCCCATACCTACAAACGCGCCTTCGATATCGCCCTCTCGGTTACGCTGATTGTCATAACGCTCCCTCTTGTCATCTTTCTGGGGCTCCTCATTAAGCTCGATAGCCGCGGCCCCGTCCTTTTCATCCAGGAGCGCACCGGTTTGAACGGCACAACCTTTAGGATGTATAAACTGCGCACCATGGCCAAGAGCAATGATGTCCGCGACGCCAGCCAGCAGAACCTGGTGACGAATGTCGGTAAGGTAGCTCGGGCGCTCTCCCTTGATGAGCTGCCGCAGATGATCAATATCCTCAAGGGCGAGATGTCCTTCATCGGTCCCCGACCCTGGATACCGGAGTATTATACGCACCTCACTCCTAAGCAGCGCAAACGGGTCTCGGTGCTGCCAGGTATCACCGGGTTGGCTCAGGCTCACGGCCGCAACAGTCTAAGCATCCACCAGAAGCTTCAGTACGATCTTGACTACGTAAAGCGAATCTCCGCCCGTGAAGACGCCAAGATTACCTTCCTGACGATCAAGGCACTGATAATCCGCAGCAGCCATCAGCTGGAAAAGCACGGCATCCATAGTGAATTGACTATCCTTCAACACCAGCAAATGTCGAAAAACCAGCCGGTCTTTCGGGAGAAGCTATGAAGAAGGTGCTCTTCACCGCGACGGTCGACTCTCATATTCTTGCCTTCCATATCCCCTACCTTAAGTACTTCCAGGAGCAAGGCTACGAGGTACACGTGGCTACCAATGGCACGGCGGCGATTCCTTGCTCGGATGTTCGCCACACCGTGTCGTTTGCCAAGCAGCCGTTTAAGCCTGGCAACCTGAAGGCAGTTCGTCAGCTCAAACGTATTATTGATGCTGAACAGTTCGATATTATCCATACCCACACCCCGATGGGTAGCGTGGTAACACGCCTGGCGGCTCAGGGTGCTCGTCGTAAGCACAAAACCCGCGTGATCTATACGGCTCACGGCCTGCACTTTTACACCGGTGCCCCGCTGATCAACTGGGCGCTGTTTTATCCGGTTGAGCGCTTCTTGGCGCGTTATACCGATACGCTGATTACGATTAACCAGGA
>ERZ777005.54-NODE-54-length-9469-cov-4.839282_pt1 | contig 9469 bp, 17 predicted proteins | sample MGYA00374958_ERZ777005 | MGnify/ENA primary metagenome ERZ777005 (study PRJEB29304, sample SAMN08777409) | plant metagenome | isolation source: Switchgrass | host: Panicum virgatum | place: USA: Austin, Texas | collected 2014-11-04 ... | reverse complement strand
TGGTCAGGGCAGGGTTGACCTTACCCGACGCGTAGCACATCACTGGAGCCTTGCCAGGACCCATGAAGTGCTGGAGGTAGTACAGGTCAGGAACCTCGCTGAGAAGCTTGACGACCTTGGCCTCCTTCACGTCCAGGTACGGTGCCTTGACCACGTCACGACGAGGAGACTGCGGGGCACCCCAGCCACCTCCACCAGAGTAGGACGGACGGGACGGAGCGGCCGACTTCGGCTCATCCTGAACAGTCTCGTCAGCGGGGGTAGCGACGCGGGTACGACGAACAGCCATGTTGTTTCTCCTTCTGCCAGCGGCAAATAATTACGAGGTGTTACATTTACAGGTACTACTCTACACTATGGGACTGACATCAGCCAAGCTTGCGTACGAAGCTCTCCTTGATGGACAGCGGAAGTGCTGCCTCAAGCTGCGGGTTCATCAGACTGAACACGCGCTCATCCATGTCAGCAGCGACAGCATCGATGTTCTGCTCAGGGGAGTAGCGTCCCTTCACAGCGGCGAAGGCGTGGTGAGCTTCGTAGTCACCGTAGTTCACCTTCAGCGTCGATGTTACCGTGTACTCCAGCACTCCGTCAATCGGATGGACGCTGTGGACTGTGTCGTTCTCCACGACCTTGGCCTCTGTGTCCTCCGCTACCGCAGTTCTCTTTGCAGCCATGCCTCTCCTATGTTTTGTTGCACTGCTTGAACAGTTCTACTGCCTTCTGTGTGAAGACTGTATCAGATAGCTTCTTGCCCTTGTCAGGCCAGAAGATACCCTCTTCCTTGGCGATCCGCACCAACCCCTCAACCATAGCACGGGTGTACATCCTGCGTCTACCCCGTGGGTCCTTGGAGGGCTTCACAAACACCGACTTGGGAAGGATACCCTCCTTCTCCCAAGCGCGCAAGGTGTTAGGACTTCTCCCACCCAACGCAAGCGCGAGAGCGCCAATAGGAAAGAACTCAGTCTCCTTACCTTTTACGGTAAAGATAAACGGTTTCAAATCCCATTGGTCGCTCTCGTGCTGTTGTGCTTTTTGCTTATCCTCTATGTCGAGAGGCGTGGTGGAACCAGGAAAGAACTTACTCAGTAGCTCGTTCGATTCCATACAGATCCATCAGCCTTTCCATGTACTTACGTGTTCTCTCGTCACTTGTCAGCGACTTCCGGTATGCTGCCTCAACGATACCGCAGAGGAAATCCCATTCAGGACTCCCCGAGTCCCGAAGGGCTACCAAGTCTGCTGGCAGCGTCTCTGATGGCACTGTAGACGTACTCAAATGCCTCCTCCGATCCTGCCTGTACGTGCCACACCTCTACGTCTTCTGGAGCCTCGTGAGGGTCATAGTAGTCGCAGACCTCAGCCCAGCCATGGGGAGTGTTGTAGTCCCACTGAGCCATAGTCTTGGACTCATCACCCTTACCATGAGGACCAAAGGCTTCTACCAATACTTCATAGGCTGTAGAGATATGGTCAATTCGATTACGCGCCACGCTCTTCTCCCGAATCAGAGACGTAGTAGTCGTCTGCGATCTGATCCATGATGTCGTAGTGCGCCTTCTCTAGGAATTCATTCCAAGCATTGTCATACTCGGTGTACATCTGTGCCTCTTCGTAGAATTGGATATTATTCCAAATCTCCTGAAGCTCAGGCGTCAACCGAATACGAATAGTTGGAACGTCCAGTCTTAGCCAGACCGTATTCTGTGCCATCTTTCCTCTCCTGGAAGTACTTGTCCAGGAAGTGGTGTTCTACGATCTCCACTTCCCCTTCGTAATACCAGCCATGCTGGTAACGAGGGGACTCAATGCACTTGATGATGTAGTAGAGTACATGGTCATCCGGATCACTCCAGGTTCCCATGACTTCCACCACCCAAGGATGCTTCGGGTCTGAACACTCAATTGCGTTGTCCAGCTTGGTACCTACTGCGAAATAGTCCATTGAGTCCCCTCAGTTCATCAGTCGTGTTCGTAGTCGAATTGTACAACACGCTCAGGAGTAACTACAACCTGAGTGTGATCTCCGAACTTGGTACGTAGAGCATCCTCAAACTCCAGCTTGTAGATAGGGATATCCACGTCCGTGATACCGTCAGGATGGCTGGAGCCAGGGATGTAGTCGTACGTCCCTTCCTCGTAACGTCTGAACACCTTACCGTCGATCTCCTCGTACGGCAAGTAGTGGTAGTAGCGGCTGTTCTTGGCCGCTTCCTTCTCCGCCTCGTACTCTGCCCTGTCAACCTCTACAAGTCTGTCCTCGTAGAAATCTCCATCAGCCCAGTGCGCTGCTACTTCCTCGTTGGAGGTAACGGAGAGATCATGCACGCTGAACTCACACGGCTCACCATCGTTGAAGTACGGAGTGTACTGGTGCCATGTGGCTGCCTTTACACCCTTCTCAAATGCGTCCTTGAAGTACGGGTACAGATCCTCAATGGAAAGAGGAATGTAACTTCTACGAGAGTAATGAGTAGGCACATCTCCTTCAATGGGAATTCCCATAAAGGATCTCTTGCCTAGGAATTCGTCTACCTTTTCCTCATAGCTCATTCGTCATTGCCTCCAAATACCTTCTCGAAATTGCCGATTTCCTTACGCATTCCGCCTGACATCCAGTCGTTCTGCTTGACGTCAATGCGTGTGAGGTAATCTGCGGGGCTAGGAAGCCAGCCAAGGTCTTCCAGGATGTGCCGCTCCGCAACGAGCCTCACAGGGACGTCTACAGTCCCGTGGCCGTTCTTCTTCTCCACAGTGATGATGCGTCCGAAGAGTTCCTGACACAGCCAGACCCCTTCAGTGTGGTGGTAGACAGCTCTGTGCCGTACATCACCAATGATCTTCTTGGAAGAGTCGATGAACTCTTCAATGGCTATGTAGTCCTCAGGAGTCCCACCGTATTTTCTGGCAGCACTTACAGCATGGTGCCATGAATTCATTTATCTCCTTAGTAGTTTAGAGACGTATGCTTGAGTAAGTCCTACCTCAATAGCGATTTGCTTTTGAGTTTTACCTTCCTCTCGCAGTTCTTTAATGCTTTTCATGACTTTGTCATCCACCTTATAGGGCTTAGCCTTTGGTGGAGTTGTCCTCACCTGTCTGCCTTTGGCAATCATGTCGTCGGTATTGTCCTTTGGAGTACCAAGGAACAAGTGCTTAGGATTGCAACAGGGTGGGTTATCGCACGTGTGACACACCACTAAACCCGAGGGAACCGGACCTTTAGTATCAATCCAAGCATACTTATGGGCCCGATACTCCTTCATACGATAACGATACTTTCCGTATCCGTCCTTGTCAAACCTTGCACCGCTCCACAGCCAGCAGGAACCAGTCTTATTGACCTGAGACCAAAAGTCTTTCTTGCGATAGCCGGATCGTCCAGAGTCATTGGCCACTTAATTTCAGCCATCTCTATGGTCACCTCTCAGATGCCTGATCTCCTGATGGAAATACTCATAGGCAAGTTGAGTGAAATCCCAGTCCCCGATTGTGTCATCCAGTTCCTTGAGGAATTCCACGATCTCTTCCTGACTGAGATCCATGAGAGATCTGATGATCTCGTCGGTGTCAATGCATGCCTGGAGAATCACCTTACTCATCCTCGTACCCTTCCGTCAGTTCCACGAGGCTGAGGGAAACGAAACGAGTCCCCACCTCATAGCAGTCGCTTTCCAGCAGCTCCGCAATGAGATAAGGCTTACCGTCCAGGATTACCCAGCCGCGATTCTCAGTATTCAACGGGCACCCACTTGTCTACCACGATGGACTTTCTTTCCACCTTGGTAGCCGTGATGTAGTCCTCAAAATCAAAGGAGTCATAGTCCTGCGACTCTGTGGCTCCATCCTCCCACGTGAATTGCCAGTACTCTCCGTTCTCGTCCTTGAATACGGTGTCGTAAAGAACTCCCCAACGGGTACGTCCTACGATCTCTTCGTCTACAGGAGAATAACGAGCGTCCAGCTCCTCCAATTCCTCTTCGGTGAATCTACGAGTAATAGCCATAGATGTCATCCTCGTCTAGCTCACCATTGGAAAGCTGAATAGCGACAGAATAACCTTCCCAATTGTCCACGCCTGCGGCTTCAAGACAAGAGAGAAAGTCGCTTTCCTCCTTCAGACGCTCATACTCGTCCTTAGTAATGACGATCATGTCGTCACCTACTGGAACTCCTGCCATATACCCTCCTTCTAGTTGTCCATAACCGTACCCATCCGCATTATGAATGGGTACGATTAAAGGCGACTAGCAGCCTCGGGTGCTGTACTCCAGCTTCTTCACCTTGTCACCCTCGTTACGCTTCACAGCGTCCAGGTAGACAGAGCGAGAAACCGTGAACCACACGTCGTTCTCGTACTTGTCGTCATCGTTCTTGACACGGTCAAGCTCCACACAGAACTTCTCGCTGCGAACCTTGACCTTGTACTGCTCAGGGTGCGAACCGATACGGATGTTCTTGCGGTCCTGGTAAGACTGCCGCTCCGTGCTCGTACGCTTGTTCTTGCCGATACCAGAAGACTTGGTAACAGTCTTCCACTTGGTCTGGCACTGGCGCTGATAGTCCGTGACCTGATGAGTCTTCGTCTTGTACTTGGCCGTGATGTGCTTGGTGTCATCCTGAAGACCGGACGTGGTGTACGTAGTAGACACACCACATGCAGTCAGAGCCAGACCACCTGCAACAACAGCGGCCACCATACCAGAACGAGCCTTCATTTCTCCCCTTTATTCAGCGATTGGATTGAAAGCCCAGCTCACTGTCTCTGTGAAGCCCTTCTCAAAAGTCTCATCATCGATCAGATCCTGAACGAATAGATTCCACCAGGCATCCTGGTCAACGACTTCCACCGTCTTGATCACGTCAAGGTGATGTTCGGTGAAGTCATCATCCGAAATGCTCTTGATGTACTCCTTGATGAAGTCTTCATTGAGACGCTTGCTGGACTTGCGTGTGTACTGAAGTGCCTGGAAGTTATCCTCCCCCATCTTCACAGGGTTGTCAAGCTCCAGCACCTTTGAGCCAGCCGCATTCTCTCGTCCCTGGGACTTGATGTACGGCACCAACTCGTCTCGCGTATCCTCCATCTCCTTCTTGAGATCCTTGATCTCCTGTCGGAGTGTCAGGTACTTGGCTAGCTTAGTACGGATGACGATGTCAGTCAAGAGAGTCCTCCAAGAACTTCGTAAGGCTTCGTGCTGTAGACTCCAGCTTACCACCAGGCACTGACATTCGTCCACCTACAATGGCATTCGCAACCTTGTTCTTGAAATCCAACTTGGACCCTTGGTATTCCTCCACACTATCAGTTACGATCAGGTTGTCAATGTAGACATTCCGGAACGTACTGGACGCTCTGACGTGCCTTCCGTTGCGCTGCTTGAGCGCACCAGAGGACAGAGGTCTGTCGTAGTTGATCAGGTGTGAAGCCATGAACAGGTCCACACCATACCCTCCCGCATCCGAGGACAGGAAGAGTCTGGTGTCAGGATCTTCACCGAACCGTGCGATAGCTTCGGCGCGCTCCTTGCCGTTCATGCCACCATGAAACAGCACGGGACCGTACTTGTCAAGCCTCTCTGCCAGCAGCGGCAGGATGCCCTTGAAACGACAGAACACGATCACCTTGTGGCGTTCGTCCTCTGCCATGTACTCTTCCACAATCTCTACGCACGCGTCAAGTTTCGCGCCATGCGTGCCTTCCGGAAGAAGTCGTCCATCAGCACGTAGTTGCGACGCATACTTAGAGCCATGGTTCGAGTCGGGATCGTCATAGGCTTCTGCCGAGGCTCGAAGAAGCTGCGGGTCATCGAGGAGTAGGTGTAGCGCAAGTAGTCGAGACGTGATTCGTCCGGTACTTGAATCTCCTTCGGATGCATCACCACCCTCATAGTATCGAGAGAGGTCCAGGGAGACTGTGGGTCCCGCCATCCGAAGTTCGGCCAAGAGGTCTCGTGCGATGTAGTCATACAGCTCCTTAGTGTGTGGGTCCATGTCGACGTGCACATTGTATTCTTCCACAGCAGGCATGAAGTCCGCAACCTCAGGATCATCCTTGCGCTTGTTGACGCAAGCAGTCATGAGCTTACGGTTCATTACGTCCAGATTCTTGTAGCCTGTGATGATATTGGTGTAGACATTGCGCTCAATGTACTCGCATTCAAAGTCACGCCAATTACCGAATACAGAAGAGTCAATCCATTCCATAATCGAAAAGAGTTCTTCTGCTTTCCCATTCTCAATAGGCTCAGCAGTCAATCCAATTCGATATGGAGTTTTAACTGACTTCTTAATTGTCTTTGTCTGTTGCGGACGGAAATTCTTAATGGAAGTCACCTCGTCCACAAGCCCCAGCTCGGGCTTCAAAGCCTCTACGAACCATGAGTCGGAGACTACCTGCCTCAGCCCCATGACAACGTACGAGGGACGCTCCTGAAGGGCTTCCTGGTACGCCTTCTTACGCTTGGCAGGAGTCATGGAACCGTCGATGACAATACAGTCCTGGTCCGTGAACTCCTTGATCCTGTTAGCCCACTGTACGGTAAGGCTGGACGACATGATTAGCAGTGCGCAGTCTACCTCTCCCTTGTCTCGTAGTGCTTCAATCGCGTGGAGTGATACCACGGTCTTACCTGTACCCAGATCCAACGCAAGAAGCGCCCGTCCTCGTGTGGTGATGAGGGCGGACGCTTCAAGCTGGTAAGGTCTTAGCTCACCAATGAATGTCATATCCTAGCCAGCGGAAGAGCAACAGAAGTGAGAACCGCTTTCCTGATTTGTGCGTCGGTTACTTCTGGCTCTCCGATGTCCTTCCCTTCTATTCCGGAGTAATTCAAAAACTTGATTGACTTACCGGAACGAAGGTATTTCTGTCGGATCTTCCGAGCTTGCTCTCTTCCGGCATCGTCATTGTCTAGAGCAACAATGATAACGTTCACCCGATCAAATAGCAAGTCCATTTGTGTGTCAGTCACTTTCGCCCCGTACGAGGCGACTCCTCCCATGATTCCTGCCGTATACAGTCGTAGGCAGTCAAGGGGTGACTCCAGGAGTACGGCCATCGGTCCTTCAAGTACGTCAATACCGAAGAGAGTCTGGCCTTTAGGGATGCGGGCAGGTTTATTGTCAAAGTACCCATCTCCCTTCTCTTGATATCCCCATAGATCGTAGGTGTCAGGGTCACGGACAGGGAGAATCCAGTGACTACTCTCCCTGTCCCACAAGACACCGTAGTGGTTTACCGCTCCCTCAGAAATCCTTCGTCGTGAACGCTCTGGCTCGGGAGGCGCACCGAATAGAGCAAGCCGAGATTCGTTCCACTCCCTACGCGGGACGAACTGTTCACGGTCAGCGGGAGCTTGAAGATATCTGCGTACTCGTTCGATTCCACCACGACTACGGACCCACGCTTCTGCGTCTGCACGAGAGACATTCAAAACCTCCTGGACTAGGTGTACGAATGAACCATCGAAACCACAACTGAAGCAGCTATGCTGCCCGGAATTCAGGTTGACAGACCACTTGTCAGGAGTCCGTTCCTGTCTTCCCAATCTTTCGGAGTGGCCTGGACAGTACGCCCAAGCCTCTCCGTCCTTCAACTTTACTACTTGGATTCCCAGCTCGTCAAGAGCACCGATTACGTCTCCCGGAACTGGGATTCCTCCCGATCCCCAACCACTAGTAGTCCGTCGTGTACTCCTCATCATCGTCGTCCATCAGCTCCGTGTCAAGGTCGTCGTCCATTGCTTCCAACTCCGTGAACGTACCTGTGTTGAAGTCCATCTGAACCAGGCACTCAGTAGGAGTACCACGCCTAGTCATAATGATCTTCAGGTTACGCACGTGCACATCGTCCGTACGCTCCACACCGATCACCACGTTGGAGTACTGTGCGAAGGCACGGCTACCCATCATGGAGTCGTTGTTCAGCTTCTCGCCCTTGGTACGGGCAGGAGTGGACTGAGTAACGTCGATGATGCAGATTTCACGGTTCATCGCCATGAACTTCAGCGCGGACACGATGTTGGCAAGCGCCTGAGGGGAGCCCTTGTCGAACCCTTCCTCATCCTCCATCATGTACACACCATCCACCACGACGATGTCTGGCTTCAGGAGATCGATCTTAGCACCGATTGCTGTGACTGTCATGCAGTCCTCAGAGAACACCAGAGGAGGAAGGTTCTCCGTCACGTGGACGGCTCTCTCAAGCTTCGCCCACTCCTCGTCGTTGATGTTACCACTGAGAAGCTTCATGTCGTTGATGCCTGCACGGTATGCGTCAAGACGCTGCTCCTGCTCCTCACACGTCATCTCAAACGTGATGTAGAGCACTCGCTTACCGTACTCCTGTGCGTGCTTTGCCATGAGCAGAGCAATCACAGACTTGGACGCCTTGGGAAGACCCGTGAGCGTGATGAGCTGTCCTGGCTGGAAGCCCTGTGTGGCCTTGTCGATAGTCTCAAAGCCAGAAGGGATACCTACGATCATCCCAGGGTTGTTCTTGCGCTCACGGTACCGCGCAAGTCGCTCCTCACCGTTCTGAGTAATGTCCACGTCCCGAGACTTCGGAACGTCATTGTGGATCTTACCCACGAGAGCACCCAGAGTGTTGACAGCCATGTCAATGTCCGGGATCTTCGGTTCACCATTCAGATCCACCTCGTCCATGTACCCGACGACTTCACTGAGCTTGGCGTCGATGATACTGCGGACGTGCTGCTTTTGCATACGGTGGATAATGTCGCCCCAAGGCTCGTCCACTTCAACGAGCGTGACCTTGGGACAGTCGTTCACCATCACACGGTAGGAGGGCACCTCACCGTGATCCCGGTAATACTCCGTGATATAGGCGTAGGCATCCCGCCAGTCCTTATTGGTGAAGAACCGAGGCTGGATATCCCCCGCCTCAGCAAGCGAACCATCCTGGATAATCTTGGACACCAGGAGCTTTTCAGGATCAAGCGTATAGGACATGCCTCCCCTTTCTATGTGATAAGTCCCATCAAGTTCAATTGATCAGGGGTGCAGTACTTCCCCTTGCTGCCCCACCTTAGCATCCTCTCCGTTGCCGGATCAAGGACTGCCAGGATGGACCTGTCGTAGACAAGCTCGTGCATAAGTTCCTGCTCATCGTAGGCGACTACGTCACCGAAGAGCAAGTTCTTCTGATCAAGCTTGTCCCGCACAGCGTCTGCAAAGTCTGCACCATGGAACGTCAGGATGTCAACCCTGAAGTTGTATCGGAAGTATACGTCACGAATGCCCTGCTTGGTAGGTTCGTTAAGAGTGTACTGGTTGACAGCTTTGTCCCACTGTCTACGCTTACGAGCCAACGCCTCAAGGGCCTTACTCTTGGTATCCGGAAGAATACCGAGCAGACCCTCGAAAACGATATAAATGCGGGGCAAAACCTCGTTAGAGAGTTCACCCTTCATCATATGGCGACACTCCGGAAGGACCCTCCGCA
>ERZ777005.52-NODE-52-length-9582-cov-7.987929_pt1 | contig 9582 bp, 19 predicted proteins | sample MGYA00374958_ERZ777005 | MGnify/ENA primary metagenome ERZ777005 (study PRJEB29304, sample SAMN08777409) | plant metagenome | isolation source: Switchgrass | host: Panicum virgatum | place: USA: Austin, Texas | collected 2014-11-04 ... | reverse complement strand
GTCGACGATCGGCGCGTTCGTCATCGCCGCCGGAGTGGGCGCGATGTTCGCCGAAAACGTGCTCACGCCGCTTTGGCTCCAGAGCTACATGGGCTACACCTCGACCTGGGCCGGTCTCGCGACCGCCTGGACCGGCGTGCTGGCCGTGTTCTCGTACTGGAGCTGGAGGAAGTGGCCCGGGTTGCTCACCGTGAAGGCGCCGCCGGCCTTCTTGAGCACGGTGCCGTGGGCCACGCGGTAGTAGAAGCCCTCCACGGGCGGCAGGAGCTCGGGGCCGGTGGGTCCGGCGGAGAGCACCTCGGTGGCCGTCAGCTGGAAGCGTGCGCGCGTGGGCGGCGCGTCCTGGGCGCGGGCCTGGCGCGCGCCGAGCGCGGCCAGCGAGAGAGCGAAGACGGCGATCCAGCGTCGGTTGTGCTTCATCAATTCCTCCTGTGGTTTAGGGGTCCCTACGGCCCGTATTCGCAGTCGCAGGGGCAGCACGCCCCGCGGCGCGCGTGCTCGCGCACGGTGTCCGCCGGGGGCAACACGCCCCAGGTGCCGTCGGCGCGCAGGCCCTCACAGCCGGCGTCCCCCGAGCGGCAGCGGTAGTAGGCGCAGGCCTCGTCATGCTCGGTCCAGTCGAGGCTGCGTTGCGGCCGCGGGCCAGCCAGCCCGTGCGCCTCGCGCATGAGCGGGCTGCCGTCGAGGGCGAGGATGGTCGCCCCCGGCATCGTGCCCAACCAGCCGGGAGCCATCAGTGCACCCCCGTCGTGCCCTTCATGCGGGCGTGAAGCTGCTGGAGCAGCGTGATCCCTGTGAGCAGCTGCTGGTAGAGGGCGGCGAAGTGGGCCTCGTCGGCGATCCCGCCCGATTCGTTGGCCGTCTCGCCCTCGCGGGGCACGTCGATGGCCATCTGCAGCAGGCCGTCCTTGTCCAGCCACAGGCGCAAGATGTCGCGCGAGCCCGGGTCGGGCTGGCCCGCGCGGAAGCGCAGCAGCTCGTCCAGGGTGTCCATGAGGCGCGGGCCCCAGGAGGCGGCCCATGCCTCGAGGCCCTGCAGGTTCTCCAGCACCTCGGTGGGCGTGGAGTGGAGGAGCACGGCGAAGGCTTCGCCGGCTTGGAGCAGGTCTTCCCTCTTCATCTGCTGGCTCATGTTCTACTGCTCGTTAGGGTTGGGCTGGGCGCGCTCGCCGCGGTTGATCTCGGCCACCGTGCGCGTCACCGACGCTGGCGGCAGGCAGTGGAAGCCGAGGCCCGCGTCCAGCGCCCGAAGGGCGGCCTCCAGCATGTCCACGGCGCTGCCGCTGGCGCCGCCCCTTCGAGGGAGAGCCACGCCGCATTCGTAGGCGCGCACCAGAGCGCGCTGCATCGCCACCTGCCTCACCGCTGCCGGCCAACGCGGCGCGTTCTTGTCCGTGGTGGAGTCCATTCCGTGATCTCCTCTCCGGTCGCAGCCTCGAAGATTTTCCGCTTCAGGCGGTAGATGGGGGTCGTGCGCGCCTGGCCGGTACGGCGGTTGACCCCCTTCGTGTCCTCGATCACCCGGCGCCCGCCGGGGCCGGTGTACACGGCGTCAGCGATGTACGTGCAGAGCTTCATGCGCGCGCGGCGCACCTCGGTGGCCGCTTGGCGAAGATCGTAGCCGTTTGGGTCCTTCGCTTCTGCCGCGGCGAGCAGGCGCTCCACGCTGGGCGTCCCGTAGACGACCAGGACGAAGGGCACCTGCGCCTGGAAGTCGGTGATGGCGCCGGCCCGCGCGAGCGCCGCGAGCTCGTCCTCGCGCCGCGCCTCCGTCCTGCTGGCCCGCAGCTTCCCATCGGCGGTGCGCGTGGGTGTCGCCTTGTGCGGGCCGTCCAGCTTCGGCTGCACCACCTCCCCGCAGGCCACACAGCGCTTCACCTTGCGGGTTCGCCAGCGACACCGATACCCGCCCAGGCCAGCCTCCCGCACCACGCGGTAGGGCTGATCCTTCGCGCACTTCACGCAGAAGGCGGTCTTCCAGCGCGCGCTCACAGGTCGAGCGTGAGGCGCAACTTGCGCACCTGCTCCTTCAGGGCCGTGACCTGGACCTGAAGCCAAATCAGGTTGATCGCGGTCAGCACCATGAACAGAGCCAGTAGCAGCATGAGGGCCAACACCAACTCCATCACCCCTCCTTCGGCGGAAGCGCCGCCGCCATCGCCTCGAGCTTCTCCAGCACCTTGCCCGCCTCCTCGCGCGAGAAGAAGGCGCCCGGCGGCAGCGCCGGCGCCGCGCCCACCGCCGGAAGCCTCCCCGCCGGGCAGGCGCGCGCCTCAGCCGTGTACGCCTGCACGAAGCGCTCGCGCCGCCGGTCCTCCCCGAACGTGGTCGTGAACGCCTCGTTGCCGCCGGCGGCCAGGAATGCCACGCCCGCGGCCACACCGCACTGCTTCACCACCGTGCTGTACACCCAGGTCCCCCCGCCCTCGGGCGTGTAGGTGCGGCTGTCCAACACGCGCTCGTAGGCGCGTGTTGCCTCGACCGCGAGTGGGGCGCGGCCGCGGTGCACCTCGAGCGCGTCCAGCAACTCGGGCACCGACGGCATGAAGCGCCATCCGAAGCGGCGCACCGCCGTCGCGCAGAAGGCCCACCACTCATCAGGATTCGTTTCCACCCCCAGCGCCGCGTGGAAGGCCCGCAGCTTCTCCGGCGGTAAGGGCTGGTTGAGCTGCAGGCCGATCACCGCCAAGGCCTCGCTGAACGGAACGACTTCGATCACGGGACGCCTCCTCGGACATGATCTGGTGCACGGCGCTGATGGTGGTGTCGGCCGCCGTGGGCCTGGCCGGCAGCGCCACGCGGGCCACGGTGCCGTTGAGCCAGGGCCCCGGCTTTTCCGCGAAGAGCTTCGGCCGAACGAACTTCGGTTGCTCCTCGCGCAGGAAGCGATTCCACGCGGGACGAACGATAGGCCATGTGAGGCGCTGCACGAGCGGGCCGAGGTAGCGCCCGATCTCACCGAAGGGCACGGCCTCCTGGGCGCACTGGAAGCGCTCCTGCCAGTCGTCGCCGGCTTCGGTGCTCCAGCCCTTCAGCTTGGGAGGGGTGTCCGGCTCGGGGAGCGGGCCGGAGGAGGGCGGAGCGCCAGCGACGCCACTTCCATTCCCATTCCGTTCTATTCCATTCAATTCTATTCTATTCTGTGGGCGCCGCTTCCGCGGCTGACCCGCGGTCTGAGCGCGCCGCTTCCGCGGCTTCGTCGCGGTATTGGCGCGGCCATGGCGCTCCGCGTCGATCTCGGCCAACCTCTCCTTAACAGAAGGAAATTGAAGAGGATCGGGGAACTGTGAGGGGCGGCGCTCGCTGGGCTTCTTGCCCTTGAAGTTGGTCCAGAAGGCGAGTCCGCCGTCCACGTGATAGCGCACGAGCAACCCTTCGTGGTCGTATTGGGCGAGCCAGTTTTCCACATCTTCCTGGCTCACAGAGGGCCTTCTGCGGAACACAGACGCCCAAATTGCACGCGGGTGGTACTCGAAACGGCCCTCGTCGTCGCACACGAGGAAGATCCAGGGGTACCACGCGGCCGCCTGGTCGCTGCACCTCTCGAGCTTCCTCGACTCCCACAAACGGTCCCATATGACGTGGTTCGGCATTCAGGCCCCCTCCTCGCCCGGCCGGTTGAACGACACCCTGTACTCGAATACGCCGGCGGTGGGAGGATCCCTCCGGCGCTTGGTGACGCGGTACGCCCCGAATCGGATCTTCTTCAGGTCGCGGAGGCGCGCGCTGATGCCCTGCTCGGTGCCGCCAGCGATCGCCTGGATCTCACGCAGCGTCCTCCACTGGCCGTCCTGCATGAGCGCCTTCACGCGGTCGATCTGGCGGCTCAGGCGGGCGTTGTCCAGCGCGGGCTCGATGGTCTCGCCGTCGAAGCGGAGCTCGCCCGACACGACATCGCGCGCGCTCACGGCTCCTCAGCTCGCTCCGGTGACGGCCACCGGCTATCGGGCCCACTCGGCGCGTTACGCATGAACGACACGAGGGCCGCGCCTGGGTCCCGCGCAGGCTGCTGGCCCACTACCTTCGCATCGAGGTCCACCGGGTCCACAGGCTGGTCGTACCAGCACACCGTGCACCAGCGGTGCACGTGCTCCCCCTCGCGTTCGCAGCCAGCGAGGGTATAGAGGCCCCTACGATGCATGTGGCCCTGGCCACCGAGCAGCCGGATGCGCTGCTGGTCGGCCATGCGGCTGCCGTCCACCAGCGGCGCGCCCATGCACCACGCGAGGCGGCGGCCGTTGGCGTGCCCGCACTTCGGGCAGGGATCGTTGAGCGGGATCGGCTTCGGCTTCTGCCCGGTCACCGCTCCCCCGGGAAGAGCAGGGCGCTCGCGCCCACCCGGGTGAGCAGCGGGTCCGATGCCCGCCGCCCGAGCTCGATCGCCTTCATGCGTATCCCTCCTCTTGGTAGGCCCGTCGGAAGGCCTCCTGTTCTTCTTTCCGGTCTTGCGCGCGCTGGATCGCGGCCGAGGAGCACGGCCGGCCCTCGGCCACGTAGCAGGGCCCGCACAGCCACCCCAGGCGGGTCAGGACGAGCAGGGTGCCCGCCTTCGTCTCCGGGCAGCGCGCGCAGCCCTTGAACGCCACCAGGAGCGGAGCGTTACACATGGGCCACATCCTCGTCGTACCAGAAGGCCACCATCCAGCCGAGCGGGCCGTTGCGGACCTTGAACACGTGCAGGCCGCCCCCGTGGCCCAGCGCCTTCGAGCAGTAGAGCGGCGCCCCGTGGAAGTCGAAGACGGCCGGGCAGGAGCCCCTCACGGCATCGGCCCCGCGCGCCGGATGGCCCGCCGGGCCAGCAGCGCCCCGTCGTCATCCCGGGCGGGCCCGAAGGTGGCGATGGCGGCCCAACCCTCGCAGTAGCGAGCGTTCTCCAGCGCGCGCTGCAGCTCGTCTGGTGTCCACTCCTCGCGCGGCTTGCGCCACGGGAGGCCCTGGTGGCAGAAGAAGGGCCGCTGTTCCGTGAGCGCTTCCATCAGAGACTTGGCCGTCGTCTCGAAGCCCCGCGCGCTGTCGGTCCCGGGGTTGAAGGCGCAGGAGCGGCACGGCCGCGGCGCGCCCGCTAGAGCGGTCGCCGGGACGGGCGGGAGCCCGGTGCGCCGCCGGTACAGCCAGCGCACATCGCGCATGAACATGCGCAGGAAGCGCGTGAACCAGGCCCGGCGCTCGGGGGTCATTCAGCCCTCGGCGGCAGCAGTGAGCCCGGGCACCACGTCAGCGGGCCGTTCTTCATCTTGTGGCGCCGCACCGTTCCGTCGAAGCGAACCGCGAAGGCTCGCTCGCAGAAGCGACAGACGACGCGCGGCATGATCGACTGGCCCCTCACGCGGCCAACTCCAGCCGCTTGAAGGTGACGACCCACACCCAGGGGTTGCTGGCCCAGGGCGCGCGCTTGCCGTTGATGGAGTCCCAGCCGCTGGCGAACGTGCGGCGGGCCACGTCGTGCATGTAGCCCGGGTCGCCGTTGGGCCACTTCGCGTTGTGGCGCGGCTCGATCCCTTCCGCGCGCGCGTCCTCCTCGCTGATGTCCTGTAGCCGCTCGACGCGGACGGCCGTCACCTCCAGCGTGATCCGGCCGTCCCAGCGCGGCATGAAGATGGCCGGCACCTTGCCGTCGTTCTTGACCTTCGACGGGCCATCGGCCACATAGCCCCCGTTGCGCCAAAGCGTCTCGCGCACCCACAGCCGGTCGCCGGGCACGCCGTAGGGGCAGCGCAGGTACGACCAGCAGCCGCCCTTGAACTCGTACCAGCCAGCGCCCTGCGGCAATGCGTCCGACTCGTTGAAGTAAAGGACCGTGCGTGAATGGTCGGTGCGCACCACGCGCCGCGTGTTCGTCTTCGCGCCGGCCATGGTCGCGCGCACCATCGGCCCGCACATGACGATGGGCCGCTCCTTCACGACGCCACCACCGGGAACTGCCGCGGCCAGACGCCCCGTGGCCACTCGTCCGGGTCTCCGCCCTTCCTGTCCTTCAGGAGCAGCAGGTTCGGCTCGCAGCCCTCGGCCAACCCCAGCGCAACGCGCGCGGCGATGGCCCGCCGGTCGTGCGGCGCCCACAGCCCGACTTCGTGCTCGCTGTCCACCGGGCGTGCCCCGAACTGCTTCACGAACACGGGCACGTTGGCGTTACGGCACTGGCGCACAGTGGAGCGCGCCCACGCCACGTCGAAGGGCCGAGCGCCTGGGCCGCTCTCTCCGCCAACCACGATCCAGTCGAGGCGGCGCCGCGGGTCAGGCGTATCCATCGCGTCGATGTAGAAGTCATCGAACGGTGCGATACAGCGGAAGTCCACCGGCCCGAGCGCGGGCTCGTAGCTCACCCACCGCACCGCCGCCGGCGTCTGCAGCAGGAGCGGGATGCGCTCGTCGGCCGTGGTCTGGTCCTCGACGGACACGCCCAGCCAGATCCAGCGGGCCGGCACCAGCGCCGGGTTGCCGATTCCGACTCGACTCAACTCCAGCTTCGGATGGTCGGCGCGGATGGCATCCGCTTGTCGGAGGATCCGCCCGTAGATGTTTGCCTCGGAAGCGAAGTCGGACAGGAAGCGCCGCATGCGCTCCGGTCGCTTGGTCAGGATCTGGAACGTGTGCTGAGGCGAAAGCAACATCACTGCGAAGACGGCCGCGATCGCCTCGTCGCTGAGCGCCTCGTGGAAGAGGTCGGACATGCTGTTGACGAACACCCGCGTCGGCCGCCGCCAGCGCAGCGGCTCGTCCAACTTTGAGGGGATCAGCTCCACGGCTCCGGTCCAACGCGGGCCGTTGGCCGTGCGACGGGCGAACGCCTTGCCCGTGGTGGGCGAGCGCATCCCGGGCAGGTCCCGCGCCGCGAGGGCGCAGGCGTAGCAGTTGAGGCAGCCCTTCTTCTCGCTGCCCTTCGCCATGGAGCAGCCGCGGATGCAATTCCACGTCCGGCCGGGAGAACCGTCCGGGTTGCGCGTCCACTCGATGGAAGTGACCGTCATCGACTCCTCCTGTCCACCACCACGTCACGGTGGAGGCGCTTCCGCTCGAACGGCGCGGCCAGGGCCACCGACACCTCCTCCCCGCGCCGGCGCAGCACCACCCCGATGCGCCCCGTCGCCGTGCGGAAGGCGGCCCACCGGGGGATCTCGCGCAACCGGACCTTCATTCGGCACCTCCAGCGAACAAAGGCCCGGCCACGCGCCGGCGGCCCATGGCCACGTACTCCGGCTTCAGCTCGATCAGGATGGCCCGGCGGCCCAGCCGGTTGGCCACGAGGGCCACCGTGCCGCTGCCGCCGAATGGGTCGAGCACCACGGAGCGGACCACCCGGGCGCCCTCGCACCGGCAGCCCGGCGCCCAGCCGGCGCGCTGGTGCAACGTGGTGCCCCGCGGGTAGCCGGCCCAACCCGACGTGTCGCGGGCGAAGGGGCGCCGGGCTCACGCCGGCCAGAAGCCGATGGACGACACGTCGGGTTGGGCCTCGAAGCGGCCCTTCTTGGGGTAGACGGGCCACCACGGCGCGCCGCAGATCGAGCAGGCACCCTTCTCCGACGTGCCGGCCAGGATGCACGGCTCCACGAGCGCCTGCGGGAACGTGGCGAAGTGGGCCTCCGCGAAGGGCTGCGTGGCGATCGTCCAGACCGAGCGCTTCGCGCGCATCCCGCCCTCCCAGGGGAAGCCGCGGCCCACGTGCGAGGCGCCCGGAATCCGCTCCTGGCCGGGTGTGCGCTTTAGGTTGCCGGAGGAGCGCGTCACGGGCTCCTCCTCCTGGGCCGCCTCACCGAACAGCGGCGCTCCGCCGCGCTGCCCGCGCCGGCCGTTGCTGCGGAAGCGCCCCCCGCTCACGTCCGGGCGCTCGTCGCTGAACTCCATCTTGTGGGGGTAGCGCCGCATCGACTCCGCGATCGGCTCCTGCACGGCGCCGTAGTCGTAGAAGTACCGCTCGCTCTTCGAGAGGTGGAAGAGGTATTCGTGGGCCGTGATGCAGCGGTCCTTAGTGCTCTCTGGCATCGGGTTGGGCTTGCTCCAGATGATGTCGCGGCGCAGCCACCAGCCGTCGGCCTGCAGGGCCAGGGCAACCCTCCACGGGATGCCGACGAGATCCTTAGGCTTCAGGCCCTCGATGGGCATGCGGTTCGGCTGGAGGATGGGCCCGACGGACGTGTTCTTCCCGCAGCCTTGGGGCTCCCCGCGTCCGTTCGTGGCGGGCTGGCCGTGCGCGCGCCGCTTCTGGTCCCGGTGGCGCGTCACCTCGCCCTTCCACCTAGCCCCCTGCTCACCGCCGCCCGGATGCTCGCCCACAGCGCCGGCGCCGGTGGCGTAGCAGTCCCCGAGGTTCAGCCATAGGGTGCCGTCCGGGCGCAGGACGCGCCAGACGGCGCGGAACACCTCCACCATGTGCTCGATGTACAGCCAGGGGGTGGGCTCCAAGCCCAGCTCGCCGCGCCACGCGCCGCACGTGCAGAAGGCGCCGCGGGCCCGGACGAAGCCGCGCGTGCGCGCGGCCCCGGCCCGGTCACTGCGCTCCTCGTCGCCCCAGGCGTGGTCGTGCATCGGGTCGCCGCCCCACACCTGTGGCTCGGTGCCGTAGCTCCTCAACCCCCAATACGGAGGAGAAGTAATCACGGCCTGCACGCTCTCCGCCGGCATCGCGGCCAGCATGTCCAGTACGTGCCCGTGGCGGTACTCGAAGTCCAAGCGGCGATCTCCCTGCGGTGGTGGCCCCGGAGGCGCGCGCCCCCGGGGCCGGATGTGGGTCAGGCGATGATGGTGATTTCGGCCTCGACGTTCTCGGCCAGCCACTCCCCGATGTTGCGGATCGCGTCGAGCTTCCAGGCACCGCCGTCCGTCTCGTAGATCGCCACCGAGGGCAGCTGGCCCTCGGCGCCGTCACGCAGCCGCACCCGGAACGCCGAGGCGGGCTGCGCCACCTCCCGGAAGGTGCGGTAGGGCTGGAGTTGCACGTCGCCGTGCAGCGCCGCGCGCTCGGAGAAGGCGGCGCCGAAGCGCACCTCCACCTCCTGGGTCACGCCGTCGTCCGTGGCGGTGATGACCTTGTTGCTCTTGACGTTGCCCAGGATCTTCATGAGATCGGCCCGCTCCGGCGTGTCCTCGAAGAGGCTCAGGAGGCCGATCATGGCGGTCTCCATGGGCATGAAGGTGCCGAATTGGAACTTCGTGTTGCCGAACAGGGACTCGAAGCGAGCGACCACCACCTCCTCGCGCGTCTGGTGGTAGGGGTGGGTCGCGCTGATGAGCTTCACCTCCGTCTCGCTCACCACGTGCAGCATGTGACGGCCCCACACGTCGTGGGCGGGCTTGCCGGACGCCTCGGAATCGGCCAGCTTGGTGGCGCGGCTGTCGATGTTGCTGCCGATGTAGTCGGCCAATCCTTCCAGGGTGTGGATGGCCAGGGCGACCGGCACCTTCGGGGCCTTCTCCTCCTGGTCGTAGTCGAGGCGCTGCCACGAGCCGTCCGGCTGCGGCAGGAGGTAGAAGTTGGGCTTGCCCTTGGCTTCCACGAAGGTGGGGGCGGGGGCCAGGGCCACGATCTTCTCGATGAACTCTTTGAGCAAAGACGTTCTCCTGTGGGGTGGTGGCGCCCTCTACGGG
>ERZ777005.51-NODE-51-length-9595-cov-4.932704_pt1 | contig 9595 bp, 14 predicted proteins | sample MGYA00374958_ERZ777005 | MGnify/ENA primary metagenome ERZ777005 (study PRJEB29304, sample SAMN08777409) | plant metagenome | isolation source: Switchgrass | host: Panicum virgatum | place: USA: Austin, Texas | collected 2014-11-04 ... | reverse complement strand
GGGGCAGAATGGTCAGGAAACTATCACGGCCGGCGCTTCATTCGCCGCCTTCCGGGCCGTAGAAGAATACCCAGGTCTCAAAATCGGGCGTGAAATCCTCGAACCGGTGCGGAATCCCCGCCCGCACGAACAGAGTGTCGCCCGGCTGGAACGGGCTCCGCTGTCCGCCGTGTACGAAGCTGCCGCGGCCCGCGATGATGACGTACAGCTCGTCCTTCGAGTGGGGCTTCTGTCGGTCCACGCCGACAGGGCGGTAGATCTCGACTTCGAGCGTACCCTGGCGGAAGAGCGTGACGAAATCCGCTCCGGACTTCGCGAGCGCCGCCCGGGCCTCCTCGACCGTCCACGTCCTGCTGTCGATGCGGCTCATGGCCGTGTCAGGTTCTCCTTGGCGCGGCGGATGCCTCCGCGCAGGCTGGCCGCGGCCTTGCTGTCGCCGTAGCGTCCCTTGTGGACGTGGCGGATGCGGTGGACGCCCGGCACGTCGAGGCCGACGCCATCGGTGCCGAGCAGCCAGCGGTAGCAGGTGTCCTCGTAGGTCTTGGACCAGCGCGGCGCCGGGCGCTGGTAGAGCGGGATCTGCTCGCAGTAGCCGCACTGGCGGGCGACGTCGCCGTGCACGATCTGGTACGCGCCCTTCGCCTTCGGCGGGTTCTCCGCGAGCTCGAACTGCGTCGTGTCGATGTCCGCGACGCGTGGCCGGTTCCGCTCCGCCGCGAGCACCGGGTCGTCCTCCTCCAGCATCGGCGTGATGCGCTCGTGCGTCGGGTAGGCGAGCAGGTCCTGCCGCGCCTGCAGCCGATCGGAGAGCGTGTCGATGCAGTCGCGGTGGAAGACGATGTCGCAGTCGGTGAACCAGACCCAGTCCGCCGTCGTCGCGCGCGCGATGCGGTTGCGGCCGATCGAGCGCCGGAACAACTCGGGGGGCGTCAGCACCTGCCAGTTCCAGGCGACGCCGGGGACCGGAATGCCGCCGAAGAACTCCAGCATCCGCCGCGTCGCCTCGTCCTCCGCCGCGTGGAAGACCGTCATGCGCACGCGTGCCTTCGTCGGCGGGAAGTTCACGAGCGAGGAGAGCTGGTAGGCGAGCAGGTGCGCATACCGCCAGCAGTGGCTCACGATCTCGATGTCGAGCGTGCCGCTGCGCGCCGGGAGCGATTCCCTCGCGGGCGGCTTGAGGAACCAGCTCGACGGGACGATGCCCGTCGTCGCGATCCGCAGCAGCGTCTGCTCGATGTCGTCGCGGAGGCTCAATCGGGCGGCCGCCGACCGCCGGCCTCAGTGCGTGCCACAGTTCGTCGCGGTGGCGCAGGTGCGCCGCAGCTGGTCGTAACGCTCGCGGTCGATGTTCTCCTGCATCACCATCTCGCGGATGCTGGTCTTGTCGTAGCAGGTCTCCGCCGGGAAGCGCGTGCCGCGGACGTTGTAGTCCTTGCGGCAGTACACCGTGTACTTGCCGCGCTTCTTCGGCAGCCAGCCGTCCGGCGGCACGAAATCCTCGTCGGATTGGGCGGCGGCCGGCTTTTCGGTCGGCACCAGCCGGACGTTCAGGGCGCCCGGTGCCGGTGTCGAAGGCGATTCCTTGGCCTTCGCCTCGGGCTCGGGCGGCGTGCCCGCGGCACCCGCGCTCCAGGCCCCCGCCGTGAGAAGCATTAGACCCAGGAGCGTCGTCGCGATGGTCGTGCGCATGGCCCCTCCTCCCTGGTGCGGACCTATCTTCCCTCCACTCGCGGGCGGCCGCCAGTCTCAGCCGCCGCCGCCGCAGGCCTCCATGCTGCCGCAGATGCGGCGCATCTGGTCCACCTGCTTCTGGTTCTCGCGCTGGTCGGCGATGTAGTCGCGCATGCCGCGCTCGTCGTAGCACTTCTCCGACGGGAAGCGTGAGCCCATCGGCGTGTCCTTTTGGCAATAGACCGTGTACTTGCCGCGCTTCTTCGCCTTGAAGCCCGGCGGGAGCTTGAGAGGCTCGGCGTCCTTCTTCTTGTCCTCGGCGACGGCGATCTGGATGCCGACGCTCGGCTCCGGCTCCGCCGCGGCCTGTTCCTTGCCGGCTTCGGGCTCGGCGGGCGCCGGCGGATCGTCTGCCCAGGCAGCCGCCGATACCAGCAAGAGGACGATGGCCCCGATCGCAGCTCGCGCTTCCATGGTCCCAAACCTCCCTCGCGGATCTCCGGCCGCTGCCTCCCTGGGACGCCGGCTTGCCTTGGAGGTTCACTCCGGGCAGACTTGGTTGAATGATCAATCAAGGCGGAGACACGCGCTGGAAGATCCTGGAGGCGGCCATGCACCTCTTCTGGGAAAAGGGCTACGGCTCGACCTCGATCGCGGACATCCTCGCGCGGGCCGGGGTCAACAGCGGCAGCCTCTACCACTTCTTCCCGGGCAAGCAGGACCTCCTGATCGCGGTGCTCGACACTTACATCGGCGGCATCCGCCAGATGCTGCTCGAGCCCGCCTGGCGCGGGGTCGAGGACCCGATCGAGAAGATCTGGAAGCTCATGGACGGCTACCGCGCCGCCCTCCTCGAGACCGACTGCACCTACGGCTGCCCGATCGGGAGCCTCGCGCTCGAGCTGCACGAGCCGGACCCCGCGGTGCGCGAGCGGCTCGCGCAGAACTTCACGAACTGGACCGCCGCGATCGAGGAATGCCTCAACGCCGCCGGCACGCGGCTGCCGCCCGACACGGATCGCCGTGCGCTCGCGGAGTTCGTGCTGACGACCATGGAGGGCGGCGTGATGCTCGCCCGAAGTTATCGCGACATCGGCTATTTCGACCGGGCGATCGCGGAGCTGAAGCGCCATTTCAACCGCCTGCTGCGCCCGGCGACGCCGGCGCGCCGCGGGAATCCCAAACGCAAGAGGGGGAAATCCAATGCCTGAGGTCAACTGGCTCGCCGTGCTCGCGGCGGCGCTCTCGTCGTTCCTGCTCGGGGGACTGTGGTACTCGCCGGCCCTGTTCCAGAAAAGCTGGCAGCGCGCGGCCGGCGTCAGCGACGACCAGCTGAAGGGCCATGCCGGGCGCGTGTTCGGGGGCTCCTTCGTGCTGTCCCTGGCCGCCTCGGCCACTTTCGCGATGTTCCTGGGAAAGCTGCCCGTCGGGACGGCGACCGCCTACGGGGCCTGCGCCGGCATCTTCTGGGTGGCGGCGAGCTTCGGCATCAACTACCTGTTCGAGCGCAAGCCGCTGTCGCTCTTCCTGGTCAACGGCGGGTACCACGCGCTGCAGTTCACGCTGTACGGGCTGATCCTCGGCCTCTGGCACTAAAAGGGGAAAAGGTGAGCGTCCCCTTTTCCCCCTTCAGGCATATAGCGGCGGCAGCGGGCAGTGCAGCACCGCGCAGATCGCGCGCAGGAGTTCCGACTCCGCCACGGTCATGCGCTGGTCGGCCGCGATCGTGAGCACGAGCGCCTTCACGAGCTGCGCCTTGGCCGCGGGCTGCAGCCGGTCGATGCGCGTCAGCGCCTGGTCGAGCCTGGGCGGCCAGTGCGCGAGCTTCTGCAGCGGCGGGTAGATGCCGCCCCCGAACATCGCGCCCATGCCCGCGTCGTAGGCGCGGCGCATCGCCTGCGGGTCGTCGGTGCCCTGCGTCGCCAGCACCGAGAACAGCACCTGCAGGTCGTCGCGCGCGCCCTGCGCGCTCAGGTAGCCGGCGGTGCGCCGGCGCGGGTCGAGGTTGTCCTGCAGTTGCACCTGCGCGAGCTTCCTGAGCGCGTAATTGAACGCGGTCGCCCGGCCCTCCCGCATCATGATGCCGTTCAGGCACTGCAGCAGCTCGACGCGCTCGGCGCGGGCGAGCTGGGCGAGGCCCTCGAACACCTGGAGCAGCGCAGGCATCCGCTGCACCGCGGACAACGCGTCCACCTCGGGCAGCAGCGCGCGGACGCCCGCGGCGAACTCCGGCCCGAGCTGCTGCCGCACGTACTCGAGCTGCAGCTCGCGCGCGTCCGGCTCGCGGCCGATCGCGAGCGCGATGAAGAGCGCCGCCGCCTGCCCGGGCTGGCTGGCCGCGACCTCGAACGAGGCCGGGAGCGAGGCCAGCATCGCGTGGGCCTCGCGCACGTGCTCGGTGCCTGGATTCGCGACGAGCTCCGCGATCGCGGCGGGCGCGAGCACGACCGCCTGCCGCATGGCGTCTCGCCGCTCGTCCTCCCGGCGCTTGCGCGACTCGTCCTCGGGGCCCGGATGCGTCTCCGCGAGGCGCTTGCGGACCTCGCCGAACTCCGCCGGGTCGAAGCGCGGGTCGAGCTCGCGGATGCGGTCGATGAGCGGCGGGTGCGTCGCGAACGCGCGGGTCATCCCTTCGGCGAACAGGAGGTGCGCGACCTCCTCCGGGTCCGCATCGGTGATCCGCGAGCCCGCGCCCAGCGCGCCGATCTTGACGAGCGCATCGCGCAGGCCCTGGGCGTCGCGCGTGAACTGCACGGCCGAGGCGTCGGCGAGCGACTCGCGGTGGCGCGACACGGCGGCCTGGATCAGCCGGCCGAAGAAGAGGCCGATCCAGCCGAGCGCGAGCACGACGAGCGCGGCCACGATGATGACGGCGAGCCCTCCCCCGCCCTTGCGGCTGCTCCCGCCGCCGCCGCGGGGCACGATTCGCAGGATCGTTCGCGCGATCATCGCGATCACGGTCAGGCCGAACAGGAGGCCGATCAGCCGCGTGCTGAGGCGCATGTCGCCGTTCAGCACGTGGCTGAACTCGTGCGCGATCACGCCCTGCAGCTCCGCGCGGTCGAGGTTCACGAGCGCCCCGCGGGTGACCGCGATCGCGGCGTTCGCCGGGCTGTAGCCCGCGGCGAAGGCGTTGATGCCCGCTTCGCGCTCCAGCACGTAGACCTGCGGCACCGGCACGCCCGAGGCGATCGCCATCTCCTCGACCACGTTGCGAAGCCGCTGCTTCAACGGGTCCTTCGTGTCCGCGCCGACGCGCGTGCCGCCGAGCTGCTCCGCGACCTTGCCGCCGCCGGCTGCGAGCGAGACGGTGCGCGCGAGGCTCGAGATGCCGATCGTCCCGAGGACGAACAGCGTGGAGAAGAGGATCACGAGCGGATAGCGCGAGAGCGAGAGGTCCTGGCTCGCGAGCAGGCCGCCCTCGTCGTTCACGGAGAGGACCGCGACCGTCGTGACGACCACGAAGTCGATCGCGACGACGATCGCGAGCACCGCGACGATGAACAGGAAGACCATCCAGCGCGACCGCCGCCGGCTGGCGGCCTGGCGCGCGAAGAAGTCCATCGCTCAGGGCCCCCGGCGCGAGGCGCGGGTCAGGTGAAGCTCACCTGCGGGACGGCGCGCTTCTCGGGCGCCTCGATCTCGAGCAGCTGGGCCGGCTGGAAGCCGAACGAGTTCGCGATGATCGAGCCGGGGAACATCTCGCGCCGGTTGTTGTAGCCCATCACGGAGTCGTTGTACGCCTGCCGCGCGAAGGCGACCTTGTTCTCCGTCGTCGTCAGCTCCTCGGAGAGCTGCATCATGTTCTGGTTCGCCTTGAGGTCCGGGTAGGCCTCGGCCAGCGCGAACAGGCGGCCGAGCGCGCCGGACAGCGCGTTCTCCGCGCCGGCGAGCTGCTGCACCGCCGCCGGGTCGCCGGGATTCGCCGCCGCGGCCTTGAGCCCGGCGACTGCGGCGTTCCGCGCCGTGATCACCGCCTCCAGCGTCTGCCGCTCGTGCGCGAGGTAGCCCTTGGCGGTCTCGACGAGGTTCGGGATGAGGTCGTGGCGGCGCGTCAGCTGCACGTCGATCTGCGCGAAGGCGTTCTTGTAGCCGTTCCGCGCGGCGACGAGGCCGTTGTAGATGCCGACGACCCAGAACGCGAGCAGGACGATGATTGCAAGGATGATCCAGCCCATATTCCCTCCCGGTGCCGGGCCGTAGTTTTCGTAGTTTAGCGCGCTGGGGGTGCCGGGTCGCAGTTTCGTCAGTTTGTCGTCGAACGCCGCGCGAATGCCGCTCGGCCCGGAGGCGGCCGGCCGGTACTCTGTCCCGCGCCATGACGCGCCGACTGCGAGTGCACGTCCCGGGGGGCTTCCATCACGTTACGCTCCGGGGAAACCATCAGCAGCCCATCTTTATCCAGGACTGCGATCGCGACCTGCTGAATGCACTCGTGGCGGAAGGGGTCGCACGGTACGGGCTCAGGATCCATGCGTATTGCTGGATGACGAACCACCTGCATCTCCTCGTGCAGGTCTCGGACCATCCCCTGGGCGAGGCCATCCGGTTCGTCGCCGGCCGCTACGCCCGCAAGTTGCAGCAATCGCTCGACACCACCGGGCACCTCTTCGAGCGGCGTTACCACGGCAAGTTTGTGGATGCGGATCGCTACTTCCTCACGCTGCTCCGCTACATCCATCGCAATCCCGTCAGCGCGGGCATCGCCCGCGACCCGCTCGATCACCCCTGGTCGAGCCATCGCAACTACCTGGGACTCGCCGGCCAGCCGTGGGTGACGACCGACTTCGGCCTTCGCATGCTCGGGGGCGGGCCCCAGGCCGCCCGCGCGGCCTATGTCGATCTGGTGGGCGGCGAGCGACCGGAGGACCTGGAACTTGAGGCGATGCTGGCGGATGGCCGCGGCAGCGGCGTGCTCGGCGACGGCGACTTCCGGACGCGGGTCCTCGGCTGGCGCCGCCACGCGGCGACGAGCGAGTCGCTCGAGGAGCTGATCGTCGAAAGTTGCCGGAAGTCCGGCGTCGACGCTTCTGTGCTGGCGGGTCCTTCGCGGGCGCGCGGGTTGGCAGGCCTGCGCGCGGCCGTGGCCCACGAGGCCGTCTCACGGGGGATCGCGTCAGTTTCCGCGATCGCGAAGCGGCTCGGGCGGTCCGAAGGGGCGCTGAGACAATTGCTGCTGCGCCACGCCCCGGCCCGAAAAGCGGGGCCGTGAATACCTACGAAAACTACGGACCGGCACCGAGAACTTTTCCGAGCCAGGCCGCGATGTCCTGGATCTCCGGCAGGCACACCTGGTGCTGCATCGGGTATTCCTTCCAGTCCACCTTGTAGCCGGCCGCGCGCAGCCAGTTGCAGGCGGCGAGCCCGAGCGTGAGCGGAAGCACCGGGTCGTACTGGCCGTGGCACATGAAGATGGGCGTCGCGCGGTTCGACTCGGCGAGCTCCGGGGCGAGCACGGCCTGCAGAGGCAGGTAGGCGGAGAGCGCGAGGATGCCGGCGAGCGGCTCGGCGTGCCGCAGTGCCGTGTGCAGCGCGAGCGCACCGCCCTGCGAGAAGCCCGCGATGACGATGCGACGCGACGCGATGCCGCGCGCCCGCTCCGCGGCGATCAGCGACTCGACGAGGGCGGCGGATTCGCGAAGGCCCGCCTCGTCCGCCCGCCCCTCCGCGGTCAGCGTCCTGATGTCGTACCAGGCGCGCATGCGCATGCCCATGTTGAGCGTGACGGGCCTGACCGGCGCGTGCGGGAACACGAAGCGGATGCCGGGATTTTCCGGCAGCTTCAGCTCGGGCACGATCGGGACGAAGTCGTGGCCGTCGGCGCCGAGGCCGTGCAGCCAGATGACGGCCGCGGTGGCCTCGGTCGCGGGCGCCAGGACGACGGCGTCCGCGGATTCGTGGATGCGGTGGCTCATGCGCTCAGCAGTCCTGGTACTTCCAGTACCGCTCGCGCCCGGCGGCGAGCAGCCGCGTCGCCTCCGCCAGCCGCCGCGCGCGCGTCTCGGGGCGCTTCGCCTCGAGCAGCCAGTCGACGTACTCGCGCTTCTTGCCGGGCGTCAGGCGCTCGAAGGTCGCGCGGGCTTTCGCGTTCTTCCGGAGCGCGGCGGCGAGGTCCGGCGGCGCCTTAGGCGGCGGCTTGCGCGAGAGCGCGCGCTTCGGGCGCACGCCCGCCTCGTTCAGCGCGACCGCGAGCTTCACGGCACGGAGGATGACGATGTCCGCCGGCAACTCCTCCTTCCGGAGGTAGCGCCGCCCGCCCATGCCGAGCTTCGCATCCCTCGGGAACACGCGGTCCGCATCCCCGCCGAGGCGCTCGCGGATCAGCTTCTCGCTCCAGAAGCCGAAGGCGACGTGCTTCTTGAACGCCGCCATCATCGCGACGATGCCCTGGCGCTCGAAGGTCGGGACGCCCCACTTGATCGTCTCCTCGAGGCGCGGGGAGCCCTTGTGCATGAGCTTCCGGATGTGCTTCAAGATCGGCTGCGCGAAGGGCGCGGCCTTCGCGATGTAGGCGTCGACGGCGGGGTTCCGTTTCATCCCCCGATTCTAAGGGGGACGGCGGGGTTTGCCCTATCTTCCGGCGCCGGCGCGCCAGCTCCACCACACGAACCAGGCGCCGAGCGCGACGGCCGCGACGCCGAGGCCGCCGCCCTGCGTGGCGTGTTCGACCAGTTCGCGCATGCGGTCCGAGACTTCGGGGCCGTGGCGCCACACCGCCGCGAGCGCCGCCGCGCCGACGCCGAGGGCCGTCGCCGCGTTGAACCAGGCCTCCCGCCGCAGCCGCTTCCGCAACGCGAACTGCTGCCGCTCGACCTCGAGCCTCCGCTCGAGGATCCTCGGCGACGGGAGCGCCGCGACCCGCGCGAGCACGCGGGCCTCGAAACCCGGCGCGGTGTCGACGCGGGCGAAGTGCCGGCGCAGCCGCGCGTCCAGGCCCTCGCGGTTCACGCGGGCTCCTTCGCGGATTCGCCTAGCGCAGCGGCGAGGCTCGCGCGCGCCCGGTGCAGGTGCGTCTTCACGGTATTGGCGGGAATGCCCATCATGTCCGCGACCTCCTCCACGCTGCGCTCGTCCATGTAATAAAGCGTGATCGCCTGGCGCTGCTTCTCCGGCAGCCGGTCGATGGCGCGGCGAAGCGCGGGATCCTCCGCCGCGGCGGCGTCGGGTGCGGCGACGCCCTCCACTTCTGCGGCAACGGCCTCGTCCGCGAGTGACAGCTCGCGGCGCCGCGCGCGCAGGGCCGAGACGGCGGCATTGCGCGTGATCGCGTAGATCCAGGTGGACAGCTGCGCGCGTCCGTCGTAACGGGGCAGCGCCTGCCAGAGCTTCACGAACACCTCCTGCGCCAGGTCCTCGGCCGCCGCGCGGTCCCGGAGGATGCCGTAGGCGAGCCCGAAGACGCGCCGGCGGTACGCGGGCAGCAGCCGCTCGAACGCCTCCTGCCCGCGGCCGGCCTGGACCAATTCGACGATCGCCTGGTCGGCCGGCATCTCGGTTCGGGACCTTCTCCCCGGTTGATACGCACCGGCGCGCCCGGCGGTTTCAGGTATTTTATGCGCCGGGCGTGAAACGTCCGGCCGGCGCCGCGCGTATCAACGGCATGAAGCGGTCCAGGCTGGGTTCATTCGACACGCGGGCGCTCGAGTTCGCGGTCATCGCGGTCGCCGTGTACTTCGGCGCCGACGCGATCCGCGAGGCGCTCGGGCCGATGTGGGGAAACCTCAGCCTGCTGTTCGGGCTCTGAGGGGGGCTGTCGATGGACGAGGAAATCGTTGCGCTCTTGATCCCGATCATCGGGATCGTCTTCGGCATCGGCATCGCGGTCGTCGCGATCAGCCTCGCCCACCGCGAGAAGCTCAAGCGCGCGGAGCTGCGTCACCGCGAGCGCATGGCGGCCATCGAGCGCGGCCTCGAGATCCCGCCC
>ERZ777005.50-NODE-50-length-9607-cov-5.209799_pt1 | contig 9607 bp, 6 predicted proteins | sample MGYA00374958_ERZ777005 | MGnify/ENA primary metagenome ERZ777005 (study PRJEB29304, sample SAMN08777409) | plant metagenome | isolation source: Switchgrass | host: Panicum virgatum | place: USA: Austin, Texas | collected 2014-11-04 ... | reverse complement strand
GATGCCGTCGCGGAAGTCGATGCCGACGATGCGCATGCCCTCGACGAGGCCGTCGTTCAGGACCTTCTCGGGCGACCATCCGCGCTCGAGGAAGATCCGCGTCGCCTCCTCGACCTCGGCCTTCAGGCCGTTGTACATGTCGTCGTGGACCTGCTCGATCAGCTCCTCGTCGCTGAGCGACCGCAGGTCGAATTCGCCTTCCGCTGCTGCTTCAGCCATACAGGTCCCCGCCGTACCGCTCTTATTGAACGGTTGTTAAACACGGATGTTAGCACCGGGCGGGGGTGAAAGTGTCCCTTTTGCGACAGGGACTTGCCTCTGGGCGACTGCTAGCGGCGAATGCGACGTTCCGCACTCGGGGGGTGGCCGAACAGGGCCCGGTAGCAGCGGGAGAAATGGGGCGGGGACTTGAAGCCGCAGGAGGTGGTCACGTCCATGATCGGCATGGCCGTCTGGAGGAGGAGCTCCCGGGCCCGCCGGAGCCGCATCTCGAGGTAGTAGCGCTTGGGCACGCAATCGAGGTGGCGCCGGAAGAGCCGCTCGATCTGGCGGCGGGAGAGGCCGGTCGAGCGCGCGATGTCCTCGAGGGACAGGGGCTTCTCGATGTTCTCCTCCATGAGCCGGGCGACCTCGATCATCCCGCGGTGCGCGCCGCCGAGGCGGGCGCGCAGCGGGACGACCTGGCGGTCCTCGGCGTCCCGGACCCGCTCGAGGACGAACTGCTCCGAAACGGGCTGTGAAATCCGGGGCCCGTGTTTCAACCGGATGAGGTTAAGCATCAGGTCAAGGGGTGCCGTGCCGCCCGAGGCCGTGTAGCGGTCGCGGTCGATGCTGAAGACCTGGTCGTTCAGGAGCACGCGCGGGAACTCCTCGCGCAGCGCCGGCAGGTTCTCCCAGTGGATCGTCGCCCGGTAGTGGTCGAGGAGCCCCGCGCGGGCGAGCGCATAACCGCCGGTGCAGAGCGCGCCGAGCCCCACGCGGCGCTCGGCGAAACGCCGCAGCGCCGCGAGCAGCGCAGGCGTCACGGCCTCGCGCACGCCGATGCCGCCGCAGACGAAGAGGATCTCGGGCTTGCCCGCCTTGTCGAGCGCGACGGTCGGCCCGAGGTCGAGCCCGCTGCTCGCCGTGGCCGTGCGGCCGTCGAGCGTCGCGATGCACCACTCGTAGATGTCGCGGCCGGCGACGCGGTTCGCCATGCGCAGCGCCTCCAGCGCGTTTGCGACCGCGATCAGGGAGTAGTTCGGCAGCGTCAGGAAGGCATACCGGCTCTTCAGCATGCGGCGCGAGTATGCCATCGCCGCGCCCGGGGATGTCTGATTCCGACACGCCCAGGTCGCATTCAGGGCTGACCGTCTCCGGCCAGCCGCTACACTCGGCGGGTCGTTCGGGGGGCGATGGCATGAAGTCTCACGCGCGGGTGGTCGTGATCGGCGGCGGCGCCGTCGGCGTCAGCACCCTGTACCACCTGGCGCACAAGGGCTGGTCGGACGTCGTCCTGCTGGAGCGCTCGGAGCTGACCGCCGGCTCGACCTGGCATGCCGCGGGCCTCCTGCCGCTCTTCAACATGAGCTACACGGTCGGCCAGCTCCACAAGTACTCGGTCGACCTCTACAAGCGCCTGCCTGCGGAGACGGGCCAGGACGTCAGCTTCCACGTGACCGGCAACATGCGCCTCGCGACGCGGCGCGACCGCATGGACGAGTACCGGAAGTATTGCGGCACGGCGAACACCATCGGCGTGCCCTTCGAGGTCATCGGCCCCGGGCGCGTGAAGGAGCTCTGGCCGCTCCTCGAGCTCGGCGGCAGCGCCGACACGCCCGCGATCATCGGCGCGCTCTACCACCCCCACGACGGGCACATCGCGCCGGCGGACCTGACCATGGCGCTGCGCAAGGGCGCGCGCGCGAAGGGCGCGGAAATCCACGAGCAGACCGAAGTCACCGGCGCCACGCGCACGGCTTCCGGCGAGTGGAGGCTCACGACGACGAAGGGCGAGATCACCTGCGAACACGTCGTCTGCGCGACCGGCAACTACGCGCGCCAGACCGGGCGGATGTTCGGGCTCGAGGTGCCGGCCATCCCGGTCGAGCACCAGTACATCGTGTACGAGGAGTCGCCGGAGCTCGCGGCCTACCGCAAGGCGGGCGGGCGCGAGCTCGCGGTGCTGCGCGAGCCCGATGAGTCGTATTACCTCCGCGAGGAGCGGCTCGGCTGGATCCTCGGGCCCTACGAGGCGGGAGCGCCGGCGCGCTTCGCCGACGGCGTGCCGCCCTGGTTCGGCAAGAGCCTCTTCGACGGCGACCTCGAGCGGCTGATCCCGCACATCGAGGGCGCGCAGCGGCGGGTGCCGGCGCTCGCGAACTGCGGCATCAAGGACATCGTCAACGGCCCGATCTCGTACACGCCGGACGGCAGCGCGCTCATCGGGCCGGCCTGGGGCGTCCGGAACCTCTGGCTCAACGAGGGCCACAGCTTCGGCATCACCGCGGCGGGCGGCGCCGGCTGGCAGCTCGCCGAGTGGATCGTCGAGGGCGAGCCCGGCATCGACATGCTCGCGCTCGACCCGCGCCGCTTCGGCGCGTACGCCGGCAAGCGCTACGTCGTCACGAAGAACGAGGAGACCTACCGCAACGTCTTCACGGTCCACTACCCGGACGAGGAGCGCCCGGACGCGCGGCCCGCGAAGACGAGCCCGGTCTACGAGAAGCTGAAGCGGATGGGCGCGGTGATCGGCCAGCGCTACGGCTGGGAGCGCGCGAACTGGTTCGCGCCGGAGGGCGTCGCGCCGAAGGACGACTGGAGCTTCCGCCGCACGAACTGGTTCGCCCACGTCGGCAACGAGTGCCGGCGCCTGCGCGAGCGCGTCGGCGTGATCGACCTCACGCCCTTCACCAAGCACCTCGTCGAGGGCCCGGGCGCCGGGGCCTGGCTCGACTCGCTGGTCGCGAACAAGGTCCCGGCGAAGGCCGGCCGGATGGCGCTCGCGCACGCGCTCACGAAGCGCGGCGGCATCCGCTCGGAATTCACGATCACGAAGCTCGGCGAAGGCCGCTTCTACGTCGTGAGCGCGGGCGCCGCCGAGCGCTACGACACCGACCTGCTGCAGAAGCGGCTGCCGGCCGACGGCTCCGTGCGGCTCTCCAACGTCACGACCGCGCGCGGCTGCTTCGTCGTCGCCGGTCCCCGCTCGCGCGAGGTGCTCGCGAAGCTCTCGGACGCGCCGCTCGACAACGCGGCCTTCCCCTGGCTCACGGGCAAGGTGGCGGAGGTCGGCTTCGCGACGGACGTCTACCTCCTGCGGGTCAACTTCGTCGGCAGCCTCGGCTGGGAGCTGCACTTCCCGATCGAGTACGCGAACCACCTCTTCGAGGCGATCTTCGCGGCGGGAGAGGAGCACGGCATCGGCATGGCCGGCATGCGCGCGATGGAGTCGCTTCGCATGGAGAAGTCCTACCGCATGTGGGGCAGCGACCTGACGCGCGAGAACACGCCCCTGGAGGCCGGCCTCGACCGCTTCGTGCGCATGGGCAAGGGCGACTTCGCAGGCAGGGCGGCGCTCGAGGCCCAGCTCGCGAAGGGCGTGCCTAACCGCTTCGTCACGCTCGAGGTGCACGGCGTGACGGACGCCGACCCGCTCGGCAACGAGCCGCTCTTCGACGGCAAGGGCCGCATGATCGGCCGCGCAACCTCGGGCGCCTACGGGCACGTGCTCGGCAAAAGCCTCGCGATCGGCTACGTGAAGCCCGAGTTCGCCGAAGTCGGCACGCGCATCGCGATCGAGATCCTCGGCGAGCGCAAGGACGCGACCGTGCTCGTCGACTCGCCGTACGACCCCGGTAACGAGGACCTCCGCGCCTGAGCAGGCAACGCTTTTCCGCGCTCTCGCTCCTCTGGCGCAGCCTCGGCGGCCACCGCGGCTGGCGGGAGCAGTGGCGCAAGCCGGAGCCGAAGGCCGAATACGACGTCGTGATCGTCGGCGGCGGCGGCCACGGGCTCGGCACGGCCTACTACCTCGCCGCGGAGCACGGCCTCACGAACGTCGCCGTCGTCGAGAAGGGCTGGATCGGCGGCGGCAACACCGGCCGCAACACGACGATCATCCGCTCCAACTACCTCTTCGACGAGAGCATCGCGCTCTATGACCACGCGCTGAAGCTCTGGCGGGACCTCTCGCAGGTCCTCGACTACAACGTGATGTACTCGCCGCGCGGCGTGATGATGCTCGCGCACTCCGTGCACGACGTGCAGGTGCTGAAGCGCCACGTGCACGCGAACCGCGCGAACGGCGTCGACAACGAATGGCTGACGCCGGAGGAGGCGAAGGCGTACTGCCCGCCGCTCGAGATCGGCGGCCACGTCCGGTACCCGGTCGTCGGCGCCTCGCTGCAGCGGCGCGGGGGCACGGCGCGGCACGACGCGGTGGCCTGGGGCTATGCGCGCGCCGCGGACGCGCTCGGCGTCGACATCCTCGAGAACTGCGAGGTCACCGGCATCCGCCGCGACGCGCAGGGCGCGGTCGAGGCGCTGGAGACGAGCCGGGGGATCCTGCGGGCCCGTCGCGTCGGCGTCGTCGCGGCCGGCAACTCCAGCGTCGTGCTCGGGCTCGCGGGCGTCCGCCTGCCGCTCGAGAGCTACCCGCTGCAGGCGCTCGTCTCGGAGCCGGTCAAGCCCGTGTTCCCCTGCGTCGTGATGTCGAACGCGATCCACGCCTACGTCAGCCAGTCGGACAAGGGCGAGCTCGTGATCGGCGCGGGCACGGACGCCTACACCTCGTACACGCAGCGCGGCGCGCTGCACGTCAACATGCACACGCTGGAGGCGATCTGCGAGCTGTTCCCGCAGTTCCGCCGGCTGCGGATGCTCCGGAACTGGGGCGGCATCGTCGACGTGACGCCGGACCGCTCGCCCATCATCGGCAGGACGCCGGTGCCGGGACTCTACGTGAACTGCGGCTGGGGCACCGGCGGATTCAAGGCGACGCCCGGCTCGGCCCAGGTCTTCGCGCACACGATCGCCCACGACGAGCCGCACCCCATCGCCGCGCCGTTCTCGCTCTCGCGCTTCCGGGACGGCCACCTGATCCACGAGGCGGCCGCCGCGGCCGTCGCGCACTGAGGCGCGCATGCTGCTGATCGCCTGCCCGTACTGCGGCGAGCGCCCCGAGGTCGAGTTCGCCTACGGCGGCGAGGCCCACCTCGTCCGGCCCGCGGACCCGGCCGCGCTCTCCGACGAGGACTGGGCAGCGTACCTCTACTTCCGCAGGAACCCGCGCGGGCTGCACGCGGAGCGCTGGCGGCACGTGCGCGGCTGCGGGCGCTTCTTCAACGCGATCCGCGACACGACGAACGACCGGTTCGGCGCGACCTACGCGGTGGGGGAGGACCCGCCGTGAGCGCGCTGCGCACGCCGGCGGGCGGCCGCGTCGACCGCTCGCGCCCGATCCGCTTCCACTTCGACGGCGTCGCCTACGAGGGCCTCGCAGGCGACACCCTGGCCTCGGCGCTGCTCGCGAACGGCGTGCACCTCGTCGGCCGCTCGTTCAAGTACCACCGCCCGCGTGGCATCCTCTCGGCCGGCGCGGAAGAGCCGAATGCGCTCGTGACGGTGCGCCGCGACGAGGCGCGCGTGACGCCGAACCTGCGCGCGACCCAGGTCGAGCTGTACGAGGGCCTCGTCGCCGAGTCGCAGAACCGCTGGCCGAGCCTCGCCTTCGACGTCGGGCGCGTCTCGGACTTCCTCTCGCCGCTCTTCCCGTCGGGCTTCTACTACAAGACCTTCAAGTGGCCACGCTCCGCCTGGCACGCGCTCTACGAACCGCTGATCCGCCGCGCGGCGGGGCTCGGCCGCGCGCCGGCGCTGGCGGACCCGGACCGCTACGCGCAGCGCTTCGCGCACTGCGACGTGCTGGTCGTGGGCGCGGGCCCGGCGGGGCTCGCGGCGGCGCTCGCCGCGGCGGAGTCCGGCGCGCGCGTGATCCTCTGCGACGAGCAGGCGGAGCCGGGCGGCTCGCTCCTGGACGGGGGCGAGGCGCGGATCGACGGCGCGGCGCCGGCGGACTGGGCCGCGGCCGCGATCGCGCGGCTGTCCGCGGACCCGCGCGTGCGGGTGCTCGCGCGCACGACGGCCTTCGGCTACTTCCCGCACAACCTGGTCGGCCTCGCCGAGCGGCTCAGCGACCACCTGGCGGACGTCGCGCCCGGCGCGCTGCGGGAGCGGCTCTGGCAGGTGCGCGCGCGCGAGGTCGTGCTCGCGACCGGCGCGATCGAGCAGCCGCTCGTCTTCGCGGGCAACGACCGGCCGGGCGTCATGCTCGCGGGCGCGGCGCGGATCTACCTGAACCGCTACGGCGTGCGGGCGGGAACGCGTGCCGTCGTCGTCACGACGCACGACGCGGGCCTTCGCGCGGCGCGCGACCTCGAGTCGGCCGGCGTCGAAATCGCGGCCGTCGCGGACCTGCGCCGCGGCGCGACGGTCGGCGGCACGCGCGGAAACCTGCGCGTCTCCGCGATCACGGTCGACGGCCGTTCCGTCGCCTGCGACCTCGTCCTCATGTGCGGCGGCTTTGCGCCGGCCGTGCACCTCTTCTCGCAGTCGCGCGGCCGGCTGACCTGGAGCGATACGGCGCGCGCCTTCGTGCCGTCGGCCACCGCCGAGCGCGCGCGCTCGGCCGGCGCCTGCCGCGGCACGACGGGGCTTGCCGCCGCGCTCGCGGAGGGCGCGGCGGCCGGCAGCGCCGCGGCCCGCGAAGCCGGGCACGGCGGCGCCAGCCTTCGCTTCTCCGTCGCCGGTGACGAGGAGCCCGCGCGTGCCGGACCCGCCGTCGCGCAGCCCCTGCCCGGGGGCAAGGCCTTCGTGGACTTCCAGAACGACGTGACCGCGCGCGACCTCGCGCTGGCCGCGCGCGAAGGCTTCCGCTCGATCGAGCACGTGAAGCGCTACACGACGGTCGGCATGGCGACCGACCAGGGCAAGACCTCGAACCTCGCGGCGCTCGGCCTCGTCGCCTCGACGCTCGGCAAGCCGGTGCCCGACGTCGGCCACACGACGTTCCGCATGCCGTACACGCCGGTGACGTTCGGAAGCCTCGCGGGCTTCGCGCGCGGCGAGCTGTTCGATCCCGTGCGCAGGACGCCGATGCACGAGGCGGCCGTCGCGCTCGGCGCCGTGTTCGAGGACGTGGGCCAGTGGAAGCGCGCGCGGTACTTTCCGCGGCCCGGCGAGGACATGCACGCGGCCGTCGCGCGCGAGTGCCGCGCCGTGCGCGGCGCCTGCGGGCTCTTCGACGCCTCGACGCTCGGCAAGATCGCGGTCGCAGGCCCCGACGCCGCGGAGTTCCTGAACCGGCTCTACGTGAACGACTTCCGGAACCTCGCGGACGGCCGCTGCCGCTACGGGATCCTGCTGCGCGAGGACGGCTTTGTCTACGACGACGGCGTGATCGCGCGCCTCGCGCGCGACCGCTTCCACGTGACGACGACCACCGGCGGCGCGGCGCGCGTGCTCGCGATGATGGAGGACTACCGCCAGACGGAGTGGCCCGAGCTCGCGGTCTGGCTCACGTCGGTGACCGAGCAGTGGGCCGTGATCGCGGTGCAGGGCCCGAAGGCGCGCGAGGTGCTGGCGCCGCTCGCGGCCGGCGTCGACCTCTCGCATGCGGCGCTGCCGCACATGGCGGTCGCCGAGGGGAGCGTCGCGGGCGTGCCGGCACTCGTCCTCCGCGTGAGCTTCACGGGCGAGCTCGGCTACGAGGTCAACGTGCCGGCGAGCCGGGGCCGGGAGGCCTGGGACGCGATCGCCGAGGCCGGCTGCGCGCAGGGCTTGACGCCCTACGGCACGGAAACGATGCACGTCCTGCGCGCGGAGAAGGGCTACATCATCGTCGGGCAGGACACCGACGGCACGGCGACGCCCGACGACGCGGGGCTCGCCTGGGCGATCGGGAAGAACAAGCGCGATTTCGTCGGCAAGCGCTCGATCGAGCGGGCGTCGATGAAGGACCCCGCGCGCAGGCAGCTCGTCGGCCTTCGCACCCGCGATCCCGGGACCGTGCTGGAGGAGGGCGCGCAGCTCGTCGGGTCGCCGGGCCAGGCGGCGCCCATGAAGGTCATCGGCCACGTGACGAGCTCGTATGCGAGCGCCGCGCTCGGGCATTCGATCGCGCTCGCGATGCTCTCGGGCGGCCGCTCGCGCATCGGCGGCACGGTGTACGCGACGATGCCGGGCGGGGACATTCCCGTCACGGTGACGAGCCCGGTGTTCTACGACCCGGAAGGGAAGCGGCTGCATGGCTGACAGCGCGCGCTTCGTCCTGCAGGGCGGTCCCGCCGCGCGGGAAGCCGCCGGGGGGGCCTTCGGCGTCCCGATGCCGGAAGCCGCCTGTCGCGCGAACACGGGCGGCGGGCGGGCGGCGCTCTGGCTCGGCCCCGACGAGCGCCTGCTGCTCGCACCCGAGGGTACGCAGGCCGGGGTCGCGGCCGCCCTCGCGGCGGCGCTGGCCGGGATTCCGCATTCGCTGGTGGACGTGAGCGAGCGCCAGGTCGCGATCCGGGTGGACGGCCCGGCGGCGCGGGACCTGCTCGCGACCGGATGCCCGCTCGACCTCGACCCGGAAGCATTCCCGGTCGGCGCCTGCACCCGGACGCTGTTCGCCAAGGCGGAAGCGCTTTTGTGGCGCCGCGCGGCGGAGGAGTACCATCTGGAAGTCGGCCGCTCGTTCGCGGAATACGTCCGCGGATGCCTGCGGTCCGCGCAATGAGGGGGAAGGCCAATGTCGAGTACTGAGCGGACGGAGGTTCGGGCCGCCGTGCGCGCGACGCTGTGCGCGGCCATGGTCCTGGGGTCGGCGGCGGCGCTCGCGCAGGAGGTCCAGCGCTTCGACGAGATCGTCGTCACGGCGCAGCGGCGCGAGCAGAACATCCAGGACGTCGGCATCGCGGTCACGCCGCTCGGGCCGAAGAACCTGCAGGACCTCAACATCTCGAACGCGACGGACATCGTCCGGGCCGTGCCCAGCCTCAAGATGAACGCGTACTCGAGCTCGCAGGTCGTGTTCAACATCCGCGGCATCTCGCAGAACGACTACGGCGACCAGCAGGAGCCGCCGGTCGCCGTGTACCAGGACGACAGCTACTCGAGCTCGATCAACCTCGCGAGCTTCCCGGTGTTCGACCTCGAGCGCGTCGAGACGCTGCGCGGCCCGCAGGGCACGCTGTTCGGCCGCAACGCGACGGGCGGCGCGATCCAGTTCATCTCGCGCAAGCCGACGAAGGACTTCGAGGCGTACACGAACCTGACGCTCGGCAGCTTCAGCCAGGTGATCGCGGAAGCCGCGGCCTCGGGGCCGCTCGGCGACGCGGTGCAGGGGCGGCTCGCGTTCATCTACGAGAAGGACGACGGCTACATGGAGTCCATCGTCCCCGGCACGCCCGACCGCGGCGGAATGGACCACTATGCGCTCCGCGGCCGGCTCGCCTGGCAGCCCGGCGACTCGACGAACGTCGACCTGATCCTGCGCTACATGAAGGCCGACAAGGAGACGCAGGCCGGCCTCTACTCTGTCTCTTATACACATCTCCGAGCCCACGAGACTAAGGCGAAGCTCGTATGC
>ERZ777005.49-NODE-49-length-9674-cov-9.727103_pt1 | contig 9674 bp, 11 predicted proteins | sample MGYA00374958_ERZ777005 | MGnify/ENA primary metagenome ERZ777005 (study PRJEB29304, sample SAMN08777409) | plant metagenome | isolation source: Switchgrass | host: Panicum virgatum | place: USA: Austin, Texas | collected 2014-11-04 ... | reverse complement strand
TTTACCAAACTTTGCAAGATCTCTTAATTCGTATTGATTTAATTCAACACTAATCTTTGGAATATTAATTTTTTGTATTGATGGAGCAATATCCAATTTCTCTAGAATATCTTCTACAGAATTCTGAAAATTAACAGTAAGATATTTAGGTTGTCCAGGTTTTAATCCCTTTCCTTTACCAAAGAAACTAACGACTCCCATCTCTAACAGATCAGAAATAACTTCATCACTTCTTTCTTTAGTAAGTCCAGCAACTTTATGCAAGTTATCAAGAGTTATAGCACCAGAAGAACCTTTTTGTGTCGTCTTGATAGCGTATAATATTTTTTCTTCTGCTGATACTCTATTAGTAATAGTTCGTGTTTCAAGAATTTCATCTAAAACTTTAGTCTTAGATATAACTCCTGTTTTCTTTGGAATAACTGTTGCTCCAACTTCACCTAAATCGATAAGTCCTTGGAGTTTAGTTTTCTTAGAAGCAGTATTCACCAACTTTGTAAAAGTTTCAACTCCAACATCAGTTAATACTTTACCACCAACTTGTACACCACGCTTTGCTAAACCAACACCAAGATATGATGTTGGATCTAGTGCGATATCTCCCAGAAATCCCAATACAGCCGTAGTCTTCGGATTGTCTTTAGCCCATTGTGGTGCATTCTTCTTAATGACATCGGAATAGGAAAGCTTATCTTTAGGGTCAACAAGTTCTTCTCCTGCATTGAGTAAAGATTCAAAGATTCCTTTTCCTTCATTAGCAAGCGAATCGACAAATTTAGCTGACGCATACTGACCTCTTGAAAGAAACTCTAAAACAGGGGTAACTGTAGACACGACTGTGCCCCACGTTCCTTGTTTTGGAACCTGAGGAGTTTCTACCGCACGAGCAAACTCATTTGCAGAAGAAGAGTATGGAACACTGTTCACAACTCCTGCAAATGGATTAGCATTTTGTATCGTGTTCTTTTCTGTTTCCTTTCTACTACTAGAACCAATTACAGAAAGAAACGGATTATCTTTAGGATCTGGCATATCAAATCATTTAAAATTGTCGCCTACTTTGGTTAGGTAATGTTCCAAGTTGTGGAGCATTTGGATTAGATTTTCCTGCTGTGTCTCCTGGAAGAATTAAATTAGTTGGCAAGTTTCCACCTTCATTCATTACATCTTTTCTAGAACGATTGGGCTTTGGTTCAGGTTTTGATTTTGGTCCTGACATACTTTTCCCCTTAATCATTGCATTCTGTATAGCTTGTCTGGTGATAGGATCGGTTGTAGTTTGCAACAACTCATTCAAGTTATTCATTAGTACATCTTTACTCTGTCCTTGTTTAAGTTGTTCTTCAAACACACTAAGAATTTGATTGGTCTTAAGATCAACTCCAGGACCAGTCTGTACTTCATTACTTCTAATCTGTCCACCAAGTAATCCAATCATTTTACCATACTTTTGCACAGCAAGTTGGACATTCTCTTCATCTGGGATATAACGCTTAATTCCTTCACGTTGTCCAGTTAATGGATTAAGTGGAATAGCTGAAACTTCAACAATGTCTCCATTTGTTAATTCAACTTTCTTCTCTCCCATATCTCTAATCATCTGAGCTTGCAATTGTTTTTGGAAAATAGAATTCAAATCATTTGAACTTCCCCCCGAACCACCACCAGATGGACGATTTGAACGATTAGTTGCAGCAAGTTTAATATCTCGCTCCTGTTTCAATCCAGCAAAATATTTATTAAGTTCTTTAGATTCAGAAGCAGTTAAACTTTCTCCATTAACACGTTTACGTGCAATTTCCAAAGCAACATTAGGATTACTAACACCATACACTCCAAGAGCAGCAGCTAATTCTAAAGTGTCTGCTTCTTTCTTATGTGTATTTCTAAGAATCTCTAACTGTTGAGCGTATTCTTTATTCTGTTCTGCAAGCTTTCTACTTCCTTCAATCTGCAACTCAGTAAGTTTCTTCTGTTCTTCGAAATCACGTGCAGATTTCTTGTCGTCGTACCCTGCTGCACGAGTTTCAGTTTCGATCATTCGTTTATAATCGCGATCCTCTTTAGCAATATTGCGTTTCTCTGCACGTTCTTCAGATTTAATTACAGATTGTTCCCTGATTTGATCTTGCAACAAACCAATTTCAGCCTGTCTATTCTGCATTCTCTCTTGAAATTGCATCTGTTGAGCCATACGTTCTTGTTCAGCACGTTGTTGCTGTGCTTGTTGGACTTGCTGTAGCAATGCTTGCCCTGGGTCATTAGAGATTCCTACACCAATTCCTTGAGCAACACTATTTAAAATGGTTTGAAGTGTAGATTGAGGAGCAGGAGCACTAGGCGCAGCACCACCATTAGCGAGCAATGCTTGGAGCGTAGCCATTGGATCGCCAGAATTAGGATTAAACGACGGTGTTCCTGCTCTATTTACAATTTCATCAGGCATATTTTCACCTTAAAATAAACCAGCAAGTCTAAAGAAGTCTGCACCAGAAAAACCTGGACGTTGTTCACGCACAGGCATAGGATTCCTAATAGGAGATGCATTATTTCCTGGGTTTCTAGGCATACGATTAGGTGCAGAAGCACCAGCAAAACCTACAGTAGTTGTTGGAGGAGTCAAAGGAACAGATGTTTCTGTAGCTGTTCCACGTGAAACTCCTCCGCTGCTCTCACCACCTGGAACATTACGATTCGGAGCAGCAGGAAGTGATTGTTCCATACTATTATTAATAAGAAACGGAGAAACATCAAACATAAAAGGATTTGATTGTCCTGATAACAATCTCATAAACAAATCCTCAATTGCCTGCTGTCTCAACATAGGATCATTATTAGCTATTGGAGAATAATTTAACATCTTTAACCGTAACCTCCATCACCACCAATCGGAGGAGCACCACCATTACCAGCACCACCAAACAAAGAACCTAATCCACCTAATCCACCAATCATTGGTAAAAAGGAAGCTGCTCCACCTAGAATAGATTTAACTAAAGCTGCTCTCTGTGCTTTCCTAGCTTGCTGTGCTTGCCATTCGAATTGATCCCTAGCTAATGCATTATTCGCTAAAGCTTGATCTTGACTAAAAGCAAACTCTCTTTCTGATAAATCAAACTGTTTGGCTGCAAGTTCACGTTGCAATGCTTGATTTAACAATTGCATCATCAAATTTTGTCCTTGATTTACAGCATTCTGTTCTAATCCTGAACCCTCAAGCAATGCATTCAAAGCTAATGCTCTATTCTGTTGAGTAGATTGAGTGAGAAATTGATTAACTGCTAATCTACGTTGTGCATCCTGTGAAGATAATTCAGCATCAACAAGTCCTTGTTCTTGTGCAAACCTAGCAGCAGCATTCCCAGCAACAGTAGATCGATTGACACCAGAACCAAACAACTGCGCAATAAGTTGTTGTTGCAAATCATTTGATTTTTGTGCTTGTGCTTGTCTGGCAGAAGCATCAATAGCATTAAGATACTGTTCTGTTTGAGGATCTAACACTCCAAATGAAATTGGTTTCTGCAATTCAGCAGCTAATGCATTGATCTCATCCAAGCTTCTAGGAGTAAATCCTTGGGATGCATACAGTTCTTGCAATTGTTTCGTAAGTTGTGCAGCCAAATCTCCTTCTCCTGCTGCACTTTGACTACCAATAGCAGGACCACCATTAAGTAAAGTTGTGTCTACTTTACCAATCGATCCTCCCAAATTAGGATTAAGATTTCTGAACTGTCGATACTCTTTACCATCAGCAGTCCTATAAATCAATTCAATAGGAGTCTGTTTAAGAATTTCAGCACCAGCAGGGGCTTCTAATTTACCAAAGAATTCCTCCGCTAACGCCTCAATTTCTTGATTCGTAATAATTCTATCCTTCCTGCCATATTGAGCAGCAAGTTGTTTCTGTCTATCTTTTACAGCTTGTTCAAAAGCTGAATGATTTCCAACAGCTAAACTCATTTCAATTCCTTTCTAGACAGAATATTTCTTAACACGAATTTCTCTACAAGTAATGGTTCCAGCACCAGTAGAATCTTGACCTGTAATTTGCAACAATGCTGTTGTTGTCCAATCTTTACTTCCTAAAGCTTGAGAAATTAACTTGGTAAATGAAGTAGTTGATGCGTTACTACTAATATCGTGTGCTCTAAACTCTCCTCTAACCTGGACAGACGTTGAGGTTAATCGACTTAATTTAACACGAAGTTGCCAACAACAGTTTGACATTGTTGTTGCACCCGAATCAAATGCAGCAATTCCACCTTGAATATAAACTTTAATTCTCTGAGTAGATGCAGTTACAGAAATATTACCTTCAGCTTCTATTTCAATAAAATCCAAATCAGATGAAAAAAAGTTTGCAACTAATGTATTTGTATATAAGTTAGTTTCACTTGAACCTACAGATGAGCCACCTGGAGTTACAATATCAAACAATCCTCCAGGTTTTACATAAGCAATGGGTTGTGTTGTACCAAATCCTGCACGAAGTAAAACCTTTCCATTTTCATTGATTCTAAATTTATAATCTGGATCACCAGTCTTTAAGATCTGAAAAGCAGGAGCAGTACCCTGTTGATTCAAAGTTAACAAAACATCTGAATTTGAATTACGAACAAGAACAACTTGTTTATCAGTGGACGAACCATTAAGCAATCCAACAATCTGATTAAACTCAGCATTGAATTGAGATGAGACAATTACGTCTCCTGGATTAAAAGTAAAAAGTCTGTTTATAAGGCTCATAAATCAACTCATTTGATATTAAACATCAGATACTTTGTTTTCATTCAGAACTGCAAATCCTACTGAAAGGTTCTTTACCCCGAATGCTTGATCAATAACACTGTTGGAGATATTAAACGTAACATTAACCGCTTTTCTTCCAAAATCGTTATGTTTAAACAATCTCCAATACCTAAACGTAGATTGAACATCAGCAGCAAATCTATCTGTATCAAAAATTGCAACGTCCCATACCGCATTATTGACACCAGAATTAAATGTCAAACTATATGTGTCTCCTACAACAACGTTCTCATTGAAGAAATAATGTACGATAACATTAACCGTACCTGACAAAGCGTGGATTGCTTGTCCAAACTTATGAAAGAGTTTTCTTAACAAAGGTGTATTAAAATCATAAGCTTTAGTTTCTAAAACTTTAGAATATGCATACACATCTTCTCTGTAGGAATACAGTTCAGGTTTTGGTACATACTGATATAATTTGTAGAATCCGTCAACTGGATCGTATCCACCAATCCAATACAACCTGTTGCCTGCATCATATACCGCAGTCATTACTGTTCCTGATACTCTACCATCAAATCGTACCCATCTAATGATTTGATCTTGAAGTCGTCTATAATCAAACACATACATCTCAAAGACTTCTCTAACAGACAACTCTTTAGGAACTAACAACACATATTGATCAGATTCAGGAATAACATAAGCGGAGATCTCTTGAGATGAAAAGAAATCTCCACCAAACGTTGCACTCTTTTTGATCTGTCGAATTTCTTTTACGTTTCTACTCACCAAAGCAGCTTGAAAATCTCCAGCCACTTCAGTATTAACCAAGGAAGCAACTCCAGAATCAGATAGAAACAAGACATCATTAAGAACAGGCTTGATGCTATAAGCGCTAATAGCACCGATATTAGTAGCAAAGATATCAAATCGGATATTGTTAAGATCCGTAATGGGTGTGGATGTCGCCGTAGCGACATAAATCTTAGTACGCTTGAAAATAAATAATCTTTCACGAAACGCAATAAGACCGGTAATTTGATCTCCATCATCCTTACCTATATCAAATATCCCACCATCAGCAGCACCACCACCTGTTGTCCAAACTTCAGGTGATCCTAATGCAGAACACTGAATTGTGTTAGGATCTGTAGCAGAAACAATCCAAACCCTTTCATTCCAGATTTCAATATATTTACCCTTAGGTGGAGAACCACCAAGAGCAGCAACTAAAGGACCGCCATTAACTTTGATTGGATTATCTCCACTAGTTGCTTTATTTACACCAATTGCCATCCCCGCATAATTAACCCATTGCCAAAATGTATTATTAGGGAAAGTCAACGCACCTGTAATATCAACAGGACCAGTAGTCAACTGTTCATACAACTTATCTTCATTAGTAAAAAGAACGTGAACATCACCAATCTGATTCTCATAGTAATGTATGGATGTGATTCTCTTAGTAAAAGTAAACACATCCATATCTAAAGCAGATACACCATTTCTTGTGACTAACTCATCATCATTATTAAACTCAAGATTAAGAATATCAACAGCTTCATTATCAGACAACAAATCTGGTGGAACAGCAGTATTTATTCCACCAGACCAAGTAGCCTGAGTAAATTGTTGAATAGGGGTATCTTGGTTAGTCCTTCGCAAATTACACTACCTTATCTTAACTCAAACGATTTGATATTTCTCTTCAAAGCCTTAACTATTGTAATTTCTCCAGTATCGAGTTCAATAAATTGCATTATAGTCACCATCGGAAGTGGGCCGGATCTAACTTAGCAAGTCGTCGATCTCCAGTTCTTAATGGAATATCTCTAACTTGCATAGTGAGATAATTGGTATGTTTCTTAATCTCAGCATTCATAATATCATTAAGACCACGTACAAATGCTTGATATTTCCTATCTGCTCCATCATAATCTTTATCGTGTTCTAACATAAACGCTCTAACACGATCTTTAATAATAGGCAACATTTGACGATGCATTGGAATAGTATCATTAGTAACAACAGCAGCAGGCTGAAGATATGCACCAATTGCAATATTAATAGAATTAGATGGAACAGGAAATAATTGTATTGCAAAAGAATCTGATGATACTGGTGGTGCATAAGAGAAATATCTAGGTGTTCCTTGCATCAACATATCAACACCACCATATATAATTCTCTCATCATCTACATAAACAATAGGTTGATTGTCAGATAAACTTCTAATCCATTTAACATCTTTGACGTCCGGACCAAGGTCATATATCTGTTGTCCAGCAACCAATGGAATAGTAAATACATTTCTATGTAATTTCCACTCTGTAATACGTCCAATTTCAGATATAGCATCATCAATCCACGAAGCTACAGTATCAACATACCCTGTATCCTCTTGGGATTCACCTTGCTCTCTTATTAAAATTGTTGCAAGATCAGATACTAACATAGTATATCAAACCATTTGAATTGTTTACCAACCATCAGTAAAGTTTTGATCCTCTGCAACTTCAGCAGCCATAGCAGCAGCTTTGCTACCAAACCACTGAGTAGGAGCATCAGATTCATCAATAATAAACTCTTCAGATTTATTATGCAACTGTTCACAATGCTCTCTAAGAATATCAAGAACAACTTCCTGCTTCTCAGGTTTTACATAACGCCATCCACCAAAACCATTAACGGTAGCAGCATCAAATCCACAACCAGCAACCGTACACATAGAAGGAGTCAACACCACACGACTACGCTTTGTAGTAAATTTATCAATCTGCTGACTCTTAATCATCAACTTACGTCCAGTAAGCTTAGGTTTCACAATTTCAGTAGAAGCAAATGAAACTGTCTGGACGTTAGACTTAGTATCACTTAGAATATCATTAAGATCCATAACAACGCTCCAAGAAAGAAGTATAGGGGTAGATCAGTGTTCCTCTATTTAAAATCTTCACTATGTTACGATTTGAAATAGTGTGCGCCAACCTACCCACATACCGTATCGTTTACAGAAAACTTGCAGGAGTCTTGACGTATTTCTCAACAAGACCCAATGCATAGTCAATCGCGTTACCCGCTTCATCGTCCACACCAGTATCATTCTCATCTTTCGCACGAAGCCACATAGCAACACTGCGACCAATGGTAATGAACTGAGGAACAAGAATTGCCAAAACAATATTTTTCATTTATGCTCCTTATAGGATTTGTTTCAAAATATCTTCATCTGACAACTCCTCCACAACTGGAACAAGTTCAACAGATTCAGAAATAGGTTCAGCACCAACAATACTACGTTTTACAACATTAGTATCAAACTTAAGTGTAGTTTCTTTAACTTCTCCACCTTTAACTTGATGCTGTACTTGAGTTACTGGACGTCCATAGTACCAAGGATTCGTCTCAGTATAATCGAATTCGGTAGACAATGGATCACTTCCTTTCTATCAAATGATTTGAAGGTCCTGTAGCCAAGGACGCGTACCTTGTTATGCTTTCGCGTACAGCACTACAGGACACAATTAGCCAAGGATGTACGCTTCAACGCGAAGTTGAGTTGTAGAGCCATCGTCAGCAGAAGCATCAAGTGCGATTGCCCTACGTCCAGCAGCAGAACCAACAGTGACAGCAGCAAGTAGAGCAACTTCACCAGCAGTACCCGCAGCAGTTGTTCCAAGAACGTTACCAGCAACAACACCAGCAGCAGCAACACGAACGCCTCGACGTTGTGCAGCAACAGCAGACGAAACAAATGGGAAACGTCCACGAGTCTGGATCCATCCATAACTGTTCTGGGGAATATCCTCAACTGCCCATCCATCGATGGTCTGTCCAGCAGTAGTAGTAAGAGTACGTACAACTCCAGCAGGTTCATCAACCGCAGCAGTATCAACGATACAAGCATCCCCTTTGAGAACTCCCCCTACACCAGTAGCACGAACATACTTATACTGTGCGTCTGGACTAAAGTGTCTCGTAGTCAGGATGTCGTAACCGAGTCCTGGAAGAGATCCTTCATCCCCACCACGTGCTTCTTCAAAATAAACACCAAGTTCGTGGGTTGGAGTAGTGGTAACTCGATTAACATCAACACCTAAAAGTTTTTGTGACATTTTATTCTCCTTTCAAATGGTTTGATATTAAGCAAGAATACCAGTTAGACGTCCTTGACGCTGACGATTGGAGCAAGTAGCATTCCCATAAACAATAATCTGTCCAACTTCAGCATCTTGATTCTCAGGTTTCTGGAAATCAGTGGTCTCAAAGTTCTTTCCTTTACCAATAACAAAATTGATAAATTCAAAGTTCAACATAATGAGATCACCAATCGAACCAGCACCATTTGAGGTTGCAGGCATATCATCGTCAAAAGCAATCGGAGTCGCTTTAAACATCAAATTCAAGAAACCTGCATCTCCAAGCGACATATCAATGAACCGCTCATTGGGAACCAAAGTTCCTTCATAGCCTTCATAGACAGCCTGAGAAGTCAGGATCAGATCAGGCTTCGATTTACCACGAGAAGCAGAATTGTACAGAGTACGCATTCTAGCAACACCGTTAGTGGCAAACGAACCTACTGAACCAATCCACTGATTTCTCCAGTAAGGGAAAGCCTGAGAATCAATACCACCAACGATTGACCAAGCCGTTCCGTCTTCAACAAGAATATTGAATCCGGTAAAGTCTCGCCCACCGTTTCCAGTACCATCAGCCTGAAGCTGTCGATTCATCTCAAGCATCATCGACAATTCAAGCTGTTTGATTTTAGACTCAAGCAAGTTAATAATTCGAGTCTTTGAACCAGCATTCTTAAATTTCTCTTCACCTGAAATAGAAACAGAACCAGCAACCTGTTTCCCAAACTGTTACCCCTAGTTTCCTAGTGGATTGGTCATTTCTGCCAATCTCTT
>ERZ777005.47-NODE-47-length-9842-cov-4.683764_pt1 | contig 9842 bp, 8 predicted proteins | sample MGYA00374958_ERZ777005 | MGnify/ENA primary metagenome ERZ777005 (study PRJEB29304, sample SAMN08777409) | plant metagenome | isolation source: Switchgrass | host: Panicum virgatum | place: USA: Austin, Texas | collected 2014-11-04 ... | reverse complement strand
CGGGCGGGGCCGGGTCGGCGACAAAGCCGAACCGCTTTGCCGCCTCGGCGCGCGTCAGGTGGGCCATTTCCGCCGCGCGCGGCTCGTAGCGCGCGATGTCGCGGTCATCCACCAGCGCGACGCCGGCGTCGCCCGACTGCGGGCCCGGGTTCGCCAGCACCGGCGTGACCGAGGGGTTCGGGTTGGGCGCGACGCTGACCCGGAGGATGGGCGCGACCGAGGGCACGCCCGAGGCGTTGAACGCGAAGAGCATGTAGAAGCCGGGGGGCGCTTCGCCCGCGCGGGTCGGCGCCTGCACGCGCAGCTTGTTGCCGTTCTGCTGGAACGTGAGCTCGATGAAGCGCTGCTCCATGTTCCAGCTGTGCGTGGCGGACGTCGTCTTGATGAGAACCACGCGGCTGACGGCGCCGCTGCCGCCCATGGTGACGTCGAAGGTCTCGCCGATGTCGAGGGTGCCGGGCGCGGACTGCACGACGGGGCGCGTGGCGAAACCGCCGGCGGAGTTGTAGAGGTAGGACGGGTAGTACACCTCGACGTTGAGGTTGTTCTGCGGCCCCGGGGCGCCGCCGCCCATGACGAGCACGCTCGCGTCCTGGAGCAGCACGGCGTTCGAGTGGTAGAGGCGCGCCCGTGCCTCCGCCGGCCCGACCTGCCATTGCTCGGTCACGGGGTCCCAGATTTCGGCCGTGTAGCTGACGCCTGTCAGCTCGTTCCAGACCGTGCTGCCGCCCGTCGCGAGCACGCGCCCGTCCGCGAGGATGGTCGCATTCACGAGCCGCCTCTGCGCGACCAGCGGGTTCGTGGTGCGAAGGACAGGCGAGGCGCCGGTGATGTCGATGATCCGCGCGTTCCGCGAGCTGCCGCCGAACTGCAGGATCTTGCCCGGCCGGTACATGGCGGCGCTCGAGTCGCTGCCGGTCGGCCCGCCGTGCGTCCCGAGCAGCGTGACCGAGCCGTTGCCCGAGGTGTTCACGTAGTACATCCGGCCGTTGCTGTCGTAGCCGAACAGGCGGCCGTCCGGCGCGATGAAGTTGCGCGCGTACATGAAATCGAGGCTGCTCGTGTCCGCGCCGGTCAGGAGGCGGAACGTGCCCGAGGTGCTGCGGATCTCGGGCCGGTCCGTGCCGCCGGACCCGCCCTGGATGTAGGTCTCGCCGTTCAGGAGCGTGATGGACGAGGAGTACCAGCGCGCCCGGTTCATCGTGTTCGTGCGCGTCAGCGTGTTGCTGCCGTAGGCGAACAGGTTGCTGTTGTTGTTGCCGGTGTTCGTGGTCGAGGTGCCGGTCCAGTTGTCGCCGCCGGCGATGAAGACCTGGCCGCCGCCCGGTACCACGAGCTGCGAGCTGCAGAAGATGTCGGTGCCGGAGGTGTTCGGGAGCGTGAGGTGCCCGCCGTTCAGGCCGCCGGCCGGATCCCAGACGTCGTAGATGAAGCTCGCGGTCTGCTGGCCGTCCGCCTTGGAGCCGTAGCTCAGGACGCGGCCGTCGGGCATCAGCACCGCGTGGACGGCGATGACCGGCCAGGGGTAGACCTGTGACCAGGCGCCGGTGACGTTGTTGGCGGCGGCGGGCAGGGCGGCGATTGACAAGGCAAGGACGGAAGAAAGACGGCTCACGGCCGTCGCCACGCGACGAACTGCGCCTGTAGGCACTGGCATCCCCTCGATCGTTCTTCGTTGTCGGCGCCACCCCGCTCCGGGCCCGGGCCGCCGCTCGGGTGGAGCATATCGGCGGTCGCCGGCCGGGTGGCTCATGTTGACATAACGACGGCCGGCCCCCGTAGAATTGTGACGCAGCTAACAGGGACCGCGACAGCGGCCGTACCGCGGGAATCCCGTGGATTCCGCCCCTGGGGCGGGTGGGCGGCGGTGCTGTGCCATAATCGCGCGCCCGAATCGGGCCGCGATCCGGCCCCGCAGAGGAATGACATGGATTTTCTGATCTCGCCCGCCTGGGCCCAGGCTGCCGGAGCGCCGCAGGGAAGCCCGCTGATGACGGTCCTGCCGCTCCTGCTCATCTTCGTCGTCTTCTACTTCCTGCTGATCCGCCCGCAGTCCAAGCGCGCGAAGGAGCATCGCGAGATGGTCGCGAAGCTCTCCGCCGGCGACGAGGTCGTGACCACGGGCGGCCTGCTCGGCCGACTGACCGAGGTGGGCGAGCACTTCGTGACCCTGCAGGTCGCATCCGGGGTCTCGATCCAGGTCCAGAAGTTCCAGGTCGCCCAGCTGGTGCCGAAGGGCACGTTCAAGGGCGCCTGAGCGCCCCGGGCCCGCGCGCTTGCAACGCTATCCCCTGTGGAAGGGAGTCCTGCTGGCGGCCATCATGGTCGCGGCGATCCTGCTCGCGCTCCCGAACTTCTACGGCGAGGCGCCGGCGCTCCAGCTGTCGCGCCGTGACCGCGGGGCGTTCGACGAGGCCGCGACCGCCTCCATCGTCGCCTCGCTGACCGAGGCCGGCCTCGCGGCCGACCGCACCTGGGTGGACGACGACGGCCGCTTCTGGGCGCGGTTCCGCCGCGTCGACGACCAGCTGAAGGCGCGCGACGTCATCCAGGCGGCCCACGAGGGCGAGTACGCGATCGCGCTCACCACGGCCTCGCTCGCGCCGGCCTGGCTGCAGGCCCTCGGGCTCGAGCCCATGAGCCTCGGCCTCGACCTGCGCGGCGGCATGCTGCTCGTCTACGAGGTCGACACCCAGGGAGCGGTCACCCAGCTGCTGCAGCGCATGGAATCGGACTTCCGGAAGGTCCTGCGCGACGCGCGGATCCCGTACCAGGAGGTCGCGGTCTCCGGCACTTCCGTGCAGGTGACGCTCAAGGATCCGGGGCAGGCGGGGGCGGCGCGCAAGGCGCTGCTCGCCTACGACCGCCAGCTGACGCTCGCGGACGGCGCGGCCCCCGGCATGCTGACCGCGACGCTCGGCGAGGCCGAGATCAAGGAGCGCCAGGGATTCGCGATCCAGCAGAACATCACGGCCCTCGAGAACCGCGTCAACGCGCTCGGCGTCGCCGAGACCGTCGTGCAGCGGCAGGGGCAGAACCGGATCGCGGTCCAGGTCCCGGGCGTGCAGGACGCCTCGGAGGTCGTGCGCCTGCTCGGCAAGGTCGCGACCCTCGAGTTCCGGCTGGTCGACCCGGTCAACAGCCCGCTCGAGGCGCAGCGCACCGGCCGCGCGCCGCTCGGGACGAAGCTCTACAGGATGAAGGACGGGTCGCCGGTCCTCCTGAAGCGCGACGTGATCGCGACCGGCGAGCAGCTCATCGACGCGACGTTCGCGCCGTCGCAGGGCGAGCCCGCCGTGTCCGTCAAGCTCGACGCCCGCGGGGGCGACGAGATGCTCCGCACGACGCGCGAGAACCTGAACCGCCCGATGGCGGTCGTGTTCATCGAGAAGGAGCGTGAGATGGTGCAGCGCGACGGCAGGGAGGTCGCCGTCGACCGCTCGAAGGAGGAGGTCATCAGCGTCGCGACCATCCGCGGCGTCTTCTCCAACAACTTCCAGATCACCGGCCTGTCGGCGGCGGAGGGCACGGAGCTCGCGAAGCTCCTGCGCGCGGGCGCGCTCGCAGCCCCGATCGTGATCGTCGAGCAGCGCGTGATCGGCCCGAGCGTCGGCGAGGACAACATCAAGGACGGCACGAACGCGCTCCTGATAGCCGGCGTCGCGCTGTTCGCGTTCATGCTCGCCTACTACAAGGTGTTCGGGCTGATCGCGGACATCGTGCTGCTCACCAACGTGATCCTGACGGTCGCGATGCTCGCGCTCTTCAACGCGGCGCTCACGCTGCCGGGCATCGCCGGCATCGTGCTCACCGTCGGCACTGCGGTAGACGCCAACATCCTGATCTACGAACGCATCCGCGAGGAGCTCAAGGTCGGCGCGACGCCCTGGGCCGCGATCAACGCCGGCTTCGACAAGGCGTTCTCGGCCATCGCGGACTCGAACGTCACGATGTTCATGTCGGGCATCGTGCTGTTCCTCTTCGGCTCGGGCCCGGTCCGCGGCTTCGCGGTGACGATGATGATCGGTATCGCCGCCTCGATGTTCACGGCGCTGATCGGCAGCCGTGCGCTCATCCACCTGGTCTACGGGCGCCGCCGCCGCATCGAGCGGCTGGCGATCTGAAGCGGCCATGGAGTTCCTGAAGGAAGTCCCGAACATCCGCTTCATGGCGCTGCGGCGCTACTGGTACGCGCTGTCCGTCGTCGTCGTCGTCGCCTCGTTCGCGCTCGTGATGTTCCGCGGGCTCAACTTCACGGTCGACTTCACCGGCGGCCTCGTGCTCGAGATGGGCTTCTCGCGGCCGGTGGACCTCGAGGAGGTGCGCGGCGCGCTGTCCGCGGGCGGCCTCGAGGACTTCCAGGTGCGCACCTACGGCACGGCGCGGGAGGTCGAGGTGCGGCTCCCGCCGGCGCGGACCGGCGCCGCGATGGAGGAGCAGAAGCGCGTGCAGGCGGCCCTCGCCGAGCTCGACCCGGAGGTCAAGGTCAACCGCACGGAGTCGGTGGGGCCCCAGGTCAGCGAGCAGCTCGGCAACCAGGCGGCGCTCGCGGTGCTGTTCACGCTGCTGCTGGTCCTGATCTACATCGCCTTCCGGTTCCGCTGGCGCTTCGGCATCGGCTCGCTGGTCGCCTCGCTCCACGACCCGATCGTGGCGGTGGGCGCGATCTCGCTGTTCCAGATCCCCTTCGACCTCAACGTGGTCGCCGCACTGCTGACGATCCTCGGCTACTCGGTCAACGACACCGTCGTGATCTTCGACCGCATCCGCGAGCGCTTCAAGTCGATGCGCAAGGCGGAGCCGGCCGAGGTCATCGACCGCGCGATCAACGAGACGCTCGCGCGCACGATCATCGTGTCGGGCTGCGCGCTGTCGTCCGTCGTGTTCCTCGCGGTGCTCGGCGGCGAGACGCTCCGCGGCTTCGCGATCGCGCTCTCGATCGGCATCGTGATCGGCACGTACTCATCCGTCTACGTCGCGGGCGCGATCGCGCTCGACCTCGGCGCCAGCGGCCGCGACTTCATGCCGCCGGAGAAGCGCGGCGACGTGGACGACATGCCGTGATCCGGAGGGCAGGACGGCCTTGATCGAGCTGCTCTCAGATCCCTCCGCCTGGGTCTCCTTCCTGACGCTGACCTTCCTCGAGATCGTCCTCGGGATCGACAACATCATCTTCCTGTCGATCCTGGTCTCGAAGCTGCCGCGGGAAGCCCAGCCGCGCGGGCGCGTGCTCGGCCTCGCCTTCGCGATGGTCACGCGGATCGGCCTCCTGTTCTCCCTGACGTGGCTGATCGGGCTCACGGCGCCCTGGTTCGTCGTGGCGGGCGAGGAGATCTCCGGCCGCGACCTTATCCTGTTCGCGGGCGGCCTGTTCCTGCTCATCAAGAGCGTCAACGAGATCCACGGCGCGCTGGAAGGGGCGGAGCAGGAACACGGGAACGTCAAGCTGCGCGCCAACCTGCTGGCGGTCGCGATCCAGATCGGGCTGGTGGACATCGTGTTCTCGCTCGACTCGGTGCTGACCGCCGTCGGCCTCGCCGACCACCTGCCGGTGATGGTAGCCGCGATCGTCGTCGCCGTGCTCGTGATGATGTTCCTCGCGCGGCCGATCCACGAGTTCATCGAGCGCCACCCGACCATCAAGATCCTCGCGCTCGCGTTCCTGATCCTGATCGGCATCGCGCTGATCGCGGAAGCCTTCGACTTCCACATCCCGAAGGGCTACCTCTACTTCTCGATGGCGTTCTCGGTCGTCGTCGAGATGATCAACATCCGGATGCGGCGGAAGGCGAAGTAGCGCGCACGGCGCTGCGCGCCGGTCCAGGCCGTCGCGGCGGCCGGCGGGGCTCAGCGGTTGAGCTTGCTGTGCTGCCGGCTGTAGAAGAAGTAGATCGCGATCCCGATCAGGATCCAGGCCGACATCCAGAGCCAGTTGGCCTTGAACGACTGGTAGAAGAGGTAGAGGCAGGCCGCCGCCCCGAGGATGCCGACCACGGGCGCCGCCGGCACGCGGAAGGCGCGGTGCAGGTCCGGCCGCGTGCGGCGCAGCACCGGGATGCCGACGCAGACCGTCGCGAAGGCGAGCAGGGTTCCCATGGACACGAGCTCGCCCAGCGTCCCGATCGGCAGGAGCCCCGCGAGGATCACCGCCGTGATGCCGACGACCACCGTGCCCACGTGCGGGGTGTGGAACTTCGGGTGGATGCGGCCGAAAGCCGGGGGAATCAGGCCGTCGCGCGACATGGAATAGAAGATGCGCGGCTGGCCGACCATCATCACGAGGATCACGGAGGAGAGGCCGGCGATCGCGCCGATCTCCACGATCGTCTTCAGCCAGGCGAGGTCCGGGTACGTCTCGAGCGCCGTCGCGACCGGCTTCGGCGTGCCGAGCATGGAGAACGGCATGATGCCCGTCATGACCGCCGACATCGCGATGTAGATCAGCGTGCAGATGAACAGGGACCCCAGGATGCCGATGGGCATGTCGCGCTGCGGGTTCTTGGCTTCCTGGGCCGCGGTCGAGACCGCGTCGAAGCCGATGTAGGCGAAGAACACGATCGACGCGGCGCGCAGCACGCCGCCCCAGCCGAACGTCTCCGGCCCCTGCGCTTCGGGGATGAACGGCACCCAGTTGTCGGGATTCACGTACTTGAGGCTGAACCCCATGAACATGAAGATCACGAGGAGCTTGATCAGCACGATGATCGAGTTCACGAACGCCGACTGCGTGATGCCGCGGTAGCAGAGCGCGGCGATGGCCGTCGCGATCGCGACCGCGGGCAGGTTGATGATCGACCCGGTCGGCACCAGGCGTCCCGACTCGACGGCGAAGGGCGCCGAGGTGAGCGCGGCGGGGAGCGTTACCGAGACCCCGAAACCCCGGCTTATCGAGTCGAGCAGGCCGGTGAAGTATCCGGACCATCCGACGGAAACCGTCGCGGCCGCGAAGGTGTACTCGAGCACGAGCATCCATCCGATGAACCAGGCGACGAATTCGCCGAGCGTCGCATAGGCGTACGAATAGGCGCTGCCCGACACGGGGAGCATGGAGGCGAACTCGGCGTAGCAGAGGCCGGCGAGGCCGCAGGCGACGCCCGCGATGATGAACGACAGCACGACGGCGGGTCCTGCGTGGTTCGCCGCGGCATGTCCCGTCAGCACGAAGATGCCCGCGCCGATCACGGCGCCGATGCCGAGCGCGACCAGGTGGTGCGCGCTGAGCGCCCGCTTCAGCGTGGGCTCGCCTGCGGCGGCGGCTTCGGCCGCGACTTCCGCGGCCGAGGCGACGGGCTTGGTGCGGAACAGGTTCATGCGCGCTCCCCCCTGCAAAAAACCTGTCGGACTCTAACCCAGCCCTGCCGCGATTGCGAGCAGGCCCGCCGCGGTCATTTGCGAAGCTCGTCGTCGAGGAAAGGCGCGAGCATCTCGGCGAGGGCGGCGAAGACCTTGGGCGATCCGGCGAGCAGGTTGCCGCCGTCCGCGTACTCGCCGCCCGCGAGGTTGCCGACGCGCCCGCCCGCCTCGGTGATGAGCAGGTTGCCCGCCGCCGTGTCCCACGGCGAGAGCCCGAATTCCCAGAAGGCGTCCAGCCGTCCGGCGGCGACGTAGGCGAGGTCGAGCGAGGCGGCGCCGGGTCGCCGCACGCCGGCGGTCGACTGCATCACCACCTCGAGCATCGCCATGTAGGACTTCAGCCAGCGCCGGTTCTCGCGGTACGGGAAGCCCGTGCCGACGAGCGCGCCATCGAGGCCCGCGCGTTGCGAGACGCGGACGCGGCGGCCGTCGAGCTGCGCGCCGGCGCCGCGCTCGGCCGTGAAGAGCTCGTTGCGCAGCGCGTCGAGCACGACTCCGACCTCCGCGCGGCCGCGGTGCCGGCAGGCCACTGACACCGCGAACTGCGGGAAGCCGTGGAGGAAGTTCGTCGTCCCGTCGAGCGGGTCGATGACCCAGGTGTACTCGTCGCCCGCGGTCGCGCCGCTCTCCTCGGCGAGGAAGCCGTGCGACGGATAGGCTTTCCGGATCGCCGCGATCACGGCCTGCTCGGCGGCGCGGTCGACTTCGCTGACGAAGTCGTTGCGGCCCTTCTCGCTGACCACGAGCGCGCCGACGCGGTCGAGGCTGCGCACGATGACTTCGCCCGCGCGCCGGGCCGCGCCGACGGCGATGTTGAGCAGCGGATGCATGACCTAGAATAGCAGCTAGCTCCCCGGAACCGCGATGTCATCCCCCATCCGCATCGTGCTCGTCGACGCCCAGCATCCCGGCAACATCGGCGCGAGCGCGCGCGCGATGCGGAACATGGGGCTCGAGTCGCTCGTGCTCGTCCGGCCCGCCTCGCATGCCGATCCGGAGGCGGTAGCGCGCGCCGCGGGCGCGGCGGACCTCCTGGCGTCGGCGCGCGTCGCCTCGACGGTCGACGAGGCGATCGGCGACTGCGGGCTCGTGCTCGGCGCGACGGCCAGGCCACGCGCCGCGAACTGGCGCGTGCTCGATGCCCGCGCCGCGGCGGCGGCGGCGGTCACTGCGTCCGCCGCGCGGCCCGTCGCGATCCTCTTCGGCGGCGAGCGCGCCGGCCTCTCGAACGAGGAGATCGCGCGCTGCGACGCGCTGCTCACCATCCCGACCCGGGGCGGCTACGGCTCGCTGAACCTCGCGCAGTCCGTGCAGGTCGTCTGCTACGAGATCGCGATGGCCGCGCGGGCCCCGACGGCCGAGCCCCGCGCGGCCGAACCGGCGAGCGCCGACGAGATGGAGGCGATGCACGCGCACCTCGAGCGCGTCATGCGGCGCTCGGGATTCATGCACGAGGGAAACGCCGCGTCGCTGGCGGCGCGCGTGCGCAGGCTCCTCGCCCGCGCTCGCCCGGACGGCGCGGAAGTGCGCATCCTGCGGGGCTTCCTGGCGGCGCTGGAGCGGGGACTTCCGCATGCCGACTGAACGCTCGGCCGTCTATCTCGACTATGCGGCGTCCGCCCCGCTCGCCGCGGGCGCCGCCCGGGCGATGGCCGAGTGCCTCGCGGATGCCGGGCAGCAGGCCAATCCCGCCTCGGCGCATTCCGCGGGCCGCGCCGCTCGCGTCCGGGTCGAGGCTGCGCGCGCGCAGGTGGCGGCGCTCATCGGCGCGCCGCCGGAGTCGGTCGTCTTCACCTCGGGCGCGACGGAGAGCGTGAACCTCGCCGTGCTCGGCACGGCGCGCGCGGCGCCCCGGGGACGGCGCCACGTCGTCACCTCGCGCGTTGAGCACCGCTCGGGCATCGAGGCCTGCCGCCAGCTCGAGCGCGAGGGCTTCGAGGTGACGTGGCTCGCGCCGGCGCCCGACGGCCGCATCGAGGCCGCGCAGGTGGCGGCGGCGCTGCGCGACGACACGGCGCTGGTGACGCTCATGCACGCCAACAACGAGACCGGCGCCCTGACGGACATCGCCGCGGTCGCCGCGCTCTGCTCGGCGCGCGACGTGCCCTTCCACGCCGATGCGGCCCAGAGCGCCGGCCGGATCGCGATCGATGCACCCGCGAGCGGCGTGGCGCTCATGAGCCTGTCCGCACACAAGCTCGGCGGCCCGAAGGGCATCGGCGCGCTGTACCTGAGGCGGCGGCCGCGACCGGCGCTCCAGCCGATCACCTTCGGCGGGGGCCAGGAGCAGGGCCTCCGGCCCGGCACGGTCGCCACGCACCAGGCTGTCGGCTTCGGGGCGGCCGCGGCACTCGCGCGCGAGTCCCTCGCGACGGAGCCCGCGAGAGTGCGCGCGCTGCGGGAACAGCTCTGGCAGGGCTTGCAGGCGGCGGCTCCGCTCTGGCGGAACGGCGCGCCGTCGCCGTGCAGCGGGCGCTCATAGCATCGGG
>ERZ777005.46-NODE-46-length-9860-cov-4.910454_pt1 | contig 9860 bp, 17 predicted proteins | sample MGYA00374958_ERZ777005 | MGnify/ENA primary metagenome ERZ777005 (study PRJEB29304, sample SAMN08777409) | plant metagenome | isolation source: Switchgrass | host: Panicum virgatum | place: USA: Austin, Texas | collected 2014-11-04 ... | reverse complement strand
GTCACACAGGGGCGCGAGCGCCCCACCTCAAGGTCGCGCAGGCTTGATCGAGTTCCTCATCGGTGCACTTGGCGACACACCGTGCATGGCACATGGTGGTGGTCGCGGCGTACTCCAGGCCCGCCCGGTGCCGCTCGATCGCGGCCGGGTACCTCGGGTGTGGGCCCACGGCGATCACTTGCCACAACTCGGACTTGAGCGGCCGGTCGCACAGACGGCACGGCGTCCAAGCCAGCATGTCGATCATCGGGTCGAACCCCGTGTAGATCGTTCCGCGGCGAGACTCACCGTCCCGCCACCGCATGTAGATCAATTTCCCTCATCGTGATCTAGGACATGGGCAGACACAGCACATGTCGACGCAGCAGTCATGCCAAGCAAGATCGGATCGGCCGAAATCCCGCCAGATGGGGAATTGGCCGGGGTCGGGGTGACCGACGCCGTGAGGGCAGATGCGTTCGAACCGCTGGTGGGAGTCGCTCCACATGGCGTCCCATGTGCGCATGTGGTGATCCATATCGGCGTGCACGGGACATGGCCGTCCGCCATGCATCGTGTTGCGCCACCGCGTGAAGATCTGCACGCTGCCCCCTCGCCCCTCGTCATTGAAGAGTCCGGTCCCCGCACCGGCCGAGCACTGTAGGAGATCGCGTCGGCCGGTGCAGGGTGGAGCGCCGTTACCGGGACGAGTTGACCGCCGGGGGCAGCGCGAGCTGCCCGATCGGCTCCCCGGTGACGTGGTTGAGACGCATCCCGTCGGCGGCCTCGCGGATGGTCCGCTCCAGGGCGTCGGCGAGCGGCTCCACCTCGGAGCCCTCGGAGGCGTCGGCCATGAGCGAGAGCTGCGCGTGCAGGCTGCGCGCCGCGTACACCAGGTCGGAGGTGCTCAGCCTGAACGTGATCTCGCCGTTCTCACGATCGATCGCGAACGACTTCGCACGGTCCGCCGTCGCCCGAACCCACGCGGGCTGGAAGTCCGCCATTTCGGCGTACACCGCGTCGTAGTCGATGTCCTCGGAGAGCAGACCGGGGGGGCACACCGCCTTGATGAGCTTCTCCACACCGTTGCGGTCCAGCCCGTCGATCGGGATCGCGTAGTCGAGGCGACCCGGCCGGAGCATTCCGGCGGGCACGTCTTCGATGTGGTTGGTCGTCATGACGACCAACAGCCTGTCGTTCTTCGATGCGATTCCGTCGAACACGTCGAGCAGTTCGGAGATCGCCACCTTGTCGGCCGCGCTGGGGGTGTGGACGTCGATGTCTTCCACGAACACCACGGCAGGCGAGTACAGCTTGGCCGTCTGCAGGACGTGCTTGAGCGTGTCGCGGCCCGCCTTCGCGGAAAGGAACGTCCACCCGTTCTGGGTGGCGACCTGCGCCGTGATGAGACCGATCGAACTCTTCCCGGTTCCGAACGGCCCGTACAGCAGAACACTTCGCTTGGTGGGGATCTTCGCGAGGCGAAGGGATTCCTCGTAGCGGAGCACGGAGAACAGGCCGCCGTCGAGGATCGCGGTCACCGAGTCGGAGAACACGATCTGCGCCGAGTCGAAATGCGCGGTGTCCATGAACCGCAGCTCGTAGGCGCCTTCCAGGGCGTGCCCGCGGTAGATGGAGTTGTCCTCCAACTCGTCCTGGATGGCGGTGAGGAACGCCTCCACCTGGACCTTGTACATCTTCGCCGCGTCCACGACGACTTCCAGGACGGGCCCGTACTCGCCGCGTTCGGCGTCGATGTACACCTCGGCGTTGCCGAGGGCGGGGATCTCGATGAGCCCCCACGGCACTTCCTTCGTCTGCTTGGGCCCGACCCAGATGGTGCGCATCTCGGGGGGCTTCGTCATTCCGAAAGGAAGCTGCTGTTCCTTCCCGATCGTGATCCCAAACATCCGCTTGAGGACGATGGACACGGCGTGGGCGCCGTCGTCGGGCCGGTAGCGGAAGATGCGGCGGAACCGGGTGCGCTTCTGGGCTTCCTCGTGCTTGCGGGCGAGGATGCGGCCCGCGTTTTCGTAGGTCATCCCCTGCGGGAGGGTGATGTCCTTACGGTCGGGGGCGTCGTGGAACTTGACGTCATCGTCGGTGATGACGCTTGTCCCCTTCTGCTGCTGTGCGAGTGCCGCGAGCAGCGCCGGGGTGAGCTGCAATTCCGCGCTCTTGGGTGGATCCATGAGGCCGTTGTTGCTCGGCATGTGGTGGTGGACCTTTCATTCTTGGGCAGGACTGTCCCGCCCACCGACACACGTGGTGTGCCGGTGGCTTTTGTGGTGTTGCCGATTTATGCGGCGATGCGCTCGCGGTAGGCGTCGAAGTCCGCGGTTTGGATGCGGAACTGGCGGCCGATGCGCACACCTTTGAGGTGACCCTCGTCGATGAGGCGGTACACCGTCATCTTGGAGACGGTGAGGATTCGCGCGGCTTCAGCAACGGTCATGTACTGGCGTGTGGCCTCTTGGGCGCAAACCGAACAGATCGTTACTTCCATTCGAGATACCGCCTCTTGCGGCAAAGGGCGCACTGCTCGATCTTGTAGTCGTACTCGATGTCCCGCCGGTGGCCCTCAACGGTGAGAGTGAGGTAGTCCGCGTCTTCCCAGATATGCTGGTCGTCGGGGGCCTTTTTGCAGCCGCCGCGCTTTCGGCGGTGTCGGCCCCTCGGGATTTCAGGTTCGCCGCGTGTGGCGCGAAAGTCGCGTTGTTCGGCTGCCCGCTGTTTGTCGGTGAGGATGGCTTTCAGCCCCACGGCGCGGCCTCCCTCCTTCTGTTAGGTAGCGACGGTGCCTTTCGCCTTGGCAACCTCGCGGGCTTTCCAGGCCGCGGTGACCTGGAGATAGAGCAGGTTGGCGAGGGTGACGACCTGTTCGCGGGCGTCGTCTCCGGCGAGGGCGGCCACGAGCAGATCCGACACCATGTCGGGGTCGCGGTTGGCGGCGGCCATGAGCAGCCGCGCGCTGAGCAGGTGCTCTTCTCGCCACCCGGGTTGGGGCTTGAGAATGATCTCTTCGCGCGGGTCGACGAGGCGCACCATTTGCGCGGCGGTGTTGGTGGCGATGAGCACGAGCTTGGACAACCTGTTGACGACGCCGGGCTCTGGCACGAAGTCGTGTGCGGTGTAGCCGAGGGCTTCCATGAACATGCTGGTGGCGGCGTTCGTGTCGACCAGTTGTGCCGCGATAAGCGTGGGGGCCTGGTCCATGAGTTGGTAGACCACCGCTACGTGCTTTGTGACTTCGGTGTCTGCTGGGTCGTTGCAGATGATGCAGTCGGGGCCAGCCTTGTGGCCGCATTTGTTCTTGCTCATGCGAGGTTGAATCCGATTCGGGGTTCGCCGTCCACGCACGAGAGTTGGATGACCATGCCGTCGGTGATGGGCACCGTGAGGCGTTCGCCGTTGGGGTAGGCGACTTGGACTTTCGGCGTGGCCGGGAGTACGTGGACGGGATCGGCGGGCGGGTCGGCTAGGACGTCCTCTGGGGAGCGGACGACGCGCAGCCACGGCGGTACCGTGAGTTCGGGGTTGGTCTTGGGGTGGTCGTCGGCTGCCGGTGGCTGCGCTGGCGATGGGACGTGGCCCCGGCGGCGGGGAGCGCGGTGTCGTGCCACTGATCACGATCCTCGGGGGTTGTGGCTGGTCATGGCCTGTTTGGTGATGGGGCAACCCTGGTCCCCACTACTATGTGGTGTCAACCTGGGACACTGAGTGACGACGCGAGACCATGCCGCCGTGTGACTCGCACCACCAGTCACAACCCGCGCAGTAGTTGCCTGAGCTACATAACTGTCCCGCCAGCCCCCCAGACGTGCACCCGTCCCAACCACCACAAACACGCTGAGTTACAACGGCGTAAGCCCCCGGGCCCGCCACAAATTTGGCGTAACCCGGGGGCTCATGCTGTCGTTACTGAGGGCCTAGTGCGCGGCGTGCATCCGGCGACCGGCCTCCGGGCCGCTTGCCGGTGAAGCGATAGCTCCCACCCATGCGGCCTTTCCTGCCGTCACACCGGTTGCCACGGCTTCGCCGACCGCCGTGCCCGATGTCGTCACGCTGCGGGTGGCGAGCGTGGACACGTCGGTAGACGCATTCGCCCACGTGGCGTGCTCGGTAAAACCGGTCGGCATTGTCGACCACGACGACAGGTTGTAGGAAACGGCGTGCCAAATCGCGAGCCGATCCACCCCGGTTGTGGTGACCGACACGGCCGGGGTGGACGTGCTGGACGCCAGGACCGCGCCATCTCCGGCATCGAACGGGTTAGCCGTGTCCGCGCCCGTGATCCGGAGAATGCCCCCACGCCGATACCGGCCCGATTGGACCGGGAACGCGTACGAGGCCGGTTCACCGCCCGCGTTCGTGATGACGCGATACCACACGTATGAGGCAGTGCCGTTCGAAACCGCCTGGAACGCGGGTGAGTCCGGCGCGTTTAGCCAACCCGACGGGGCGGCGAGCTGTGTGCCGGACGCGTTGTGTTCCATCGACAGGACACACACGCACAGGTCGCTGTTCGCCAGGCCTGTCGGCATGTCGATGGATTGCGTGGTACCAGAGTTGGCGTTGCCGGTGACGAAGGTGCCGACGCTGGCGATTACCGGTACGGCCACGTCACGCTGCCCTCAGGTACGCCGAGGTGAGTTCGTACACGGTGGATCCGGTGATGGTGGAGCAGCGGATGAGGAACACCCCGACCCGGCCGGTGGGGATGGTCAGCGACAGGGCCGTGATGCCGTCTGTGAGCTTCACTGACGACGCCCACACCGGCACCCGCTGTGCACCGCTGGCCAAGCACTCCACGACGCACAGGCGGCCGTTGGCGCCGTTTGTGGGTGTGAGGGTGGGGCTGTTGGTGAGGGTGACTTGGATGTCACCGGCCGCGCCCACATCGATGTTGGCCGTGGTGCCGCTCACCGATTGGGTGCGGGGTGCGGCGTTCCAGGTTTCGTACGTGTTGGTGTCCGGCGCGGTGTGGGTGTGGTTCCCCAACGCCACGGTGGTGCCGCTGGTGCCGGTCGGCACGCGTGCAATGTCGAGCGTCCCCGAGGCGACGTCTGCGGCGGCGTGGGTGTGGCTCGCGTTCGCGTAGACGCCGCTGTGGTTGTGGTTGCCCAGCGAAACCGTGGTGGACGTGGTGCCGGTGGGCACCCGCGCAATATCCAGGGTGCCGGAGTTCACGTCCGCTGCGGCGTGGGTGTGCGAGCTGTTCGCCTTACCCGACAGGGCCGTGTCGACTTCGGTTTCCGTGTAGTAGCGCGAATCGTGCGTGTGGTCCCCGAGTGACACCGTTGTTGATGTGGTGCCGGTGGGGATTCGCGCAATACCGAGCGTCCCGGAGTTGACGTCGCCAGCGGCGTGGGTGTGTGATGCGGCAGCTGCCCCAATGTCTGCTGGCGCCAACGGGTCAACACCACCGGTGGCGTGGCGGGTGTTGTGCGGCGTGGTGCCACCATCGGCACCGGCAGGGCCCTCCGGCCCCTCGGGGCCTTCTGGTCCCTGAATGGAACCTCGTTCAGTCCACGGCATTGTTTACGTCAATTCGTAGACGGTGCCGTCGGTGACGTCGAGATAGAAATCGCCAACCGCCGAGCCGGTCACGGTGCCGGGTGCGCCGGAGCCGGTGAACCATTTGCTTCCGCGGGGGCCGGTCGCGCCGGTCGAACCGGTTGCCCCGGTCTCGCCTTGGATGCCTTGCGGCCCTTGGGGTCCTTGTGGTCCCTCGGGCCCGCGAAACTCCACACCATTGCCGTTGGAGGGGAAAGCCGTCCCGTCCCAGATGTAGAGCAGGCCATCGGCCTCCACCAAGTAGCCATCACCGGCGTCTGCTGGTCCGAGGCTCGTAGGCAGCGCCGCATAGGTCGCGACAGAGCCTGCGATCTCGATACCGGCCCCGTCCGCACCGGGTGGACCTTGCGGCCCCCGGATATTCGCGACCTGACCCCACGGCATTTCCGCCTCCTAGGTGAGCTTGTAGAGGTCGCCGGTGAGCCGGTCGACGTAGAGATCGTTGAGGCCCGCACCGGGCACAACGGATGGTGGGCCGTCCCCGAAAAACCAGTCCACGGTTTCGCCGGTTCCACCACCGGAGGGGCGTTGGCTGAGCGTGAGGATCCCGGCGGAGTCAAGGGTGGCGACCCCACCTGGTTTCGCGAGTTCGCTGCGCAACACGAAACTGCCCGGCACCGTGGACGGCGGATCCGGCGGGGCGGGCATCGGGATACCGATCGTGTCGACCGACACCGGGGAGTTGTCGCCGGGCGGTGCGGGCACGTCGACCCAGAATGTTCCGTACTGCCAGATGCGGATCCGGTAGTAGACGTTCGCGATGTTGTCTGTTTGGTGGAGGTCAAGTTCCCACCGGCCGTCCGCGTCGGTGGCGGCTTCCCCGATGGTGGCTGGCGGGAGCGCGTCCTCCGGAACAACATCCGCATACACGAGGCGCCCCACCAATGGCGCTCCCGAACTCGGGTTAAGCGCGAACCCGTAAACGCGAGTCATGCCGTTCCCCTAAAGAGGTTTGACCTTCGAACGCGCGATAAGCGTAATGATCGTGGCCGCGATCACACCAACGGCGGTGGCGAGTGTCTGAATCGTTGTGTTGTCGAGAGTCACCCAGCCGATAGCGACCAGCGCAGCAAGAACGGCCTGAGCGGCAGCAGCAATTGCTACCGGCTCAGGCCGTCTTGTGTGCGCCGACTCGTCTACCGGGGATTGGGCGTCCTCCGGCTTGGAGTGGGCGCCCATTGATTAGCTCTGCTTGGCCTCGTCGACGAGGGCGGCGACCTCTTCCTCCTTAGGAGCGGCCTCCTCGGCGGGCAGCTCGCCGGAGCCCTGCGCCTCTACGAGCAGCTGCCGCAGCTCCTCCGCGCGCCGATCAACCTCGGCGGCGTCGGTCTCCTCATCCGAGTGGATGTAATCCCGGAGAGCCGCGATCTGCTCGTCGAGGCGGGCGAGCGCCTCCTTATCCTTCGCCATCTTCCACTTCCTCCATCCTTCTAGTGTTGCTACTTGCCGCTCCAGGGAATCGAGCCTGTAGCGGACTTCAGCTGGGGCCACTATCCATGGCCACATGGGGACCTCCCTGGTTCCCGCGCTGCCCATCAAGTACCCGAACACGAACCCGGCGACCGTCCAGAACAGCGACTCCGCGATGTAGGAGGTCATTCGCGACGCTCCGGCGGGTCGGGGGGTGGTTGTTGCGGTGGCGGGCGGATCGCGTTGATTACCCGATCCATGGCGCTGGGCGAGTCGTTGTCGTTCCGCCTGATTGCGAGTAGCCCGCCAGCGATGAACATGAACACGAAATGGATCGTCGGGTCCGATACGTAGCCGGGGACCAGAACAGACGCTGCGAAGTTGCCCGCCCAGACGAGGGTGACCAACACCAGGATGGCGTTCGTCAGCCCCTTCGGGATCATCGCGTCGCCCTTCTACGGGGTCTCAGGAAAGCCCCAGCACACCTAGTGTCACAGGCCCCGCAATCCCATCGACGTGGATCGTTGAGCGGCGCTGCAATTCGCGCACGGCGGCTTCGGTGGCGGGCCCATAGATTCCGTCCTCGTCAAGGTTGAGGTGCGGGTACCAGGCGTTCAGGACGCGTTGTAGGCGTTCGACGCGTTCACCGCGGCTGCCGGTTTGGAGAAGTGCCGGGGCTGTCGACGGTGGCGGTGCTGTCGTGCCGCCGAGTTTCCGTGCGGCTTCCGCGACTTGGGCGGGTGTTCCAACCACCTCGAAATGCATCTCGTCGGGGCGTGACGAGTACGTGCCCCCCCACCGCACAACTCCATGGCATTCGGCGACGATGCGCTTGATTTCCGCTTCCTTGACAGCGCTGAACGTCCCCCTCTTCCCGAGTGCATGATTGGGTGCATTCACATCGATGGCGCAGCCCGCCGAATGGTTGCTGAGGCTGGAACCTGCGCGGACGTTGCGGTAGGCCCACCCCCAGCACCAGCCGCCGACGAGGGGCTCAACACGGTTGTGGAACTGTGAGGCGACGTAGCCGAGGACAGTGGACACGTCGCCACGCTTGATGCCACCGGGGAACTTCACACCGGCGACCTCGAAATCGGGGTTGATGTCGATGGAGTCTCGGTTTGCCGAGGCGGGCCAACCGTTCTGGGCTGTTGCCATCAGGGGATCTCCCAGTTCATGAAACAGCGGTGCTGCCAGCCGGGGTCCCGGCCGACAGGCCAATAACGGGAGTTGAAACCGTCGGCCGGTTCCACGCGGTAGTTCTCGCCGTCGAACACCACGAAGTCGGAGAGATGCGCGGTGTCGCCGCCCGGTACGCGCACCACGAGATGTGCGTCTTCGTCCACGGCGACGGTGCCGCCGCACCATTCCGCGAGCCGGTTCTCCAACGTGGGCCGGTATTGAAATACCGTGACCTCGGTGAGGGTGTCGAGCCACGGGAGGTTGCGCACCGGGTTGTGCGCGAACGGCATGTCGTCGTCGTCGATGAACGGCGAGTCGGTCACTTCTCCTCCGGCTTGTTCTGCCGCTCCAGTTCGTCGATTCGGTCCTTGAGCAGCTGGATGGCGGCGGACTGCTTGCGCAGCAGAACCTTGGCTTGGGCGAGTTCGAACAGCGCCTTGGAAAGCGGGTCCGCATTCATCTCCGCCGCAACGTCGGCAATGTCGAGCTGCTGCGAATCGTCCGGCGCGGTCACGGCACAACCAGGCTGTCAATCGAGAGGGCACGGCCGCGCTCGTCGCACTCGAAATAGATGTTCATGTCGAGCGGGGCGATGCCGAGGTTGAAGCGGCTCGCGTTGCTGCGCCAAAACGAATCGGCGGTGCCGATGGTCTTGGATCCGTTCCCGACCTGCACCCACTCGCCGTCAACCTGCTCCCACTGCTCCCACTGGAATGCGGGGGTGCCGGTGCGGTCGATGATGACGTTTCGGTACACCATGTCGACGTCTTGGTAGTAGACGGCGAGGGTGGCCAACGCAAAGGCGATGAACTCGTCATCCTCGGCAGGATCGTTGGTGAAGTGGAACGACGCGCGGAACTGCGGGAACGCGCTGCCTCGCAGGGAGTTCGTGTAGGTCGCTGGCACTGGTTCGGTTATCCCTCCGGAATATAGGGCGGGGTGAACAGTCCGAGACCAACGGCGGTGGCGGTGATCGGCTGCGCACTGATCTGGACTGCTGAAACGTTTTTGAACACCACGACGCAGCCGCCATCCGTTGCTGAGCCGGTCTTGATCCAGGCGGTGACGCGGCCAATGAGCCCGGCGGGTGCGTTGATTTGCACGAACCCGCCGGATGGGGTCGCGGGCGGCGTGGATTGCCACGTGCACGACACCTCGGCGGTTGCGCCTGGCGCGAGCGGCCCATTGAAAGTCGCGACCGCCGTTGTTGCCACGATTTGCCGCTCAAGGATTTGTCCGACCGCACCCCAGACGACCGCGATCTGCGAGCCGAGGTCGATGACGGTTTCAGCGTCTTCGCCTTCGCGGGTGACAAGCTTGCGCGTGAGAACCTCGGGCAGCTCCTCCGCGATCACCCCGAAAATGGTGGGCGAGTTCGGGCCACCCCACACGCGGCGGTACTTCCGCGCCCGCGCGTTCCGGATGGTGTCAATCGGGTCCAGCGCGGCGCGCGCGTCCTGAATGTCCGTCTTGGTCTTCGCCGAAGACGGCTGCTCCCAGAAGTCGGCGAGGCCGACACCGTAGTTGGCGAGCGCGCCTGTGGTGACCACAAACCGGCCGTCGTCACCCGAACCTTCCGGGCCGATCGCCTTGAACGCCCACCCGGTGTCGTTTCCGTACATGCCACCCCAGCTGCCCGAGCTGGAGATGCCGTACGAGATACCCGATGTGGATACGAAATCTCCGTCGCCATCCAGCCACGAGAACTGAAT
>ERZ777005.45-NODE-45-length-9864-cov-3.956978_pt1 | contig 9864 bp, 12 predicted proteins | sample MGYA00374958_ERZ777005 | MGnify/ENA primary metagenome ERZ777005 (study PRJEB29304, sample SAMN08777409) | plant metagenome | isolation source: Switchgrass | host: Panicum virgatum | place: USA: Austin, Texas | collected 2014-11-04 ... | reverse complement strand
AACCCGACCACCAGCTCGCGCCGCGGCACCGAGGTCGAGCGCGTGATCGCCCAGACCCACGCCGTCCAGCGCCGGGTGGTGGACGACGCGACCGAGACCCTGCGCCGGCTGGAGGGCGAGCTGAAGGTGGCCATGGGCGAGGTACAGGCCCTGGACTTCGGCCCCGACGGGAAGGTGCTGTGGACCAAGACCGCGCAGGGCAGCCGGATCTTCCGCAACAAGGTCCTCGGGGGCGTGTGAATAACTTTGTGGATTGCGGTGGATTCGCGTGGAGACTTTTCCCTTGTTTCCCTTACCTTCGACGCATACCTTCGTCTGGTCCTCGAACAAGACCGCGCCCGTGGTTGGAGCCGCGCTCGGTTTTTAGATGTTGACCAAAAACCTCCCGGTCACGCGACTCCAACACGCTGGCCGGGTTTTTTTTCTCCATGAGTGTACATGCCTTTGACCCCGAGGTCGCCGAGAGGTACGGGATGGCCGAGGCGGTCCTGATCAAAAACCTCCAGTTTTGGATCGAGCACAACTACCGGAACGATCGCAACTTCTTCGACGGGCGCACGTGGACCTACAACTCGGTCCGGGCGTTCTTGGAGCTCTTCCCCTACATGAGCAAGAAACAGATCTACGGCGCGCTGGGCCGCCTCGAGACGGCGGGGGTGCTCGTGACCGGCAACTACAACGACACGCGGTACGACCGAACCACCTGGTATGCCTTCGCCGACGAGGAGAAGTGGATATCCCGCAAAGGAAAACCCCAAGTGCCGAAAAGGGAAAATCGTGGTGCCCAGAAGGCGACACCTATACCAGATGTTCCTCCAGATGAATCACCAGATTGTAAACAGTCTGCCCCCGCGGTCGCGGGAGCCGCCTTCATAGTCGCCAGCGACGGCACGATCACCGTACCGGAAAAGCCGGAAATTCCGGCGGCGCCGCCCCCCGCCCGGCCGCCGGAACGACCGGAATCGGGCCGGAATCCTCGGAATAACCGGAATTCCACCCCCGACCGGGACTGGCAGCGGTGGGTCGACCGCTACGAGGAGCACGTCAAGGGCCGCAACGACGGCATCGGCCACCACTGGACGAAGGTCCAGCTGGGGCCGCAGGGCCTGAAGGGGATCCGCGCCCACCTGGTGAAGGTGAGCGTCAAGGCGCCCGACCGGAGCGACGACGACTGCGGCTTCGCGGCGTGGTGCTACGTGCTGGATCACTGGGCCCAGCTGGACGAGTGGCTGCGCGGCCAGTTCGACCTTTGCGTACTTTTGAAGAAGATCACGGACATTTTAAACCGACTGAAGAATGGAGCCCACACCAATGGGGGAGCTGCTGCCCCAGGCGGCGGCAAAGCTGGCACCAGCGCCGCCCGCAACGAAGCCCTCGCCCAGTACTGACGACCAGACGCTGGCCATCGTCCGCGCGGAGCCCACGCTCCAAGAGCTGGGAGAGGAGGGCCTGAAGGTCGTGCTGAAGCGGGTCTTCTCGCTGGTCGGCCTGCGGGCCAAGGACCTGCCCACCGGGGGCGACAAGGAGCTTCTGCACCGCCACATCCTGAAGCACTACGGGCGCCACACGCAGGGCGAGGTGGAGCTGGCCTTCGAGCTGGCCCTCACCGGCAAGCTGGGCCTCGACCCCAAGGACGTCCAGGTGTACGACCAGTTCACGCCGGGCTACTTTGCGCGGATCCTGAACGCCTACCGGACCTGGGCGGGGGAGACCCTGCGGGCCGCCGAGCGGAAGCGCGAGGAGCCGGAGGAGGCGCCGCCCGGCCGCCCTACCGACGAGGCCATGGAGGAGTGGCTGGCCACTCTCAAGGCGGCTGGGCTGCGCGTGGACTTCATGCCGCTGCCCATGTACGACTGGCTCGTGGAGAAGGGGCGCCTCGCGCCCACGCGGGAGGAGAAGCTGGAGTATCTGGAGCGGGCCGTGGCCTATCGGCAGGGCCAGCTGGTCCGGCTGTACCAGGAGGGCCTGCAGCACCGCGAGGCCCTCAAGGCCTTTAACCGGATGAAGGACAGGGGCGAGTTCACCGGGCCCGAGGTCGGCGTCCTGAAGGGCCTCGCCAAGAAGATGCTGCTGTACGACTACATCAACAACACCCCATAATATGACCGACAAGATGAGCGCGGCGGAGTTCCGCGAGTACATGAGGAAACAGGACAAGGCCCGCGACAGCAAGTACGGCGGGGTCCCCACAGAGACGGCGGACGGCCAGAAGTTCCGCAGCCACGTGGAGGCGGCCTTCTACAACAAGATGCTCCTCCTGCAGCTGGCCGGGGAGGTGACCCAGATCGAGCGCGAGGTCCGCTTCGAGTTCATCGTGGAGGGGATCTTCATCACCTGGTACATGCTGGACTTCCGGATCACCTACGCCGACGGGCGTGTGGAGCACGTGGACACCAAGAGCCAAGCGACCATGACGCCGCTCTTCCGGATCAAGACCCAGCTGATGAAGGCGCTGTACGGCATCGACGTCGTGCCCGTCTTCTGGGAGGACGTCAAGGGCGTCCAGCGCGTGGAGCGACGGGGGAAAAAATAAACTGGCAATTTTCTTTGTAATTATCGGAGGGGGTGATACCTTCGGCAAAATCACACATTTTTTATGGCAACATCAAGGAAAAACAAATCGAAGCCCGCGGTCGAGGACATCGACCACGTGGACGTCCCGGCGGCGAACGCAACGCCGACCGTCCAGCAACCGCAGGAGGCCGTGGTGGTGGAGGCGGAGGAGGACCCCGCCAAGACCCTCGAGCTGACCATCCAGCGGGAGATCAAGCGCTTCGGCATCGCCGACGCCGGCATCGCGGAGCTGAAGACGAAGTACGGCGAGCTGACCATCGCCGACATGAACGACAAGGCCGGGTACGAGGCGGTGAAGAAGGCCTGGAACGAGGTCCGCGGCGTCCGCACGGCGCTGGAGAAGAAGGGGCTGGACATCCGCGGGAGCTACACCAAGATCACCAAGGCCGTCAAGGCCGAGGAGGACCGGCTGGTGGCGCTGGTGGTCCCGCTGGAGGAGGACCTGCAGGGCAAGTACCGGCACATCGACAACCTGAAGGAGGCCGAGAAGCAGCGCAAGGCGGCGGAGGCCGAGAAGAAGCTGCAGGACCGGGTGGACGAGCTCATCGCGGCCGGCTGCAAGTTCGAGCACGGGTACTACGGCATCGGCGGCACCATCGCGGTGGACGTGGCCACCCTGCGGGAGATGCCCGAGGACCAGTTCGGCACGCTGAAGGTCGCCGTGGAGGCCAAGGCCCAGGAGCTGGCCGAGGAGGCCGAGCGCCAGCGGCTGAAAAAGGAGGAGGAGGACGCCCAACGCGCCAAGGAGGACCAGCGGCTCAAGGACGAGGCCGCCAAGCTGCAGAAGGAGAAGGACGACCTGGAGCGGGAGCGCCGGGAGCTACAGGAGCAGCGGGAGGAGGCCGCAAAGCTCAAGCGCGAGCTGCGGCTGGACCGCCTGCAGGCCGCGGGGCTGACCCTCGCCGTGCCGGGGGACCACGTGCTGTACGACAACGGCCACGGCGCCCACCGCCTCGAGCTGGCCGACATCATGGCCGCCGACGAGGAGACCTTCAAGGGCATGGTCGCCACCGCCAAGGAGCGGGTGGCCGACGCCAAGGAGAAGCTGCGCCGCCACGAGGAGGAGGTGGTGAAGGAGCGCAAGGCGCTGGAGGACAAGAAGACCCTCGTGAACGAGAAGATGGTGGCGGCCGGCCTGACGTACAACTACGGCACCGACGACTTCACCTTCAAGAACCCCCAGGTCGCCGTGCGGAAGCGCATGGACGAGCTGGTGCCGCTCACGAGCGAGGAGCTGGACCGGCTGGCCGACCAGATGAAGGACCTCGTGGCCGCGGCCAAGGAGCAGCAGGCGGAGGTCGATCGCAAGGAGAAGGCCGATCGCGAGAGGGAGCGCCTCGCCGGGCTCAGCGACGCCGAGCTGATGGTCGACTACCTGACCAAGCTGGGCGAGGTGCCGCTGCCGGAGCTCAAGACCACCACCATGCAGACCCAGCTGGCCCAGTTCTGCGGCAAGTTCGCCACCCTGATGGACCAGTACCGCCCGGCCAAGGAGGCGGTCCCCGCATGAGCACCACGAAATTCGGAACCTGCCGCCTCTGCCCGAAGGGCAGCGCCGAGGTGCGGATCTACGGCACGGTGATCACGGAGGGCGGCCGCACCACGGGCCTCTGCGCCTACCACCTCGCGCACCCCGACGAGGACCAGAGCAAGGAGAAGAAGGTCCGCACGGCGCCCGGCGCGCACCGCGAGGTGCTGCTGAACAAGTTCTTCGCGGAGATGGCCCTGCGGATCCCCGTGAAGTGCGAGAACCAGTGCGGCAAGCGCCTGATCCACGGGAGCATCGACAACTGGATGGTCAAGGCCCAACTCTGCCACATCGTCCCCAAGCGGGACTTCGAGAGCGTGATCGTCCACCCGGAGAACATCTGGTTCGGCTGCCAGCCGTGCCACGACCGCTACGACCGCGCCTGGTCCGACGCCGTGACGATGAAGGTGTGGCCGCTGGTCGTGGAGCGCTTCCAACGATTTATGAACCTCATCAAGGACACGGAGCTCCGGCACCTGCCGGACGCCCTGCGGCTCCTGATGCCAAACCCGCACCCATGATCCTCCTCGAAGGACCCAACCGCGAGCTCCGGGCCCAGCTGGGGCCCCTGCTACGCGAGGCCATGCCGGCCGAGAACCCCAGCCTCCACGTGAGCGGCGAGAACTTCCGGCCCCGGCTGGAGCGGCTCGTCCAGCTGGTCCACGCTGACCACCGCTGGCAGATCCGCGACGGCCTGCCGCTGGACCAGCTCGCCCCCGAGGCGCGCCATATGCTGGCCTACGGCCTCTTCGCCGCCGGCACGCTGGTGGTGATCTGCGCCGAGCACACCCAGCTGAGCATCGGCCGCGCCGAGGAGCTGACCCCCTACCCGCGCGTGCTCCCCATGTACTGCGTCTTCCCGCACGAGGACCTCGCCCAGGAGGCGCAGGAGATCGTGCGCCTCTGGCGGGCCGCGGTCCACGAGGCCACCGAGTTCTGGCCCTACGGCTCCAACGGCTACACGGCCCGCGCGCCCATCATGCTGGTGGGCGACCGGGTGAACCCGTTCGTGCCGGCCGAGCTGGGCAAGCGCCGCATGGCCTTCGTGAGCCACCACGGCTGCAGCCTGTACCTGCACGACGCGATGCGCCGGGCGGGCGGGCGGTACTACGTGACCAACGCGATCAAGGCCAAGCGCAAGAGCACCAACATGCAGGCGCTGCGGGAGGAGGTCGAGAAGGTGCGGCCCAGCCGCATCGTGGCGCTGGGCACGGAGGCCGCGGAGGCCCTGTCCCAGCTGGGCGTCAAGTTCACGACCACCTACCACCCCCAGTACTGGCGCCGCTTCCAGGCGTCGCGGCTGGGCGAGCTGGTGGACTGTTTACAACCCTGACAAACAATTTTATCCACACCAAAACTCACAATTCAATGGAGATCAAAAAAGCACGACTGCTGAAGGTGCCGGACGGCTACGGCCTGGACCTGACCATCGAAGGCGTCGACAAGGCCGGCGCCGTGGTGAACGGCACCGACAAGTACCGCGGCCTCATCCACTCGGACCTGAAGAAGGCCTTCGACCGGCTCAGGATCCACCTCGCCATGATCCCCGGCTTCGTGTCGCCGTCGCTGGTGGAGGACATCGCCAGCCCCGACCCCGCGTTCTTCGAGAAGTTCTTCATCCACGCGTTCAGCATCGGCGGCGACGTGGACACCCGCGGCATCACGCTGAGCGGGCACTGGATCACCTACCGGGGCAAGGCGCTCAACTACCACACGCCCTTCGAGCTCTTCGACACGGCGCCCGAGGCCCGCTACGTGTTCATGGACGACCTGCAGGCCGCCCTGCTGGACCTGAAGCGCGAGATCGAGCTGTACCTGGGGGGCAAGCGCGGGGAGGCCGCCAAGCCCAAGCCCGTGGAGAAGGACCCGAACCAGACGGAGCTCTTCGACGAGGCGGAGGTGAAGGCCGGCGAGGGCGGGAGGCGCACCAAGGTCCAGGTCCTCCACCCCGACGTGGAGAACAACATCAACCCAGGCGGCGCCGGCACGGCGCTGGCGGAGGCCGACGCGGACGCGCAGGCGCGCGTGGCGGAGATGGACGGCAAGGGCAGCAAGAAGGCCAGCCGACGCGGCGCGCGGCAGACCGCGGCCAACCCGGACGGCAGGGCGAAGGAGGGGGACGAATGATCCTCAACCGCCTCGGGGACAAGAGCGCCATCGCCCTCAAGGTGCAGGCGCACTTCCCCCCGCACGACGCCTACTTCGAGCCGTTCTTCGGCGCCGGCGGCATGTTCTTCAACAAGCCGAAGGCGAAGTTCAACTTCCTGAACGACGCCGACAAGGACGTGTACAACCTCTTCCGCGTGGCGATCGACCAGACCGAGGAGCTGATCCGGCTGGTGGAGATCGCCCCGGCCCACGAGGCCCAGTTCAAGGAGTGGGGCAAGGGTCGGCAGGAGGCCACCCCGGTCCTGCAGGCCCTGCGGTTCCTCTGGCTGAGCAACTTCGGCCTCTACGGCAAGCAGAACAACATGCGGATGGGGCTGGTGGACCCGCGCGGGCAGATCCTCGCCAACATCGACGGGACGCTGCGCTACATGGCCAACGCCTACTTCACGTGCGCGGACTTCCGGGACTTCTTCCGGCGGCTGGACTACCGCGGGGGGCAGGACAACGACCGCTGCTTCGTGTACTGCGACCCCCCGTACCTGGGCACCGACAACAACTACGCCTCCGGCTTCACCGAGCAGGACTCCAGGGACCTCTTCGACGTGCTGGAGGCGTCCGGGCTGCGGTGGGCGATGAGCGAGTTCGACCACCCGTTCATCCTGGGCGAGGCCGCGGCCCGCGGGCTGAACGTCTAGGTGATCGGGGAGCGGAAGAACCTGATGAACCGGCGCACCGAGATCCTCGTCACCAACTACAAATCACCCGTTCAACTCCTATTCTGATGAGCGCAACGACAATCGAGTGGACCCAGCGCCCCGGCACGGTCGGGGAGACGTGGAACCCCACCACCGGCTGCAACAAGGTCGACCGCGGCTGCAAGAACTGCTACGCCGAGGTCATGCACCGCCGGCTCCAGAAGATGATGCCCGAGAAGTACCGCGAGCCGTTCCTCGCCGGGGCGGTGGAGCACCCCGAGACGCTGACCATCCCGTACGGTTGGAAGAAGCCGCGCACCGTGTTCGTCGACTCGATGAGCGACCTCTTCCACCCGAAGGTGAGCTTCGACTTCATCCGTCAGGTGTTCGCCGTCATGCGCGACACCGCCCAGCACACGTACCTCATCTTGACCAAGCGGCCGGATCGGATCCTCGACCTCCTGCTGGTGCAGGATCCGGCGTGGGTCTGGCCGCCCAACGTGTGGATGGGCACGAGCGTCAACGACCAGGAGAGCGCCGATAAGCGCGTCCCCGCCCTGATGTTCGCGCCGGCGCCGGTCCGGTTCATCTCCTACGAGCCCGCCACGGGGCCCGTGGACCTCACGCGCTGGCTCGGCTCCTACGACCGGGTGACATACCGCTACGACGAGGCCGGCAAGCCCTACGAGCACGCGCGGCGGTTCGTGGCCGGCATCGACTGGGTCATCTGCGGCGGCGAGTCGGGCGCCAAGGCGGTGCCCATGCACCCCGACTGGGCCCGCGCCGTGCGCGACCACTGCGCCCTGCACCACGTGCCGTTCTTCTTCAAGCAGTGGGGCAACTGGGAGCCCGTCACGTACTACCAGGACCACCAGCCCAAGATCGACTTCAACGTCGGGCCCGGCCAGTACCTCTTCGCCCACCCCTACCGCCTGCAGAACATGGTGCGCGTGCGCAAGAAGGACAGCAACCAGCTGGACGGCCGCACGCACCTCGAGTTTCCCAACACCAAAAACCCCACACCATGACGAGCTTATTCCACCGCCTGATCAGCGCCTACCGCGTGCTGATCACGCGCCGCCTCCTCCTGATCGAGGTCTTCCGCGACAAGAGCAAGCGCGACCGCGTGACCCTCTGGGGCACGATGGCCGACAAGCCCGAGCAGGTGCGGATCCTGCGGGCCCTCGCCGACAGCATCGAGCGGGACCACCAGCTGGAGGAACGCCGGCGCCTCGTAAATTTGAACAAACAAAAAAACTGACCATGCCACTCCCCACCGGATTCGACACCAAGGTGCGCCTCGTGAGCAACACGCCCGTCGGCGCCGCCCAGCTCAACGCCGAGATCACCACCCAGAACGGCAACGGCTACGCCTGCGGCGCCATCGCCTTCGTGGACGACGACAACGCCCTGCTCTTCTTCACGAAGGCCGGGGACGGCGACCTCGCCAACGTGTACCCCCAGAAGGTCAACCAGGTGGCCGCCACGCAGGTCGCCCTGGACGCGGACAAGGCCACGGAGGCCGGCAACGACTACTTCCCGACCAGCGTCTACACTACGCCCGCCGGGGTCGTCTTCGTCATGTACCAAGACTTCACCGGAGGCGCGTAACCACCATGGAGCACAACCGTTTAACGATGTTGGAAAAATTATCCGGTAAAATACTTTGTAATTTACCGAGTGGGTATTACTTTAGACCCACACAACGCATTTTTCACGGACGGTTCATAACGAAGGACACCGGATGTTTTAATCCGTACCCACCCGGCCGGGCAACCCCCGGCCACTTTTTTTACCCTAAATTTTCACCCGAATGAGTCTCACCTACGCCTCTGTCTGCAGCGGCATCGAGGCGGCGACGGTCGCGTGGCACCCGCTGGGCTGGCGCCCGATCTGGTTCTCCGAGATCGAGCCGTTCCCCTGCCGCGTGCTGGCGCACCACTATCCCCAGGTCCCGAACCTGGGCGACATGACATTGCTTCACCAAAACCCGTTTTTCAATGAGTCAGCTTTCGATCTTCTCGTCGGGGGAACCCCCTGCCAGTCCTTCAGCCTCGCCGGCCTCCGAGCTGGACTGGCTGACGAGCGTGGTAACCTCGCCCTTCACTATTGCCGAATTCTACGCACGAAGCGTCCCCGCTGGTTTGTATGGGAAAACGTCCCCGGAGTACTTCGTTCTTACTCAGATGAGGCGGCAGGTCAAGGGGCTGCAGAGCGATGGCAGCTTGCAGATTTTGCGGCCCTCCTCCTGGGATTTCAGGACTGTGGGTATAGCGTCGCGTGGCGTGTGCTTGACAGCCAGTTCTTCGGAGTTCCCCAGGAGCGCCGTCGTGTCTTCGTTGTCGGACATCTTGGAGATGACTGGCGACCACCTGCGGCGGTACTGCTTGAGCCCCAAGGCCTGCGCCGGGATCCTCCGCCGGTCAAAAAAGCGGGACAAAAAGCTGCCGCCGGACTTAACGCAAGTGCTGGAAGAAGTGGCGGGGCGGGGCGCAACCCCGGGGACCTCGTAGAGGTGGGCGCCACGCTCACCACGTCCGGGCAGAAGCTGCGGATCGACGACACCTTCATCGTGATGAGCTCCGAGCAGACGAACGCCTCCGTGATGGAGGACCGCTGCCCCACGCTGATGTCGGAGTCCGGCAGCCCGCCCATGGTCGCCGGGCGGTGGCCTGCGGACCTCGCCAGCACCCTCAACACCAAGTACGCCGACAAGCAGGGCCTCGAGGACCAGCACATCAACAGCGGGGCGCCCCTGTTCGTGCCCTACGAGCGCCAGATCCGGCGCATGACGCCCCTGGAGTGGGAGCGCCTGCAGGGCTTCCCAGACGGCTATACGGCCGTTCCTGGGGCCAAGGACGCGCCCCGGTACAAGGCCTTGGGCAACTCCATGACCCAGCAGGTCATGGGCTGGATCGGCCGCAGCCGCCTGTTGGCGCTGCGCGGGGCTGCGGCAAC
>ERZ777005.44-NODE-44-length-10018-cov-5.008933_pt1 | contig 10018 bp, 17 predicted proteins | sample MGYA00374958_ERZ777005 | MGnify/ENA primary metagenome ERZ777005 (study PRJEB29304, sample SAMN08777409) | plant metagenome | isolation source: Switchgrass | host: Panicum virgatum | place: USA: Austin, Texas | collected 2014-11-04 ... | reverse complement strand
TGGATCAGGGAAGCCCATCAGCTCGGTGAGGGCGACGGCTTCATCAGCTTCGGTCTGGAGCGGAACACCGAGAACGCGATCAAGTTCATGAACGGCACGCTCAGCGACGTCATTCTCGACTTCAACGTCGACGGTGTCATCACCCATCATCTCAAGAAGGTGTGACCGGGATGAACAGGTTGACCGAAGGTCTTATCTGGGCTTCGGCGGGGGCAGGTCTGGGATATCTGCTTGCCCTCCGGAACCTCGAGATCGAGTTCCAGAAGCGTCTTAATGTCCAGATCGACAACGCCGACGACTTCTACAGGCGCAAGTACGAGCGGAAGCTCAGGGAGACACTCGAAACTCTCGTCGAGGAACCTCCCGTCTCCGACAAGCCGGTGGACTGGGAAGAAGTCGAGAAGACCGTCTCGGAACTCGAAGAGAACCAAGAACCGGAATCGATCATCGCCGACGCCGGTCTCTCCTCGACCATGACGAACTACCAGGGAATGTTCAAGGGTGAGATGGCACCCACCGAGCACGTCGTGGTGGAGCGTGGACCGACGGTCGAGGAGCACGAGGAAGCTCCCGAGGATCCTTCTCCCCCCAGTAAGAACCCCGACAAGCTTCCTGTGGAAATCTCGGAGGAAGCATTTCTGGACAATCACTCGGGGTTCAGGCAGGTCTCCTGCGTCTACTACGCCGGTGACGATATCCTGGGTTCGGAAACGAACAAGGTCGTCCCCGAGAACATCCGTCGCCTCATGCTGGGTGACGACATGCTCGAGAGGCTCAAGACGGGTATCGACGGCGCCAAGGTCCTCTATGTGAGGAATGAGAAGACCAAGGTGGACTACGAGGTCTTCATCCAGCCGGAGGCGTACGTCGATGCTGTAGGCCCCATCGGATCGGTGGAGTAGGACACATCATATGACCGACGGCGTACCTCTGGACGAGCTATATTTCCCATGGCTCTACGAGCAGGTCGCTGATCCGGGTTTCGACGACGAGGACCTGACGTACTGGGAGGTACTGAAGGTCCTCTTCTCGGTCGATTTCGCATTCATCATCCGCATGGACGAAAACCGTGTGGAGGACGGAAAGGCCCTTCGGCGTAGGTTCGTCGAGGAAAAGGGCCTCACCGGCGTATCCAGAGACTGGATCGAAATCGGATGCTCAGTTCTTGAACTGATGGTAGCGATGGCGGAGCGTCTTTCGTTTCTTGATTTGGAAGAAGCTCCGGCATATTACTGGTTCTGGGAACTGATGAAGAACCTGGGTCTGGACCGATACAGCGACAGCCACGACGTTCCTTACGAGGACATCGAAGAGATACTCACCAGGGTGATATTCCGTCAATACGGTCCTGACGGTCAAGGTGGGTTCTTTCCGCTGAAGCATCCGAAAAGGAACCAAACCAAACTGGAACTGTGGGCACAACTCGGTGACTACATCCAGGAACAAGAGATAACCGCTACATAGGAAGGGGGGTTGATGCTGGATTTCGTTCGTGTCGGCGTTAAGGAGCCGAGAGGGAAGAGCACAGTCTACGAAGTCTACCCGGATCTGATCGTCGGAAGATCGAAGGATCTGATGATCCGGGGGAAGACGTTCTACGCGATCTGGGACGAAGAGCTGGGGCTCTGGAGCACGGACGAGTATGACGTCAGGCGACTCGTGGACGCCATGGTGCTGAAGGAAGCTGACAAGCTTAGGGAGCAGGGTCTCGACGTCGCTGTCAAGCTGATGGGGTCTTACGACTCCGGACGCTGGGACAAGTTCCAGAGGTTCTGCAAGGCAGTCAGCGATAATTCGCATCAGCTCGACAGCAAGCTGACGTTCGCAAACACCGAAGTCAAGAAGACGGATTACGTGAGCAAGCGTCTTCCGTATTCTCTGGCTCCCGGTGATTGTAGTGCATGGTGCGAACTTGTCAGCATCCTGTATTCCCCTGCGGAGCGGGAGAAGATCGAGTGGGCTATCGGTGCCATCGTTTCCGGAGACTCAAGGACCATCGAGAAGTTCTTGGTGTTCTTCGGGCCCGGTGGTACCGGTAAGTCCACGATCCTGAAGATCATTCAGAAGCTCTTCGAGGGCTATATCGCCATGTTCGAGGCGAAAGCTCTCGTCAACGGCAACAATGCTTTCGCGACTTCCGTATTCAGGAACAACCCCCTCGTCGCGATTCAACATGACGGGGATCTGTCGAAGATCGAGGACAACAGTCTTCTGAACTCGGTCGTCGGGCATGACAAGATCCCCATCAACGAGAAGCACAAGGCAGGCTACGAAGCCACGCTGAACGCCATGCTCTTCATGGGTACAAACAAGCCCGTGAAGATCACGGATGCCAAATCCGGTCTTATCCGTCGTCTCATCGATATCCAGCCCACGGGTGAGAAGCTGGACTTCGATCACTACCAGGCTCTGATGAACCGCATCGACTTCCAACTCGGTGCCATCGCTCATCACTGTCTGGAGGTGTACCGGGGCCCCGGTCAGCATGAGTACAAGGGCCGCGGTAAGAACCGCTACGGGAACTACAAGCCCGTAGAAATGATGTTCAAGACGGACCAGTTCTTCAACTACATCGAGTGGTACATCGATGTCTTCCGGGATCAGAATTACACCACTCTGCGGGAAGCATGGGATCTGTACACGGCCTATGCCAAGCTTGCAGAGTTGAACTACAAGCTTCAGATGCCTCAGTTCAGGGAAGCTCTGAAGGACTACTTCGACGAGTTCAAGGACAGGGCTCCGCATCCGGTCGACGGTTCCATGACCCGGAGCGTATATCTCGGGTTCAACGGTCATGTCTACAGGGCTCCGATACCTGAGACGGATCCTCAGGCATATTCTCTCGTCCTGGACAGCACCGAATCCGTTCTCGATGAGATGTACGGTGGTCAGCCTGCGCAGTACGCCAATGCTGCAGGCGATCCAAAGCTCTACTGGGACGACGGTGAACGGATCAACAAGAAGACCGGAGAACCGTTCATTCCCAAGCCGAATCAGGTCGTCAGTACAAGTCTAGGTGATCTCGACACCACAAGACTGCACTTCCTGAAGGTACCTCCGAACCATATCGTCATCGACTTCGATCTGAAGGACGAGAACGGCGAGAAGTCGCTGGAGCTGAACAAGGCTGCGGCGGCTGTAGGATTCCCTCCCACTTACGCCGAGATCAGTAAGAGCGGAAAGGGTATTCATCTCCACTATATCTGGGATGGTGATGTATCCGAGCTCGACAACAAGTACTCGGACGACATCGAGATCAAGGTGTACAACGGCAACGGATCGCTTCGGCGAAAGCTGTCGAAGTGTAATAACGCCGCCGTAGCCACGATCAACAGCGGCCTTCCCTATAAGAAGGAGAAGAAAGTGCTTCCCAGATCAATCGTCCAGAACGAGCAGGGACTCCGCACCACCATCATGAAGTGCCTCCGGAAGGAGGTGCACGGGGGCACCAAGCCCGAGATGGAGTTCATCAAGCATATTCTCGACAACGCCTACAACTCGGGCGCTGTGTACGACGTCTCCGACATGGAGCCGAAGATCATGGCGTTCGCGAACAACAGCAAGAAGCATGCCAGAGAGTGCTACCGAATTCTGGCTCAGCTGCAGCTGAGGTCCGAGAAGACCTCCGAGGATATCGAGCCGGAGAACACTACGCGGGTCGAGGTTCCGGACGAGCGGATCATCTTCTTCGACTGTGAGGTCTTCAAGAACCTCTTCGTGGTGTGCTGGAAGTACCAGGGCACCTCCGAAGACTCCGTCGTACGGATGATCAATCCGTCGCCTGCGGAGATCGCGAACCTGATCAAGGGCAAGCTGGTCGGGTTCAACAACCGGGACTACGACAACCATATCCTCTGGGCACGTATTCTCGGCGCGAGCAACATGGATCTGTACAAGCTCTCTCAGCGGATCATCAACGACAAGGACCATACGGCCAAGTTCGGGGAGGCCTACAACCTCTCTTATGCGGACGTGTATGACTTCGCCTCGGTGAAGATGGGTCTGAAGCCCTGGGAGATCTTCCTCGGCATCAAGCACGTCGAGTCCAAGCACCCTTGGGATGAAGAGGTCCCGGACGACAAGATCCTCGAGATCGTCGATTACTGCTGCAACGACGTCAATGCCCTGGAGAAGGTGTTCGACTACTGCCACCAGGACTTTGTCGCCAGGCAGATCCTTGCCGATCTCAGCGGTCTCACGGTCAACAGTACCAACCGGAAGCACATCAGCCGCATTCTGTTCGGGATGGAACGAGAACCCCAGAGGAAGTTCGTCTACACGGATCTTTCAAAGGAGTTCCCCGGCTACAAGTTCGACGAGTACGCCAAGGGCGACAAGAGCTTCTACAAGGGCGTCGCAGTCGGCGAGGGTGGCTACGTCTTCGGAAAGCCGGGGATGTACAGGAACGTCGCGGTCCTGGACGTGGCGTCAATGCACCCGACGAGCATCATCCAGTTGAATCTGTTCGGTCCTTACACCCAGAAGTTCAAGGATCTGTACGAGGCTCGCCTTACGATCAAGAACCTTCGTATCGCCCTCAGCAAGGGTCAGGACGAGAAGGCTGACAACCTTGTCAATGAATCCAAGCTCCTTCTCGGAGGCGAGCTCTGGAAGCATGTCGAGGAAATCGAGAGGATTCAGGATCTCAAGGCCCGGATCCAGGCCTACAAGACCCTCGAAACGGCTCTGAAGCTGGTCCTCAACTCGGTCTACGGATTCACCATGTCCAAGGACTTCAGAGGAAACACCTTCAAGGACCCTCGGAACAAAGACAACATCGTCGCCAAGCGCGGTGCTCTGTTCATGGTGGATCTCAAGGAGTTCATCGAGAACCTCGGTTACGAGGTAATCCACATCAAGACAGACTCGGTCAAGATCGCCAATGCTAATCCGGCGATCATCCAGGAGGTCATCGAGTTCGGTCGCCGTTACGGCTACGAGTTCGAGCACGAGACCACCTACGAGAAGATCTGTCTTGTGAACGACGCCGTCTACATCGCCAAGGACGGCGAGGGCTGGCACGCAACGGGAGCCGAGTTCAAGGACCCGGTGGTCTTCAAGACACTCTTCACCGGAGAACAGCTCGACTTCAAGGACCTGTGCCAGACGAAGCAGTCCAGGGACGGCAGCATTATGTACCTGGTCGACGGTGATCACCGTCTGCAGATCGGAAGGACCGGTCTGTTCGTCCCCGTCAAGAAGGAGCACGGCGGGAAGCTCGTCAAGTTCAAGAACGAGAAGGACTACGCGGTTCCTGGTACCAAGGGGTATTACTGGGCCGAGGCTGACACGATCCGTGAGCTTTCGGGTGACGCCATCGAGCGTATGGCGTTCGAGCCGGTGCAGGAGTCGGTTCCGGGAAGCGGCGGTATCTCCGATATCCTGGACATGGGCTACTTCGAGAACGTCGTCCAGGAAGCCATCGAGACCGTCAACAAGTTCTGCGACTTCAAGGAGTTCGTGGCGTGAGCGAAGAGAAGCACGAAAGACCGTTCGAGAACGTCTCCGTCGAGGATGACCCGGAGGAGACCAAGCGGCCGAAGAAGCGCAGGCGTCCGCCGTTCGAGGACGAGATCGAGCATCAGTTGACCGGTATCACAGAGAAGTTCCCGGTCGGCAACGTCTTCGACGCTGAGGTCTTCGAGCCGGAGCCCGCCAAGATGATCGTCAAGCGTCTGAAGGACGAGGGTTTCGACTTCGGTGACTGAGGAGGACATATCCTCGGAGAAGCCGTACTGGCAGGGTAACTGGTTAGACAGAGAAGACTGAAAAGGGCATGGGCGATTTTCCCGCGGGGATTTTCTCTCATGCCCTTTTCGGAGCAAGGAGCGAAAATGTCAGAACAGCCGAGGATCAAGGGCCCACTCCGACTGGGTGAGATCACTTATGGCGATATTGTGATCTACGAAAACGGAGATTTCAGCGGGACAATCCACGACCCCGAGATCCACGCCCGGATCGTCGCTCTGGTGACTACCGGTCTGTGCGACGGTCTCCAGCTGACGTGCAACCTCGTTCCCGCAGTCCCCATATCCGAGAAGAGGAACGATGCCTGAGACGTACTGGCACGCTCACAGCGGGGAATGGCGGAAGCGGGAACCCATCGGACCTCAGGGGTGGAAGGCCCGACTGGAGAATTGGTTCCGCAAGAAAGGTATGCGTAGACTCGCCGACTTCATCGCTGCCTGGGACGAGAGGGGTCTTGGGTGAGCGAAGACGCTATAACCCTCCAGTCTGTTTACGAGTCCCTAACCTTCGATCAGGCCGAAGTTCTGCATTATCTTGTCGGATGCGCTGTCGAAGGCAAGAGACCCATACTACCTGCTACCGATAGATTTGTCTACCGGACATTCACCTTGCGGCAGCAGAAAATGGCTGAGTTTCTGATCGAAGAGGTCAAGAAGCAGAAGGAGAAGAATAATGGCCTACACAACTCACGGACACCACATACCCGGAACAAATCGGGGTGAGGGTATCACCAAGGCCCATCTGATCCCTCAGTGTAAGGGGCTCACCGGTCCCGAAAAGTGCCAGGATTGCGGTCAGGAAGCCGAGATCTACAATCTACGCTTCATGGGAACACCGGTCAACCACGCGAGCAGAGTGATCAAGCTCGTCACCGAACACGTTCTCAAGAGGTACTCGGGAGCGGATCCTCCGCCTTTCGAGGTCTACATCGAGACCTTTTCCTTCGTTCTGGGTAACTACAAGGCCCACGTCTGCACCACGCTCGATGACGGCATGGCCTACTGGGTCGTATACGACTTCAACCAGAGGCAGACGCACATCACCGAGTACCGGCGTCTCGCGTTCATCACCATTCCGGATTAGGAGACCAGGTGTATCAGCCTGTAATGTCGTTCATGCCTAGTCATTTGTGGACGGAAGCGATTCGCGTAGTGAGCGAACAGATTAGGAAGCTAGAGAACGCTCCTTCGAACTTCGAAGTCAAGATTCTTTGGTTCGCCTGGTTTCTCAACGGGTGCTTTGTAAGCACTCCTGCGCAATCGTGGAGGGCTGTCGCTGTCTCCAGCAACATGGGTAAGGGTGTCTACTTCGAGGTCAGTTATGACCACGTGTCCAACGCATATTATGTAGACACTTACGAGAGTACCGGTCGAACCGTATTTCCGTCATCCTAGGAGGACCGATGTCGAACCGACTGAAGAGGGCCAGCCGACGGGGACTGGTTCTCGCAACGAGACTTCCGAAGCCGGGCACACTCATATATGAGCCCACGGAGAGCGACGAGACCGACCACCTCATAGAGGAGTGGATCGGGGAAGCGATGAGTTCTCAGGAGGACTGATATGGCTCCCAAAAAGAAGAAACCGGGGAAGGAACGCGTCGTGACCGAGACCAGTACCGAAGAGACGACGGAATACCCGATCGTCGACCAGGCCATGGGGATCGCTGCGGAATTCATTTCCCAGCTCTACGAGGAAGCGCCTCCAGAGTACGAGTTCCGTGTCATCTGGGTCCAGAACCTGGAAGAGAAGTGGGCCGTATATCTGGGTACCAGCATAGACGACAACATGCGCTACCTGGTGACTCACACCCACGCTGACGGGGTGACGACGGTGAAGCAGATCGACGACGGTCCAATCGCTGTTAAGGAGCTATAATGGTCATTTTACACAAGAACCTGAAGGACGGGATCATCGGTACGGTCCCTCTCAAGGACAGGCCCGGTGGGGATATCATCGGTACGGCCGAGCTGGAGAAGGTCGGGTCGAACATCATAGTCAAGATCGACGCGTCCGACATTCCCGAAGCAATCACGAAGGGCTTCGGTCTCGGCTCGTTCTCGATTCGTGAGGAGCCGTCATCAAACCCATCAAGCGACTGATCTACAAGCTGGGATTCCGTCCCAAGCCGGGGTCGTTCTTCTTCTCTCCAGACCTTCATCACCGGTACGTCATCCAGCCGGAGGTGGCGGGTTTCTTCGAAAGATACGCGGAGAAGTTCGACATCGACCAGAGCACCATCAAACCTCAGCTCATCGAAGACGTGGAAAACGATATCTACGACGAGATGATGAGGTTTCTCTGCTACTGCGACGATCCCTTCTGTGACATCGACGAGAGTCACAAGCACGGTCCGATCTGTCACATGAACTGCAGCTGCAAGAGGAAGAGATGACAGCAGACAAGGACCTGAGAGACAACACCCGTGCTCTGAACAACCTGGCCGATCAGATGGCTACGTTCAACAAGGTAGCCAAAGAGCTGAACAAGAATCTGACTATCCTGGCGAAAGCCAAGGAGATGCAGATCGGTCCGACGAGGTTCCAGGAGTATCTGAAGAACACTACTTGCGCCGTCTGTGTACTACAGAACTGCGGTCCGGTCGGATACAAAACCGACGACTGCGAGTGTTGCGCAATGAACCACGCGAAATTCCCAGGGGAGTAACCCATCAGAGTCCTGGTAACCGGTAGTCAGCTGTGGATGGACAGGGACGCGGTATTCCGTGTACTCGACGAGGTTTACCGTGTACACGGTGGGTTCACTCTGATGCACGGCGACTGTCCCAACGGAGCTGACGCTCATGCGGATGCCTGGGGTAGGTTGAGAAACCGACAGGGTTTCCCGATCGAGATCAAACGGAAATCTGCGGACTGGAAGCGCTACGGGAAAGCTGCTGGTTACCGCAGGAACGCAGAGATGGTCAAGACTCTCGAGATCGAGACCGATTTCTGCATCGCGTTTATTCTCGATGAATCTCCGGGTAGTGAGCACACAAGGACGCTGGCCGAAAAGGCCGGTATCCCTACTAAGGTATACAGAAGGAGTAGTATGAATCTTCCCGTCAGGCGGGTGGAGGAAGAACTCGTCCTCCGTGACGTCCGTCTCATCTACAAGAACTTCCGGGGTGAGAAGCAGCAATTCAACGAAGAAGGAAGGCGAAACTTCTCCGTCTGGCTCGACAACAAGACGGCGATGGAACTCCAGCAGATGGGCTGGAATCCGAAGCTCATCAAGAGGACGGCCGACGGACCGGAGGAGCTTCGCGAGTGGCATCTGAAGGTCAACGTCTCGTACGACAACCGGCCTCCACGGATCTTCTTCATCACCCAATCGACCAAGAGCCGGAACCCGATCGACGAGGAACTCGTATTTCTCGTGGACCGCGGAATCTTCGACAAGGTCTCCGTCACTCTCAGCCCGTACAACCACCGAATGAATGGCGGAGGCGTCACCGCGTATCTGCGGACGATGTACTGCGTCCTTCACGAAGACCCGCTGGATCTGGAGTACTCGGAGTACCAGCTGCCTGGTGAGGATCCCGCAATCGCCATCGAGAACGGCCGCAGGGGACCGCTGGAGCTGGAGCAGGGCGACAACGGCGAGATCATCATCATCGAGGACTCCGGATGGGACCAGGATCACGAGGGAGACGAGGCGGCATAGATGATGCTCGACTTCGTCATGACGATCTTCGCGAGTGTGGGTATTTACACGACCACGAAGACGTTCGTCAACTGGTGTAAGACGGTCAAGAAGGAGTTCAGCGAATGAGCTACATCTGGGCTCCCGTCATTCTCTGTCTCGGCATGGTGACAGGGTTCGTCATTCTCGTTCTCAACCAGAAACGTTCAGAAAGGAAGAACAAGAAGTGAACGTCCTCACGTTCAGCATCGTCGTCTCGGGAATCTTCATCGGACTGTTCTGGTTCCTGAACGACGTTCTCCCGCAGATACTTTTCCAGCGGAAGCTGGACAAGGTGGCGCGTCAGGCGGAGGAGTGCAGGCAGAAGTACGAGGCTGCACGTGCCGGTGAGACCACCATGGAGTTCAAGATTCCGGACTACTACGACACTGCCGGTAGGACCAAGTCCATCCTCCAGGAAGCCGGATGGGTGGATTGATGTACGAACCATCAGCGGTCGAGTGGCTTATAGCCTACTGGATCCTGGGTAGTTTCCTCATCACGGTCGTGGTAATCATCGCGGCGGTAATCGCTATGGCTGCCTGGAAGCTGTGTGAGGCTGCCTATAACGAAGTCCTGTACCAGAT
>ERZ777005.43-NODE-43-length-10104-cov-3.658473_pt1 | contig 10104 bp, 9 predicted proteins | sample MGYA00374958_ERZ777005 | MGnify/ENA primary metagenome ERZ777005 (study PRJEB29304, sample SAMN08777409) | plant metagenome | isolation source: Switchgrass | host: Panicum virgatum | place: USA: Austin, Texas | collected 2014-11-04 ... | reverse complement strand
TTCCGTCACCAGCCAGAGAACCACCAGGGCGCCGATCGCGAACAGCGTGGTGCCTATCATGCCGAAAAACCTGAGCGGTTTCTTCGTGAACCGGACCAGGAAGAACACGGTGAATATGTCCAACAGCCCGCGGGCGTAGACCCGGGGCTCGTAGAAGCCCTCGTGGCGGTCCTTGGGCGACTGGCGTACGTCGATCTCGGCGACCTTGAAGCCCTTCCGGTCCGCGAGCACGGGCAGGAAGCGGTGCTGGTCGCCGTAGAGCTGGATCTCCTCGAGCACGCGCCGGTCGAGCGCGCGCGCGCCGCAGCCGAGGTCGTGGTAGCGCAGCCCCGTCACCGCCGCCAGCAGGCCGTGGAAGGCGCCGCGCCGGATTCGCTCGAAGATGCCGCCGGCACGCGGCCAGCGGCGCGCGATCGCGAGATCCGAGGTCTGCAGGGCGCCGACGAGCTTCGGCAGCTCCGCCGCGTCGATCTGGAAATAGGCGGGGAGGGTGACGATCACCTGTCCCTTCGCCTGCTCGAAGCCGGCCATGATCGCGGTCGCCTCGCCGAAGCTGCGCGTCAGGCTCACGACCGTGATGCGGTAGGGGCCGGCGTCCAGCGCCTTGAGACCGGCGGCGAACTTCTCGTTCGGGCCATCCAGCACGAAGATCGCCTCGCAATGGCAGCCGAGGGCGTCGAGCCCGGCGCGGTATTCGGCCCAGATCGCGGCGGGGTCGGACTGCCGCCGTTCGACCGGCACGATCAGCGAGACGTCGACGGCTTCTGCGTGTTCATCCATGCGGTTGGCTTCTCCAGACGGTGCCGGTCAGGCGCGAGAATTCCTGGTCGCGCACGTCTCCTGCGCGGTAGATCAGTTCACCGAGGATGCCGCCGCACACCAGGATGAAGGCGGAGGTCAGGAGCAGCACGCCGGTGCCGGCGACCGGCAGCGACATGCCGGCGTCGGTCGCGGCCCAGCGCCACAGCGCGTAGCCGAGGGCGACGGCGCCGAGGAGGAGGAGCGGCGTCGCCAGCATGCTGAACCAGAGGAGCGGCCGGGCGGTGAACGAGGCGACCGTCTTGATGACCATCAGGTCGAGCAGCACCTTGTAGATCCGCGACAGGCCGTACTTGGACTTGCCGAACTGGCGCGCGTGGTGGCGAACCTTGATCTCCGCGATGCGGGGCCCCGCGATCGAGGCCATCGCCGGGATGAACCGGTGCATCTCGGAGTACAGGGGAATCGCCTTGATGAGCTCGCCGCGGTACGCCTTGAGCGAGCAGCCGTTGTCCCTGATCGGGACGCCCGTCACCTTGCCGATGAGCCAGTTCGCGATCTTCGAGGGTATCTTCCGCGACACGAGCTTGTCCTGCCGGTTGAAGCGCCAGCCGACGACGATGTCGTAGCCCTCGTTGATCTTCGCCAGGAAGTGCTCGATGTCCCGCGGGTCGTTCTGCAGGTCGCCGTCCATGGTCACGAGCACGCGACCGTTCGCCTGCTCGATGCCGGCGGCCATCGCCGGCGTCTGGCCGTAGTTGCGCCGGAACTTCACGACGCGCACGCGCTCGTCGGCGCGGGCGATGGCGGTCGCGACCTCGAGCGTCCCGTCGCGGCTGCCGTCGTCGACGAACACCATCTCGAAGGCGACGCCGAGGGGCTCGACCGCCTCGACGATCGCCCGGTGCATCGCCGCGATGCTTTCCTCTTCGTTATAGAAGGGTACGATTACGGACAGGTCCGGCTGGGATGACATACCTTTCCATTTTCGCAGCCCGCGGGCTGCCGCCGGTGGGTGTTATGTCACGAATCCATGCCGACCGGCATCAGACCCAATTGGAAAGGCACGCCCGATCAATAAGTTAAAAGTCGCCGTCGTCGCGGCTTGCCCCTTTCCGGTCCCGCGTGGCACGCCCATCCGCATCCTGCGGCTGGCGGAGGCCGTGGCCGACCGTGGTCACGAGGTCCACGTCGCCACCTACCACCTGGGGGAGGGCCCGGTAGCCCCCAACGTCCAGGTCCACCGGATCGCCGACGTGCCGTCCTACCGCAAGCTGGGACCCGGGCCGGCCGTCGGGAAGCTGTTGCGGGTCGATCCGGCCCTGGCGGGCCTCCTGCGCCGTCTCCTGCGGCAGGAGCGCTTCGACGTCATCCATGCGCACCATTTCGAGGGCCTGCTGGTGGGGGCTGCCGCCCGGCGGGGCCTCGGCGTGCCCCTTGTCTTCGACGCCCATACCCTGCTGATGTCGGAGTTGCCCTATTACTCACTGGGCTTGCCCGCGGGCGCCAAGGTGACGCTGGGTCGCTGGGCTGACCGGCTCTTCCCCCGGCTCGCCGACCACACCATCTGCGTGACCGATACCATCCACGACAAGCTGGTCGGCCACGGCGGGTTCGATCCTGCAAAGGTCTCCGTGGTCTCGAACGGGACCGAAATCGACCACTTCGATCCGGCGCGCGTCGGCAGCGTCGCCCCGCGTCCCGGCCGCACCCTCGTCTTCACCGGGAACCTCGCCAGTTACCAGGGCATCGACCTGCTGCTGAAGGCCTTCCAGCGCGTCGTCGCCCGCGTGCCGGAGGCGCGGCTCCTGATTGCGAGCGACTCGTCCTTCGGGTCGTACGAGGCGCTCGCGCGCCAGCTTGGCATCCGGGACCACGTCGACGTCGAGCGCTCGCCGGCCTTCGCCGACCTGCCGGGCCTGCTCGCGAGCGCGGAAATCGCACTGAACCCGCGAGAAAACGCTGACGGTATTCCCGTCAAGCTGCTGAATTACATGGCGGCGGCCAGGCCGACGGTTTCCTTCCGGGGCTCAGCGCCCGGCGTCACGCACGGCCTCAACGGCTGGCTCGCGAAGAGTGGCGACGTCGAAGCCTTCGCCGAGGGTGTAGTCATCCTCCTACAAGATCGCGAGCGCGCACGCGCGATGGGGCAGGCCGCGCGGGATTATGTCGTGGAGAACGCGAGCTGGCCGAAGGCGGCGGAGCGCTGCGAGCGGATTTTCGAGTCGCTGCGCGCGCGAGTGACATAAATGTTTTGAACAATAAGCGGCCTGCTGCCGCTAAGATGTCCGCAAGCGTTCAACAAGGCGGACGGATGGCGTTCAATATTTCCGACTGGCTGCTCCGGCGACGGATCGGTGCGCAGGTGCGCACGTCCGGCCGCCCCGTGGAGCATCGCCGGATCGGCAATCCCTACCACGCCGTCAGCATCGAGACGGGCATGCGCAGCTGCGAGGCTGCCCGCGAGTTCGAGGGCATCCGTTTCCTGTCGAGCGAGGCGCCGATGCTGCCGCTCGATCGCTGCACGCAGTCCACCTGCCAGTGCCGCTACGTCCACCACGACGATCGCCGCAGCCAGCGTGACCGGCGCGTGCAGTTCCCCAATCCCCACGCCGTGCGGAACGGCGAGCGCCGGCAGGGCACCGGGCGGAGAATCACCGACTAGCCAAGGGAGGCCGCGGTCCATGTCCGATCCCAGGGAGGGGTCCGCCGCCATCGTTCCGGTCTTCGTGTTCTCGCTGCCGCGCTCCGGCTCGACACTGCTGCAGCGCATGCTGGCGACGCATCCGGCGATCGAAACCGCCTCGGAGCCCTGGATCCTGCTGCCATTCCTGTACGCTCTGCGGCGCAAAGGCGTGTACGCGGAGTACGGCCACCGCACGTCCATCCGGGCGCTGGAGGACTTCGCCTCGGGGCTGCCGGGCGGCGAGCGCCAATACATCGAAGCCGTCCGTGACCTCGCGCTGCACCTGTACCGGGAGCGGGCTGGCGCCGGCGCGCGGTATTTCGTGGACAAGACGCCGCGCTACCACGTGATCGCGGGAGAAATCCTGCGGATGTTCGACGACGCACGTTTCATCTTCCTGTGGCGCAATCCGCTCGCGATCGTCGCGTCCATGATCGAGGGCTGGGGGCGCGGCCACTGGAACCTCTACGAGTTCGAGGTCGACCTGTATGACGGCCTGGAGGCCCTGGTGGACGCGCAACGGGCCGCCCGCGAGCGCGCGATCTCGGAGCGACAGGTCGAGGTGCAACTCGATGGCCGCATGGGCGATCAAACCGGCGTGCGCCAGTACAGCCGCCTGAGCCAGGAGCCGCGGATCAAATGGACGAAGACGCTCGGGAGCCCGCTGCGGAAAGCCTGGTGCCGGCGATACCTCCGCTGGATCGGCCGCGAGCGCCTGCAGGCGATGGGCTACGACTTGGACGAGCTGCTGCGGGAATTGGATGCCATACCGACTTCCTGGCGGACGGTGCCGGCGGACGCGATCAGGATGCTGGCCGGGCGGTTCGTGCGGGCGTTCGAGCCCTGGATCCTGCGGGACAAGCTGGATGACCTGCGGCACGGCGTCCGCCTGCATTCCCACTCCTAGGGGGACGCTCACCTTTTTTCCGCGCCAGGAGAAGGCAGGCGGCCCCTTCAGCGGATCTTGAACTCTTCCGACTGCAGCCCGTGGCGGGAGAGCAGCTTGTAGAAATCCGTGCGGTTCCGGCCGGCGAGCTTGGCGGCCTGGGTGACGTTTCCGCGCGTGATCTGCAAGAGCTGCACGAGGTAGTTCCGCATGAACTCGTCGCGGGCCTCGTCGAAGGTCGAGACCTGCGGTGCCGTGCCGCTGCCGAGGGCGCGCTGGAGAAGCTCGGCGCTGATCACCGGGCCGGTGGCGAGCGAGACCGCGTGCTGCAGGAGCGTCGCGAGCTGGCGGACGTTGCCCGGCCACTCCCCGACCATCAGGAGCTCGATGGCCTCCGGCGCCAGCACGTGCCGCTTGCCGGTCGAGCGGGCGAGCTCGTCCATGAAGTGCGCCGCGAGGAGCGGCACGTCATCGCGACGTTGCGAGAGCGGCGGCAGGTCGATACGGCTGACGCTCAGCCGGTAGTAGAGGTCTTCCCGGAACTTGCCGCGCTGGATCGCGTCGGGCAGATTCCGCGCCGTCGTCGAGATGATGCGCGAAGCAGCGTGGTCGGCGAGGCTGTTGAGTGCGATCTGCAGGTCGGCCGGCAGGTCGCCCACCTCGTCCAGCAGCACGGTGCCGGCCGGGGCATCGGCGGGTTTCGGCGGGTCCTCGGGCTCGGCGCGCCCTTCGAGGATCGCATGCAGCGACTCCTGGGTCGCGGTGACGCAGGCGAGCGTCAGGAACCGGCCGCCGCGCCGGCCGCTCGCCTGGTGGATGGCGCGCGCGAGCTGCGCCTTGCCGGTGCCGGGCTGCCCGGTGATCAGCAGCGGCGCATCGGAGCCCGCAGCCATGAGCGCCTGCGAAAGCCGCTCCTCCATGACCGGGTTGCGGGTAATGATGCCGGCGCGCCAGTCCTCCGTGACGCTCGCGAAGCCGGAGATCTTGAGCGCCGCCCCGATCTGCTCGAGCAGCTGCTCCTTCTCCACGGGCTTGGTGAGGAAGGCGAACGCGCCGCTCTTGGTCGCATTCACCGCGTCGGGAATCGTCCCGTGGGCGGTCAGGAGGATTACGGGCAGGGCCGGGTAGCGGCCCTGCAGCTCCTTCAGGAGTGAAATCCCGTCCTTGTCCTTCATCCTCAAATCCGTGACCAGCACGTCCGGGAGGAAGCGAGGGACCGTCGTGAGCGCCTGGCTCGCATTCTCGCAGGCGGCGACTTCGAATCCTTCCGACCGCAGGCGGATCGTGATCAGGCGAAGGAGTCCCGGGTCGTCGTCGACCAGCACGATGCGGGCGCGCCGGCCCAGCGGCGTCTTCACGGGCGCGTCTCCGGCTTGCCGCCCTCGAGCGTCGCGATGGCCTCGAGTTTCGCCTCCGCCCGCTCCAGTTCGCGGCGCAGGCGGTCTTTTTCGGCGGTCTCCGCCTGCAGCCGGCGATTGAGGTCCTCGATGCGGTTGTCGGCCTGGGCGGAACTGCCGTTGCGCAGGGCCTCGTTCTCACGCGCGAGCGAGAGCCGGGCATCGAGGTCGCGGACGATGAGGTCCGCGAGCGCGCGCTCGGAGGGCAGCAGGGTCTCCGGGGTCGCCAGCGCCTCGCCCAGCAAGGCCCGCGCGCCCGCCGGATCGCTGGAGGCGTGGCCGGGCACGGACAGCACGAAGGCATACCGGAGGCGCTTCTGCGTGGACGGGTCGGCGAGGTAGGCGCCGCGAGAGGAGGCGACGATCTCCGCCTGCTCGGCGACACCGCCGCGCCCCAGGCGGTCGAGCAGCGCGAGATACTCGGCGACGATCTGGCCGTCGTCCGTCGCCGTGACCGGCGTCGAATCTCGCTTCTTCTTCAGCCCCGACCAGTCGTCCACGCTCCGGCAGGACGCCAGGAGGGCGGCGGCCACGCAGAGCGCGACCAGTGCCTTATGCCGCATGCGCCGCCTCCCGCCGCGCGGCCGCCGGCAAGCGGATGCGCAGGTGCGCGCCCGGGTACTGGCCCGTCACGATCTGCACCGTGCCGCCGTGCGCCTCGACGAATTCCCGCACGACCGACAGGCCGATGCCGGTGCCCTTCAGCGGGCCGCCCTGGGGCGTGCTGCCCGAATAGAAAGCTTCGAACACCTTGTCCCGCTCGTCGGGCGCGATGCCGGGGCCCGTGTCGGCGAAGTCGATGACCGTGGTGGAGCCGTCCGGATAGGCGTGCACGTGGATAGTGCCGTCGCGGGGCGTGAACTTGATGGCGTTCGAGAGGAGGTTCTCGAGCACGAGCTTGAGCTTCGCGCGGTCCGCGACGAGGTCGAGCTCGGCGACGTGCATGTCGAGGGTCAGGTTGCGTGCGGCCATGGCGAGGCGCTGGCTGTCGACCACGGTACCGACCAGCGAACTCAGGCGGAAGTTCGTCAGCTCGACGCTGCTCGTGCGCGCTTTCCAGGCGCTGTAGGAGAGCAGGTTCTCGATGAGCTGCTGCAGCCTCAGCGCATTCTCCCGCAGGATCGAAGCCACCTCGCGCTGGTTGTCGTCGATCGGGCCGACGGCGCCGTCGAGCAGGAGGTCCGTGCCTTCGCGGATGTTCGCGAGCGGCGTCTTGAGCTCGTGCGACATGTGGCGCAGGAAGCGATTGCGCTCCTGGGCGAGATCGAGCAGGCGCAGGCGCAGCCATTCCAGCTGGGCGCCCAGGCGCTCCAGGTCGCGCGGGCCCTGGACCTCGATGGGCTGCGAGAACGTGCCGCGGCCGAGGTCGCTGATCGCCCGGTCGATCGCGCGCAGCGGCCGCAGCACGAAGTACCAGAAGACGCCGGCCACCGCGAGCGCCGCGGGCACGAGGGCCATGAGCACCCAGAGCAGGCCCTGCTGCGTCGCGGCCGCCTGGCGCTCGACGTGCTCCAGGCGCTGCTCGATCGGCAACCGCACCTTCTCCGCGAGCCGGTCGGCTTCCCGGCTCAGCCGGCTGAATCGCTGGCCGACGCTCGCGGTCGCGAGGAAGGGCGAGTCCGTCGCGTGCACCAGCGCCGCCGCGTCCGTGCCGGCGGCGCGAACGGGGGCGATGTCGCCCGGGTCGACGTACTCGGCGATCTCGTCGAGGCGACGGCTGAAGCCCTCGTAGTTCTGGTCGAAGGCGGCCGCCACCCGCGGGTCGTTCAGCACGGCATAGGTGTTCGCCGAGCGCTCCATGGCGTAGATGTCGCGGAGCAGCTGCTGCGTCTGCTGGGTGCGGGTGATGCTGTCGCGGACGAGGACGTCGCTGGTGCGCGAGAGCTCGCGCAGCTGCATCCCGCCGTAGACGAGCGCGATCGTCAGGGGCAGGACGATCAGCAGCAGCGCTGCCGACAGCAGCCCGCTCAGCGACTGGGGCCGGATCGGGGTCATTCGCCTATGGTAACCGTCAGGACATCGGTTCGCGCAGCAGCCGCCGTTCCCAGGCGAGGGCGGTCGCCACGATGCCGGCGAGGTCCTCGTGCCGGGGCTTCCAGCCGAGGGTTTCCCGGATGCGCCCTGCGGCGGCGATGAGGCGCGGGGGGTCGCCGGCGCGGCGGCCCGACTCCGTAACCGCGAGCTCGCTGCCGGAGACCCGGGTGACCTCGGCGAGGACCTCGCGCACGCTGAACCCCCGGCCATAGCCGCAATTGAGCGTCGTGGACGCGCCGCCCCCGCGCAGGTAGTCGAGCGCCTGCAGGTGCGCGGCGGCGAGGTCCTCGACGTGGATGTAGTCGCGGACGCAGGTGCCGTCGGGCGTCGGGTAGTCCGTGCCGAAGATAGCGAGGCCAGGCCGCTTGCCGACGACGTGCTCGCAGGCGACCTTGATGAGGTGGGTCGCCTCCGGCGTCGACTGCCCGATGCGCCCGGCGGGATCCGCGCCGGCGACGTTGAAGTAGCGCAATGCGACGTAGCGCAGCGGCGTGACGGCCGCGACGTCGCGCAGCATCTGCTCGCTCATGAGCTTCGACCAGCCGTAGGGATTGATCGGCACGGTCGGCGTCGTCTCGTCGGCAACGCCGGCCTCCGGAATCCCGTAGACGGCCGCGGTCGAGGAGAACACGAATTGCCGTACGCCGGCGGCGACTGCGCACTCGAGCAGCGTGCGCGTGTTCGCGGTGTTGTTGCGGTAGTACTTGAGCGGGTCCGCGACCGATTCCGGCACCTGGATGTGGGCCGCGAAGTGCATGACCGTGTCGACGGCGTGCTCCTTCAGCACGCGCGTGACGAGTTCCGCGTCGCCGGTGTCGCCCCGCACGAAGGCACCGTGCAGCACGGCCGACCGGTAGCCGGTCGAGAGGTTGTCGAGCGTCACGAGCCTTTCGCCGCGCTCTCCCAGCTGGCGGGCGACATGACTGCCGATGTAGCCCGCGCCCCCCGTGACGAGGATGGTAGTCATCGAAACTCCACGATATCGTGCCCGGCATGATAGCAACGGCCGAAGAGGCCCCGTTTGCGAACCTGTCGCCAGATTTGATCGCGGACGCGGTGGAAGCCGCGGGATTTCCGGGGGATGGCCGCATCCTCGCGCTCGGCAGCTACGAGAACCGCGTGTTCCAGGTCGGCGTCGAGGACTCGCAACCGGTCGTCGTGAAGTTCTATCGGCCGGGACGCTGGACCGACGCGGCGATCGCGGAAGAGCACGCATTCGCGCGCGAGCTTGCCGCGCAGGAGATCCCCGTCGTCGCGCCCTACGAGCTCGAGCGCGGCGGCGAACTCGGGGACGGGCCCGTGCCGACGTTCGGGGGTTTCCGTTTCGCGGTCTACCCGCGCCGCGGCGGGCAGTGGCCCGAGCTCGGTACGCCTGACGACCGCCAGTGGATCGGGCGGTTCCTCGGTCGCATCCACGCGGTGGGGGCGGCGCGCCGCTTCGAGCACCGCCCGCGGCTGTCGGTGCAGGCGATGGGGCGGGACTCCGTCGACTACCTGCTCGCGGAGGGACGTGTGCCGGAATACATCGCGCACCGGTACGAGCAGGTGAGCGGCGAGGTGCTCGAGCGGGTCGAAGCGAAATTCGAGGAGGTCGGCGCTCTCCGCATGTTCCGGATACACGGCGACTGCCATCGCAACAACGTGCTCTGGACCGACGCGGGGCCGCACTTCGTCGACCTCGACGACTGCATGACGGGACCCGCAATCCAGGACCTGTGGATGCTGCTGGCCGGGCGGCCCGCGGAGCTTCGCGCGCAGCTGGCGGACATCCTCGAGGGCTACTCGAAGTTCGCCGATTTCGACATGGCGGAAGCGCGGCTGGTCGAGCCGCTGCGGGCGCTTCGGATGCTGCACTACGCCGCCTGGCTCGCGCGGCGCTGGCACGACCCGGCGTTTCCGAGGGCTTTCCCGTGGTTCGGCGAGGCGCGTTACTGGGAGCGGCACGTGGCCGAGCTGGAGGAGCAACTCGGGGCGCTCTTGTCGGAAGAATAAATACAATTAGTTACGTGTTGTTTCTCAGGTAGATTACTACCCGGCGCCGGATTACAATGCGCGGCCATTTTTTCCAAAGGGGACAGGCACTTTTGGCGGCTTTGCCGAAAAGTGCCTGTCCCCTTTACCTAAGTCCATGATCCAGAACCTCCGCAACATCGCCATCATCGCGCACGTCGACCACGGCAAGACGACGCTGGTCGACAAGCTGCTGCGCCAGTCGGGGACGCTCGACCTGCGCAAGCCGGTCGCCGAGCGCGTCATGGACTCGAACGACCTCGAGCGCGAGCGCGGGATCACGATCCTCGCGAAGAACACCGCGATCCAGTGGCGCGAGTACCGCATCAACA
>ERZ777005.42-NODE-42-length-10200-cov-7.597141_pt1 | contig 10200 bp, 9 predicted proteins | sample MGYA00374958_ERZ777005 | MGnify/ENA primary metagenome ERZ777005 (study PRJEB29304, sample SAMN08777409) | plant metagenome | isolation source: Switchgrass | host: Panicum virgatum | place: USA: Austin, Texas | collected 2014-11-04 ... | reverse complement strand
GTTGAGTAAGGAAGAACAGTATCAAAATGCAGAACAAGCTATCAACAGACTTGCTACTACAGATTCTAATTTGTTTAAACAATCTGGATTGCATCTGACTTTTGCAGGAAAAGAAATTCCCTTAAGTCAAACCATTTTAAATATGGTAGGTCTTAATAGTTTAGGACAGAGAATTAAAGATTTTGGAACTAAACTTACAGGACTTAAACCTATAGCTGCGCTTGCTGGTGCGTTCAATAGAGATTTTGGATTGCCAGCAGAATTTATTAAACTAAGAACAGGACTTGAAAATCAATTTGATTATATTGCTGACGATGTAATCAGAACTACGCAAAAATTGTTTACTAATGTGAATGAAGACAGGAGAGTAGTTATTGGTGAGATGATGGCCAAGATTGATGATACTACTCGTTTATTGGAGGAACAAACTAAGCAAGCGTTAACACCAAATCAATACAACAAGATTGTTAATGACGGAATTCAGGAAGCAAAACTTACTCCAGAAGAACAAGCTATTACTGCTACGTTGTATCAAAGATATAAACAAGCAGGACAAACTGAGATTGAATTGGGAATGTTAAAGCAAATGAACGCTAACTATTCTCCGCGATATTATCGGACTTTGGGGAGAGATGCTAATGAAATTAGCTCTTTGTTTCGTGCAAAGCAAGGATTATCTAACAATCTTCGTTCGTCTAAATCAAGGGATTTTCTTACTCTCGCTGATGCTGAAGCTAATGGATTTGTTCCTGAGTTAGATGCAGCAATGATTTATGCTTCTCGAATGTTAGATAGTAGGAGAAAGATACAAATTAAACAATTTAAAGATTCTGTTGATGAAATGTTTGGAACTACCAAACTTCAGAATCTTCCACCTAAAATTGCAAATGATTTGAAATTGCTAGGGGAAGCTGTGTATCCATCAGGTATGGATGATGATTTCAAAACATTATTGCAAGGATATGACAAGCTATTATCTTGGTTTAGACGTGGTGCAACTGCTGCTAAACCTTCTTTTGCTCCAAAACAATTAGTATCAAACACTATCCAATCCGCAATGGTTATTGGTATTCGTGCGTTCAAAGCATTTGATCCAAGAGCAGCATTCGATGCAGCGTTATTGTTAAATGGAAAGAAGGTTAGTTATAAAGGACTTCCTCCATTTATTGATAATCTAATATCAAAGAATTTTGAAGGTACTGGAGCTGATGCAGTATTAGCACAAAGACTTGCTACATCTAAGATTGCAGGAGAACAAAGATTACAGGACTATGCTTCTCAGTTTAGTCTTAAGTCTGCATTTGGACAACAGTATTCTGGAACAGAACTTGTAGAACTTGCTAGAAAAAACGGAGTTATTCGTGGAGTAGATATTTCTGGTGATACATTTGGAAATAAACTCAAACGAGAATTATCTACTACAGTTAACATTATCCCCGGACTAAAGAGTACTGCTGTTGCCAAAGATTCTACTGTAGGAGTTGCAACGGAGTTAGGTAAGTGGTGGAATCATGCTGCGATGGCTGAAGATTATGGACGTATGATGTTATTTATGAACGGAATACGTTTAGGACACAGTCCTGAGAAAGCTGCTAATCTTGTAAATAAAGCATTATTTGATTATACGCGTGGACTTGCAAGTTTTGAAAAGAATGTGATAAAAAGAATTATTCCTTTTTATACTTTTCAAAGATTTGCTATTCCTGCTGTACTGAAGAGTGTTGCTACTAAACCTGGAACAGCAGTAACAACAGATAAAGTTTTCAAATTGTTTGAAAAACTTTTAGTTAGTGGGGATTCGTTGTCCCCTGCTGAACAAGAAACATTTGGAGAATCTTTTGTAGTTGAACAGCCTAGAATCTTTTCTGGATTTGATCCATCTGGTAAAGCTACATTTAATGTGTTAAATGGAATGACTCCATTTGATGTTATCTCTTTAATGGAGTATGATAAAGATGGATCATTGAATATTAAACGTAGTGCGGAGAAAGGAATACTTGCTACCCTTACTCCATTTCTAAAAATTCCACTGGAAAAGGTAATTGATAGAAACTTTTTTACAGGTAAAACTTTACAAGATGCAGGTAAATTAGGAGATCTTACAGGTGTTCCAGGATACCAAATGATCTATAATGTGTTACCTGATTTTGTTAGGGATGCGATAGGATGGGAAACACGGACCAACCAAATTAGTGGGAAGTCTACGACATATATAAATCCATTTATGGCTCATACTGTAATGTCTGCTATTCCTGCATTGAAGGCATATATTCAACCTTTAACCGCAGGTAATTCTCCATTAGATAGTGCAATGGAGTTGATTACAGGAGTTAATAGAGTTAAGATTGATCTCAAAGAACAACAAGGATTTATGGATATGCGTAGATCTAAAGAAATTCAAGAGATCAAATCTAGAATACGTGGAGCAACAATCAAAGGTAGTAAGTCAGAATATGAAAAGGCATTATCAGATTATCAAATGGTTATTGATTCTATTAAACAGTCTGCTGCTGTACGTCAGCAATCTCAAGTAAGGGGAGCTACAGTTTCTGGTGATTCATCGGATTCCAATCCTATTCAAGCACCAGTCCGTTAAATCAAATCGTTTGAATTGAGGATCATTATGTCAATTAAAAAGAAAAAAGATTTCGATGATAATCCAAAACGTAGCAGTAGGATTGCACCTTATGTTGTAGGTGGTGGTGCAGGTGGTGCATCTGGTGGTGGAGGAGGAATGACAGTTGGTAATCCTGTTGTTGGTGGAGGAGCTAACCGAATACTATATACAGATGCTGCTGGTAATTTAAATACTTCTCCAAATTTAGCTTATGTTGAAACTAGTGGACAAGTAGTCGTTACTCCATCTTCCTTAGGAACAGGTATTTTAGTACAAGGTGGGGCATCACCAATCAATGGGGTGCTAAACCTTGGTTCTAATTCTGGATTACTTGAATTTGGACTAGCATCAGGAGTTGCAGCTTTTACACCGTTGGCTCAGCCTGGAGATGGAGTTATTCGTAACTCTTCTGCTAGTGGTGGTAATGGTAATCTTTTTATCATTAACAACAATAGTGCATTAGGTGCAGGACTAGGTAATATTACATTCTCCACTGGCGCATTAGGGGCAGATACAGCTAAGGTAGTTATCACACAACCTGGACAACTATTACTAAGTAATGGTAATGCTGTTGCTCCTGGGTTAGCATTCATTGGCGATACTGATGTAGGTTTGTATAGAAATGGAGCAGGACTTGTTACCTCTATTGCTGGTCAAGCCGAGTTTGGTTCATTTTCAAATGGTACAAATTTAAGAACTACATCACAATTAAGATGGGCTGCATCTGGGGGAGCAGATACAGCAGGAGATGTAGGATTTGCAAGACTTGCTGCTGGAGTTATTAGACTAACTAATGCATCTACTGGTGGAGGAAATCTCGTACTTGGTACAAGTACGGTAGGAGCAATTGGTACTGGTGGAATTAATGTTTTAGCAATTGCAAACGGTACAATTCCTAGTACTTCTCCTGCTGATACAGTCCAATTTGTTGTTACTGATAGTGCTGCTGGAGATGCTAATTTTGAAGTTATAAATGAACAGGGTGAATTTCTGAGATTGTCAGGTATACTCAAACGTGTAGACACACAGTTTGACAAGACATCAGATACCACACTTGCTAACGTTAATGATTTGTCATTTAACGTTAGGGCAGGAAGAACGTATAAGTTTAAAGCTGTTCTTTATACCACTTCAATTAATACTGCGGGTGTTAAAGCTGCAATCGGTGGAACAGCTACAGCAACATCAATCATATATGATGGTGTAACTACTGATACTGGAACTTTGGCTAAAGGAAGGTCTACAGCACTTGCTGGTACAGTTGGAGCATTAACAAATACCACTGTAGGTATGATTGTTATTGAAGGAGTTATTGTTGTTAATGCTGCTGGAACATTAACTGTGCAATTTGCACAAAATGTAAGTCAGGGAACCGCTTCCAGCGTTCTAGTTGGTTCTACTTTTGAACTTTGTTCTTCACGATAGTGGAGGTTGGAATGACGCGACGAAACATTATTCTAGCTGTATGTTTCTTTTTGGTGTTATTTACAGTAGGATTTACTAAAGGTAAAACTAAACTATTTCAATTTGATCACGCATTGATTCAATATGAAGTAGCAAATGGTTTTATTTATAGGTATCCCACTGAAGTATTTCACAATACTCCAGGTATGATTATTCTCAAAGTATCTGGAACTTGTCCTCCAGGATTCACAGAGGATACTTCGTTTGATGGTCGTGCTTTAATTGGTACAACTATTGCTAATGGTGATGTTGCTACCAATACAGGTAATGCAACTCAAAGTATGACAGTTGCAAATAACGTAACGTTGCTTGGTCTTGGATCTGCTCTCACAGGACCAACAAGTATTAACCTTACTCCTCCATCCCGAAGGGTAATTGTTTGTACTAACTAATTATCCCCCAAGGAAGGATTAGTATGAAGAAGTTTCTTTTTGGTGGAATACTATTAATGTTGTTGATGATTCTCTCATCTACACATTAATCAAATCGTTTGATTTATCAACAATGACAAGACAGACAACACATCGTAAAGGTATTATTGAACGACATAATGATCGTGCATACGAATCTGTTCAACCCCATACTTTAACAGGTATGGGAAATGAAACAGCTAAGATGCAGGCTGTTATCAATGATGCCGCTCGGACTAATCGTAAGATAATCCTTCCCCCATATCTTATTACGGTTGATACTCTTGTCTTGCCTGAATCTGGCGTCAGGATTGAAGGTCAGTTAGGAACCTATTCAGGTGGTGGAGGAGGTATTCCTGTATCTGGCTTTCAATCTTCTGGCGTCGATCAACCAATTGTTCAGGTTGCTAATGCAATTACAAGGAGACACGAATTAACTAATTTAATGTTGAGAGGTACAAATGGAGGGTCTAATCAACACGGTTTTTATACTCCTGATTCTGGTATTTCTGCTCTGCATCTTGACAGGGTTTACGCTGAAATGTGTGGAGGGTCTGGTTTCAAACTTGAAAGATTTACGTTCTCGGTCGTGCTTAATAACTGTCACGCTAATCTTTGTGATGAGCACAGCTTTGATATTGATGCTGTCTTTAGTCCGTGTGTTATGTTAGTGAATTGTTATGCAGGTAGAGTAGCATCAGGTAAGTATGGTTATATGGTGCGAAGAGGGGAAGTATATTTCCTCAATTGTAATGGTGTAGATTTTGGAGAGAATCAATTTAAGATTGGTGATTCTGCAATAGGTGTAGCTCATTGTCATTTGGAACATTGTAATATTGAAGCATTTCAGAATGTTGGAATTGAAGTTGATTTATTATCAGATCTTACTTTGAATTCTTGTTCATTCATTACTGCTGCTGGTGCAGTAGATGCACAAGCTATTCATATGGTTCAACCTAGAGGTAATAGTTTATTAGGTAATCACAATTCATTTGATTTAGGAGTAGGAGCTAATTGGAAAGATGGACATCCTATCCACCTGTATCGTGGTATATTAAATTGTCCAACTGGTAAAGATCCACAGATTAGTGGCGCACAGTTATTTACATTCTATAATGATGAGATTGGTAGGGAAGATCCTTTAGCTAATCAACACAATCGCGTACCTTGTGTTGCAGTTACAGAAGAGAGAGTATCAGCAGGATATATTGGAGTTAACTATGGTGGAGGACCATCATTTATTAATTTGTTTGATCCTCAATCTACAGATTGTTATGAAGGTAGAACTATAGAAGTTAAGGATGAAAGTGGAAATGCTTCTGTAAATAATATTATTATAAGCACAGTTAACGGTAGAAATATGGATGGCGCAGCAGTACAATCTATTACAACTAATTATGGATCTAAGAAGTTTATTAAACGTGGGAGTCAATACTGGATTATTTAATTCAAACTATTTGAATTTAATTCTCCCCATATTGTTATTAACTGAAGGTCAATTGACTACCGCAGCTACTATTGTTGGTAGTCTTATTGTTGTTGGTGGGTTAGTATGGAACTTATCTCATAAGCTTACAAAAATGGAAGGTGAGTTGAATACAATAAAGAATCAACTCACCCTTATGCAATACTATGCTGAACGTGTGGATAAATTAAATGAAAAGATACAGACTCTCACAGAACAGCAATACAGAAATAGAAGAAGTTAGTTTGTTTTTTTAGAATCTTTAACTTTCTGTTTGAATTTAATTCCTCGAACAATAGCAGAAGTCTTACTTACCCCTCGCCGTATCGCTCGATTGATAGCAGAAGGTTTGCTTTTCTTATTAGCTCTAGGCTCTCTTGATTTCTCATCATTTGACATAACCGTAACTCCTTTGTTTACTTACACTTAGCACAATACTTACTTCCAGGTTTCCTTGGTGATCCACATCGCTTACAGCCCGTTTTGTTTGCCATCTTTATCCTCTCTAATTGTGTTTACACATCCTTGTTTTCCTCTTTGAGTTTCGTATTCAATAAATCCAGCAATTAATACTGCATAGTTGATAATGTCAATGATAGAGTCTTCAACTGATTCTCCTTTCACTAAAAGATTTTTTGTTAAATCAAATGTTTTGATTCTCATCATCTTGTCTTGCATACGTAAAAGTATACCCATAACAGGAGATATACCTAACATTTCTGACCCTCTGAAGTTTGCATAAGGATCATTCCCGTATGCATAATCAGAATTCTTTTTCTGCATTAACTTGTTAGCTTTGTTGGTTAATTCTAAATGTAAATCCAACAGCCTATCTTTAGATTGTAATGCATATCCCATACCTTCGTATGTATACAAATCATTCTTAGGTTCAGGAACAGGTATAGTTTTTTCTTTCCTTGTATAGAAAGGTTTTTTAGATTCTACCAACTTATTAAGGTTTGTATTAAATTCTTTTTCATCTTCTGGCATCAGAAAGATCAACAAATCTGATTGATCATCAAATCCTCTAATCCCGTATGCATTGACAGTAAAGTTACAGCCCCCATCGAAGCATCCTAATTCTGGAGGTTCAATCAGACTATCATATAGTTCTGATCGAATCAAAATTTTAATGATTTTATTCCTGTCAAATGTACATTGTAAATAATTTGTTATGTTGTGTACTGCAATTGGATCACTATAAAAATTATATTCAATCATTTCTTTCTCGTATTCATATAAGCTTTAATTCCAAATCCTATTAACATTCCTATTAGAAAAAATAGGATCATCAAGATATAGAATAATCCATTACTCATTTATTTTCCTAACCAAGCATTAAGTTGTTCATCAGTCCAATCTGTTTTTAAATGTCCAGTAACAAACAAGTAAGCTTCAGATCTACGTCTACGTGTTAAGCCTTTCAGTTGTTTCTTACCTGCTTTATTCCATCGTTTGAATTGATTAGCAGCTTCATCATAGTTCTTTTTATTGAGAACAGATCTCATTGTTGAATTCTTGAATGCATTGATTCCAACATTAAATGAGAAGGAGACTAAAGCATTGAATTGATTCTGAGTTAATGGAACGTGGATTAGTGGAATGATTCCTTTCTCAAATTTATCAAGATCTTGTTTGAGAATGCTTTCAGCTTCCTCTTGAGTGATTCTAATTCCAGAAACAACACCACTAAAATATTCATTCACTCCGTGTAGAGTTAACTCAAATGGTCCAGTATGTCCATATCCAATAGTCCATATTCCAACTGCATCTTGATAAGCTTCAAGCTTACATCCTTCAAATGATTTGATTAATTGAATTCCTTTATCGTCAACGTTCATTTCTTTCTCCATTGTTTTTCAAACAAAACATAGTGGATGTATTCTAACACATCGTCTAAAAAGTATCCACAAATAATTGCTATGGTAACTTCAATCCATCCTAACCAACCTTTCCAAGTGATTGCTATGCAATACAAAGTTATTAGGTAGGTATAGGAGATCCATTGTTGTGTACTTGGTTGCATCATTCCCCCCAACAATTGTATTTGTAATCACAGAACTTACAAATGTTATCAGTTTTCTTTTCTGCTTCCTTCTCTATATCTCCACCATTGTAGACAGCAATAAGAATTTCCTTAAGCTTTGACATTCTTGTTTTAAGATATTCTTTATCAAGTGGAATAAGTATAGGCTGCAACAGTTCACAAGTTCCACGATTACGTACCAATAGATAGCACACATTAAGATTACTCATCATCATATATGCTTGCATTTGTCCATACCACACATCAGATATGATACCATCTTTAACTTTCTTCCAGGTATAATCTTTCACAGATTTACATTCAATAACAGCAATGGGTTTGTTATCTTTCAATAAGTAACCATCTGTGTGTCCAATGATTGTAAATAATAATCCTGTTTGATCATCATTAACTGTTCCGTTCATCCTTCGTTCAAATACTAATTCATCTAAATTAACTGAAGGAACAATTCGTAACCCATCTGTCAATCCTGTATTGATACCTTGAATGATCTCTGCTTCGTGGTTATGTCCATCCATTAAGAATGCACCATTAGTAACTGGAGGTCTTTTCTCAAGAGAGATTAGATTGTAGTATACTTGTCTTGCACAAGCACCTACTTCTGAACCGTGAAAGTGTGTACGTAATTCACCGTGTTCGAAACACTTGGTTCTACAAATGGAACAGGGAGTAGAACTAGACGCAAGTTTATTGAATCCTTCCTGATACGCCATCCATAACATTATAGGATTAGGATCATTCACTGGGTGTAGATTTTGATTCGTTAATTCCATCTTGTTTCCTTTATCAAATCATTTGAAATTTTGTAGGGAGAGGATTTCTATTTCTCAGATAGAAATGTATGTTGTTTATGAGACACACATACCTACAACTCCCTACGTTCTAACCTCTGAGAAAGGCTAGAATCTCTTCACTCCGTTAGCATCAAACAATGCACCAACAGCAGGATCAAACCAACCTCCATCAGCAGAAGGAATAGCACCAGCAGGCATTGTAGGTTTAACAGGTTGAGCTAGCATATTAGCAATTTCTGCTCCCATAGGCTGTGCTCCAATCTCACTAGTTGTACCATTAACAACAGGAACAACTGAAGGAGCAGCGAAGATGTCATTGCTAACTTGAGCCGCAATAGAAACAGGAGCAGTACTAGTAATACCAACGTTGTTAACTCCACCATTAGCAGCATTAAGAAACTCAGTAACCGTATCTCCTGGAATAGAGTAACCGTTAGCTTGCAACAACAAACCATTACCTTGCTTCAAAAGATCAATGGTATCTTGATAGCTGTAGAAACTTGTGTTAATTGCAATATCCATCAGGTTATGGATAGGAGTACCGTCAGGAATACCCATAGGTTTAGGAACTCCCATAACAGCAACACTGTATCTACGTTGCATTCCTGTACCAGTAGCAGAAATTGTAGTGTCAAATCCAGAATTAGGATCGAACATATTTAGGTTCTGACTCTTATACATATTGAAGTAGTTCATCAAATCGGTGAAGATTTTGTTTGAAACATTCCATACTTTAATAGTGTTGTCTTTGCGAACAAGTACATTAAAGGTTGTAGCTTCACGTGCTAACAATTTAGCTACAGTTTTCTTATCAACTCCTCTACGATCAAGGAACTTAACAGCAGAACAAAAAGGACAACCGTGTACATTGTATTTGTTCTTGAAATCATCAGCAGTAAGTTTCTGTTTATCAGACAATTCTCTACCTAGTGTCTGAATGTTTTCAGCAATATAGTTCCAACACATAATGAATCTAGTCTTGAGTGTCCCAGTTTCATCAGGAACTTGAACAGTGTGCTGACGAACTCGAAGATAAGGAAGATTCATCTTCGGGTTCCCTTCTGGAATAATCCTGACAGGATGTAGTCCAGGTTCAAGTTTGAGGAATACATTATCTCCTTCTCCCTTTTGCGTAGCAGCATTGCTAATGTCTTTATTCATCTGATCAAAATCGAAATTCATAATTCAACCTTTCATTATTCGAATTCATTATTCATAATTCAAGATTCATAATTCAAATCATTTGATTCAAACTATCCTTGCTGTTGGTTTCCTTTGTTGATGATTGCAAGAAACTCAGGTTTGTTTGCAACTGCTTCATCAATATGTAGTCCAAGTTTACCATACAAGGAAATTGTATTGTTCAACAATGTTGCACGTTCTCCTGTGCTTCCTACCAATCC
>ERZ777005.41-NODE-41-length-10303-cov-4.731362_pt1 | contig 10303 bp, 7 predicted proteins | sample MGYA00374958_ERZ777005 | MGnify/ENA primary metagenome ERZ777005 (study PRJEB29304, sample SAMN08777409) | plant metagenome | isolation source: Switchgrass | host: Panicum virgatum | place: USA: Austin, Texas | collected 2014-11-04 ... | reverse complement strand
GTCTCGCGCAGCAGCTGGCCCGCCTGCGCGAGCGCGGTGCCGCGGACTTCGGCGGGCAGCGCGATGGGGTCGATCCCGGCCCCTTTGCAGAACGACACGAGCCCGGGCCACAGCTCGAGGTCCGGCGCGCGGGGAGGGGGCGTCGGCGCTGCGGCGGCCGGCGGCGGGACATTCCGCGGCGGCGCCTCGGGACGCGCGCGCGGCGCGGCCTGGGCCTCGCGCTCCTTCTCGCGACGCCCGGTCGAGATGAAGTTCTTCACCTCGAACGACGAATCGAGGTCGGTCACATTGACCGGCGCCGACTCCTGCGCGGGAAAGTCGTTGCCGCCCGTGATCTCCGCCTCGATCTCGTACTCGCCGATGCGGAAGCGGTCGCCATTCGAGAGCTGGTGCGGCTGGGTGGGGCCCAGCGCCTCCTCGGAATCGTTGACGAAGGTGCCGTTCGTGCTCGTGTCGTGCAGGAGCCAGGTGCCGGCGCGATGCTCGATCTCGGCGTGGCGGCCGGACACGTAGCGCTCGGGGTCGCGCAGGACCCAGTCGTTGGTCGAGTGGCGGCCGATCCGCCCGCCGTTCACGCCGAAAGTCCAGCGCGTGTGCTCGCCGGCGGAGGCGGCGTTGTCGCTGATGATTTTCAGGCGGAGCGCCATCGCCCGTATAATAACGCGCCCACGGCTAGGCAAGCCCCCATCCGGACCATGGCCACCAGTCACATCTTCAGGGTCGTATTCGTCAACCAGGGGAAGGTCTACGAGGTCTACGCCCGCAAGGTGAGCAGCGGGGGGCTGTTCGGCTTCATCGAGATCGAGGAACTCGTGTTCGGCGAACGCAGCACCGTGGTCCTCGACCCCACGGAGGAGCGCATCAAGGCCGAGTTTGCGGGCGTCAAGCGCAGCTACCTGCCGATGCACTCGGTGATCCGAATCGACGAGGTCCGGAAACAGGGGGTCAGCAAGATCAGCGCGCTCGAAGGCGGCAACGTGGCCCCGTTCCCCGTCCCCCTGTATCCGGCCGGCAGCGATCCGGGCGTGAAGCGCTGACCGCTTGATGCTGCTTCGGTACCGGGGCCCCAGCGCACTCTCGAACTTCCGGATAGAAAGGCTGCTCGCGGCCTTGAGGCGCATCGAGCCCTCGGTGCGCGCGGTCGCGGTCGAGTTCGTCCATTTCGTCGAAACGGACGCCCTGGACGCCGCCGGGAAGGCGGTGCTCGAGCGCCTGCTGGACGTCGACGCCGACGCGCAGCCCGAGGCGCCGGGGCAGCCCCTCTACACGGTGCCGCGGCTCGGGACCGTCTCGCCCTGGTCGTCGAAGGCGACCGACATCGCGCACGTCTGCGGACTCGTCGCGGTGCGGCGGATCGAGCGGGGCCGGAGCTGGCGGATCGACGCCGGGCGGCCGCTCGGTCGCCCCGCGCTCGATGCGCTCGCCGGCGCCCTGCACGACCCGATGACGGAAACGGTGCTGCACGACGCCGCGGACGCGTCGCGGCTTTTCGAGACCCACGAGCGCCGCCCGCTCGGCCGCATCGCGCTCGGGGGCGACGCGCAGGCGGCGCTTCGCCGCGCGAACGATTCGATGGGGCTCGCGCTATCGGAAGGCGAGATCGACTACCTCGCGGAGGTGTTCGCCCGCCTCGGGCGCGACCCGACCGACGTCGAGGCCATGATGTTCGCGCAGGCGAACAGCGAGCATTGCCGCCACAAGATCTTCAACGCCGACTGGACGGTCGACGGCGCGCGGATGGCGCGCTCGCCGTTCGCGATGATTCGCAACACCCGGGACAAGAGCCCGGCGGGCGTCCTGTCCGCCTACAGCGACAATGCCGCGGTCATCGAGGGGCCGCGCGGGCGCCGGTACTTCGCGCCCGCGGCGACCCGCGAGTACCGCTGGCACGAGGAGCCGATCGACATCCTGCTGAAGGTGGAGACGCACAACCACCCGACCGCCATCTCGCCTTTCCCGGGCGCGTCGACGGGCTCCGGCGGCGAGATCCGGGACGAAGGCGCGACCGGCCGCGGCGCGAAGCCGAAAGCCGGCCTCGTCGGCTTCACGGTGTCGAACCTCAGGATCCCGGGCTTCGTGCAGCCCTGGGAAACGGACAACGGCCGGCCCGCGCGGATCGCCTCCGCGCTCGACATCATGCTCGAGGGCCCGATCGGCGCGGCGGCCTTCAACAACGAGTTCGGCCGGCCGGGCATCCTCGGCTACTTCCGCAGCTTCGAGCAGCGCGTCGCCTCGCCGCGAGGCGAGGTCGTGCGCGGCTACCACAAGCCGATCATGATCGCGGGCGGCGTCGGAAACATCCGTCGCGCGCACGTCGAGAAGCGGAAGGTCCCCGCGGGCGCGCCGCTCGTGCTGCTCGGCGGCCCGGCGATGCTGATCGGCCTCGGGGGCGGCGCGGCTTCCTCGCAAGGCAGCGGCGCCGGCAGCGAGCAGCTCGACTTCGCCTCCGTCCAGCGCGGCAATCCCGAGATGCAGCGCCGCGCGCAGCAGGTCATCGACGCCTGCTGGGCGATGGGGGAGGCGAACCCGGTCCTCGTGATCCACGACGTCGGCGCCGGCGGCCTGTCGAACGCCGTGCCCGAGGTCGTCGCGCCGGGCGGCGGGCGGATCGAGCTCGCGCAGGTGCCGAGCGACGAGCCCGGCATGTCGCCGCTCGAGATCTGGTGCAACGAGGCGCAGGAGCGCTATGTCATCGCGCTCGATGAGGCCTCGCTCGAGGGATTCGTCGCGCTGTGCCGGCGCGAGCGCTGCCCGTTCGCGGTGATCGGCACGGCCGCGGACGACGGCCGGCTGCTGGTCGAGGACTCGCGCAGCGGCGAGCGCGTCGTGGACATGCCGATCCAGGACCTGCTCGGCCGGCCGCCGCGCATGCGGCGCAGCGCCACCCGCGCGAGGCGCGCCGGCGACGGCTTCGACCCCGAGTCGGTGGACGCGCGAGAAGCGCTCGAACGCCTCCTGCGGCTGCCCGCCGTCGCCGACAAGGGCTTCCTGGTCACGATCGGCGACCGCAGCGTCGGCGGCCTCATCTGCCGGGACCCGCTCGTCGGCCCCTGGCAGGTCCCGGCCAGCGACGTCGCCGTCACGGCTTCCGCGCTCGTCGGCCGCACGGGGGAGGCGATGGCGCTCGGCGAGCGGCCCGCGATCGCGCTTCTCGAACCGCCCGCCTCGGGACGCATGGCGGTCGGCGAGGCGCTCACCAACATCGCGGCCGCGGACGTGCGCGCGCTCGGCGACGTGAAGCTGTCCGCCAACTGGATGGCGTCCTGCGGCGACCCGGCGGAGGACGCGGACCTCTACGACACGGTGCGCGCGCTCGGCGAGGAGCTGTGCCCGGCGCTCGGCGTCGCGATCCCGGTGGGCAAGGACTCGCTCTCGATGCGCACGCGATGGCGCGAAGGCGACGCGGAGAAGGAGGTCGCCTCCCCGCTGTCGGTCGTCATCACGGCCTGCGCGCCCGTCGCGGACGTCCGCCGGACGCTGACGCCGACGCTCGCGACCGACGACGGCGAGACCGCGCTCATCCTGGTCGACCTCGGCGCCGGCCGCGACCGGCTGGGCGGCTCCTGCCTCGCGCAGGTCTACTCGCGCACGGGCGACGCGCCGCCGGACCTCGACGACCCGGCACGGCTTGCGTTCTTCTTCCGCGCGATCCGGGAGCTCGCCGACGCGGGGCTCCTGCTCGCCTACCACGACCGCTCCGACGGCGGCCTCGCGGTCACGCTGCTCGAGATGGCCTTCGCAGGCCGGGCCGCGCTCGTAGTCGACCTCGGCGCGACGGAGCGGCCGAATGCCGCGCTCTTCAGCGAGGAGCTCGGGGCCGTGCTGCAGGTGCGGGCGGCGGACGCCGTGGCGGCGCTCGCCGTGCTCGCGCAGCAGGGCCTGGCGGCCTTCGCGCGCCGGATCGGCGTCGCGCGCGCGGGGGATCGCATCCGCATCTCGGCCGCGGGGCGCGTCCTCGTCGACGCGCCGCGCGTCGAGCTGCACGCCGCCTGGTCGGAGACGAGCTGGCGCATGCAGCGCCTGCGAGACGACCCGGCCTGCGCGGACGAGGAGCGGGAATCGCGGCTTGACGCCGCCGACCCGGGCCTCGCCTGGCGGCTCACGTACGATCCTGACGCAGACGTCGCCGCCCCCTACGTGCTGAAGGGCGCGCGGCCCAGCGTCGCGATCCTCCGCGAGCAGGGCGTGAACAGCCAGGTGGAGATGGCCGCGGCCTTCGACCGGGCGGGTTTCAACGCCGTCGACGTGCACATGACGGACATCATCGACGGCGGCGCGACGCTCGAGCGCTTTGCCGGCCTCGTCGCCTGCGGCGGTTTCAGCTACGGCGACGTGCTCGGCGCCGGCGAGGGCTGGGCCAAGTCGATCCTTTTCAACCCGCGGGCGCGCGCGCTGTTCGACGACTGGTTCGCGCGCACGGGCCGCTTCACGCTCGGCGTCTGCAACGGCTGCCAGATGCTCGCCGCGCTGTCCGAGCTGATCCCGGGCGCCGCGCACTGGCCGCGATTCCGCCGCAACCGTTCCGAGCAGTTCGAAGGGCGCCTGTCGATGGTCGAGGTCGCGCCCTCGCGGTCGCCGTTCTTCGCGGGGATGGAAGGCTCGCAGCTGCCGATTGCGGTCGCCCACGGCGAGGGCCGCGCTGTGTTCGCGAGCGCCTCCGACGCGCTCGCGGCCGAGCCGCTGGTCGCGCTCCGCTTCGTGGACAACCAGGGACGCGTCGCCACGCGCTATCCCGCCAACCCGAACGGTTCCCCGGACGGGATCGCCGGCCTCACTTCGGCGGACGGCCGCGTGACGATCCTGATGCCGCACCCGGAGCGGGTCTTCCGAACCGTGCAGAATTCCTGGCACCCGCCCTCGGCCGGCGAAGACAGCGGCTGGATGCGGATCTTCAGGAACGCGCGGGTATGGGTCGGCTGAGCGCCGTCAGGAGCGCGCGCCGGGCAGCTGCGTGACGTTGCCGCCGTCCTCGGCGAAGTAGCGCCGGACCATCATCGCCTGCTGCAGCCGGCCGCGGCGCACGTACGCCTGGTAGAGCAGGTCCTTCAGCACTTCGAGCAGGACGCCGGCCTGGAAGCCGTCGATCGCGGGCAGGTTGCCGCGGCCGGGCTCATCGAAGTCGAACAGGATCCGCTTGACCGACTCGAAGGTCGCGTCGTCGATCTCCGCGAGGCGCTTCACGTTCGCGAGCTCGTTGTACAGCTCGAGCTTGCCGTCGGCGCCGAGGTCCGCGAAGGTCCGCTGCGCGACGCGGCGGCACATCGAGGCGAAGGCGTTGTAGCAGCCGGCCGTGAAGCAGGCGAAGGTCTCCTTGAGGAGCGCCTCCGTGTCCTCCGGCAGGTAGGTGAAGTTGAACTTCTCGCGCGCCCGCTCGAGCTCGGTGAATCCCGGCGCGAGCTCTACGCGGCTGCCGCCGTAGAGCTTGACGGTGAACTTGAGGAACACGGGCGCGTTGCAGGCGGCGCAGCGGTAGACGATGCCCACCTGCGCGGGCTTGTGCTGCTGCAGGGCGTTGAAGTCGGGCACCGAGACCGGGGTGATGTGGGCCAGGACCTGGCAGTGCGGGCACACGAGCGCGAGCGCGCTCTCCTGGTCGTGGTGCAGGCGTCCCGAGGAGTCGATGTAGACGGCCACGGATGCGGAGTCTACGGAGAACTGGAGGGGACAGTCACCTTTTTCCGCAGGGCCGGAAAAAGGTGACAGTCCCCTAGGCGTGGAGCGGCTTGTAGCGCAGGCGGTGCGGCTGGTCGGCGTCCTCGCCCTTCCGCCGCCTGAGGTCCTGGACGTACTCCTGGTAGTTGCCCTCGAACCAGACGACCTCGCTGTCGCCCTCGAAGGCGAGGATGTGGGTCGCGATGCGGTCGAGGAACCAGCGGTCGTGGGAGATCACCACGGCGCAACCGGGGAAGGTCAGCAGCGCCTCCTCCAGCGCGCGGAGGGTCTCCACGTCGAGGTCGTTCGTCGGCTCGTCGAGGAGGAGCACGTTCGCACCGCTCCGGAGGAGCTTCGCGAGGTGGACGCGGTTCCGCTCGCCCCCGGACAGCTCGCCGATCTGCTGTTGCTGCTGGTTGCCGCGGAAGTTGAAGCGGCCGACGTAGCCTCGGGAAGCGGTCTCGTAGTTGCCGACCTTGATGATGTCCTGCCCGCCCGAGATCTCCTGCCAGACCGTCTTCGAGTCGTCGAGCTTGTCCCGCGACTGGTCGACGTAGGCGATCTGCACCGTGGGGCCCACTCGGATCGTGCCGGCGTCCGGCTTCTCGAGCCCGGCCAGCATGCGGAACAGCGTCGTCTTGCCGGCGCCGTTCGGCCCGATGATGCCGACGATGCCGCCCTGCGGGAGCCGGAAGGAGAGGCCGTCGATCAGGAGCCGCTCGCCGTAGGCCTTGCGCAGGCCCTCGACCTCGATCACGAGGTCGCCGAGGCGCGGGCCGGGCGGTATGTAGATCTCGTTCGTCTCGTTCCTCGCCTGGAACTCGACCGAGGAGAGCTCCTCGAACTGCCGCAATCGCGCCTTGCTCTTGGCCTGCCGCGCCTTGGGATTCGCACGCACCCACTCGAGCTCGCGCTCCAGCGTGCGCCGCAGGCCCTCCTGCTGCTTCTCTTCCTGCGCGAGGCGCCGCTCCTTCTGCTCGAGCCAGGAGGAGTAGTTGCCCTGCCAGGGAATGCCGTGACCACGGTCGAGCTCGAGGATCCAGCCGGCGACGTTGTCCAGGAAGTAGCGGTCGTGCGTCACGCAGATGACCGTGCTCGGGTACTGCTCGAGGTATTTCTCCAGCCAGGCGACGGACTCGGCGTCGAGGTGGTTGGTCGGCTCGTCGAGCAGCAGCATGTCCGGCTTCGAGAGCAGCAGCCGGCAGAGCGCGACGCGGCGCCGCTCGCCGCCCGAGAGCTGCGAGATCTTCGCGTCCCACGGTGGCAGCCGGAGCGCATCGGCCGCGACGTCGAGCTGCCTCTCGAGGTTGTGGCCGTCCACGGTCGCGAGGAAGGCCTCGAGCTCGCCCTGCTCGGCGGCCAGCTTGTCGAAGTCCGCGTCCGGCTCGCTGTAGGCCGCGTATACCTGCTCGAGCCGGGCCAGCGCGTCCTTGACCGGCTTGACCGACTCCTCGACGACGCTGCGCACGTCCGCGTCCGGATCGAGCTGCGGCTCCTGCGGCAGCAGGCCGACCTTGATGCCGGGCTGGGGGCGCGCCTCGCCTTCGATGTCCGTGTCGATGCCCGCCATGATGCGCAGCAGCGTGGACTTGCCGGAGCCATTGAGGCCGAGCACGCCGATCTTGGCGCCGGGGAAGAAGGAAAGGGAGATGTCGCGCAGGATGTGCCGCTTCGGCGGCACGACCTTGCCGACGCGGTTCATCGTATAAATGTACTGGGCCATGCGTCGCGTGGTTCCTGGAGGGCCGCGGATTATCCGCGATGCGGGTCCCGCCCGCCAGCCGTGCTAGGCTCGATGCGAGCTTCCGGACCGGGCGGCAGCCAGTGGCAGACGACGGCGGATCGGGCACCTGCGTGGTGGCGGGCGAGCGCATCGCCCGCTACGGCTTCCCCGACGGCCACCCGTTCGGGCCGGACCGGCACGACGCGTTCTGGCGCGAAGTGCTCGCCTGCGGGCTCGACCGCCGCGTGCAGCAGCTCGCGCCCCGCACCGCGACGCGCGAGGAGCTCGAGCTCTTCCACGACGCCCGCTACGTCGACTTCGTCGCGGCGAAGTCCGCGGCGGGCGAGGGACTGCTGGACGGCGGGGACACGCCCGCCTTCAAGGGCGTCTTCGAGGCGGCGAGCGACGTCGTGGGCGCGACGCTGGTCGCGGCGGAGTGCGTGCTGGAGGGCCGCGCGCGGCGCGGCTTCGTGCCGATCGCGGGGCTCCACCACGCGGGGCGCGCGCACGCCGCCGGCTTCTGCGTGTTCAACGACATCGGCGTCCTCATCGAGCGGTTGAAGCGCGAGCAGGGATTCGGGCGCATCGCCTACGTCGACATCGACGCGCACCACGGCGACGGCGTCTTCTACGCCTTCGAGGACGACCCTGCGGTCATCATCGCGGACACCCACGAGGACGGGCGATTCCTCTACCCCGGAACGGGCGCGGCCGCCGAGACGGGCACGGGGGCGGCGGCCGGCACGAAGCTGAACGTGCCGCTCGCTCCCGGCGCCGGCGATGCGGAGTTCTTCGCGGCCTGGCCCGCGATCGAGGCGCACGTCGAGCGCTTCGAGCCGGAGTTCGTGCTGTTCCAGTGCGGGGCCGACAGCGTCGGCGGGGACCCGATCGCCCACCTGGCCCTCAGCGAGGAGGCGCACGCCCACGCCGCGTCCCGGCTCTGCGCGGTGGCGGACCGGCATGCCGGGGGCCGCATGCTCGCCCTAGGCGGCGGCGGCTACAATCGCCGCAACATCGCCCGCGCCTGGACGCGCGTGCTGCAGGCCCTCGTCGAGGCGGCCTGAAACGGGCGCTTCGGGTAGACTGCGCGCTCCGTTCGAGGCGCAGCCCGCAGGAAAAACCATGTTCGGCCCCGACATGAGCATCGAGTCCTTCGATCCCGCGCTCGCCGGCGCGCTCGCCGCGGAGCGCCGGCGCCAGGAGGACCACCTCGAGCTCATTGCCTCCGAGAACTACGCGAGCCCGCGCGTGCTTGCGGCACAGGGCTCGGTGCTCACGAACAAGTACGCGGAAGGCTACCCCGGCAGGCGCTACTACGGCGGCTGCGAGTTCGTCGACGTCGCGGAGGAGCTCGCGATCGAGCGCGCCAAGCTCCTGTTCGGCGCGGCCTACGCGAACGTGCAGCCACACTCCGGCTCGCAGGCGAACGCCGCCGTCTACTTCGCACTGATGCAGCCGGGCGAGACGCTCCTCGGCATGAGCCTCGACCATGGCGGCCACCTGACCCACGGCGCGAAGGTCAACTTCTCGGGCAAGTTCTTCAACGCGGTCCAGTACGGGCTCGACCCGGCGACCGGCGAGATCGACTACGACGAGGTCGAGCGGCTGGCGCATGAGCACCGGCCGCGGATGATCGTCGCCGGGTTCTCGGCGTATTCGCGCGTGATCGACTGGCGGCGCTTCCGCGCGATCGCGGACGCCGTGGGCGCGTGGTTCGTCGTGGACATGGCGCACGTCGCGGGGCTCGTGGCGGCGGGCGTCTATCCGAGCCCGGTGCCTTACGCCGACGTCGTCACGAGCACGACGCACAAGACGCTGCGCGGCCCGCGCGGCGGGCTCATCCTCGCGCGCGAGCACCCCGAGCTTCCGAAGAAGCTGAACTCAATCGTGTTCCCCGGCATGCAGGGCGGGCCGCTGATGCACGTGATCGCGGCGAAGGCGGTCGCCTTCCTCGAGGCGCTCGCGCCCGAGTTCAAGTCCTACCAGCGCCAGGTCGTGGACAACGCGCGCGCCATGGTGAAGGCCCTCCAGGAACGCGGCTACCGCATCGTGTCCGGCGGGACGGACAACCACCTCTTCCTGCTCGACCTCGTAGGCCGCGACTACAGCGGCAAGGATGCGGACGCCGCGCTCGGCGAGGCCCATGTGACCGTCAACAAGAACGCCGTGCCGAACGACCCGCGCCCGCCGTTCGTAACGAGCGGGCTCAGGCTGGGTACGCCTGCGGTCACGACGCGCGGCTTCGGCGCCGCGGAATCGCGGCAGGTCGGCGGCCTGATCGCCGACGTGCTCGACGCGATCGGCGACGAGGCGGCGAAGCGCCGCGTGCGCGAGGCGGTGCTCGCGCTCTGCCGGCGCTTCCCCGTCTACGCGTGAGCGCAGTCCACCCGGTGCCCCGGCCGTGCACTGCCCGTTCTGCAACCACGACGACACCAAGGTGACGGACTCGCGCCTGGCCGGCGAGGGCCACCAGGTCCGCCGTCGGCGCGAATGCCAGTCCTGCGGCGAGCGCTTCACGACCTTCGAGACGGCCGAGCTCGTCATGCCGCAGGTGGTCAAGAACGACAGCACGCGCCAGCCCTTCGACGAAGGGAAGCTGCGCGCCGGCATCATGAAGGCGCTGGAGAAGCGGCCGGTCGCTCGCGACGCGGTCGAGGCCGCGCTCGAGCGCATCGGGCACCGGCTGCGTGTGCTCGGGGAGCGCGAGGTCGCCTCGCGCACGATCGGCGAGATCGTGATGGAGGAGCTGCGGGTGCTCGACGAGGTCGCCTACGTGCGCTACGCCTCCGTCTACCACCGGTTCCACGACGTCGACTCGTTCCGCGAGCAGCTCGAGCAGCTCGACAAGACGCGCCGCAACGACCCGGCCGGCGGCCAGATGTCGCTCCTGCCCGACAAGGGGCGCGAGCCGCGGGGCAAGCGTTGAAC
>ERZ777005.39-NODE-39-length-10766-cov-4.423116_pt1 | contig 10766 bp, 9 predicted proteins | sample MGYA00374958_ERZ777005 | MGnify/ENA primary metagenome ERZ777005 (study PRJEB29304, sample SAMN08777409) | plant metagenome | isolation source: Switchgrass | host: Panicum virgatum | place: USA: Austin, Texas | collected 2014-11-04 ... | reverse complement strand
TGGTAATACTGTAATACGCATAAGGCCAGGTCGCAAACCACTGCGCCAAACCGATCATTAAGCCAATGAGCCCAGTAGCGGGAAGGGCAATCCAGCCAGCGGCAATTGGTGCTACTGTGGCAATTGCGCCAGCCGCAAAACCGAGGAACATCGCTAGCGGTACCATCGGTACAATAATGACGTTCGACACCAATGAGACCACCGACAGGTTGCCAAACAGTGCCAGAATAAATGGCAGTGTGGCGATTTGAGCTCCTACCGACTCCATGAAAAGTAGACTGACCGTGTTAGGGCGGGCTAAATAACGATGGACAAGCAATGGTGACAATACCATAATCCCGATAAAGGCCAGGAAGGATAACTGCCAGCCAGGATCCAACAACAAGTAGTCAGGTTTATAGGCAACGGTCAGGAATGCGGGGATGGCGATGAGCGTCATCGGTTTAGCGTTATAGCCGTAGTAGCGGACGAACAGCCCCAAGCCAGACACCAATGCTGCCCGCACCAATGGAGCACCAAAACCAGCAACAAGAAGAAAGGCAAACAACAGCCAGCCACTGATAGCCGTCATGGCAAACAGCGACAAACCAAACAACATCCTGCGAGCAGCCTGAATCATAATAGTCAGATTCGAGCCCGATACTGCCACGATATGGGTCAGCCCAACGATCTTCAGCGTATCTTCAATTGGCTGATCCAGCAAGGCTCGAGCGCCAATAAGTAAACCGACCGCTAAACCCGACATCGGCTCTGGGATGACCGATCGCGTTGCCACAAAGAAACGCTGGCGGATTTGTTCGAGCAGGTTCAAGCGTTTGGAAATGATTTCGACTTGCGCAAAACTCATCTGCACCGGCACAATACCGCGAGCCGGGCGTAGTTTTCCATTCAGTACTACACGATAACCTCGTACCAGTGCCGTTGACCCCATAGTATAAACTCGTATGTCGCCACTAACTGGCATGCCCTCCAACGACTCAACCCTGACAATAAAGGCCGTTTGGCCACTTTTTGTCGGACCAGGATCATCAGTGATAGCACCGACTACCGTAACCGTTTGGTCAAGCGATTGCCCAAGTGGAGTGTGCGCAAATACGGTGGTTTCACCTCGCCAGATCCCAAATGAGAATACCAAGACAATGACAAGACCAAGCCGCAATCGGAAAATCGCCAATCCAGTGACAGCCACTGCCGCGATAGCAATATCCGCCCACGGCAGCCACAGCCTGCTGACCGCCACACCGGCCAGGAATGCTATAACTGCAACGGTAATTTGGGTTGATCGACTACACCTCACCTACCCTAGTGTAGACAGGAGTTATTACCGAATTATTAACGTTTTGAGATTACGGCTAAACCGCCGCAGGGATGGCCAGGATCTTATCAATGGCCTCGGGGTCGTTACCAATCACCCCGTATGCCTTGCCATCATTAGCAACGATTTTAGTAACTGGCACACTGCGCGTACCACTAATTGCAATCGATTCCTGTAACCGCTCAGGGGTTTGATCGAGTAGCACCTCCTCAAACGCCACCCCTTTACTCGCTAAGTGGTCTTTAACCTGCTTACAGTATTTGCAGGTCGTGGTTGAAAAAACGGTAACTTTTGACATATCTCCTCCCTATTACCAATCCAGATTTCCGGCAGTTTGATACTCCGTGACCCGCGTCTCGAAGAAGTTCTTCTCCTTCTTGAGGTCGATGATCTCGCTCATCCACGGAAATGGATTCTGCGAACCGTAGACCTTCGGCAAACGAATACGCTCGAGACGACGGTCGGCAATGTACTCGAGATACTGACGAATCAGCTTCTCGTTCAGGCCTAAGAGCGGTTCGGGGAGACAGTCTTTGGCATACTGATGCTCAAGCTCTACCGCTTTCTTAATATTGTTGGTGATTTCCTGCTGGAACTCAGCAGTCCAGATGCCCGGATTCTCATCTACAATGTTATTGATCAGGTCTGAGCCGAACGCTAAGTGAATTGATTCATCCCGCAAGATGTACTCGAACTGAGTGCCGACACCGATCATCCGGTTCTGACGTTTAAAGTTCAGCATCATCACGAAGCCGGCATAGAAGAAGATTCCCTCCATAATCACGTAGTAACCAATTAAATCGTGGACATATCGCTGGATATTCTGCTGACTATCAACCTTGAAGGTGTCGTCAAAAATACTCTTTGTCATATCAACGACATAATCATCCTTAGCTGCAATGTTCGGAATTGTCAGGTACATGGTATAGACCTCTTCCGGGTCAAGGCCAAGCGAATCGCAGCAATAAATAAAGGTGTCGGTATGAATCGCCTCCTCATAGGCCTGGCGCAACAGATACTGTCGGCACTCCGGGTTTGTCAGGTGCCGATAAACTGCCAGTACGATATTGTTAGCAGTCAGACTCTCAGCAGTCGAAAAGAACCCCATGTTCCAAAGAATCAACCGGCGTTCGGCATCACTGAGACCACCGGGCTTCTTCCAGAGCTCGATATCATCCTGCATCGGCACTTCTTCCGGAGTCCAGTTGTTAGCTACACCATTCTTATAGTGACTACGTGCCCAGTTGTACTTGATCGGCAGAATCTTGTTCGGATCGGTACCGGAGGCATTGAGCAGTGTCTTTTTCTGGGCAGCCGCTTCAGCTGTCGCTGGTTTTTGTGGTTCCATAGTTCTTCCTTCTCTCTTGTTACTGACAGGCTTCGCAATCGGGGTCTTCGACAAGTGACAAGCGAGCCGCTCCCTCGACAACACTTAGTCCGGCGACTCCGGCTGAAGCCTCAGGTGCAGCACTACTGGCTGCCGCACCAACACTGGAAGCCGCTGGCACCTTTGATGATACAACGGTTACCGTCTCTTGCTCTGAGGTCTCTGGCTTGTCTGCCTCCAGACTTACGACTGCGTTGGCTACTACCGGAGCCGCTGCCACTACTGCTGGCGATGGCTCGGCTGTGACCGTTGCCTCCGATGATACCGCGGCCACCGGTTCAGATGCAACTGGCGGAGCTACGGAAGATGGGGCAGTAGCCATTGTTGGGGCAGTAGCTTTCTGGAGGTTTACTGTACTCTTCTCAATCCCACTGGCTGCCATGGTACGAAGGTAGTAAGTGGTCTTAATGCCCATGTGCCAGGCCAGCATATACATCTCAGCGAGTCGTTTTCCGGAACTTCCCTTGAAGAAAATGTTTAGGGACTGACTTTGATCGATCCACTTGCCGCGATAGGCAGCCGCTTTGATCAGCCATTCGGTATCAATATCAAAGACTTCCTTATACTTTGCCCGCAGACGTGGCGGAATTACCGACACCTCACCGATGCTGCCGTCATGTTGTTTGATCTCTTCGAGCACTGTCTGGTTCCAGAGGCCAAGCTTCTTGAGATCCTCGACCAAATACTTGTTCACGACTGTAAAGTCACCGGACATATTGGCCTTAACGTAGAGATTCTTGTAGATCGGTTCGATACAGGGATAGCAACCGCTGATGTTCGAGATGGTTGCCGTCGGAGCAATCGCCATCGTATTCGAGTTGCGCATACCATGCTCTTTTACCGATGCCCGTACTGGTGCCCAGTCCAACCGCGAGGTACGCATGACCCCAATTGGCATGCCCCGCTCCTGCTCAAGGACATTGAGCGTGTCGACCGGGAAGATACCTCGGTCCCACTTTGAGCCCTCGTAGGTCTCGTAGGCGCCGCGTTCTTTAGCAAGAAGTGACGAGTTCAGGATCGCGTGATAGGAAATCAGCTCCATGCTGTAGTCGGCAAACCGCACAGTTTCGTCGCTATCAAAATCCATGTCAGCTAGATAGAGAGCATCCTGGAAGCCCATGATGCCAAGACCAACCGGGCGATGACGGAAGTTTGAGGTTTTAGCCTCCTTCGTTGGGTAGTAGTTGAGGTCGATGACGTTATCGAGCATACGCATAGCGATGGCGACCGTTTTGCCAATCTTCTCCTCATCGAGCTTGCCGTTGGTCATATGGCGGGCTAAGTTGACTGAACCCAGATTACAAACCGCCGTTTCATCGGCTGAGGTATTCAGGGTAATCTCGGTACAGAGGTTGGAGTTATGAATAACCCCAACATGATCCTGTGGTGAGCGCACGTTCGAAGGGTCCTTGAAGGTAATCCAGGGATGGCCGGTTTCAAAGAGCATAGTGATCATCCTGCGCCACAGCTCTTTGGCTGGCATACGCTTGAAAAGTTTGATCTCGCCACGATCAGCCTTTTGCTCATACTCGATATACTTCTTTTCAAACTCACTGCCATAGATGTGATGCAATTCCGGAACATCGCTCGGCGAAAAGAGCGTCCATTGACCGCCATCGTTAATTCGCTTCATAAACAGGTCGGGGATCCAGTTGGCAGTGTTCATATCGTGCGTACGACGACGCTCGTCACCGGTGTTACGACGCAGGTCCAGGAAGTCCTCAATATCCATGTGCCAGGTCTCTAGATAAGAGGCCGTGGCACCACGACGCTTACCGGAGCGGTTAATGGCTACGGTAACGTCATTGGCAATCCGCAGGAATGGAATAACACCCTGACTGTTAACGTTCGTGGCTTTAATGAGAGCTCCAGTTGAACGAATATTCGTCCAGTCGGTACCAATGCCACCAGAGTACTTTGAGAGCTGAGCGTTATCACCATACAGCTTAAAGATATGTGAGAGGTCGTCTTCCACCGTGTTGAGATAACAAGAACTCATCTGAGGACGCGTAGTTCCTGAGTGAAATAGAGTTGGCGTCGATGGCACGTAATGAAGGGTTGAGATTACCTCATAGAACTCAATCGCCCGCTCTTCTTTGTTGGACTCTGTCATGGCTAGCCCCATAGCTACCCGCATCCAGAATGCCTGCATGGTCTCGGATTTACGATCAACCCCTTCTTTACGTAATAGATAGCGGTCATACAGGGTCTGGAAGCCCAGGTACTCAAACAAATCGTCGCGCTCCGGCTTAATCGCGGCGGCTACCCGATCCAGATCAAAAGTAAGCATCCGCTTATCGAGACGTCCGTTCTCAACCAGCTCACGCAGATTCTTGATAAAAGCTGCTCGATAGGTGGTAATTCGGTTACTGCGGTCGGTCTTACCAAACACTTCCTGATACAGCGAGCGCATCCCAAGGCGGGCGGCCAACTTGCTGTACTCGGGATCAAGCTCAATGTAGGAGCGGGCAGCAAAAGTAACCGCCATATCCAGATCATCAGTGTTCATACCATCATGCAGCTCACTCAAGCAACGGCTTACCAACAGGTCAACATTAACGGCCTCAAAGCCCTCGGCATACTCCGTAAAGATGTCGCGAATGTACTGTTCACCAACAATCTCCTGGCCACCGTCTTTATTAACCAGGCTTAAGCTGGTCTGAGCCGGTGCCGGTTCCTGAACATCATCACGTCGCTTAGCCCGTTCAGCCCGGTATAAAATGTAGGCTTTACCCACCTCATAATGGCCATGCTCCATTAATGTCTGCTCAACGAGATCCTGAACACCCTCAACATCAGGGGTCTCATCACCATACTTGATCTCAATATGCCGCACAACATGATCGATAATCAGACGAAACGGACGTAAATCAGTCTGTGGATTAACCGCCTGAGCAGCTTTTTCCATAGCTTGCTGGATTTTAGCCGGGTTGAAGCTGACCAGCCGACCATCGCGTTTCTTAATAGTGGTGATGTCCATACGTATCCCCCTTACCTTGCTTACTTGCGCTATATGTAGTGTGGTTTTTGTTTAGCACTACTCTATATACCAGCATAAGCGCATTGTTTCGTAAGCGCAAGAACTTTTTACAAAGCTGGCTGTATCTCCAAGTTTATTCGGTATTTGTTCGGTTTTCAAGCATAAGTGGCTTCCCTAATTCTTGACTTTCAAATCAAAATAAGATATAGTGACTAATCACATTAGAAAGTAAGTGTATATGAAACACCTCCCTAACCGTAAATATCGCCCAACCTTTTTCGACATCATGCCTGGCAGTGCCGTACTCACTCCGGAACTGCCAACTTTTCCTGGCGCTATCAAACTTGAAGATATTAAGATTGGCCAGCACCTTAAGGTAATTAATAATGCTAAACGCGGTGGTTTTTCCTGGAATCGCGAAGCGGTTTTTACCGTTACCGATAAACCCTTCAAGGACCATAAGAATGTCTGGCAGCTCGAAGTTGTCTTCGACCGCCATATCGAAGCCGAACATCCCGATATGAAGCCAGGGGACTATAAGTCCTGTTGCTATAAAGAAGTAAAGGCTGCCGATCTGGGTCTTATCCCCTACATCGACCACCACTGGAATCAGGATAACTACTGCGTCGAATACACCGAAAACGACGAAAGTTAATTAACTTTTAATGAAATAAGTCCGTCCTACTGGCCCGGTGCGAAGTATCTCCGCACCGGGCCAACTGGTTGCTACGGCCGCCGGATCTGGCCGCGAACGTGCTCGACCACATCCAGCGCCTGCTCTTGGGCGTTACCGGTGTAACCCGAGGGATTACCCAGCAACTCCTTGGTCGTGTCGGGAATGCGGCCCAAGGCCGCCTGCAACTCTTTGTTGCCAGTACGCGTTGCGATCATGTAGACCATCTCGATCAGCTCATCCGGATTCTCACCTCGGAGCTGCTGATCTACGACCAGCGGTGTGGCCTCATCAGCCACCAATCGATGAGCATCACCGGTGTACCCAGCGATCTGAAGCGCCAGATATATCGGTTCAGCCATCGACAGATGCACAGAACGACTAAGGTTCCGCTGCAACGCCTTGGTATTGACCTCAATGCGCCGCAGGAATGGCTGACCATCCTTCTCCGCCAGCAACCGCTCGATCTGCGTGATGAGGTTGATGACCAACACCGGGAAGTCCCGCACCACCGAGCTCCCCACCAGATCACGCTGATGCTCACTGATGAGCGTGTCCAGCACCTTGCCAAACTCACTCTTCGAAGCCAGCCAGCGGCCCTCGATGTTCTCGAAGTTGATCGGGTTGGTTTTGTGGGCCATCGTCGACGACCCGGCAGCGTCCTTGGGACGCACCTCACGAACCTCACCGATCTCGCTGCGCATCAGGTGACGACAGTCCCGGCCAAACTGACCGAGCGCCGCACTGGTGAGCAGCACCTGGAACAGGTAGGTGGCCAGGGGCTCCGGCGGCAGGATCTGCGTACTGATTGGAGCCTCAATCAACTCCAACCGCTCCAGCACGGCTGTCTCGAAAGTATCGGCACGAGAATTCTTGAGCTGTATACCGAGACCGTACTGGGCGTTCTTAGCACCCACTGCTCCCGAGATCTTCCCAACCAGCGCCTCCGACGCGAACTCCATCTGCATATAGCAGTGAAGTAGCCGCTGGAGGATAGTCGCTAGCCAGAACCCGACCGTCACCGGCAGCGCCGCCTGACCATGGGTACGACCGATTTGCACCACACCAGCGGTCTCCTCGACCTTATCCGCCAGCTCGTGAAGAAGCCGAGCCAGCTTAGGTCGTACCACCTGCGTATAGGAGCGCTGAAACTGCAGGATGCGAGCCGGATCGACCACATCGTAGCTGGTCAGCGGAATATGCACGAAGCGAGCCAGTTCTGGCTCCATACGCTCCTGAGCCAGTTGCACCCAGGCACGGATATCGTGCTTGGTCACCTCCCGCTCCCGACGATCCATTTCTGTCGTGGTGATAGCCAGCACCGACTCCTTCACCTCAGGAGTCAGCAGCGCCATGGTCTCAGCCGGAATCACTCCGAACTCACCCAGCGTCTCCAGAGCTGCCAGCTCCACCTCAGCCAGGAACCGAGCATACATATCATACCCGAAGAACGGCTGAAGGCTCTTCGGCTGGTAACGGGGATTCCCCGGCATCTGCAAATTGAGCGCGGCCATTGCCGTCTCCTTTGTGTGGTCTGAACAAGAACGAGGCGGTCGCCCGCCTCTGACGTAACACTACCGGAAATCAATTTCCGTTTACAGCATAAGGGCTATGCCTTGAGCAGCTTATGAAGCACTTCAGGATAAAGTCGCCGTTCAACTTCTTTAATCCGCTCATGCAAACCAGTCTCAGTATCGTCAGACATAATCGGTACCCTCTCCTGCGCCACAATTGGTCCAGCATCCAGATCCAGTGTTGCCCAGTGGATCGTGCAGCCAGTCTCCGTGGCCCCAGCCTCCAGCGCATCATGCACCGCATGACCACCCTTAAACTTCGGCAGCAGCGACGGATGGGAGTTCAAAATCCGCCCATCATAGGCTGCAAACATCGGCGCTCCCAACACCGTCATCCAGCCGGCCATCGCCACTAAGTCGATGTCATGCCCCTCCAATATCTCAACAACCTGTCGGGTATATATGTCACGCTCGGAACTCAGTCCAGGCGCTAATCGAGGACGCTGAACCAACTCAGTCGGAATGCCCGCTTCCTCAGCCAGCTCCAGCCCTCGGCACAGTCGATCAGCCACCACCAGCGCAATCGGCAGCTTTTGCTCAATCATGGCCTGAAGGAGAGAGCCCGTACCCGATACTAGAACGGCAAGGTTTTTGACCTTTGTCATGCCTTAATCATAACAGTTGAGCAATCCGTATCTATTGCTGCACGGTGTGGACGAGAATGCTCAAAGGCGCCTCTTTGCCAGCAAAATAGTCTCGTACCATTTGTTTGATATCGACATCGCGCAACGTATCACCGTCCATGGCCTCAATTTCTTCCGGGGTAAACCACTTGGTTTCACTGACATCGTCATGGAGTTGCCGCGGCGTATTAGTCAACAGCTTAACCTTAAAAATCAGCTTTAACGCGTGCGGCGTGCCTTCATAATGCTGCTGTATGTCTTCACGAACTAATGAATAGATACCCAGGAGAGCAGTCGCCTCAACTTCATAGCCCGACTCCTCTAGGGCCTCGCGCTGAGCAGCTTCTATGGGGTTCTCACCAATATCAATCCAGCCGGCAGGATGGCTCCATTTACCGCCATCAACCTTCCCTGCCTCTTTAACGAGTAGGATTTTGCCGTCTCTCTCAAGAAGTGCTCCAACAACCCCAAATGTTTGTGTAAATACTCTCTTACTCACGAATTAGCCTTGTTCGTTTCTTTTACCTGAGCCTTACAGTAGAGATATAAACGGGCAAATGCGATCATCGCCGCCAAACTAACAATGATGTTTACTAGCTCACTAATTACCCACCCAACCTGGGGGAACGCAAACGAGCCAGCAGCAACTACCGACAAAAGCAGACTCAGTAAGATAAGGGACCAAATTGCCCCTTTATGGCTTCCTCCCAGCTGCTTACTGCGACGGCAAGCCTGACCCAAGCTGATCCCCTCATCGACGATGATAAAAAGCACAAATGCAAACCACGGAAGAATCCATATGAGCGGAATAAATAGCGGCAATGCTGCTACAACGTAGATCGTTATGACAGCTATATACCCCATGAGAACAGTTAAGTATTCCTTGACGGAGGTCACAAACAGACTGCGTAATGAAGTTGACGCGCTTTGGGCAATATGAAGACCATATTTTAAAACGGCAACCGGTGTCAGTAAGCCAATAATAAGCGAGATCGCCGCACCACTGAGCCCCTCAGGATCGTAGGCTGCAGCAGCACTGCTGACCAGACCCAGCACGCTAAACAGTAAAAGAAACGATCGAGCTTGGGTAAAGACTGCCTTAAGGGCTCTCCACATCTCGACTCCGGCACCCTGCCAGGTTTCACTCACTTTAGATGGATTTACTACCCCACCTGATGTATTGATTGACATAAAGATACTTTCTTATCTGACCGCATAGTGCGCTAGTCCCTCACTGATGTCAATGACTGCACCGTGCATTTAAAGACCCTGCCGCTTCATCTCTTGCGGAGTGGCGGCGAAGATATACTCCCACCCCTTTTCACCGGCAACCGCTTCGTGCCGCTGATTGTCTTTAATATGAGTCTCATCTCCCGGCTCAACTGTTTGCCACCCAGAGTCACCCAGCCTCACCTGTGCTGATCCCTTCAGGGTAAAGAGGTAAACGCCTTCATGCGCATGCGGTTCATACACCGTACCGGGATCATCAATGATGTAGCGGGTCGCCAACCCCATTGCCTGATATTGTGCCTCTACGTCTGCTCGCTTCATATATTATCCGCTTGAGGAAATAAATCCGGCCGATCTTCCAGTATTTTCATAATATCCTGATAATACTCTTCCACCACAGAATCGATGGCAACTTTTTTGGACTTATTCTCAACATGATCCTGCAAAGAGATATGATCTTTCTTCCAGTTGCGACCATCATCCAGATAATTGTTCAGTATTGGGACAAGCTTATCTAAGGCATACACAAATCTACTCTCTGCAGTCTCCTTCGCCTCATACTCGTCAATTAACGCATGCATTAACGTAAGATTTGGCCATTTCTTATTAAGCAGCTTTCTTGCCGCTAACTCTCTATTGGATTTTGAGTCTATAGATTCTTGCGTGCCAAAAGTATGAGTATCACCGGTGTACACCTCCACGACATCATGTACCAATGCGAGCGCCATGCATCTAAATATATTGAGGGATAGCTGTCTTTCCTCAATGATGTACATCGCTGTCATAGCAATTTGATAACTGTGCTCACTGTCATTCTCGTAAGACTTCTCGCCTTTCACCCACATTGCACGCTTTACCGAACGTATATCATGGGTAAATGAAATGAAATCGAGTAGATTTTCGATATCTTTGGCCATTGAAGCTAATAATAACAAAAGAGCCAATAAATGACTCTGAATTGCAGTATTCTTACTAGGTTCATCT
>ERZ777005.38-NODE-38-length-10866-cov-5.470632_pt1 | contig 10866 bp, 15 predicted proteins | sample MGYA00374958_ERZ777005 | MGnify/ENA primary metagenome ERZ777005 (study PRJEB29304, sample SAMN08777409) | plant metagenome | isolation source: Switchgrass | host: Panicum virgatum | place: USA: Austin, Texas | collected 2014-11-04 ... | reverse complement strand
GGTCCATCCTCCACATCGCCGCGGCGCATGGCTGGCGCGGTGACGCACTCGAGCCCGCCGCGTTCGGCCCTCCTCCAGCGTGGGAGGCGCAGGAGCAGCGGAAATCGGCAGGTCAACCGCAAAACGGCAGGTCGAGCGCAGATCTGCAGGTCATGCAGGCCGAGCAGCACGACGACAGCCCAGACCCTGAACCGTCTGGCGGCGCGCCCGCGCCTGCAGCACCCCCCGAGCGCCGCGGCGTGCCGCAGGCCAAGCACCTCATGACCGACCAGGCCAACGCCAACCGCCTCGCCAAGGCGTTCGGCGCGCAGATCCTTGTCGCCGCGGGGCAGTGGTATGCCTGGGACGGCCGGCGCTGGGCGCGCGACAAGAGCGACGTGTACCGCCTGGCCTGCCGGCTGTCCGAGTTAGTCAAGGATGAGGCGCGCGGCTATGCCCAGCGCGCGGCCTCACCTGACACACCCGGCGAGGAGGCGTCCAAGCTCGCCGACCTGTCCAAGGCCCTGGAAAAGTGGTCCATCAAGTGCGAGATGCGCTCGACTCTCGAGGCCGCTGTCAGCTTGCTGCACAACATGCTCACGGTTGACCCGGCGTTGCTCGACGCTGACCCTTGGCTACTCAACTGCGCTAACGGCGTGCTCGACTTGCGCACCGGTGCTTTGCGCGCGCACGACCCCGGCCTGTTGCTGACCAAGCTCTGCCCCACCGCGTACGACCCCAGCGCCAAGGCGCCGACGTTCGAGCGCGTGCTGGCGCAGATCACGTGCGAAGACATGATGCCCGAAGACCGTAGGGAGGTCGCGCCGTTCTTGCTGCGCTGGTTCGGCTATTGCCTCACCGGTGACGTGCGCGAACAAGTATTCGTCGTGCACTGGGGCGACGGCAGCAACGGTAAATCCACACTGCTTGACACCATCGCCGGTCTCGCCGGTGACTACGCTTGCGGCGCCCCGGCTGGTCTGGTCGCTGGCAAGGAGTCCAAGGCCGGTGAACGCGAAGCCGTGGTGTTTCACGGTATGCGTGTCGTCACGGCGCACGAGACATCTGACGGGCCGCTGCGCGAGGAGTTCATAAAGTCTGTCACCGGTAGCGATCCCATCACCGCGCGATACCTCTACAAAGAAGCTTTCACATTCAACCCCACGCATAAGCTGCAGCTCCTCACCAACCACAAGCCCGGTATACGCGGGCAAGACCACGGTATATGGCGGCGCGTGCTTCTCGTGCCTTACCAAGCACGCTTTGGTTCGATAAACGACACCGCCTCAGGGATGGCCACGGCTGTGCGTGACGAGACCGTGATGGCCCGTCTGCGCGCTGAGCGCCCCGGCATCCTCGCCGCTGTGGTCCGTGGCTGCTTGGCGTGGCAGGCCGGCGGCCTGTGCCCGCCTACGGCTGTCCGCGCTGCGGTGGACGCCTACCGGGTGGAGCAGGACCGCATTGGGCAGTTCGTCAGCGAGTGCTGCGAGTTGGATGCTGGTGCTTGGGAGCCGCTGACTGGCGGGATGGGAGGCGGTTTATACGCTGCGTATCAGGGATGGTGCCGTGAAGGTGGGGGCATGCCGACAGGGAAAATCCGGTTCCTGCAAGAAATTACTAGAGCCTTCCCTCAGGTCCGGACACAGGAAGCGAAGATCCCAGACGAAGGTAGAAGACGAAAAATTTTGCGTGTTTGGGGTCTAAAACTGCTCACAGAGTGACCTAAAAGCCTGAAATGTCCCCTTGTCCCGTCACGTTCCTTGATTTTCATAAAGTCCTCTAGGAAGGGAGAAAAAGTATAGGGAAGTTATCAAAAACGGGGGTACGGGACGGGACAAGGGGACACAGGTAAAAAATTTCAAGTTCCGCGCAAGCAGCATTGCCGGACGTCTCAAGAGGCGGGAACCCGCAAAAAATTACAAATTGGCTCGCCAAGCGCCACGCGCCGTAAAATTTTACGGACGGCGCCCGAACACGCAATCTTTTGCGAAAAGCAAGACACCCAGCGCGATGACCCATCCGGGAATGCCGATGTGCAGCAGGAGCAACCACCAAGGCACCAGGAAGGCCCCTGCAAGGCCCAGGAAGGCGATAATTTGGATGGCGCGGGTCAGCATGAGGGGTGACCGTCGTTCGGCGCGTAGCGGGCCGTTTCGATGACCATGGCGGCCTCGAGCCAGGCCACCGCGGATTCCAGCCGGGCGCGCGTAAGGTCGGTGACGCAGCCCGCGGTTTGCATCTCGTCCTCGTAGGCCTCGCAAGCGCATTCGATCAGGGCTGCGATTTGCGAGTCGGTGTAGGCCGGGGTTGTCATGACAACCTCCCGCTGGCTCGAGCGAGCCCAAGCAACAGGTCGCGATGTTCGTCCCAGAATTTGGCGGCGCCCGGGGCCATGGCAGCGATCTGCGTGCCGCCGAAGGCAGCCCAATCGGCCAGGAGGTGCCATTGGCAACCGATTTGCATGTGGGCGTCCGTGATCGTCACGTCCCACGCGAGCCCGGAAACGCAGATAGGTGTTTTCGAGCACTCACCGAAGACCCGCGCGTTGCCGAAGACCTGCGCACCGCCGAAGACCTGCGCGCTGTCGGAGACCCACGCGTCGCCGTAGACCCGCGCGCCGCCGAAGACCTGCGCGCCACCGAAGACCTGCGCGCCACCGAAGACCTGCGCGCTGTCGGAGACCCGCGCGTCGCCGTAGACCCGCACACCGCCGGAGACCTGCGCGCTGTCGGAGACCCACGCGTTGCCGAAGACCCACGCGTTGCCGGAGACCCACGCGTTGCCGAAGACCTGCGCGCTGTCGGAGACCCGCGCGCTGTCGGAGACCCACGCGTTGCCGAAGACCTGCGCGCTGTCGGAGACCCACGCGTTGCCGTCATGTGAGAGATTGGCTTCTGACTCGATGTATCCACCGAGGTTACCGGGCGTAACTCCGAAAGCGGCGATCGCGGTCAGAGCGCGGATGCGTTTCACGGTGCGGCCCGGGGCGATGTTGATTTCATCACCAGGGACGAATTCGTATTTGGCGGACATGTCAGTGTTCCTTGTGGTTGTGCCCGGGAGCCAGCAGGACGGCCGCCAGTGCGATTAAAAGGACGAGGAGGTATCCGAGGACTCGGAGGATCGTTTTCATGGCTTGTGCGTCGTTCTGGTGGCTTTGGCGATGGCGGCGCGCGCCTGCTTGGCCGCCGCTTCCAGCCGCACAAACCACTCAGGGATTGGGCCGCCCGGCAAGGCTGCATAGATCGATTCGTATGCGTCCTCGATCGCGCTTGCGGACTCGATCAGTGCCGCGTGCTCGTCGGCAGCGATCAGGCGGGCATTTGCGCGACCTTCGCCGGTGTCCTGGCACTTGGCGATATCGCCTTCGTGCTGCGGATGGTCTGCGACGATGAGAGGCTTGCCGCTAGCTGACTCGATGACGGCCCAAGGCCCCGGCGTGTGTTGCGTTTTCATGATTGCTCCTTGAAAGCTGCGAGGATGGCGCGGCGTTCGTTCAGTTGAAGTACACGCCGACCGGATCGAAATGACCGGGGTAGCATTCGCAAGCGCGGATTTCAAACTGCGGATTGTTACCGAAGATTTGGCTAAGTGTTGCGCGGCTGTTGTTTTCCAGCATGGAATCGAGCCAGGCCTGCGCCTGCTCAGCCGTGGGATATGTGTGCCGCCCCTGCGCGCTGCAAGCGAGAGTGCGGAGACCATTCTCACCGACGTAGGTTAGGATGTAACGGATGACGTATTCGGTGTTCATGATCAGCTCGCCTCTTTGATTTGCCGTGCGGCTTCTTTGGCTGTGCAGACGGTATCGCTAAGCGACCAAACTGAAGTACCGTTTATTTCACGGTGCAAGCTAGCGCCGATGGGGCGGATGAGCGGATGAGCGGATCGAGCGCGCTCCAGCGGCGCAAAGGGATATCGTTCATGTGAGGGTCTTTTGACGCCACTATTTCGTCGCGGCCGATCATCAAAAGCACAAGCTGCTTTACCCGCAGCGTTACGAATTGGGCAAAGTAACGGCGATGCACCGCCGGCCCAGCGTCACATGATGCTGCTAGGTACTCTTCACGGGTGAAATATTTCGTTTGCATGATGTTCCCTTTCAAAAGCCGAACAGTGAGAGAAATTGCTCGAAAACAGATTTCTTGACTCGCACACGAACAGGCGCCGGTTTCGTCCAGCTCGGCTGCTCGATAGGAATGAGCGAGAGATAGGCGTCGTGTTCGTTGTGCATGATTTACTCCTTCACGATCTTCGTGACTGAGATATTGATTGCGAGCATTCCGTCATCGCTGATGGCGCGGAATACCGTTTCGCCGCGTTGGATATCGACGCGCACGATTGTGAAAGTGCGAGCCGGATGCGTTGCGACGGAGAATTGTGAGTTGAGGGCGTACATTTCAATTCCTTTCTTTGCTTCCTTGTTTGTATTATCGGCGGCCTCGGGCAAGAAAACAGGGTAAATTTTTCTCGGTCTGCCTTTGTTTCTCGCTGGAATACCAGCTTTACGCATTTCGCGTTCCAGATGCCTAATATTAACGTTGAAAATTCTAGATACTTCCAACACTGAAGCGTCTGGGTTCTTGTAGACGAAAGACACAGCTCTGTTTATCTTGGCCGGAGCGTCCGACCTGTATTTGTTGTTCACGATGGTTGACATGCGGCCCCTTTCTCTGTGTTGCTAAGTTCACACGAAAGCACTGTAGCACAGGCCGGTTAAACAGGCCGGTTAAAACCTGCAAAAAATTGCAGAATGCAATAAAATTGCGCGAAAGGCCTTTCCGACGCAATAAAATTGCAAACCGAAAGCTTTTTGCACCAAACCAGTGCGTAACCAGACGTTGCAAGCTGTAACTTCCGTGATACACTGCGCGGCATGGAGCTTTACCCTGCCGAAGACATGCAGCAACCTGATGGCCGCACGCTGTCAGGCGTCATCCTGAAGTTTCCGAGCGGCGCCACCAAGCAAGTTGCTTGGTGCACTGGCGCCCCGATCGAGCCGACGCTCGACGCGGCCAAGAGCTACGCCGCCGCAGTGATCGAGCACCTCAGCTCGAAAGCTCTGTATGACGACATGGAGCGGACCAACTGGGCCAGCGCCGTTGCTGCGTTCCAAAAGGTCATCATGGATTTCAACGCGCGGCTGAAACAGCGCCTCTACGCCGAAAGTCCCGCGCAAATCCCGCACAGCGAGCTCCTCCAATAGGAGAGTTCGATTCCCGGTACAGGCACCATGACAGCAGGACGCGTCATCAAGCTGCCCGATCCTGGCCTAAGTGAGCCAGCGCTAACAGACTGGCGGATGCAAATCGCAGCCGAGCAGCTGCAGACGTTTGTGCAGGCCTATGTTGATACCGGCCTGAGCCTGACCGCCGCGTGCAAAGCGTCCGGCGTATCGCTCGCGGACGCGTCCATCCAGATGACCCGGCCGTCCGTGCTGGCGGAGATCCGCCGCCTGAACGAGCTGCGCCTGGCGGACGCGCAGGTTACGGCCACGACGGTGCGGCGTGAGGTTGCGCGCATCGCCTTTTTTAATCCGGCAGATTTGTTCAAGGCCCTGGGGGTGGGGGGATCTTTTGACATAGGGGCCTTACCCCCCTCTGTCACCGCCTGCATAAAAGAGATCGAATTTTACGAAGGCACTAATGTCGTAAAAAAACTCAAGTTCTGGGATAAAAACGCCGCCCTGGGATTATTGGCCCGTCATTTCAAACTCGTAGGTGATGAAACCTCGGAGTCGATTAATAACTTAGCCAACGTATTGGCATCGCGCCTGCGCGAGCGCCGAAGGGACGTACCGCTCGCCGATATCGAAGACGCCGTGTTGCACCCTGTTACGCAGCAGCCTACAATCGAGCCAGATCCACCCTCTCACCCCAGCCCACCCCAGGAGCCGGAAGATGAAGAACCCATCTGGTAACACGCACCGCGCCGATGCGGTCGACCCGGTCGACTTCCGCGCTCAAGCCACCGGCATCGGCCAGTCACTCGAAGCCAGCCGCGCCACCGGCCTGCGCCGCTCACAGCGCGTCATCGACTGCGCACCCAAGGCGCAGCGCGCCGATGTGACCCGGGCGCAGGGCTACCCCGCGCCGACCCCGAGCATGGGCGCGGACGGGCGCCTGCGCCACCCGGATACGGGCGTGATCCTGTCGCCGGTGCCGCTCGGCCGTGGCTAAGCGCCGACCGCCCGTTAAGGTAGAAGCCTCGCGCATTCCGAGGTTTGGCCTGGGCCTGACGGTCACGTTAGCGGTGAGCGCGCCTTTCCTCGGCGTCACCGTGATCTTCGGCCCCTGGCTCATCAGCTTGGTTGTTGGCAACCGATGAGCGCCCTGCCTGAGTCGATCGGGCGCAACTACGGGCACGAGGACAAGATCCCACCAGGCGTCCGCATCCCGGTGGCCGCCTCGAACCCAGGCTCCGCCCCAGAGGTGGAGCACATCATCGACAAGCTTGCCGAGTTCAGGGACGACCCGTTGGGGTTCGTCTGCTGGGCATTCCCTTGGGGCGTGCCCGGCACGCCGCTCGAGAAGTACAAGGGGCCGGAGAAGTGGCAGCGCGACCAACTCGACCGGATCGGCCGCGCGCTGCGCGCCGGCGGCGATGCCGGGTGCATCATCAAGGAGAACATCTCCGCGGGCCACGGCGTGGGCAAGAGCGCGCAAGTGGCCTGGCTTTGCCTGTGGGCCGTGAGCACGTGCGAGGGCACCCGCGGCACGGTCACGGCGAACACGGAGAAGCAGCTCAAGACCAAGACGTGGGCCGAGTTGTCCACCTGGTACAAGCTCTTCATCGCCAAGGAGTTCCTGACGCTGACCGCGACGACGCTGTCCATCAACGGCGATCGCGAGCAGGTCATGGACTGGCGGATCGACCAGATCCCCTGGAGCAAGGAAAACCCCGAGGCCGTGGCGGGGATGCACAACCAGGGCAAGCGCTTGCTCGTCATCTTCGACGAGGCGTCGGCCATCGCCGATGAGGTTTTCGAGACCGGCGAAGGCGCCATGACGGACGCCAACACGCAAATCATCTGGTGCCGCTACGGCAACGGCACGCGCACCACGGGGTACTTCTACAAGGACTGCACCACGCCCAAGGGCGGGAACGTGCACCACGCCGTGGATTCTCGCGACGTGTCGCACACGAACAAGCAGCAGATCCAAGCGTGGGTCGACGAGTACGGCGAAGACAGCGACTTCGTGCGCGTGCGCGTGCGCGGCATGTTCCCGCGCGCCGGCTACAGCAACTTCATCTCGCCGGAGCTCGTAAGCCACGCCCGCCGCCGGCACCTGCAGCGTGAGACCTACGCCACCTATCCCAAGGTGCTGGCCGTGGACCCTGCGCGCTTTGGCGACGACTCGTCGGTCATCACGCTGCGCCAGGGGTTGAAAGTCCATTACCAGGTCAAGATGGGCGGGTTCGACGGCGTGGAACTCGCGAACCGCGTGGCGGAAATCGTCCGCAAGGAAGGCGCGGTCTCCTGCATCGTCTATGACGCCATTGGCATCGGCGCGTCGCTCGACGACACGCTGCGCCGCATCCCGGGCCTGGCCATCCCGCTGATCCCTGTCGCCTGGGGCCAGCCGGCGAAGGACGACAAGCAGTATTTCAACCAGCGCGCCGAGTGCTGGGGCAAGATGAAGGAGTGGCTGGAGAACGGCTGCATCCCGGACGACGAGCAGCTCGACCGGCAGCTCACCAGCCTGGACTACGGTTACGACGGCCGCTTCCGCATTCAGCTGCAGTCCAAGAAGGACCTGAAGAAGGACGGGAAGGAATCGCCGGACTGCGCCGACAGCTTGGCCCTCACGTTCATTCCGGAGCTCATCGACCGGAAAATCACCATCGCCAAGGCGCGGCCGACGAGGCGGCGCACCGTGGTGTGGTCCAAGACCTGAGGTGCTGGTGGGTCACGCCGGGCGCAGGCTGCAGGCCTTCTGCATGGTTTCCATGGCCTGCCGCCGGGCAGCTTCGCGCGCCGCGTCGAGTTCGGTCTTCAGGGTGTTGCGCGACACAACCAGGCAGCCGCCGCCGTCTTCGCAGGCTTGCACCTGCTCGCCCGTGAGCGTGTATGTCGCGAGCATTCCGGCGGCCGGCGGCGCGGCGATGGAGACGGAAGCGAGTAAAGTGCCGATGAGCTTCATGGTGTGTCCCAGAGTGATGGCTCTACTCTCCTCCTTCGTGCACACGATGTGTCGAAATGTGTGGGAACAACTTCTCACACAAATGTAAAATTTTCCCGTACACTGGGTTATCCGTCGAAGGCGCCAGCGCGGGGTGTGCGGCGGATGGCGCTTTCGTCCCTTTTACGCCTACCCAACCCCGCGCCATCGCATAGCGTTTCCTTCTCCTAACGTAAGCAAGTTTTGCCCTGGCCACGCAAGTGCCCAGGGCTTCTTTTCGGCGATGTCAAGAAGCATCTTGTTACGTCGTAACAACTTGTGCATAATTGGCGCCTATGGCCAATCCCCTTGTGCGCCGCCTTTCACTGCAACAACTGCTTGAGCGGGACGCCCAGAACGTGCCCGCGCCGGCGGCGTTGGACGATGAGGCGACGTATTCGGCGCTGGCCAGCCACGTGCGCGCGGCCTGGGGTCGCAACAAGCTGGCCAAGCAGAAGATCGACCTGAAACTGCTCGACTGCCTGCGCGCCCGCCGCGGCGTCTACAGCCCGGCCGCGCTGTCGGCCATGATGGCGGACGACAGCGGCGGGAACTACGTCTATGCCGACCTCACCGAGACGAAGTGCCGCGCGGCGTCGGCGTGGATCCGAGAGATCGTGATGCCAGTCGGTGAGCAGCCGTGGGGCATCGACCCGTCTCCGGTGCCCGATCTGCCGTTCCCGTTGAAGGACGCCGTCGTCCGCCAGGCGCTGAAGGCTGCGCAGCAGGCCATGATCCAGGCCAGCCAGGCCGGGGACTCGATGTCGCAAGACGACTTCCGGGATCTGGTCCAGACCTTGGGCGAGAAGCTCCGCGACGACGCGGAGAAGACCTACGTCAAGGCGGCCCAGAAGCGCGCCAAGCGCATGCAGCAAACCATCGCCGATCGCCTCGTAGACGGTGGCTACAAAGAGGCGATGGACGGATTCGTGGAGGATTTCGTTACATATCCTGCCGCCATCCTGAAGGGGCCGTTCTACCGGCGCCACAAGAAGCTTGAGTGGGACCGCTCGGGGTGGACCCCGAAAGTCTCGTTCAACCCGGTGCAGTCGTGGGAGCGCGTCAGCCCGTTCGACTGCTACCCAGCGCCGTCGTCGCGCTCGCCGCAACAGGGCGACTTCATCGAGCGCGTGCGCTTTCGCCGCGAAGAGCTGTACGCGCTCAAGGGCATCCCGGACTACAAGGACGAACAGATCGACAGCGCGCTGCGCGACTACAGCGGCGGGCATCTCGAGGGCTGGCTGTGGACGGAAGCCGAGCGCCAGCGGCTCGAGCAAGAGACACTGTACATGTGGCTGTCGCCGCCCGGGGTCATCGACGCGCTGAACTATTGGGGCAGTGTGCCCGGCTGGAAGCTGCTGTCATGGGGCGTGACGGCCAAAGACGGCATGCCGGCGATCGAGGAGACCCGCGAGTACGAGTGCAACATCCTGCTGTGCGGGAAGTACGTGCTGTATGCGGCCCTCAACCCGGACCCGCTCGACAAGCGCCCCTATCACAAGGCCTGTTACGACGAGATCCCCGGCGCGTTCTGGGGCCGCAGTATTCCTGGCCTGGCCGAGACGTCGCAGAAGATGTGCAACGCCATCGCGTGCGCGCTGGCCGACAACCTGTCGATGGCCAGCGGGCCAATGGTCTGGGTGCACGCCGATCGCTTCGCGGACGGCGAGCAGACGCTCGAGATTTTCCCGTGGAAGATCTGGCAGCTCAAGAGCGACCCCACGCAAGGCGTGAACCCGGGCATCGGCTTCTGGCAAGCCGACGATCGCAGCGACCACCTGATGGCGGTCTATGAGAAATGGGAGATCAAGGCCGATGACACGACCGGCATCCCCCGTTACACCTACGGCAACGAACGCGCCGGCGGCTCCGCAGACACGGCCACCGGCCTATCCATGCTGATGAACAACGCAGCCAAGGGGCTGCGCCGCGCCATCAGCAATATCGATGAGCACGTCATCGCCCCGACCATCAACCAGTGCTTCATCAACGAGATGATGTACAACCCGGACGAGTCGATCAAGGGCGATTGCGTGGTCATACCGCGCGGCGCCGCGGCGATTCTCATCAAGGAATCCGCGCAGCAGCGCCGCATCCAGGCGCTCACCATGACCGGCAATCCGATCGACATGGGGATCATCGGGGCGAAGGGGCGCGCGGAATTGCTGCGTGAGACTTTCTCGTTGATGGAGCTGCCGGTCGACTCGATCGTGCCTTCTGAAGAGCAGATCGAGCAACGCGAAGCTGCGCAGCAACAAGCCATGGCTCAGCAAGGCCAGCAACAGCAGGCCGAAGCCCAGGTCGGTGCGCAAGCGGCCGCGGTCGAGCAGCAAACCGATCTGCAGCGCGAAGCCCTCATCACCCAACGTGAAGAAGCCACCACGCGCACGCGCGCCATGGCGGACATCGTCAAGGCGGCCGTCACGGCGTCGATAAAGAACAACGAGTCGCACCAGCTCGGGACGTTCGTCAACGCCTTCGGCGCCAAGCCGAAGCCAGCGCCCGCGCCGGCGGGTTGACGCATACCGCACTCCCGGGCATAATTCGTAACTAAATGCATCTGACGGACACTGACCTGCAATTTCTGGCCGCCTTCGCGAAGACCCCGGCCGGGCACCAGTACCTGCAGATGCTGCAGCGCAAGCTGGATGCCGCGCACGTCAAACTCGATGCCGCTGATGGCAACGACGTTTACCGGCAGCAAGGCGGGGTGAGAGTCCTGCGCGAG
>ERZ777005.37-NODE-37-length-11206-cov-4.542552_pt1 | contig 11206 bp, 7 predicted proteins | sample MGYA00374958_ERZ777005 | MGnify/ENA primary metagenome ERZ777005 (study PRJEB29304, sample SAMN08777409) | plant metagenome | isolation source: Switchgrass | host: Panicum virgatum | place: USA: Austin, Texas | collected 2014-11-04 ... | reverse complement strand
CCACCTGCGCGCGGGCCGGCGCGAGGAGGCGATCTCGAACCTGCAGCGCGCGCTGCGCGCGAATCCCGATAACGTGGACGCCCTGCAGACGCTGGCCGAGGCCTGGTGGGGCGACGTCGAGCGCCTGTCCGACGTCGAGGCCATGCTGCGCCGCGTGACCGAGCTCGCGCCGGCGCACGATGCGGCCTGGACGCTGCTCGGGAGCCTCCTGCACGAGTCCGACCGGCCGACGGAGGCGATCGACTGCCACGAGCGCGCGGTCAGGCTCGATGCCCGGAACGTGACCGCCTGGATCGGTCTGGGCGCCGCCTACGCGAAGGCGAGCGAAATGGGGAAGAGCGCGGCGGCCTACGCACGGGCCCTCGAGATCGAGCCGAGCCTCCCGGGCATCCACATGAGCCGCGCGCACTCGCTGAAGACGCTCGGGCGACAGGAGGAGGCGCTGCGCGAATACCGCACCGCAGTCGCGCAGAAGCCCGAGTTCGGCGAGGCCTACTGGAGCATGGCGAACCTGAAGGTCTTCCGGTTCGAGCCGGGGGAAGTGCGCGCGATGGAGGAACAGCTGCAGCGCGAGGACCTCACCGAGAGCGAGGTGATCCACTTCCACTTCGCGCTCGGCAAGGCCTACGAGGACGCGGGCGACTACGACCGCGCCTTCGGGCACTACCACGCCGGCAACCTGCGCCAGCGCCCGCTCGTGACGCACAATCCCGTCGGCTTCGAGGTCAAGCACGAGCAGATCGCAAAGGCCTTCAGCCGCGAGTTCCTGGAGCGGCATGCAGGCGCCGGCAATCCCTCGAACGCCCCCATCTTCATCGTCGGGCTGCCGCGTTCCGGCTCGACGCTGATCGAGCAGATCCTCGCGAGCCACAGCCAGGTCGAGGGCACGCTCGAGCTGCCGGTGCTGGGGGACCTCGCGATGGCGACCGCGCGCTACCGCCGGGACGACAAGGTCTTTCCCGAGACCGTGCTCGACCTCAAGGGCCGCGATTTCCGCGCCTGCGGCGACCAATACCTCGAGGAAACCCGACTCCACCGGAAGCTCGGGCGGCCCCGCTTTACGGACAAGCTGCCGAACAATTTCTCTTTCATCGGCTTCGCGCAGCTCATCCTGCCGAACGCGACCTTCATCAACGCGCGCCGCCACCCGCTCGACAGCTGCCTCGGGAACTACAAGCAGCTCTTCGGCAAGGGGCAGCACTTCACCTACGACATGCAGGAGCTCGGGCTCTACTACCGCCAGTACCACGACATCATGAAGCACTGGCACCGGGTGCTGCCCGGCAGGATCCTCGACGTGCACTACGAGGAGACGGTGGCCGACCTCGAGGGCCAGGTGCGCCGTATCCTCGCGCATTGCGGCCTGCCGTTCGAGGAGGCCTGCCTGCGCTTCCACGAGACCGAGAGGCCCGTGCGGACCGCGAGCTCGGAGCAGGTGCGCCAGCCGCTGTACACGCGCTCGCTCGGCACCTGGCGGCGCTACGAGAAGCACCTCGGGATCTGGCTCGAGGACCTCGCCGACGTCATCGAGGAGCTGCCGGAGGCGGTGCGGAACGCGGGGCTCTAGTAGGGCCAGACCTCGAGTCCGTGGATGGCGTTCCTGACGTCCATGGTCAGGTTCACGGAAAGCAGGCGCTGGTTGCCCGCCAGGTCGTAGACGGTGACGGTCGAGGGCGACGATCCTCCCGCCACCACCGAGTCCGACAGCACGGCGAGCCCGCGCGCAAATCCCTGGCGCGCGAGGCCGCTCTGGTCCATGTCGGCATGCAGCAGCGACTCCGCGGGGTAGGTCGGCACCGGCATCGCCCGGTCCTCCCGCCCGTCGCGGTCCGCGTAGCGCAGGAGGTTCGCGGCCGTGTCGTTGAACAGCACGCCGTTGCGGAAGGGGCGGGCGTTGTGCGTCCCCGGCGGCAGCTCGACCGCCATGTTCACCTCGCGGCCGTTGAACAGGAGCATGCCGCCGGTCCTCATGCCGGAGATGTACAGGCCGCCGCGCGTGCAGTGCAGGTTGTTGAGGTGCAGCTTGTTGAGCATCAGGGGGCCGTCGTCCTTGCGCGGGTCGAAGGCGCGGCCCTGGAACTTGAACTTGCTGGTGACGACCTGCATGCCCCAGCTGAACTCCTTCGCGTCGAGGTCGAAGGCGAGGACGCTGTCGCAGCCGGTGGAAGCGAGGTAGAGGCGCCGCTCCCAGACCGCGATCTCGTGGCAGTGCTTGAGGTAGGCGTTGCGCCAGGAGCCGACGCGGCGGAAATCCGGCGAGAAGGCGAAGAGCTCGTCGCTGGCCGCGATGTAGACGAGCCCGCCGTCGAAGGCGATGCCGCGAAGCCCCCGGTCCCAGCCGCGGCCCTGCCAGTCGATGCCGGCGTGGTTCCAGTCGAGCGCCTGCGTGACCTCGCGCGACTCGAGATCGATCAGGTACACGCCGCCATGGCTCTCGCCCTGGTGGCTGCCGCGCACCACCGAGGTCGTGACGAGCTTCAATTCCGGGGCGCGCTCAGGCGGCCGGCGTCACCATCGCTTCGTGAACGACAGCGAGTAGCTGATCGGGCGCTGGAGCGTCCGGATCTGGTTGAAGCGGGGGTCGCCGAAGAACTCGCCGTAGTTCGTGCCGCTCAGGTACGAGTAGCTCGTGTCGTCGAAGACGTTCCGCACGATGAAGGCCGCGTCCCAGCCGCCCGCGTTCGACGTGTAGCCGACCTGGAAAGTGCCGGACTTCCATTCCGGGATCAGGAAGTCCAGCGCCGCCTCCCGGACCTCCGGGTCGTCGTCGTGGTAGTCCTCGATGTCGCTCAGGCTGTCCCAGACCTTGCTCTGCCAGGTGTACGAGAAGCGCGTCCACCATTCGCCCTCGCCCGGAAGCGATTCCGGGAAGGTGTACGCGACAGAAGCCCAGTACTTCTCCTTGGGCGAGATCGGCATCGTCCAGCCCTTTGCGATCCACGGCGGGTCCACGCCGGGTATGTCGTTCTCGCGGAAGCTGTCCTCGGTGAATTCCGGGCTCGCGACGAAGACGCTCCAGTCAAACTGCAGCCGGTCCGTGGCGTACCAGCTGCCGTTGAACTCGACGCCCTTCTGCTCGGCCTTCCCGCCGTTGATGTTGCCCTCGATGTAGAAAGCGCCGTTGTTGCCGCTGCTCGTGCTGGAGAGGTGGATCTGGATGTCCTCCCATTCCATCAGAAAGGCCGACAGGTTGAGCTGGAGCCTGTGGTCGAACCACTCGCTCTTGATCCCGACCTCGTAGTTGCTGAGGTAGTCGGGCCCGTACTCGAGCGGGACCACGCCGGTGTCCGCGGCGCGCTGCGAGTTCTGGCCGCCGAGGCGGAATCCCTCGCTGTACAGCGCGTACGCCATGACGTCGGGCGTGAAATGGTATTCCGTCGAGAACTTGAGCGAAGTGTCGCTCTCGGTCGCCTTGCTGGTCAGGCCGTTCGCGTCCGGGTCGCTTTGCGCCGGCAGCCCGAGCGGCACCTGGTAGAGGTCGAACATGTCCCGGTCGAACTCGAACCAGCGGGCGCCCGCGGTGGCCGACCACTTGTCGGTGAAGGCGTAGGTCAGTTCGCCGAAGACGGCGGTCTGCTTCACCTCGTTGTGGTACTTGTTGATGTAGTAGTAGGGCGTCGGAGCCAACGGGCAAACCTGCGAAGGCAGCGTCGCCTGCAGCGCGAGGCAGTCCGCCTGCGCCTGCGCCCAGGCCGGCGTCTGCAGCAGGTCGGCCTCGTTGTGCTGCGCGCCGTACTTCCACCAGTCGTAGACGTCCTCGTAGAAGGCGCCGGCCATCCACTGGAGCTTGCTGTCGTCCTTGGAGGTCAGGCGCGCCTCGTAGCTCCAGCGATTCTGCTTCTGGAAGTTGAAAGTCTGCGACTTCAGCGTGCCGGTGTCATAGAGGGCGTAGTACGGGCCGTAGTAGGCGCTCCGCCACTGCGCGTAATTCGTGTTGTCCCACTCGTAGTCGAACTTGCGGTTGAAGTAGGACGCCGTGACCGACAGGTCGGCGAAGCCGACGTCGCCGTGGAGCGTCAGCGCAGTCGTGTACCAGGTGTCGTCGCGCCATTCGTCGAAGAATCGCGTGACCTTGTTGTCGCCCAGGAAGGGGTCCGTTTCCCAGGTCCCCATCGTGTCGCCGCGCTGGAAAATCGCCGTCCCGAGCAGGTCCCAGTTCTCGTTGATCGTCCAGAGGCCCGCGAGGCGGCCGCCGGTGGTGCGGTAAATGTTCTGGTCGTCTTCCGCGACGTCGGCGTTCGTCGAGTCCTGCATGAGCGTCGGGCCGAGGACGTTGTCGACGTAGCCGCCTTCCTCGGCCCAGAAGCCGACGACGCGCAACGCGAAATTGTCCGAGACCGGCAGGTTGACCCAGCCGCTGACGTCGTAGCTCGCGTCGCCGCCCTTCGTCGTGCCGATCTCGGCGGACACCTCGCTCGAGAAGCCACCGACGTCGGGCTTGTTCGTGACGTAGCGGAGCGTTCCGGCCTGGGCGCTCGACCCGAACAGCGTGCCCTGCGGGCCGGGTAGCGCCTCGACACGCTCGATGTCGATCAGCCTTACGTCGGGCTGCTGGGAGATCGCGGTCATCGGCTGGTCGTCGAGGTACACCGACACCTGGCTGTCGATGCGGAACTGCGCGTTGCCCGTCGTGATGCCGCGCATCACGATGTTGTTCTGCCCCGGCACGTAGCTGACCATGCTGACCGAAGGCAGCGCGCCGACGAGGTCGTACATGTTCGTCAGCGCCTGCTTCTGGATGAACTCCGTGGAAAGCGCCGTGACGCTCTGCGCGACGTCCTGCAGGTTCTCGCTGCGGCGGGTCGCGGTGACCGTGACGGACTCGAGCCGCGTCGGATCGCCCGCGGGCGGCACGTTCTGCGCCATCGCCTGCGAAGCGGGATAGAGCGAGGCGAATACGGCGGCGGCAAGCGGCGTCTTCTGTTCGATCATCGATCCCCCCAGGTGAGTCCGTTCGGTCGGTTGTTCAGCGCAAGTACTTGAACGGCCGTATAACAGGCTGTGGCAAAAGCGTATAACAACGATTGCCCGCTTGCCAGCAGCCCTGGCTCAGTAGTTGCTCTCCCGCGACGAATGTAGGACGCCGTCCGTGGCGCGCAGCTCGTAGGAAATGCCGCCCGATCCCGACCAGGCACGCAGGTCGAAGCGCCCACCGGGCGCGAGCCGGTACACGGCGATCGGCGCCGTCGAAAGCGGCCGGCCAGGCTCGCATGTCGTAGGCGCGCCGGCCGGCTGCATGAAGTAGGCGTAGGGCGTCGGATGGTCCGCCGTCGCGAAGACCTCGGCGGTCCCGGCCGCGGGGTCGATGTGCACGGCCGTCTCTCGGTCCGCGGCGATCGCCCGCGGCCGCCCCGACCAGCCGTCCGCCTGCAGCCGCGAGAGCAGTGCGACCGTGCGGCCGATGCGGTCGCGCTCCTGCAGGTGCTGGTCGGTGATCGTACCCTCGAGCCCGGCGAGCGAGAGGAAGCCGCGCGCGAGCGTCAAGTCGGGCGCGTAGGGGTCCGCGAGCGCGACTGCCGAGGTCAGGCTCTCCTTGCCCTCCGCGGAGTAGACGTACTCGCCGAGGACCGCCATGCCGGCGCTCGTGCCGCCGACCGGCGCGGGCTTCCCCGCGACGAAGTTGATCGCATCCTCGACCGGCGTGTCCTTCCAGAAGCGGATGTAGTTCGACTGGTCGCCGCCGCCGATGAAGATGGCCTCGGCGCTGCGGATCTTCTCGAGGACGAACGGGTCCTCCATTGCCGTGCCGCGGTCGAAGGCGATCGTCTCGACCGAGTCGCAGCGGCACAGGCCGTAGATGTAGTCGTTGTAGTCGGCGGCGCCGGAAGCGCGCAGCACGACGAAGTCCCCGCCGCCCCCGTACTCGCCCATGCGGACGAAATTCTGCGGCACGTCGTCGCCGCCGCCCTGGGCCACCCAGAGGGCCCGGGTCGGTTTCATGACGTCGGCCGGATTGCCGGTCACGTAATAGCGGTATCCCGGGCCGCTCCGGTCCGGCTTCGTCGCGGCGCAGGCGGCGAGGAGCAGGCAGGCGAGGGCGGCGGCGGACGCCGCGCGGGCGATTCGGTTCATCGGGGTCATTCCGGCAAAGCCATAGTGTACCCTCGCGTCTCGTCAACGGCCGACCGCGGAGTTCCCATGCGACGCCTGCTCGCCTGCCTGCTGCTCCTGCTTCCCGCACTCGCGCCCGCTGAGGAGATGCGCCTGCCGCCCGAGACGATGCGCCTCCAGGCCATGTCGGCGCGCTTCGCGCCCTTCGAGGTGCGCGTGGACCTGTCCGCGCTTCCGGAGAGCGAGCGCCGGGCGCTCGCGAGCCTCGTGAAGGCCGCGCGCCTGACGGATGCGCTCTACATGCGCCAGCTCTGGGCGGGCAACGGCGCGCTCCTCCTCAAGCTGCAGGGCGACGCGACGCCGCTCGGACGCGCGCGCCTCGACTACTACCTCGTGAACCGCGGGCCCTGGTCCCGGCTCGACGACAACGCGCCCTTCGTGCCCGGCGTGCCTCCGAAGCCGGAGGCCGCGAATTTCTACCCGGTCGGCGCCACCAAGGCCGAGGTCGAGTCCTGGCTCGCGGGGCTCGACGAGAAGGCGCGCGCCGAGGCGACCGGCTTCTTCACGACGATCCGCCGCGGCACGGACGGCGGGTTCGTGGCCGTTCCCTACAGCCTGGAGTACCAGGGCGAGCTCGCCGAGATGGCGCGGCACCTGCGGGACGCCGCGGCGGCGACGGCGGAACCCTCGCTCAAGACCTTCCTCGAGTCGCGGGCGGAGGCGTTCGCGACGAACGACTACTACGCGAGCGACGTCGCCTGGATGAAGCTCGACTCGGCCATCGAGCCGACGATCGGGCCCTACGAGGTCTACGAGGACGGCTGGTTCAACTACAAGGCCGCCTTCGAGTCGTTCATCGCCGTGCGGGACGCGGAGGAGACCGCGAAGCTCGACCGCTTCGGCAGCGAGCTGCAGTGGCTCGAGGACCGGCTGCCGGTCGACCCGTCGTTCCGGCGCAAGAAGCTCGGCGGGCTCGCGCCGCTTCGCGTCGTCAACGTCGTCTTCTCCGCGGGCGACGGCAACCACGACGTGCAGACGGCGGCCTTCAACCTGCCGAACGACGAGCGCATCGTCGCCGAGATGGGATCGAAGCGGATCCTGCTGAAGAACTACCAGCAGGCGAAGTTCGAAAAGACGCTGCTGCCGATCTCGAAGGTCGCGCTGGCCGCGGCCGACCAGGCCTACGTCGACTTCGACGCCTTCTTCACGCACATCCTCATGCACGAGGTCATGCACGGCCTCGGGCCGACGAACACGGGGCCGGACGGCTCGGGCGGCGGCGTGCGCGCGGCGATCAAGGAGCTCTACAGCACGGTGGAGGAGGCGAAGGCCGACATCACCGGGCTCTGGGCGCTGCAGAAGCTGATGGACAAGGGCGTGATCGACCCGGCCGGCGAGCGGCGCATGTACACGACCTACCTCGCCTCGGCCTTCCGGACGCTGCGCTTCGGCATGGACGACTCGCATGCCCGCGGCATGGCGCTGCAGGTCAACTGGCTCCTGGACGCGGGCGCCTATCGCGTGAACCCCGACGGCACGTTCAGCGTCGACATGAGGCGCGTGAAGAAGGCGGTCGAGGGCCTCTCGCGCGAGCTGCTGACGATCGAGGCGAAGGGCGACTACGAGGGCGGCAAGCGCCTGCTCGAGCGGCTCGTCGTGCTGCGTCCCGAGGTCCAGGCCGTGCTGGGGCGCCTCGGCGACGTGGCCGTCGACATCCGCCCGCGGTTCGTGACGGCCGAGGCGCTGGAAGCCGAGTTTCCCTGACCGGCGTCCTCACTCCGGCTCGACGAGCCGGCGGCTCCTGAGGCTCAGCCGGGCGCGCGGTTGATCGCGAGCCAGTAGAAGCCGGCCTGGCGTGCCACCTCGGCCAGCGAGTCGAAGTCGAGCGGCTTCACGATGTAGCTGTTGGCGCCGAGGTTGTAGCTGTCCACGATGTCCGACTCTTCCTTGGAAGAGGTCATGATCACGATCGGGATCCGCCTCGTGCGCTCGTCGCCCTTCAGCGCGCGCGTGACCTCGATGCCGCCGACGCGGGGCATCTTGAGGTCGAGCAGGATCAGCCGCGGCCCCGGATCCGGCCGCGAGGCGTAGGCGCCGCGCTTGAACACGTAGTCGAGCGCCTCCTCGCCGTCCTTGACCCAGGTGATGCGGTTCGCGAGCTTCTGGTCCTTGAGGCCGCGCATGGTCAGCTCCGCATCGAGTGCATTGTCCTCGACCAGCAGGATCTCGACCTGGTCAAACTCCTCCATCGCCAGTCTCCCTTGGCAGGCTGAAATAGAAGGTCGCGCCGTGGTCGGGCTTGCCCTCGGCCCAGACGCGACCGCCGTGTCGGGTCACGATGCGGTGCACGAGCGCGAGCCCGACGCCGGTGCCCGTGAATTCCTCGTCGCGGTGCAGGCGCTGGAACACGCCGAACAGCTTCGACTGGTAGCGCGGGTCGAAGCCGGCGCCGTTGTCCCGCACGAAGTAGACGAGCTCGTTGCCGGTCGTGATGCTGTCGACCTCGATGAGGGCCTTCTCGCGCTTGGCGGAGAACTTCAGGGCGTTCGACAGCAGGTTCACCCAGACCTGCTCGAAGAGGGCGCGGTCGCCGCGCACGGTCGGCAGCGATCCCAGCCTGAACTCCACGGTGCGCGCGCGGTTCTCGCCGCCGACCCGCTCGTAGACCATGCGGGCCATGGCCTCCATGTCGATGTCGACGGGCTCGATCGCCCTGCGCCCGAGGCGCGAGAAGGCGAGCAGGTCGTCGATGAGGTGTCCCATGCGCGCGGCTTCGCTGCGGATGATGCCGAGCTTGCGCTTCGCTTCCTCGCCGAGCTCCGCGCCGTGGTCCTCGCCGAGCAGCGCGGCGAAGCCCCCGACCGCGCGGATCGGCGCGCGCAGGTCGTGGGAAACGGAATAGCTGAAGCCCTCGAGGTCCTTGTTGGCGGCCTCGAGCTCGGCCGTGCGGAGCGCCACCCGCTGCTCGAGCTCGGCGTTCAGCGCGAGCAGGCGCTCCTCGCTGTCGACGAGCGCAGCCTCCGCGCGCTCGCGCTCGCCCATGACGCGCTCGATCTCCGTCAGCATGCCGTTGAACGCCTGGGCGAGGACGCCGATCTCGTCGTCGGAGGCCTGCTTGGCGCGCGCCGAGAAGTCCCGCCGGTCCATGACGTCGCGGGCGACCCGCGCGATCTCGAGGATGGGCGCCGTGACGATGCGCTGCACGCGCTGCGAGACGAGGAACGCGGCCAGGAGGCTGAACGCCATGGCCGCGCCGCAGATGCCGACGTAGCGCCACAGCCGCGCGGCGACGTCGTAGCGCGCCCGGATGTACACGGTGCCGAGGATCTCGGGCCCCGAGACGATGCGGCGGAAGAGCTCGACCTCGCTCCCGCCCAGCCGGTGGCCGTCGGTGCCCGGGAGGGCCGGGAATTCAACGGCAGGAGCGCCCTCGGCGACGTAGCTCGCGAAGCGCGAGCCCGAGGCCGAGTAGATCGCCGCCGCCATGATCGTCGGCTTGCCGCGGAGCGAGGCCAGGTAGGCGGCCGCCGTCTGCGGGTCCTGGAACTCGATCGCGGGCGCGGCCGCGAACCCGACGATCCCGGCCTGCGCGTCGAGGTCCGTGATCCAGGCGCTGCGGAAGCTTCGGAGATCGTAGAAGAGCATCGCCGTGCCGGTGATGGCGAGGGCGATCGCGGCCGTCAGCAGCGTGACGAGCGCGAACTTCCGGTGGATGGAAGTGCGGAGCTCCATCGTTCAGGGACCCGGCCCGCGCTCGACCCGCTGCGCGACCGCGAGCAGGCGCGAGCTCAGCTTGAGGCCGCTGCGCTCGGCGGCCGGCAGGGACACCTCGAACCGCACCCGATCCCGTTCCACGGTGAAGTTGATCACGCTGCCGCTCGCGAGCGCGCCCGGCGCGTCGGTCACGACCAGGATGGGGAGGCTGCGCGCTGGCGCCAGCGACTGCGGGAGCTCCTCGGCCGTGCCGTTCCCGACGTACAGGACCTGCAGCCCGGCCAGGGAGTCGCCCCCCTTCACGGCGCGGACCTCGACGGGTCGCTCGCCGACCTTGCGGTCCGAGGTCAGGCGGACGAGCTCGTCCGCCATCGCGGGCGACCCCAGCACCCCGATGGTGAGGGGGCGGTCCGCCGGGTCGGCGCCGGCCGGCCAATCGACGTAGCCGGGAAACTTGCAGAGGAACGCCGCCTTCACGGTCTGCGCGCTGACGGCAGGGCTCTGGGCGCGCACGGGCGTTGCCGCGGGCGCGAGCGCCATCGTCGCGGCGACGAGGAATGCCGTCAGTACGGGGGCACGCACTTGACCGCCGGTCGCCAGGCCGAGATCCAGTCGCCGAACTCGCGCGCCGATACCGGGCGCGCGATGTAGTAGCCCTGGATCGCGTCGCAGCCGAGCCGCTTCAGGATCTCCGCCTGCAGGCGGGTTTCGACGCCCTCGGCGATCGTCGTCATGCCGAACGACTTCGCCAGCGTGATCGTCGTCTGTACCAGGGTCCGGTGCCGGTCGTTCGTGGCGATGTCCCTGACGAACGTGCGGTCGATCTTCAGGACGTCGACCGGCAGCTGCGACAGGGACTGGAGCGAGGAATGCCCGGTGCCGAAGTCGTCGATCGAGATCGTGATGCCGGCCTCCCGGAGCTGCGCGAGGATCGCGCAGGCGCGGCGCGGGTCCTGCATCAGCGCGCTCTCCGTCACCTCGAGCTCGAGCCGCGAGGCGCCGCCGGGTATGGCGGCCGCGGCCTGCAGCACCTCCTCGGCGAAGGTCTCGCGGCGCAGCTGGATCGCCGAGACGTTGACGGCGATGCGCAGCGCATCGCCCCGGCCGTCGGCGCGCCAGTGCTGGCCTTCCGTGAGGGCCCGGCCGAGGACCCACTTGCCGACCTCGCCGATCAGACCGATCGACTCGAGCAGCGGCACGAACACGGCCGGCGACACGTCGGTGCCCGGCCAGCGCAGCAGCGCCTCGACGCCCTCGACCGTGTCGTCGCGCAGGCGCAGCTTCGGCTGGTAGTGGAGCTCGAACTGCTGCTGCGCGGCGGTCGCGCGCAGGCGGCTCGTCAGGCTGAGGCGTTCCGAGGCCGCGATGTTCATGTCCGGGCGGTGGCGCATGAACATCTCGCCCGACTCCTTCGCGTGGTCGAGCGCCGTCTGCGCGTGGT
>ERZ777005.36-NODE-36-length-11272-cov-6.586253_pt1 | contig 11272 bp, 8 predicted proteins | sample MGYA00374958_ERZ777005 | MGnify/ENA primary metagenome ERZ777005 (study PRJEB29304, sample SAMN08777409) | plant metagenome | isolation source: Switchgrass | host: Panicum virgatum | place: USA: Austin, Texas | collected 2014-11-04 ... | reverse complement strand
CGTGCGCGTGCTGTCCAGCCCGAAGCTCAGCGTCCTGAACAGCCAGACCGCCATCCTGCGGGTCACGCGCGACATCATCTACTTCACCATCACGCCCAGCACCACCACCGTGGCGGCGGGCGCCGGCACGTTTGCGACTGCGCTCCCGTCCCCGCCGTGGGGTACGAGGCGCCACAGGAAGAGCGCGAGGAGGGCGGCGCCTGCCGCGGCGCTGCCGATCGCGGACCAGTGCACCCAGGGCGCGAGCACGGGCCGGCCGTAGACCTCGGCGGCGGCGCGGCGCACGAGCGCGCCGTCCACCTCGTGCTGCTCGCGCGTGTAGGCGCCGAGCAGCGCGCGGTCGGCGATGACGTTGATGATGCGCGGCACGCCGCCGGACAGGCGGTGGAGCTCGCGCATGGCGCCCGCGGTGAAGATCTCCCGCGTCGCGCCCGCGACGCGCAGGCGATGCCGGATGTAGGCGAGCGTCTCGCCCTTGCGCAGCGCCTCGAGGTGGTAGCGGCCGGTGATGCGCTGCGCGAGCTGGCGAAGCTCCGGGCGCGCGAGCACCTCGCGCAGCTCCGGCTGGCCGATCAGGATGATCTGCAGGAGCTTCTGCGTCGCGGTCTCGAGGTTCGTGAGCAGGCGCACCTGCTCGAGCACGTCGGCGTCGAGGTTCTGCGCCTCGTCCACCATCAGCACGATGCGGCGGTTGCGGCCGTGCGCGTCGAGCAGGAAGTGCGTCAGGATGTCGACGAGCGACTTGACGCTGTTCTCGGAGCCCGCGGGCACCTGCACGTGCAGCTCGTCGCAGATGGCGAGCAGGAACTCGGCCGGGGTGACGCGCGGGTTCAGGATCAGCGCGACGTCGCAGTGCGGCGGGAGCTGCTGCAGGAGGCTGCGCAGGACCGTCGTCTTGCCCGTGCCGACCTCGCCGGTCAGCTGGATGAAGCCGCCCGCCTCGCTGATGCCGTAGGCGAGGTGGGCCAGCGCCTCCGTGTGCCGCTCGCTGAGGTAGAGGTACCGCGGGTCCGGCGTGATCGCGAACGGCTTTTCGTTCAGCCCGAAGAAGCTCGTGTACATGCAGCGGGCATGATGCCCCCCGGCGGTAGGGAGGAAAAGGGGACGCTCACCTTTTTGCGTAAAAGGGGACGTTCACCTTTTTGCACTACCCGGCCTTTGACCCCCAACGAGGGCGCAAGAAAAGGTGAACGTCCCCTTTTACGCAAAAAGGTGAGCGTCCCCTTTAAAGGTGGCTGTCCCCTTTTCCGCGGTGGATCGCGCCGTCCCCGAAACGCCCCTGGATGCGGTCGAGGGCGTCGTCGAGCCGCCGGGCCTCGGATATCTCGGGCGTCGCGAAGAGGTCGAGCTGCGTCTCAGGCTCGAGGTCGCTGACGCCGACGCCGAGCAGCCGCACGGCCGCGCGCGGCTGTTCCGCGAGCCAGCCGGCGAGCAGGTCGGCCGCCACCTGCGCGATCAGGCGCGTCTCCTGCGTCGGAGGGTTGAAGCTCCGCTGCCGCGTGTACGTTTCGAAGTCGCGCCGGCGCACCTTGATGCTGACCGTGCCCGCCTTGAACTGCCGCGCGCGCAGCCTCGCCGTCGTGCGGTCCGCGAGCTGCGCGAGCCGCTCCTGCATCTCGCCGTGGTCGCGGAGGTCTACGTCGAAGGTCTCCTCCGAGCTGATCTGCTTCTCCGGCGCGTCGGAGACGACCGGGCGCTCGTCGATGCCCGCCGCGCGGTCCTGGTAAGTGCGCACGTCTCGACGGAAGAGCGGCCAGAGCACGGAGGCCGGCGCCGTGCGCAGCTGCCCGAGCGTGAAGATGCCCTGCTCCTCGAGGCGCGCCGCGGTCTTCGGCCCGACGCCGTGCAGCCGGCCGACCGGCAGCGGGTCGAGCACGGCGCGCACATCGGCCGCCGGAATCACCGTGAGCCCGTCGGGCTTCCCCATGTCGGAGGCGATCTTCGCGACCAGCTTGTTGTGCGCGACGCCGACGGAGGCCGTGAGCCCGGTTCGCTCGCGGATCCGCTTCTTGATCTCGCGCGCCATCGCCTCGCCGTCGCCGAAGAGGCCGGTGCTCGCGGTGACGTCGAGGTAGGCCTCGTCGAGCGAGAGCCCCTCCACGAGGTCGGTGAACTCGCGGAACACCTCGAACACCTGGTGCGAGACTTCCCGGTAGCGCTTGAAGCGCGGCGCGACGACGACGGCCTGCGGGCAGCGGCGGAGCGCCTCGCGCATCGGCATCGCGGAGTGCACGCCGAAGCGGCGGACCTCGTAGCTCGCGGCCGCGACCACGCCGCGGCTGCCCGACCCGCCGACGACGACCGGGAGCCCGGCAAGCTCCGGCCGATCGTGCTGCTCCACCGACGCGTAGAACGCGTCCATGTCCACGTGCAGGATCGTGCGTTCGCGCGCGCTCACGAGAGCGTGTACATGGCGTACACGAGCCCCGCCAGCATCGTGATGGCGAGCAGGACGACGTAGATCGTCGACAGCGACAGGAACTTGAGCGTCGTCTTGAACCGCCCCTCGCCGTAGACGACGCGCATCGAGCGGAAGACGTAGTAGGGGAGCCAGCACCAGAGCAGGAACGCGAGGAGGCCGAAAAGCCCCGCCATCGGGAACTTGAGGTCCGCGACCTTCGTGAGGACCGCGGTCACGCCGAGCAGCAGGAAGGTGAAGGCGTGGTTGTGCAGGAACAGCACGAGGTGCTCCGCATACAGCCGCCGCGGCTTCCAGTAGAACAGCATCGCGACGAGGGCCATCAGCGGCAGGAACACGAACATGAGCTTCGGCGCCGTATGCGCGAAGTTCTCCGCGAACTGGCGGCCGCCGTCCGCCTTCATCTTCCCGCAGGCCCTCGAGAGGGATTTCTCGAACTCGCTCTCGCCGTCGCCGAAGATCCGCACCTTGCAGTCGGTGGAAACGACCGCTTTCGCCTCGGGCGTGGCGATGCCCTCCATCTTGAGCTCCTTGCGGACCTCCTCCGCCGCCTGCTCCCCGGCGGACCGGGCGGCGGTCTGCGCTTCCGGCGCCGGCGCCTCGTCGAAGTCCGGAAGCAGCGTCTGCAGCGCGAAGTAGAGGATGCTGATCGCGAGGTAGAGCCGGAACGGCGGGATGTACTGCTGGTGGCGGCCGGCGATGAACTCGCGCGTCAGCTCGCCGGGACGGCGCACGAGGAGCCGGACCGTCCGCCACACGCGGCTGTCGAGGTGCAGCAGCGAGTGCGTGACGTCCCCCGCGACCTCGCGCATCGACAGCACGTGCACGTCGCCGGACTGGCCGCACTGCGGGCAGTGCCTGCCTGCGACCATCGTCCCGCAATTGAGGCAGCGCCGCGGCTCGTGCGCGGCCGGCATGAGCTCGTGCCGCGGCCGGAACACGCGCCGTTCGCAGTGCACGCGCGCGCCGAAGCGCTGCGCCGTCTCCGTGCGCAGCCGGGTCGCGTTGTTCTCGAGGTAGTGGTCGAGGGCCGCGGCGTTCTCGATGCGGTAGCGGATGCGGCGGCGCGGCCGCTCGCCGGGCGCCGTCTCGGGGCTCTCGATGCCGGCTCCCAGGAAGCCGGGGCAGGCGAGCACGTCCTTCACGTGGCCCGGCAGCCAGGCGTCGTAGTCCGCGACGATGTCGGGGTCGAGCTGGCACTCGACTTCGTAGATGAGGCTGTCGGCCACGGTGCAGGCTCTGTCGGACGAGCGCGGATATTAGCCCGTCCCCACGGCGAACGGGGGCCCGCCCGGGACCGGGCGCGGCATCGACACGGTGGTGAAGGGCGAGTGCTGCGTCAGCCCGGGGCTGGCGACCACCGGCTGACGTCGCGCAGCTTGCCGGCGTCGCCCAGGCGGTAGAACTTCCGGAGGTCGGCCAGCCACCGGCTCGCCCGGCCCGCGCACAGCGCGCGCAGCGAGGGCTCGAGGCGCCGGCAATAACGCGCGGCGGCGCGGCTCGCGCGCCGGTACAGCGGCGCACGCTCGCCGGCGAGCGCAGGGTCCACGCGGCAGTGGCGGAAGAGCAGCGCGTGCAGCTCGGCGGGGAAGCGCGCGGGCTCGGCGTTGCGCAGCAGCGCGAAGCTCGCCACGTACTTGTCGACCTCGGCCTGCATCTCGAGCACGAGGCGCGAGACGGGGCGGTCGTGCCCCGCGTTGTGCGCGACGCAGAGGAAATGGCTGACGCCCTCGAGCGCGGTCCAGCAGTCGGCGAGGTTGTCCTGGTCGAGGCGCTCGCTCGGGTCGTTCGCCTCGAGGCGCTCGAGCAGCGCCGGGTCGAGGTAGAGCGACATGCACAGCTCGCCGTCCGCCTCGGTCACGAACAGCTGCTCGTCGCCCGGGGCGTCCCGGCATTCGCCGGGCAGCAGCGCCCGGTCAGTGACGAGAAAGTCTTCGACGCGAAAGCCGATATCGAGGTCGTAGATTCCGCTCAGCAGCGCCTGCAGCCGGTCGAGTGCCCGCGCGGCCATGGCGGCGGCTCAATGCCTGGCGGCTCCGCCGGCCACGGGGCGGATGCCGAGGTCGAGCAGCTGGCGGTGCGCGCGCGGGCTGCCGGTCTTCTGCCAGACCTCGTAGAGGCGCAGCACGTCGAGCGGCGAGTTCCTCGCCGCGCCCTCGCCGATCTCGTTCAGCGCGTCGACGAGCGGCTGGAAGTTCTGCGCGAGCTCGGCGAAGACGCCGCCGAGCACGCGCTGGCCGCCGTGGCCGGGCGCCTGCGCGAGCGTGCCGTAGGCGCGGCCGCCCATCGCGACGTGGTAGTCGACGTCCACGGGCTTGCGCGCGAACCCGCCCGCTAGGAAGCCCGCGATGAAGAGCGCGACGTCGCCGAGGCGCTGCAGGAGCCGGTAGCGCTGGCGGCTGTCCGGCTCGGCGACCGCCTCGGCGAGGACCAGCGCGAGCGGCTTCAGGCGGCTGCGGCCGGAGTCGTCGGGCTCGAAGAGCGCCTCGGTGTGCGAGAACATCGCCAGGAGGTTGACGACGTAGTGCTCCGTGTGTTCCTGGACGTGCAGGTGCTGGTGCCCGAGCGCCCGGTGAAGCGCATCGCGGAAGAACTCGCGCACGTCAGAGACGGTCTGGAGCTCCATGGCGTCAGTTGGCTCCAGTCTAGCGCAGGAATCCGTGGAGTGCGTCGCAGCTTCGCGTGGCACTCCGGCGCCGTGAGTGCTCGTCAGGCGACTTCGGAGGAATCCCGTCGCTCGGCCGGCGCTGCGCGCGTCGACCCGGCTGCGAGCTCCGCCGGGTCGAAGTCGTCGACGTTCACGATCTCCATGACCTTGCGGTCGTACTCGCGCAGCTGCGCCGCTTCCGCCTCGGTGATGATGCCGGCCGCCAGCGCCTGCGGGATCTGGCCCGGCAGGTCGAGCGCGGTGACGAGGCCGGTCTTCACGCCCTCGACGCGGATCTTCTTCTCGATCGGTTCGGCCGCGATCGCGAGCTCCATCGCCTGCTGCACGAGCCCGAGGTGGTTGGTCGGCTCGAGCGTGCGGTAGACGTAGCGGCAGAGCCGCTCGCGCGCCTCGCCCGGGTTCATCACGAGCTCGGCGATCCTGGGATTCAGCCGGTCCGAAGGCGCGGAGTAGGTGCGCCCGCGCGGGAAGATCAGGAAGCGCATGATCGCCGCCAGCCAGCGCACGGGGAAGTTCCTGAGGAAGCTGTGCAGCTGCTCCTGCGCGTCGTAGAGCAGCGAGCGGCAGGCGTGCTCGACGAGCGGCAGGTCGGCCTCGGGCCGGCCCTGGTTCTCGTAGTGCTTCAGCGTCATCGAGGCCAGGTACATGCAGGAGAGCACGTCGCCGAGCCGCGCCGACAGGTTCTCCTTCTTCTTGAGGTAGCCGCCGAGCGAGAGCATCGCGACGTCGGTCGCGAAGGCGAATGAGGCGCTGAAGCGGTTGATGTGCTCGAAGAAGCGCGTCGTCGGCCCCGCGACCGGCGACCGGACGATGCGCGAGAGCGTCACCGCGCCGATCAGCGAGCGCACCGCGTTCGAGATCGTGAAGCCGATGTGGCTGAACAGCGCGCGGTCGAACTCCCTGAGCCCCCGCTCGCGGTCCGGGTCCTGCGCCGCGTTCATCTCCTTGAGGATCCACGGGTGGCAGCGCACGGCGCCCTGGCCGAAGATGATGAGGCTGCGCGTCAGGATGTTCGCGCCCTCGACCGTGATGCTGACCGGGATCATCTGGTAGGGGCGGCCGAGGTAGTTCTTCGGGCCGAGCATGATGCCCTTGCCGCCCTGCACGTCCATGGCGTCGTTCGCGACCGTGCGGCCGAGCTCGGTCACGTGGTACTTGAGGATGCCGGCCGGCACCGACGGCTTCTCGCCGCCGTCGATCGCGCCGGTCGTCACGGAGCGGGCGGCGTCCATGATGTAGGTGCGCGCCGCCATGCGCGCGATCACGGCCTCGACGCCCTCGAACTTCCCGATCGGCAGGTTGAACTGGCGGCGGATGCGCGCGTAGGCGGCGGTCGAGTAGACGCCGCCCTTCGCGCCGCCGGTCGCGATCGAGGGCAGCGAGATGCAGCGCCCGACCGAGAGCTGCTCGACCAGCATGCGCCAGCCCTGGCCGGCCATCTTCGGCCCGCCGATGATCGCGTCCACCGGCACGAACACGTCCTTGCCCTGGATGGGGCCGTTCTGGAACGGGCCGTTCAGCGGGAAGTGGCGGCGGCCGATCGTGATGCCGGGCGTGTCGCGCGGGACGAGCGCCACGGTGATGCCGTAGTCGGTCTTCTCGCCGCCGAGCAGCTTCTCGGGGTCGAACAGCCGGAAGGCGAGGCCGATGATCGTCGCGATCGGCGCGAGCGTGATGTAGCGCTTGGAGAAGTTGAGCCGGATGCCGACGACCTCGCGCCCCTGGTACATGCCGCGGCAGACGATGCCGGTGTCGGGGATCGCGCCGGCGTCCGAGCCGACGCGCGGGCCCGTCAGGCCGAAGCAGGGGATCTCCTCGCCGCGCGCGAGCCGCGGCAGGTAGTAGTTCTTCTGCTCCTCGGTGCCGTAGTGGAGGAGGAGCTCCGCGGGTCCGAGCGAGTTCGGCACGACGACCGTCGAGGCGAGCATGCTCGAGCGGCTCGCGATCTTCACCACCACGGTCGAGTGCGCGTAGGCGGAGAACTCGAGGCCGCCGTACTTCCGGGGGATGATCATCGCCCAGAAGCCCTTCTTCTTCAGGAAGTCCCAGACCTCGGGCGGCAGGTCCGCGCGCCGGTGCGTCGCGTCGAAGTCGTCGATCATCCGGCAGAGCTCTTCGCAGGGCCCGTCGATGAAGGCCTGCTCCTCGGGCGAGAGCGCGGGCGCCTTGGCGGCCAGCAGCTTCGGCCAGTCGGGCCCGCCGGTGAACAGCTCGCCGTCCCACCAGACCGTGCCGGCCTCGAGCGCCTCGCGCTCGGTCGTCGACATCGGGGGCAGCATCCGCTTGAAGACGAGCAGGAAACGGTTCGAGATGAGCACGCGCCGCAGCGGCCGGACGTTCAGCAGCGCATGCGGGATGAAGAGCGCCCAGAGCACGGCCTTCCAGGCGTCCGGGCCGGCCCCGAGGCCGGTATAGGCGACGAGGATGGCGCCGAGCGCGAGGGTCGCGACGCCGAGGCTGGCGCGGGCGTAGGCGAGCCACAGCACCACGACGAGGAACAGCAGCAGCCAGAGCAACGCCATCAGCATGGGTCCGACCTTATACCCGTTTGCACCGCAAAACGAGCCTGCTATGTCATGCTTTGCGCGGGGAGGGACTCGACACCATGAGCAATCTCGTCACGCGCGTCCAGAACATCCTGTTGACGCCCAGGACCGAGTGGCCGGTCATCGCCGCGGAGCCGGAAACCACTGCAGGACTCTACACCCGCTACATCCTGATCGTGTCGGCGCTCGGCCCGATCGCGATGTTCCTGAAGAGCACGCTGATCGGCACCAGCATCCCGTTCATGGGCACGTTCCGCATGGGGATGGGCGCGGGCCTCACCATGGCGGTGCTGAGCTACGTGCTCGGCCTGGTCGGCATCTTCCTGTTCGCCTGGGTGATCAACGCGCTCGCGCCGACCTTCGGCGGGCAGAAGGACTCCGTGCAGGCGCTGAAGGCGGCGGCCTACGGCGCGACCGGCGCCTGGGTCGGCGGCGTCGCGCAGATCGTTCCCTGGGTCGGCTGGATCGTGAGCCTCGCGCTCGCGATCTACAGCATCTACCTCCTGTACCTCGGGCTGCCGCACACGATGAAGGCGCCGGCCGACAAGGCCGCGGGCTACACGGCGGTATCCATCATCGTCGCCATCCTCCTGTACTGGGTGATCATGGCGATCGTCGGCAATGTCGCCGCGCGCGGCATGTTCGGCGGCGCCGGCTATCCCGGGATCACCTCGTCGTCCGGCCATTTCGAGAAGGGCAGCGGCGCCGCGGCGCTCGAGGAGTGGGCGAAGAACATGGAGGCGGCCGGCAAGGCCGTCGAGGACTCCGCCAAGCAGAACAACGGGCCGCCTTCCGGCGCCGCGATCGGCGCGCTGGTCGGCGCCGCGGTCGGCGGCGGCAAGGCTGTGGATGCGCTGTCCTCGGAGGAGATCAAGGCCTACCTGCCCGAGACGCTCGGCGGGCTGCCGCGGACGTCCACCTCCGCCTCGCGGAACGCCGCGATGGGCTTCCAGGTGGCGGAGGCGAAGGCGGACTACGGCGACGGCGCCGGCAAGAACCTCCAGCTCGAGATCAACGACACCGGCGGCGCCCACGGGATCCTCGCGCTCGCGAGCTGGGCGAACATCGAGGAAGAGAAGGAATGGCAGGGCGGCTACGAGAAGACCTACCGCGCCGACGGCCGGATCGTGCACGAGCGCTGGGACTCGGGGAGCGGCTCCGGGGAGTTCAGCGTGATCGTCGGCAACCGCTTCTCGGTCGAGATCTCGGGCAACGCCGCGAGCATGGATGAGCTCAAGGCCGCGCTCGCGACCGGCGTTAACCTCGCCGCCCTCGAGAACGTCGCGAAGTCGGCGAAGCCGGCGGGTTAAAAGGGGACGTTCACCTTTTTGTAAAGGGGACAGCCACCTTTAGCCATGGACGCCCTGACACAGCGGCGTTGCAGCCGGTAGAGGTGGCTGTCCCCTTTACAAAAAGGTGAACGTCCCCTTTTACCACGCGATGCCGTAGTCCTCGCCGTGGTTGCTCGAGCCGCCCCAGAACGAGCCGTGCGCGCGGTCGATCAGGATCGCGTTGATCGGCCCTGAGGTGCGCGAGCGGTACTCCGCCTTGTAGCCGCGCGCCTTCAGCTCCCGCCGGACCCAGTCGGGCACGCCCGTGTTGAGCGTGATCCGCCCGGGGAATCGCTCGTGCGGGACGAAGGAATCCCGCATCTGCCAGCTGTTGAAGTTCGCCGCCTCCACCGCCTGCTGCGGCGTCATGCCGAACTCGACGATGTCCAGGAAGAACTGCAGCAGGTTCTGGTCCTGGGTGTCGCCGCCCTGCACGGCGAACGCGAGCCAGGGCTTGCCGTCCTTGAAGGCCATCGACGGCGTCAGCGTCACGCGCGGGCGCTTGCCCGGCTCGATGACGTTGAACGGGTTGACGGCCGGGTCGATCACGAACTGCTGCGCGCGCTGGCTCATGCCGACGCCGGTGCGCCCCGCGATCACGGCCGGGATCCAGGCGCCCGAGGGCGTGATGGACACGAGCCAGCCGTCCTCGTCGGCGGCAATGACGGACGTCGTGCCGCGGAGCATCGAGCCCGTCTCCGGGTCCGTCGCGGCGGCGAAGCGCTCGGCGTCGAAGGCGGGCACGCCTTCCGCGGCGCGCTTCTTCAGGAGGTCCGCGTACGGGTTCGTGCCGCCCTGGAAAGGATACGGGTCGCCGGGCCCGATGGCCGGGTCGTTGGCGCCCGAGGGCGTGATCGCCGCCGCGCGCGACTTCGCGTACTCCTTGGACAGCAGGCCCCGGATCGGCTCCTCCGGCGGGAACGCGGGGTCGCCGTAGTAGAAGTCGCGGTCGGCGAAGGCGAGGTTCATCGCCTGGTACACGGTGTGGATGTAGTTCGCGCTGTTGTAGCCCATCGACTTCAGGTCGAAGTTCTCGAGGATGTCGAGCGCCTGCAGCAGCACCGGGCCCTGCGTCCAGTGGTCGAGCTTGTACACCTCGATCCCGCGGTAGGTCGTGCGGCGCGGCTCCTCGAGCTTCACGCGCCAGTTCGCGAGGTCCTCCTGGGTGATCAGCGCGCCTTCCTCGCGCGCGCCGCGCACGAATTCCTCCGCGACGTCGCCGCGGTAGAAGCGGTCGTAGGCGGCGGCAAGCGCTTCCTTCCGCGACTTGCCCGCCTTGAGCGCCTGCGCCTCGGCCTCGACGAGCTTCCGCAGCGTTGCCGCGAGGTCGGCCTGCCGGAAGACCTCGCCCGCGACGGGCGCCTCGCGCGCCTCGCCCGCGTGCGGGAGCATCACGGCCTTCGCGTAGCGCCACTGCTTCAGCTTTTCCTTGTCCGCCTCGATGTCGTCCGCGGTCTCCGCGTCGATCGCGTAGCCGTCGGCGAGCTCGATCGCGGGCGCGAGCACCTCGGCGAGCGAGAGCGTGCCGAACTCCGAGAGCATCGTGATCAGCGCGCCGGGCGTGCCGGGCGTCACGGCCGAGAGCGGGCCGTCCTCGGGCGGGCCGTCGAGGCCCTTCGACTTGTAGAACTCCGCCGTCGCGCCGGTCGGCGCGACGCCGAGGCCATTGACCGCGATGACCTTGCCGGACTTCGGGTTGTAGATGAGGGCCTGCGTCTCGCCGCCCCAGGAGAGCACGTCCCACATCGTCGACGTCGCGGCGAGCATCGCGCAGGCGGCGTCGACGGCGTTCCCGCCCTTCTCGAACATCCGCGCGCCCGCGGTGGCGGCGAGCGGCTTGCCCGTGATCGCCATCCAGTGCGTGCCGTGCAGCGGCGGCTTCTGCGTCTTCTCCTGCGCGGCCGCGGGCAGGGCCGCGGCGAGCGCGAGGACGGCGGCGAGCGCGGCGGTCCGGGCGTTTCGCATCGTATGTCTCCCGATCAGATGAGGTCCTTGACGCCCGCGCGCTCCTCGAGGAGCTCCTGGTGCGTCGCGTCCATGCGCCCGCGCGTGAACTCGTCGATCGCGAGCCCCTGCACGACGGCGTACTTCCCGCCCTTGCAGGTCACGGGACAGGAATAGATGACGCCCTCGGCGATGCCGTAGCTGCCGTCGGAGGGCACGGCCATGCTGACCCAGTCGCCCTCGGGCGTGCCGAGCGTCCAGTCGCGCATGTGGTCGATGGCGGCGGAGGCGGCGGAGGCCGCGGACGAGGAGCCGCGCGCCTTGATCACCGCGGCGCCGCGCTGCTGCACGGTCGGGATGAACT
>ERZ777005.35-NODE-35-length-11334-cov-4.681621_pt1 | contig 11334 bp, 13 predicted proteins | sample MGYA00374958_ERZ777005 | MGnify/ENA primary metagenome ERZ777005 (study PRJEB29304, sample SAMN08777409) | plant metagenome | isolation source: Switchgrass | host: Panicum virgatum | place: USA: Austin, Texas | collected 2014-11-04 ... | reverse complement strand
CTACACTTCTAGCTTCGTCGGCAGCGTCAGATGTGTATAAGAGACAGGTTCATCAGGAAGATCCAGCAGAAGAGCGTCAGCGCGAGCGGCGCGATGACGTTGCTCTTCGGCGGGTGGCTGAAGGTGTCGGAGACGCTCCGGTCCACGAAGCCGACGATGACCTCGACGATCGCCTGCATCGTGCCGGGGACGCCGGAAGTCGCCTTCTTCGCGACGCGGCCGAACAGCCAGATGAGGACGATGCCGAGGACGACGGAGAAGAACATGGAGTCGACGTTGAGCGCCCAGAAGTTGCCCTGGCACTCGTTCCAGACCCACTCGCCATCCTTCTTGCAGACGGTCAGGTTCTGGAGGTGGTGGCTGATGTACTCGCCAGCCGTGTGACCCGTTTCTGCCATGTGTCCCTAGCGTCCCCTGTCGAACAGCAGACCCACCGGCATGGCCAGGAGGGTCGCGATGTACCCGGCGAACAGGAAGCCCGGGTGAAGCGGCTCGAGCGTCGCGAAAACCACGGCGAAGAGCACCGCCGCGATCACGATCTTGCCGATCTCTCCCAGCCATCCCGCGCGGAGGAGGCTCTGGGCGCTCCGTCCGGCCCGCGGCGACATCACGCGCGCCGCCAGAAATGCGTTCGGCACGACGCCGATCACCCCACCCAGCAAGGTGGGGATCGCCCGCTCCGTTCCCAACCAGAGCCAGACGATCGCGGCAAGCACCAATGCGGCCGTCGCCTGCGCGAGAAGGATGTTCCGGACGGTCTGCATGAACCTGTCCCGGGCAACAAAAACGCCACGTGGCCTACCGGGCGGTCCGTGGCGTTTTCACGCGCAGCTCTTAAGCCGCAGGGCGGCCGAAAACCGCGCGCATTATAGAGGCCGGCACTGCGCCGCACAACCGCGAAAAGGCGGAAAAATCCCTGTTGGAGTGCGGGGTTACGTAATGCGTAAAAGGGGACAGCCACCTTTAAAGGGGACAGACACCTTTAGCGACCAATGCCGTCCCGCGAGCGAGGGCTTCGACGCTAAAGGTGTCTGTCCCCTTTAAAGGTGGCTGTCCCCTTTTACCCTTTTACGCCTTCCTCCACCGCCCATTCCCCGGCTTCATGTCCCGCGGATCCAGCTTGATGGGGAAGCGCTCGCGGATCCGGCGGTCGGCCTCGGGCGAAATGTAGGTCGGGTAGTACTCCGACAGGATCTGGTGCACCCGCTTGTGCGCCCGCTCGTAGATGGTCGGGTGCCCCTCCTCCTCCCACTGCCCCGGCGTCGTCCGGTCGGCCAGGTCCGGGTAGAGGAACTCGCTCGTCATCAGGGAGAGCGTCTGCGGGTGGCCGAGGTAATGGCCCGGGCCCGTCACCGTCTCCTTGATGACGTCGAAGGACAGCGTCTCCTCCGTGACCTCGATCCCGCGCAGCATCCGCTGCACGTTCCCGATCATGTCGTTGTCGATCAGCATGCCCTCGAAAGACTGGCCCATGAGACTGCCGACGATCCCGGGGTAGGACGACACCTGGTTGCAGCCGGCGAGGGCAGCCGACGCCACGGTCAGCGCCTTCTCGTAGCCCGCCTGCGCGTCCATCGTCTTCGAGTCCGTCATGCCGGCGCCGATGCTCGTCATGAAGCCGAAGTGGCTGCCGATCTGGATCGTCGCGGCCGTCACGAGCGCTTCCTCGCCGCTGCCGCCGCTGAACGCGCCCGTGCGCAGGTCCGAGATGAACGGCCACATGCCGAAGTTGATCCGGCTGCCGCGGCGCACGAGGTTCATGACGCAAAGGCACGACAGCGTCTCCGCGAAGCTCTGCACCAGCGTCCCCGCGAGCGCGGCGGGCGAGGTCGCGCCCGCCTGCGGCGCGATCGCGACGTCGCCCGGGAGGCCGAGCTCGGCGAGCTTCACGAGCACCTCGGCGTTGTCCTTGCCGAAGCGCAGCGGCGAGACGATCGGGCAGCCGCCGAAGGTGCAGAACGGCCGCTCGAGGAAGGCGCCCTCGCGCCCTAGATACGCGTCAAACAGCGAGATGATCGGCTCGATGTGGTCGACGACCGCGATGCCGAGCGCGAACGGCTTCCGCGTGCCCGCGAGCTCCGCGTAGGCGATGTTCATGTCGTGCACGTACACGTCGGTGCTGTACTCGGCCGCGATGAACGGCTGGCCGAAGACGTGGATGTGCTGGCAGTGGTCGGCGAGGCGCGCCGCGTCGTAAAGGTCGACCAGCCGCGTCGGCCGGTAGGTCTGCGTCTCGTACTCGAGGATGTTGACCGTCTCGCCCGAGGTCGTGAACAGCACCGACTTGTCGTGCACCTCGAGGTCGAGGGCCGGGTCCGGCGCGTACAGCGTGTACCGCCGGGCGGAGGCCGCGATCAGGTCCTCGACCAGCGCGCGCGGGAAGCGCAGCCGCCCGTCGTCGCCCAGGATGCAGCCGCCGGGGATCGCGTACTTCAGGATCTGCGGGATCGGCTCGCCGATACCGACTTCCTCCAGGAGCCGCAGGGCCGTGTCGTAGATCCGTTCGATGTCGCGGACCTTGAGCGGGGCGTACTGGCCGCCCTCGAAACCCGGGTGGACGGCGTGGCTACGGGATGCGGCGGGGCCGCTCATGCGCCGCGAGGCGCCGGCGCTGCGACGGGATTCGCGCGTCATGCCAGTTGATCCATGTCAAGTGCTCCCCCGGGCCGATCGGCCAGAGTTGTGGAGTCTACCGCGGAGTCGATTCATGGCGGCAACGGAACATTACAACGACCGCGTGATCCGGCAGTTCGCCGTGATGACGGTGGTCTGGGGCCTCGTCGGCATGGCGGTCGGCGTCTTCATCGCCGCGCAGCTGATCTGGCCCGACCTCGCGGAAGGCATCCCGTGGCTGAGCTACGGGCGGCTGCGGCCCCTGCACACGAACGCGGTCATCTTCGCCTTCGGCGGCTCGGCGCTGTTCGCGACGAGCTACTACTGCGTCCAGCGCACCTGCCAGGCGCGGCTGTTCGGCGGCCGGCTCGCGGAGTTCACGTTCTGGGGCTGGACCGCGGTGATCGTCGGCGCAGCGATCACGCTGCCGCTCGGCGTCACGCAGTCGAAGGAATACGCCGAGCTGGAGTGGCCGCTCGACCTCCTGATCGCCGTCGTCTGGATCTGCTACGCAATCGTCTTCTTCGGCACGATCGTGAAGCGCCGCATCCGCCACATCTTCGTCGCGAACTGGTTCTTCGCCGCCTACATCATCACGATCGCGATCCTGCACATCTTCAACAACCTCTCGCTGCCCGTCACTTGGACGAAGTCCTACGTGATCTACACGGGTGCGGTGGATGCGATGGTGCAGTGGTGGTACGGGCACAACGCGGTCGGATTCTTCCTGACCGCGGGCTTCCTCGGGATGATGTACTACTTCATCCCGCGCCAGGCGAACCGGCCCGTGTACTCGTACCGGCTCTCGGTCGTGCACTTCTGGGCGCTGATCTCGACGTACATGTGGGCGGGCCCGCACCACCTGCAGTACACGGCGCTGCCGGACTGGGCGCAGTCGCTCGGCATGGTGTTCTCGCTGATCCTGCTCGCGCCGTCCTGGGGCGGCATGATCAACGGGATCATGACGCTCTCCGGCGCCTGGGAGAAGCTCCGCACCGACCCGGTGCTGAAGTTCATGATCGTCTCCCTGTCCTTCTACGGCATGAGCACGTTCGAAGGGCCGATGATGTCCGTCAAGACGGTCAATTCGCTCTCGCACTACACCGACTGGACGATCGGCCACGTGCACTCGGGCGCGCTCGGCTGGGTGGCGATGATCTCGAGCCGCTGCATCTACAGCCTCGTGCCGCGCCTCCTCGGCCTCACGTCCATGTACTCCGTGCGCGCGATCAACACGCACTTCTGGGTGCACACGGTCGGCGTCGTGTTCTACATCGCCTCGATGTGGATCGCGGGCGTCATGCAGGGGCTCATGTGGCGCGCGACGAATGCGGACGGGACGCTCACCTACACCTTCGTCGAGGCGCTGAAGGCGACCTATCCCTACTACGGCGTCCGCCTCGCCGGCGGAGTGCTGGTCCTCGGCGGCATGTTCATCATGGCCTGGAATCTCGTCAGGACGTTCGAGTCGGCGCGGAGCGTCGCGCCCGTCGCCGTGCCGATGCCGGCGCAGGCCTGAGGGAACGCGGATGTCCACGTCGCACGAACGGATCGAGAAGAACGTCGGGCTGATGGCGGCGCTGGTCGCGGTCGTCGTCGCGGTCGGCGGGCTGGTCGAGATCGTCCCGCTGATGCGCCAGGCCGAGGTGATCGAGCCTCTGCCCGGCGTCAAGCCGTATTCGCCGCTCGAGCTCGCGGGCCGCGACGTCTACGTGCGCGAGGGCTGCTACAACTGCCACTCGCAGATGGTGCGGACGCTGCGCTTCGAGACCGAGCGCTACGGCCACTACTCGCTCGCGGGCGAGTCCGTCTACGACCATCCCTTCCAGTGGGGCAGCAAGCGCACGGGCCCGGACCTCGCGCGCGTCGGCGGCCGCTACAGCGACGAGTGGCAGCGCGTTCACCTCATGAATCCGCGCGACCTCGTGCCCGAATCCAACATGCCGGCCTTCCCCTGGCTCGCCGAGGCGCCGGTGGATGCGGACCTCGTCGCCCGCAAGATGCGCGCGCTGGAAGCGCTCGGCACGCCTTACCTGCCGGCGGACTACGACTCGGTGACCGAAGCGGTCGAGGGCAGGAGCGAGCTGGACGCGCTCGTCGCCTACCTGCAGGGGCTCGGCCGCGCCGCGCCGAAGGGCCGCTGAGATGGAATCCGGCACGCTCGCAGGCATCTTCACGGCCATCCTGATGGTCGCCTTCCTCTGCATCGTCGGCTGGGCGTACAGCAAGAAGCGCAGGAAGGACTTCGACGAGGCGGCGCGCCGGCCGCTCGAGCGCGATGGAGAAGACCGATGAGCAGCGGCTGGTCCTGGTACGTCATCGTCCTGACGCTCGCGAACATCCTCGGCTGCCTGTGGCTGCTCTGGTGGACGCGCCGCCCGCGCGGCGACGGCAAGCCCGAAGGCGAGACGACCGGCCACGTCTGGGACGTGGACCTCGTCGAGGGCAACAACCCGATGCCGCGGTGGTGGATCAACCTCTTCTACGCGACCATCGTGTTCTCGCTCGGCTACCTCGTGTACTACCCGGGACTCGGCGCCTTCGCAGGCACGGGCCGCTGGACGAGCCAGCGCGAGCACGCGGCCGCGGTGGAGGCGGCGGAGGCGCAACTCGAGCCCGTGCTCGCGCGCTTCCGCGCGCATCCCGTCGCGGACCTCGCCCGCGATCCCGAGGCCGTCGCGCTCGGCCGCTCCGTCTTCGCCAACACCTGCTCGACCTGCCACGGCTCCGACGGCCGGGGCGCCCGCGGCTTCCCGAACCTCGTGGACGCAGACTGGCAGTGGGGCGGCGACCCGGAGACCGTCCTTGCGGCGGTGATGGACGGGCGCCAGGCCGCGATGCCACCCTTCGCCCCCGTGATCGGCGAGGACGGCGTGAAGGCGACGACCGAATACGTCCGGAGCCTCTCGGGGTTGCTCGGCGACGGCGCGCTGATCGCGAAGGGCTCCGAGCACTTCCGCACGATCTGCGCGGCCTGCCACGGCCTCGACGGCCGCGGCAACACGCTGCTCGGCGCGCCCAACCTCACGGACGGCACCTGGCTGTACGGCGGCGACCGCGCGACGATCGCCGAGACCATCGCCGGCGGCCGCAGCGGCCAGATGCCCGCGCACGCGGCGCTCATCGGCCCGGACCGCGCGCGACTCGCCGCGGCCTGGGTCCTCTCGCAGCAGCCCGCGGAGCGCTGACATGCAACGCCCGCCCGAAGTGCCCGTCCCGCGCGCCCAGCGCTGGGGCGCGGTGGTGTGGCCGTCGTTCTTTTCCGCAGGCGTCGCGACGATGGTGTTCTTCGCGCTATTCGACCCGGTGGAGCTCGCGCGCCTCGCCTGGGTCGGCATCGAGATCGACCGCAAGACGGGCTACACGATCGGCTTCTTCCTGTTCTGGGCGCTGACGTTCTCCGCCTGCGCCTTCACCTCGATCCTGACGCGCACGCGCCACCCCGGCGACGACGCGGCCGGCCGCGGGACGCGCTGATGGCGGCGCCGGCTCCCACGCCCGCCGCGGACGCCGGCGGCGACCTGTACCGCGCCGCCCCGAAGGTGTACCCGCGCGAGGTCGATGGCCGCTTCCAGCGGTTGCGGAACCTCGCCGTCTTCGTGCTGCTCGGCCTCTTCTACCTCGTACCCTGGGTGAACTGGACCGGGCGCCAGGCCGTGCTGTTCGACCTGCCCGCGCGAAAGTTCCACATCCTCGGGCTCACGTTCTTTCCCCAGGACTTCTTCTACCTGTCCTGGCTCCTGATCCTCGCGGGCCTCGCGCTCTTCTTCTTCACCGCGCTCGCGGGCCGGCTCTGGTGCGGCTACGCCTGCCCGCAGACGGTGTGGACGGAGGTGTTCCTCCGGATCGAGCGCTGGATCGAGGGGGATCGCCTGCGCCGCATGAAGCTGGATGCGGCGCCCTGGTCGGCGGAGAAGCTCGCGCGCAAGGGCGCGAAGCAGGCGATCTGGATCACGTTCGCGCTCTGGACGGGATTCACCTTCGTCGGCTTCTTCACGCCGATCCGCGACCTCGGGCCGCGCGCGCTCTCGCTCTCGCTCGGGCCCTGGGAGACGTTCTGGTCGCTGTTCTACGCGTTCGCGACCTACGGGAACGCCGGGTACCTGCGCGAGCAGGTCTGCAAGTACATGTGCCCCTACGCGCGCTTCCAGGGCGCGATGTTCGATCCCGCGACGCTCATCATCGCCTACGACCCCGCGCGCGGGGAGCCGCGCGGCTCGCGGCGGAAGGGCTCCGACTACCGCGCTGCCGGGCTCGGCGACTGCATCGACTGCACGCTCTGCGTGCAGGCCTGCCCGACCGGCATCGACATCCGCGACGGGCTGCAGATCGAGTGCATCGCCTGCGGCGCCTGCATCGACGCCTGCGACAGCGTGATGGAAAAGGTCGGCTACCCGCGCGGGCTCATCCGCTACGCGACCGAGGAGTCGCTCGCCGGGCGCCGGACCCGGATCCTCAGGCCACGCGTCGTGATCTACGGCCTGCTCCTGTTCGGGGGCTTCGCCGGCTTCGCCTGGTCGGTCTCGCACCGCGTGCCGCTCCTCGTCGACGTGGTGCGCGACCGCAACGCGCTCTACCGCGTGGTGGAGGACGGCGCGATCGAGAACGCGTACACGCTCAAGATCATGAACAAGGGCGACGCGGCGCGCCGCTACCGGGTCACGCTCGACGACGCCGATGAGATCCGCTTCGCCGGCGGCGGGGAGTCCCTCGAGGTGGAGGTCGCGCCCGGCGAGGTGCTCGCGGTCCCCGTGACGCTGCGCGCGCCCGCCGGCGAAGTCACCGGCCGCCACGAGGTCGAGTTCGAGGTCGAGGCGGTGGACGACGAGGACGTCAAGTACGAGGCGGAGAGCCGCTTCTTCGGGCCGATGCCATGAGGAAGCGCCCCTGGTACCGCGAGCCTATGCTCGCGCTCGTCATCGGGCTGCCGCTGGCCGCGGTCGCGGGCGGAATCGCGACCTTCGTGATCGCGGAACGGAACGCGGACCCCGGCGACCCGCGCGTCCGCCGCGTGGCGCAGACCCAGACCGTCGACCTGGCGGCGGATCGCGAGGCGTCGCGGCAGGGCTATGCGGCGACCGCGACCATCGACACCGACGGCGTGATACGCGTGGAGTTCGAGGCAGCCCGGCCGGCCGCGGCCAGCCTGCGCCTCGTGTTCCGCCACGTCACCGACCCGCGCCGCGACTGCGACGTGACGCTCTCGCACGTGCCGGAGTACGGTTTCGCCGGGCTCCTCTCCGGCGCGCTGGGCGCGGGCGCCTACAACGCGGAGCTCACGCCCGAGGACGGCGAGTGGCGGCTCGTCGGCCGCCTCGAGGACGGCGCGATCCACACGCGCCTCGTGCCCGCGCTGGGACATTGAATGGACTCGACCCTCGACCGCTGCTTCCACTGCGGCGAACCGGCGGGCGCCGGCGCGCCGCGCACGGGCGATCGCGCCTTCTGCTGCAGCGGCTGCGAGGCCGCGGCCGCCTGGATCGAGTCGGCGGGGCTTGCCGGCTACTACCGCGCGCGCCGCACCGCCGCGCCGCTGCCCGAACCGCCCGCCGCCGCCGCGCTCGCGCGCTGGGACGAGCCCGCCTTCCTCGACGCCCACGCGCGGGCGGAGGACGGGCAGCTTGCGGCCACCTTCGTCGTCGAGGGCGTGCGCTGCGCGGCCTGCGCCTGGCTCATCGAGCGCGCGCTCGCGCGCGAGCCGGGCGTCGCCACGGCGACCGTGAACGCGGCGACCTCGCGGCTCGCGCTCCGCTGGGACCCGGCCTTGGTCCCGCTGTCGCAGCTCGTGGCGCGGCTCGCGGGACTCGGCTACCGCGTCCACCTGCCCTCACGCGAGGACGCGCGCGCCGCTGCGCTCGAGCGTCGCGACTCGCTGAAGCGACTCGCCGTCGCAGGCCTCGGCGCCATGCAGGCGATGATGTTCTCCGAGGCGCTGTACTTCGGCACGGACGAGCTCTCGCCCGCGACGCGCGACTTCTTTCGCTGGCTGACGCTCCTCGTCTCGACGCCGGTCGTGTTCTACGCGGGCGCGCCCTTCCTGCGCGGCGCCATGATGCAGCTGCGCCTGCGCGCGCCGGGCATGGACCTGCTCGTCGGCGCCTCCGTGCTGCTGGCCTGGGGCGCGAGCCTCGCCGCGACGCTCCTGCGCGCCGAAGCCGTCTACTTCGACGCCGCGGTGATGTTCGTCTTCTTCCTGCTGGCGGCGCGCCACATCGAGTCGGAGGCGCGGCGCCGCGCGACGGCGGCGCTCGAGGTGCTCGCGCGCGCCCAGCCGGCGACTGCACTGCGCGTGGGCGCCGATGGCGCAGAGTCCGCGGTCGCGGTCGAGGCCGTTGAGCCGGGCGATCGCCTCCGCGTGCGCGCGGGCGAGGCCGTGCCCGTGGACGGCCGGCTGGAGAGCGAGGCGGCGGAGCTCGACGAGTCCGTCCTGACCGGCGAGTCGCAGGCGGTCATGCACGCCTCGGGCGAGCTCGTGCTGGCGGGCAGCGTCGCCCTCTCGCGCCCGGTGCAGATCGTCGCCGATCGACGCGCCGGCCAGAGCACGGTCGCGCTGCTCGCGGAGCTCGCGGCCCGCGCCTCGGCGAGCCGTCCCCGCGCCGCGCGCCTCGCCGACCGCGTGGCGGGCCGGTTCGTCGTTGCCATGCTTTTCGCGGCGGCGGCGGTCGGCGTCTTCTGGGCGGGGGTCGACGCGCCGCGCGCGCTCCCGGCGACCCTCGCCGTGCTCGCGGCGACTTGCCCCTGCGCGCTCGCGCTGGCCGTGCCGGCCGCGATCGCTTCGGCCCAGGCGGCCTTCGCGCGGCTTGGTGCGCTCGTCCTCGACCCGGACGCCGTCGAGTCGCTCGCGAGGGCGGACACCGTCCTCTTCGACAAGACGGGCACGCTGACGACCGGACGGCCGCAGCTCGACGAGCTGCAGGTCTTTGCCGGATCGCGCGACGAGGCGCTTGCGGCGGCGGCGGCGCTCGAGCGCGGCGTGCACCACCCGCTCTCGGCGCTGTTCCGGCCCTACGACGACGGGCGCATCGCGAGCGCCGTCGAGTGCTTCGCAGGCGCGGGCGTCGAAGGGCTCGTCGGCGGCGAGCGCCGCCGGATCGGCAAGCGCGCCTTCGCGACGGGCGTGGCCGGCGATGACGACGGCATCTGGCTCGGCGACGGGGCGCGCGCGATCGCGCGCTTCGCCTCCGCGGAAGCCCTGCGACCGGGCGCGGGCGAGGCCGTCGCGGGGCTCACGGCACAGGGCCTCCGCCTCGCCCTGCTCTCGGGCGACTCGGCGCCGCGCGTCGCCGCGCTCGCCGCGCGGCTCGGGATCGGCGACTGGCGCGGGCGCGCGACGCCCGCCGAGAAGCTCGCGCGCATCCGCGAGCTGCAGTCGGGCGGCCGCCGGGTCGCCATGGTGGGCGACGGCGTCAACGACGCGGCGGTGCTGGCGGGTGCCGACGCCGGGATCGCGATCGCGGAAGGCGCGGCGCTCGCGCAGTCGCGGGCCTCGGTCGTGCTCGCGAGCCCGGGCCTCGGCCGCCTGCCCGCGCTTTTCGCGACCGCGCGGCGCACGCGCCGCGTGATGCGCCAGAACCTCGCCTGGGCCGCCGCCTACAACCTCGCCGCGCTGCCGCTGGCGGCGGCGGGGCTGGTGCCGCCCTGGGCGGCCGCGCTCGGGATGACGGCCTCCTCGCTCCTCGTCACGCTGAATGCGCTCCGCCTCGCGCGGCCGGCCGGGGTGCCCGCATGAGCATGCTGATCTGGCTCGTGCCGGTGACGCTCTTGCTCGTCGGCTGCGCCGTCTGGGCGTTCTTCTGGGCGGCCGACGGCGGCCAGTTCGACGACCTCGACTCACCGGCGCTCGCGCCGCTCCTCGACGATGCGCCGGAAGACGCGGAGCCGCCCGCATGAACGAGGTCGTCACGCCCCTCGCCGCGCTGGTCGCGGGCCTCGTCGGCAGCGGCCATTGCCTCCTCATGTGCGGCGCGATCGTGGGTGCGCTCGGCCAGGGCCCGACCTGCAGCGGGCGCTCGCTCCGCTACCCGCTCCTCTACAACCTCGGTCGCATCGGCAGCTATGCGACCGCCGGCGCGATCGCGGGCGGCGCCGGCGGCGCGGCGCTCGCACTGCTCGGCCGGCCTCATTTGCGCGGCGCGTTCACGGCGCTGGCGGCGGTCGTGATCGTCGCGGTTGGGCTGCGACTCGCGGCGGGTGCGCGCGGCTTCGGCTGGCTCGACCGCGCGGGCGCTGCGGCCTGGCGGCGCATCGCGCCGCTGACGCGGCCGCTGTTTCCGGTCACGACGCCCGGGCGCGCCCTCGGCGTCGGGCTCGCCTGGGGCTGGCTGCCCTGTGGCATGGCTTACGCGATGCTGGCCGCGGCCGCGTTTTCCGGCGGCGCGGCGCAAGGCGCGCTCGTCATGGCGTCATTCGGGGCGGGGACACTCCCCGCGATGCTCGCGCTCGGCGCCGGCACGGCCCGCCTGCTCGGTGCGCGCACGCAGCGCGCGGGCGGCGTCGCACTCGTGCTGCTCGGAATCGGGAGCCTGCTCGCGCTGGGCGGGCTCGTCTTCAGGAACGCGGATCACGAGGGCCACGCGGCCCACGGGCATGCCGCCTCAGCGGGAGTCGCCGGCGATGCGGCCGCGGCGCACCTCGCCGGCCAGCTCGCGGAGCTTCGCCGGGTCGAGGATGCGCACCTGTCTCTTATACACATCTGACGCTGCCGACGAAGCTAGAAGTGTA
>ERZ777005.34-NODE-34-length-11349-cov-15.238357_pt1 | contig 11349 bp, 17 predicted proteins | sample MGYA00374958_ERZ777005 | MGnify/ENA primary metagenome ERZ777005 (study PRJEB29304, sample SAMN08777409) | plant metagenome | isolation source: Switchgrass | host: Panicum virgatum | place: USA: Austin, Texas | collected 2014-11-04 ... | reverse complement strand
ATCTACAGGCAGCCCGCCACCGTCGAGGCATGCCGCCAGGACTACGAGGCCGGCGCCGACATCCGCCGCCGTCTCGGCTGGAAGGACGGCCAGAGCTGATGGGCCTCCGCGACTTCGCCCGCAGCCTCATGCCGGGCAACGACCACCAGCTGGCCGCCGAGCAGTACGAAGGCCGCGAGTCCGCCACCGACCACGCCGCCCGCGTACGCGCCGAGCGCCACCGCGCCCGGGTCAACCGCGACGGCGACCGCTCCGCGACCAAGATCCCGCGCAGCCTCCGCCGCCGCGCCTTCTGACCCCGTCCCAGACCGCCGCGCCCCCGCGACCTTCCCCCCGCGGGGGCGCGGCCTCGCTCCCGGAGCCCACCGTGAAGACGCCCAACGGCGACCACCCCAAGCTCACCACCCTGCAACACCGACTCGTCATCGCCGTCGCCGCAGGCGCCGCCGCGATCGCCGCCATCGGCTTCATCGGCTCCTACGCCGCCGTACGCAAGCTCGCCCAGGCCAAGGGCTTCGGCACCTTCGCGCACGCCTTCCCCATCGGCATCGACGCCGGGATCCTCGTCCTCCTCGCCCTCGACCTGCTGCTCACCTGGCTGCGCATGCCGCTCGCCATGCTCCGCCACACCGCCTGGCTGCTGACGATGGCGACGATCGCGTTCAACGCCGCCGCAGCCTGGCCCGACCCCATCGGCACCGGCATGCACGCCGTGATCCCGCTGCTGTTCGTGGTCGTCGTCGAGGCCGCCCGGCACGCGATCGGCCGCGCCGCAGCCATCACCGCCGGCCGCCACATGGACTCCGTCCGCCTGGTCCGCTGGCTCCTCGACCCCGTCAGCACGTTCCGGCTGTGGCGGCGCATGAAGCTGTGGGAGCTGCGCTCCTACGACCAGGTGATCCAACTGGAGCAGTCCCGGCTCATCGAGCGCGCCCGACTCCGCGCCCGGTACGGCCGCCGCTGGCGCAGCAAGGCCCCCGTCTCGGCCGTCATGGCACTGCGCCTGACCCGCTACGGACGGGCCCTGGCCCCGGTCTCCGGCGTCCTCGACATCGAACACGCCCCCGCGCTCGCCCAGGCGAACACCCCGCCCCCGGCGATCGAGGCGGGCACGTTCGAAGTGGCGGCCGAGCAGGCGATCGAGGTCGTTCGCGAACCCGAGCACGGCGATCGCGAGCAGCCGAACGCCGTCGCGAACACGGAGCCCAGCGCCCCGAACACGGTCCGCGAACACGTCGCGAACAAGGCCGCCACCAGCGCGAACGCTGATCGCGAGCAGCCGAGCATGGCCGACCTCGTCCGCGAGCAGATCGCCGTACACCCGAACAACGCCGACGCCGTCAGGGGCGTGATCGCGAACATGCCCGACGCGAACAGGGCCAGCGTCGCCGCCGCTGTTCGCCGCGAACGCCGCAGGAGCGCGATGGACGGCGGCTACGGATGATCCTCACCGCGCTGTTCGCCCTCGCCGCCCTCGGCGGGATATGCGGCCTCACCGCCGTCGCGCCCCGCGCCGTCCCGCCCGTGACGGCCACCACCGCCTTCATCCTCACCCTGGCCATGCTCGCCATGGCCGCTCTCCGATAAGGACCCACCGTGAACTACGTGACCTTCGGCGGTGTCACCGTCGGACTCTGCATCCTCGGCTACCAGCTCATGATCTGGTGGCCCGGCCGCAAGCAACTGATGAAGGACCCCGTCAAGCACGCGGCCGCACTCCTGCCGTTCCTCGCCTCCTGGGCGTACGGCTGCCTGACCACCCTCGGCATCGCCGGACTCATCGGCACCGCCTCCAGCGCCGTCCTCGGCCTGTCCAACTGGCTCGGCGACGCGGCCTTGATCTGGGGCGTCGGAGAGCCCGGAGGCCAGCAGGCCGGGGCCAAGACGTTCGTCCCCCTGTCCAGCCCCGGCGCGGCCCTCGTACTCATCGCCACCTGCGTGTTCATCGCGGCCGTGAAGAAGGCCAGCGCCGACACCTCGAAGACGTTGAAGCTCGGTGCCTGGTGCGGCATCACCCTGGGCACCTCGGCCGGGGTCGCCGGGTTCGCCGCGGTGCCGCTCGCACAGGCAGTGAACTGGTGCGGCGACGGCCTGTACGCGGCCGTCTGATGGCGGCGAAGAAGCGCGTCGAGGAGCCGTCGAGGGCGGCCGGCGGGTGCGTCCTCGTCATCCTCGCGGGGGGCGCGGCGGCGGTCGTGTTCGCCGCCTCGCCGGAAGTCGGGGTGCTCGCCGTGTGGGTGGTCGGGGCGCTCGCCCTGTGGCGGGCCGCCCGCCGCAAGTCGGTGCAGCGTGCAGCTAACCCCGCTCCCCCACCGGAAGAGGAGCCCCCCTCATGCAGTGAATGCGCAGGTCAAGAGCCTGTCACCGTCACACCCCGGAAGGGGATGTTGATCTACGGCTACGCCCTGCCCGACCGGCCCAACCACACCCACACCCACGTCCACCTCGCCCAGAGGTAGCCAGCCCCCGATTGTCAGACCCAGAGAGGACCCTGAACCCATGAGCGCTCTGCCGCACGACCCGTACATCACCGCCGTCGTCGACGCCCTCACCGCCGCCGGACTGGAACCCACCACCGCCGAGACCCGCGACACCGAAGAGAACCGCTTCGCCTCCGACACCGGCGCCGAACTGGACGCGCTGCTCATCTGGGACGGCGACGCCCCCGGCCTCGACACCAGCGTCCACGAGGACGGCATCGTCCTGCTGTGGGAGCACCCTGCCGAGCAGTGGCAGTGGGCGCCCCGCAAGCTGCACGGCGAGCTGGAACACGAGCCCGAGTTCCTGGTCTCGCTGCCCCGCTGGGCGGACCCGGAGCTCGTTGTCCTTGTCGTCCGCTATCTCCTGGCTGGACGTCCGGTACCCACGCTGCCCGTCGCCGGACCGCTGTGGGCCGACCGCAAGACCACGCAAGCCGCAGTCGACGCGTGGGAGGCCGCAGAGGCCGCATCAGCCACGTAGTTGCATTCCGGACGATCACGCGTCATCCTGGCCTCACGTCCGGCGTGCCCGGACCCAGACACTCCCGAAGGCCCGCCACCGTGCGGGCCTTCGCCGTTCGTCACAGAACCGCCACAACGCCCCATCCGCGCACACCGCGCTGCAACCCTGGCCCCCTCTCATCACCACGCACCAGGGGGCACCACATGGGATTCCTGAACGACGCCAAAGCCGCCACCGCCGAACAGGCCGCGAGGAAGGCGTACGAGGACGGCCGCATGGCCCTCACCTTCAAGATCATCGAAGCCAACGCCAGCCACCGCGCCACCGGCCTCATGACCGGCGTCGGCGAGCAGATCGAAGCCATCGAACGCCAGGGCTGGACGCTCACCAACATGGCCGCCGCCGAGGGCAAGGCCCTGACTGGCGACCGCACCGCGCTCGTCTGCCTCTTCCGCCGGCGCTGACCGCGCCCCCACAGACCGGGCCCGACCGTCAACCCCGTGCGGTCGGGCCCTTCGCATGCCCGGAGGTGACCATGCCGCGGCCGAACCAGTTCACCCCCGTCACCGACGAGGACCGCGCCGAGATCATCCGCCTCCACGGCGAAGGCAAGGGCCGCAACGAGATCGCCCGCCTGGTCGGTCGCGCCCAGCGCACCGTCTCCGTCATCTGCGCCGAGGAGGACCTCGTCTTCGACACGTCGATGACCGAGGACGCCACCCGCGCCCGCGTCGCCCAGCTCGCCGCGCTCCGCGCCGACGCCGCCGTAGACCTCCTCCTCGACGCGCTGAAGCTCACCCAGCAGATGTGGGAGCCCGCGACGATCTACAACTTCGGCGGGAAGGACAACAGCTTCAACTCCCGTGAGGTCGACGAGCCGCCCACCGCCGACAAGAAGAACCTCATGGCCGCGGCCGGCATCGCCTTCGAGAAGTCCCTGAAGCTCGTCCCGCCCGCCGACGACGCCGGCGCCTCCGACGCCCGCTCGATGCTCGGCCAGCTCATGAGCGGCCTCAAGGCGGTGTACGACGAGCAGCAGGCCGCCGCTGGCGAGGAGGCGGAGGGTGAGTCTCCTTGATGCGCTGCCCCTGTCCCGCAAGCAGCTGGTCAGCATCGTCGAGGCCGAGGCGCGGATCAATGCGTGGGAGGGCTCGGTCCGTTCCGGTAAGACGATCGCGAGCCTGATCCGATGGCTCATCTTCGTCGCGTCCGCCCCGACCGGCGGCGAGCTGGTCATGGTCGGCCGCACCCGGGACTCGCTGTACCGGAACGTCATCGCGCCGCTCACCAACCCGGAGATCTTCGGGCCGCTCGCGAAGCAGATCAGCTACAACAACGGCGCGCCGGTCGCGGTCATCATGGGCCGGATCGTGCACGTCCTCGGCGCGAACGACGCCAAGGCAGAGCCGAAGGTCCGCGGTATGACGTGCGCGGGGGCGTATGTCGACGAGGCAACGACCCTCCCGCGGACCTTCTTTGACCAGCTCGTGGCGCGCTGCTCGGTCAAGGGCGCGAAGATCTTCACCACGACCAACCCGGACAACCCCGGCCACTGGTTCCGCAAGGAGTACCTGAAGCGGCCGGCCGAGACGCGGCTCCGCTCGTGGCACTTCGTCCTCGACGACAATCCGTTCCTGGACCCCGACTACGTGGCCGCGCTCAAGGCCACGTACACCGGGCTGTTCTACCGGCGGTCGATCCTCGGACACTGGGTGCAGGCCGAGGGCGCGATCTACGACGCTTTCGACGAGACGCGCCACGTCGTCCGCGAGGTTCCACACATCACGCGCTGGCTGTGCGACGCGATCGACTACGGCACGACCAACCCGTACGCGGATCTGCTGATCGGGCTCGGCGCAGACCAACGGCTGTACGTGGTCAGCGAGTACCGGTGGGACTCGCGTGCGGAGCGGCGGAAGAAGACCGACGCCGAGTACTCCGCCGCGCGCAAGCGGTGGCTGGCCAGCGTGCCGCACCCGCAGACCAACGTGATCGGCGTCCAGCCGGAATGGACCGTCGTCGACCCGTCCGCTGCCTCGTACGTCGAGCAGCTGCACCGCGACGGCGTCCACGGCGTCACCCCCGCCGACAACAGCGTGCTGGACGGCATCCGCACAGTCGGATCGCTCATCGCCGCTGGCCGACTCCTCGTCCACGAGTCCGCGCGCGGCCTGATCGAGGAGATCCCCGGCTACTCCTGGGACGACGAGAAAGCGGAGAAGGGCGAGGACGTCCCGATCAAGATGGACGACCACTCCTGTGACGCGCTGAGGTACGGCGTTCGTACGACTGAGGCCCTGTGGCGGCCGCACATCCCGATGCTCCTGGAGGTGGCCGCGTAATGCCCGCAGAGATCACCCTGCCGGTCTTCGTCCGCGTCGGCGACTCCGCAGAGACACACCTGGGCGACGTCACGGTCCCCGTCGAGGGACGCGAGATCAAGGCCGCGGCAGTCTACGGCGAGATGGCCGCCTTCTACCGGGCCCTGGCCAACGCGCTGGAGCGGAAGGGGGCCGAGTGATGCCGACCGTCGAGCAGGCCCTCACCAACGCCGCCCGCCTCCTGGAGCAGGCCGAGATGGAGACCAACCTGGCGCTGATGGAGCGCCTGGACGAGATGGCGTCGACCTGGCTGGGCATGGCGCAGCTGCTGATGGAACGGGAGCGCGCCTGATGCCTCTGCCCACTGGCGACACGACGTGGCCGCCCACCGACGAGCGCGTACAGGTCTGCCTCGCCGACTGGGACGCCTGGTACTCCGCCGACCCCGACCGCCTGGAACAGCGCTACGAGAACCGCGGCTACCGCCAGCCCGCCGACCACCCCTCGCAGCACCGCGGCGGCGTCCTCGGCAAGGTCGCCCGCTGGTTCTGGGGCAATCCCACCACGCCCGGCGAGAAGCGCACCAAGCTCCACGTGCCCCTCGCCGGGGACATCGCCCGCACCAGCTCGGGCCTGCTGTTCTCCGAGCCCCCCAAGCTGATCGGCTCCAAGGGCACCACCCAGGACCGCCTCGACGCGCTCATGGACGAAGGGCTCCAGCCCACGCTCCTGGAGGCCGGCGAGGTGTGCTCCGGGCTCGGCGGCGCCTACCTGCGCGTGGTGTGGGACGAGGAGGTCTCCGACCGGCCGTGGATCGACACCGTCGCCGCCGACAGGGCCGTGCCCGAGTTTCGGTACGGGCGCCTCGCCGCGGTGACGTTCTGGACCGTCGTCGAGATGGAGGACTCCCGCCGCGTCCTGCGGCACCTGGAGCGCCACGAGCGCGGCGTGATCTACCACGGGCTCTACGAGGGCTCCCTGACCGCGCTCGGCCGGGCCGTCCCCCTCACCGAGCACCCGTCCACCGCGCCGCTGGCCACCGAAGTCGACGCCGAGGGCGGCATCGACACGGGCGCCCCGAAGCACCTGACCGCCTCGTACGTGCCCAACGTCCGCCCCGCGCGCGCCTGGAGGCACATCCCGAAGGCCGCCTACTGGGGGCAGTCCGACTACCAGGGCATCGAAGGCATCATGGACGCCCTCGACGAGACCTACAGCTCGTGGATGCGGGACGTGCAGAACGGCAAGGGCCGCATCGTCGTCCCGCAGTCGATGCTGGAGTCCCTCGGCCCCGGCCAGGGCGCAGCGTGGGACGAGGAGCGCCGCGTCTACACCGGCCTGAACATGCTCCCTCGGCCGGGTGACCCGAACCCGCTGGAGGTCGTCCAGTTCGAGATCCGCGTCGCCGAGCACCGCGACACGTGCGCCGAACTCATCGAGCAGGCTGTACGGCAGGCCGGCTACTCCGCCTCGACGTTCGGGGAGACCGGTGACGGGGCCGCCGTCACCGCGACGGAGATCCGCGCGCGCGAGCGGCGCAGCATGGGCACCCGCGCCCGCAAGGCCCTGTACTGGGGTCCGGCTATCGCGGACGTCACCGCGGCGCTCTTGGCGGTCGAAGCAGGCCCCCGGTTCCGTGTGGGCGGCCTCGACATGGAGCCGCCGAAGGTGGAGTTCCAGGACTCCATCAGCGAGGGCCCGAAGGAACTCGCCGAGACTGCGGAGCTGCTGGCGCGGGCGATGGCGGTCTCCCGGGAGACGCTCGTCCAGATGATCCACCCCGACTGGGATGACACCCAGGTGCAGGCGGAGGTGGCCCGGCTCAAGGACGAGCAGGCGATGGCCGACCCGGTCATGACCGGCGCCGAAGGTGCTGGCTTCCCGTCGCCTGCCGGCGCCGAGGACGAGGGCACGGTCGGGGAGGAGTAGCCGATGGCGGTCTCGCCCGCGATGGCCGAGGATCTCGCCGCCGAGGTCGCGCGCCTGTACGAGGACGCCGAGGCCGCGCTCCTCGAACGCATTGCGAAGGCCCTGGAGTCGGACCTCGACTCGCCGCGGTGGGCCGAGCTGAAGCTGGCCGCGATCGGCAACCTTCGCACGGCCGTCGAGACGGTCACCGACGCGCTCCAGACCGACACCGACGGCGCCGTACGGCGAGCCCTGGTCGAGGCGTACAACCGGGGCCGTCAGGCTGCCGTCGCCGAGCTGGGCGCGCTGGACATCGGCCGTGAGCTGGTGGCCCGCGAGACCGTCCCGAACGCGCCGGCCGTGGACCGACTGGCCGCGAGCATGGCGCAGGACACCCGGCCGGTGTACGCGCGGATCACGCGCGCGGTCGTGGACGGGTACCGGCGCGTGGTGGCGCGAGCGTCCGGGAACGTGCTCCTCGGCACGATGACCCGCCGCGACGCTGCGCAGCGAGCCCTCGACCAGCTCGCCGCCCGCGGCATCACCGCCTTCACGGACAGCGCGGGCCGGAACTGGGAGATGGCCAGTTACGCCGAGATGGCCGTCCGTTCAGTGACCGCGCGGGCAGCTATCGACGGGCACGTGGACGCGCTCGCCGAGATCGGCGTGGGGCTGGTCATCGTGTCGGATGCCCCGCTGGAGTGCCCGCTGTGCAGGCAGTGGGAAGGCGAGGTCCTCGCCCTGTCCGGGCCGTCCGGACCGCACACGGTCCGCGCCGAGCACATGGATCCGCCGGACCAGCCCCGCCGCGGCCTGCTGCGCCGCCGGGGCCCTGCGCCCACGGTTGCGGTGCACGTGGCCGGGACGCTGCTCGAGGCGCGCGCGGCTGGGCTGTTCCATCCGAACTGCCGTCACTCGCTCAGCGCCTACCTCCCCGGCGTGACCACCCGGCCGCCGCATCACGCGACGCCGGGCACGACGTACGAGGACACGCAGCGGCAGCGGACCATCGAGCGGCACATCCGTCGCTGGAAGCGGGCCGAGGCCGCCGCGATGGACGAGGCTGCCCGTCGCCGCGCGGGCGTGTACGTCCGGAAGTGGCAGGCCGAGATGCGCAAGCACGTCGACGCGCACGAGCACCTGCGCCGCAAGCCGAAGCGCGAGCAGATCGGTGCAGCGCGCTGACCCCAAGTTTCCCGGCATCCGCCGCACGGCGACCGCCGGACAATCCCGCACGGGAGAACACAATGCAGGTCCCTTTCAAGCACCCCCTCGCGACGCACTCAGCGCTGGACGTGCTCGGCCATCGCCGCAACGGCTCGCCGATCTACGCCATCGCGGGTGGCAGCGGCGAGGGCGAAGGCGGCTCCGGATCCGGCGGATCGGAGGGGCAGGGCCAGTCCGGACAGGGCAGTGAAGGCACCGCCGGTCAAGGCTCTGGCCAGGCAGGACAGCAGTCCGGACAGGGCTCCGGGCAGTCTGGATCGGACTCCGGAGACGGAGGCGACGGTACGGACTGGAAGGCCGAAGCACGCAAGTGGGAGGGCCGCGCCAAGGCCAACCACACCGAGCTGGAGCAACTGCGCACTGCGCAGATGACCGACCAGGAGAAGGCCATCGCGGAGGCGGAGAAGAAGGGCCGCACGGCCGCCGCCACCGAGTACGGCCAGAAGCTCGCCGCCGCCGAGTTCCGCGCAGCCGTCGCCGCCGCAGGCATCGACCTCGGCGAGGCCGCCGAGTACATCGACGTCACCCGCTTCGTCGGCGACGACGGCGAGGTCAACGTCACCGCCATCAAGTCCGCAGTCACCAAGTTCTCCAAGCTCGCCCCCGCACGGGGCGCGGGCCGCTCCGGCGGAGACATGGGCGGTGCCGGCGGATCCGGCGACCAGACCGCATCCCTCGACAAGCAGATCGAGGACGCCACGAAGGCCCGGAACTTCTCCGAGGTCATTCGACTCAAGCGGCAGAGGGCCGCACAGACGACGTAAGGAGTAGGCCATGGCCGGTATCACCGGGATGGGCACCACCTTCAACCTCCCCAACTACGCGGGCGAGCTGTTCGCGCTCACCCCCGAGGACACCCCGCTGCTGTCGGCCATCGGCGGTCTCACGGGCGGCGGTATGACGACCGCCGTCGAGTTCGAGTGGCAGACCTACGACCTGCGCGACCCGGCGCAGCGCACCAAGGTGGAGGGCGACACCGCCCCGACCGCCGAGGGCCGCGCCCGGGCGAACGTGCGGAACGTCGCCCAGATCCACCAGGAGAAGGTCAGCGTCTCGTACACCAAGCAGGCCGCGATCGGTCAGCTCGCCACCCCGGGCTCGGCGCCGTTCCGCAGCACGGACGGCTCCAACCCGGTCTCCAACGAGCTGGACTGGCAGGTCGCGCAGAAGCTCAAGGAGATCGCGCTCGACGTGAACTTCTCGTTCATCAACGGCTCGTACGCGAACCCGACGACGAACGCGACCGCGCGCAAGACCCGCGGCCTGCTGGAGGCGATCACGACCAACCGGATCGCCAAGGGCACCGCGGTGACTGGCGCGTCCACGGCCACGGACACGGTTACCGCCACTGGGCACGGCCTGTCCGACGGCAACAAGATCGTGTTCACGAACACGTCCACGGCGACCGGCATCACCGCGGGCCGCGTGTACTACGTCGACGCGATCGACGCGAACACCTTCAAGGTGTCCACCACCAACGGCGGCACGGCGATCACCCTTGGCACCGCCACGGGCCTGTCGTTCATGAAGCCGTGGGCGACCGCGCTGACCGGCGACCACGTCAACGACCTGCTTCAGCTCGCCTACGACAACGGCGGCATCAGCGAGCAGGAGACCGCGACGCTGCTGTGCAACAGCATCCAGAAGCGCGCCGTGACCAAGGCGTTCGCCTCCCAGTACGGCCAGTACCAGGAGACGAGCCGGAACGTCGGCGGCGTCAACATGACGACGATCGTCACGGACTTCGGCACGCTCAACGTGATGATGGACCGGCACATGCCGCAGGACACCCTCACTGTGGTGTCCCTGGAGCAGCTGATGCCGGTCTTCCTGAACGTGCCCGGCAAGGGCGTGTTCTTCGAGGAGCCGCTGGCGAAGACGGGCGCCTCGGACGAGGTGCAGCTGTACGGCGAGATCGGCCTGAAGTACGGGGCCGAGCGCCAGCACGCCGTCATGACGGGCCTGGTGATCTGACCATGGCGGTCTACCAGCGTGGCGCGGGCGATCACGTCGCCGAGCGCGTGCAGCCCGAGCCGGGCAGCGAAGAGGAGCAGCGGCTCGACGAGCTGGTGGCCAAGGGTGAGGGCGGCTGGCACCGCGTCGCCGAGGCGGAGCCGAAGAAGCCCGAGCGGCCGACCAAGTCGGCGCCCAAGGCGGACTGGGTGGCCTACGCCCAAGCCGTCGACCCCGAGACCGGTGGGCTGGACGAGCTCACCAAAGACCAGCTCATCGAGCTGTACGGAGGTGAGAACTGATGCCGGTCTCCGCATCCCTGTCGATGGCTGCCACCGTGCAGCAGACGAAGGCCCTCGACCTGACCACGGCCAGCGATCCACTGACGTTCCGGCGGGCCGTGCAGCTCAGCACGGGCACCGGGGCCGGGCAGGCGGACAAGGTCTTCCACGACCGCCGCACCCTCGCCGCGTCGGCGACTGAGGATCTCGACCTGGCGGGCGTCCTGTCCGACGTGTTCGGCGCCGCGCTGACCTTCGTCCGGATCAAGGGCCTGTTCATCAGCGCGTCGGCCGCGAACGCGAACAACGTCGTGGTCGGCGCGGCGTCGTCCAACGCGTGGGCGACGCTCCTCAACGCCACGGGCACCATCACCCTGCGGCCGGGCGCCAGCTTCGGCGCCATGGCGGGCCCGGCGGACGGCACCGGGTGGGCGGTCACGGCCGGCACCGGCGACCTGCTGAAGGTCGCCAACAGCGCGGGCGGCACGGGCGTCGACTACGACGTCATCATCGTCGGCGCGAGCGCGTAGGGGGGTGCCCGGTGGCCAGGATCTACGCGACCAGCGCGGAGTACCAGACGTACACCGGGCAGACCCCGCCCCCGGACATCGACCAGCAGCTGGCCGCCGCGTCGCGGATGCTCACGGCTGAGGTGTTCCGGCTGTGCTGGTACGGGGTCGACGAGGACGGCTACCCCTCCAACACCACGGTTCGGG
>ERZ777005.33-NODE-33-length-11401-cov-41.304689_pt1 | contig 11401 bp, 23 predicted proteins | sample MGYA00374958_ERZ777005 | MGnify/ENA primary metagenome ERZ777005 (study PRJEB29304, sample SAMN08777409) | plant metagenome | isolation source: Switchgrass | host: Panicum virgatum | place: USA: Austin, Texas | collected 2014-11-04 ... | reverse complement strand
TACACTTCTAGCTTCGTCGGCAGCGTCAGATGTGTATAAGAGACAGATCACGCCCCCACGGGGACGCCCGGCCCAAACCTGGGTGAAGTGCTCACAGCGGTTCAGGCCATGCCGGAGAACATCGTTCGCGCACTGCGAGAAGCCACAGCGGCTTCTCAGGCTCCCGCGAAGCAGTCAGCGACCCAGCACACGCAGGATGCGGGGAACGGCTCTCAGAACAGCTCTCAGACGGCTTCTCAGCCCTCCCGTGGGTCCGCGACCGATGGCAACGCGCGCAAGGAGCCTCAGAAGAAGTCGTTCGCGCAGTGGTGGTTCGGCGGATGAGCGAAAACATTTTCGAACCGAATCCGGCAGCTGGTAATGAGAGCAATGATGCATTGGACTTTGATTTCTCTCAATTGACGCCAGAGGTTACAGAGCCTATTGGCGAGCATGAGATTCCCAATCACAATGCCGATAAGAAACCTTGGTGGAAAACCAAGAGCAAGTCTGGCGGAGAACGCAAGGAAGAGAAGAAGCGTTCGAGTTCCGCTGGCAATGCTCGTATGAGTGATGCAGCATTGCGAATTGCCCTGGAGAATTTCTACTCGGGTATGTCGTTGCTGGCAATGCCGTTGTGTTCTCACTGTGCAATGAACATTGGAAACAATGCATCGCAGTGTGCAGAAGCGATGGTTGAGTGGAGCAAAACCAATCCTGCCATTCGCAGATTTCTGGTCAGCATGGTTGCGGTATCAGCAGGAGGAAAGGTTATTGCGGCACATGCCGCGATGATTGCTCCCATCATGATGCACCATGTTCCCGCATTGCGTGAGCGGCAAGAAAAGGCAATTGGCGACATGGCAGAGATGTTCGCTAACATGTCTCACAAGAATGGAACGGAAAGCGAATGACATCCCCGGTTTTGCCTGGTGGTTATTCCCGATTCGCTGGATACGCGAATCGGAATCCTGGCTTGGGCGAAACTATCCGGATGGCAAAGCTGTCCACAGAAGCGCCACGCATGCCTTGGGACGAGTTCATTGCAAACCACTTTGTATGGAGACAGGGAGAACACACAGCATTGGTTGGGCCGACAGGTCAAGGCAAGACCACATTGCTTTCACATCTGCTTCCCTTGCATCCGTACGTCACTGTGTTTGCTACCAAACCGCGTGATGAGTCAATGGAAAGACTTATTCGTACGGGCTACTACCCCATGAAAAGGTGGCAGTCACTTGATCCCAACAAGTTTCCTCGACGCGTTCTCTGGCCGGATGCATCGACACTGAATGCTGTTCAGCACCAGCGGGAAGTTTTCCACGATGCTTTCGCCCGAATTTACCGGGAGGGCGGATGGACGGTAGCTGTTGATGAACTCTGGTATGTGGGACAGATTCTCAGACTCGAAATGGATGTGAAGCTGTATTTGCTTCAGGCTAGAGCACTGGGAATTTCCTTGCTGGTTGCTACACAGCGTCCGGCATGGGTTCCGTTGGAAGTTTACGACCAGAGTACTCATTTGTTCTTCTGGCGCGACAACGACGAAACCAATTTGAAACGGCTTTCCGGAATATCCTTCCGTTCTGCCGATCTGATTAAGTCAGTGGTTGCGGATTTGGAGCGGTACCAGGTTTTGTATGTGAATACCAGAACTGGTGTGATGCTCCGTACGCGATCCCCGAAAATCGCGGACTAAGGAAGGAATAGGAATGGTTACTCCGTCCGCACTTAATGTTCTCGTGGTAGGAGCCATGATGGTGATTTTCACCTTTCTTTGGCGAATGCTTGCTGCGAAGCTTTCCGAAAAGGGATCCCCAATCGGGGATGCCATGGCTGTTGCACTGTAAGAAAGGACAACAGATATGCCTACTGCTGCCACACAGCAGCCCAGCGGAAACGTCGGCAAGACCACTGGTGACAAGAACCAGAAGGTAATGCCCACTGTTCCCTTTATCCGAGCGTCGGCTAAGCACCGCGAGCCGACCGGCATTGACGTGAGCCGCACGCTTACCACGTCGGACCAGGATCTCGGCGTTTTTGACATTCCTGCCTACGGCTATGTCAGGAACCTGGTCATCCTGGTTACCGCGTCTGGTGGCACTGGTGGCTCTCCCGCTGCAACAGCCACAGAGTCCGGTATTTTCGCCGCACTGAAGAACATCTACCTGACAGAGCCGAATGGCGCTGTCATCTCCCAGTACGACACTTCTTATCAGCTCATGCTGGCAAACAAGTTCGGCGGGTACGGTCACGTTCTCGGCTCCGACCCTAGGGCAAACCCTCAGTTCACGGACCAGACTTCAGCGTTTTCCGGCTTTTCGTTCCTACTGCGAATCCCGGTTGAAATTAACGGGCGAGACGGTCTGGGGTCTCTCCCGAACCAGAATGCGGCAGCCACTTTCAAGCTTCGTATGGGACTGGCCAAGGTTGCTGACATTGCTGGTGGCACGCTTCCCACCACACTTCCCACGGTGCGTGTGAGGGTTTATTTGGAAGCTTGGGACCAGCCGGAGATTTCTTCGGCCGGTGCCACCAACCAGGTTACTCCTCCTGCAATGAACACGACGCAATTCTGGAGTTCTCAGACATACAACGTGAATGCTGGACAGAACACTATCCGGCTCACCCGTGTGGGCAACTACATCCGGAACCTGATTTTCACTCTGCGGCGGGGAGGAACTTCCCGGGCAAACGGTGAGACTGACTGGATGTCTGCCGACCCTGTGTATCTGTACCTGGATACCCGCCCGTTGGACATCATTGAGCCAAATAACTGGCGCGGACAGATGTATGACCGTTCTGGATTTGGTGGCTCACTGGGCTCCACTACACCAGCGGCTAACTCTGCTCGGGGACTGGAAAACGGCGTGCGCGTGTATGACTTCATGCATGAGTTCACCGGTCTTTATGGTATGGAGAATCGTGACCTGTGGCTTCCCACGCTCGGTTCTACTCGCCTTGAACTTCAGTTCAACGCTGCGAATGCCGGAACTCTCGAAGTTCTGACAAACGACGTTGCCATTGCCGGATCCGTCTTCATCTGAGGTAGAAATCATGATGGATAACCCGGACGCAAAGCCGAGTCTGCTTCAGACTCCGAGTGCCGCTGCTGCACTTGTCATTGGAGCACTGGCGTTCCTGATTCTGGTTCGTCGCGGATTTCGTGGTGTGAGTGCTGGTGGCGTTTCCGTAGGAATTTCGTAAAGGAGTAGGCAAATGCCTTTTGGTCTTGATCTCAAGTCTGTTCTTGTTGGCGCTCTGTTCGTCTGGTTCGTTCTTCCCTGGATTACAGGAATGCTCGGACGAAAGTCTGCGAGCAACAAGGCCGCGTAATGACCAGGACAGTTCTTGCTGGAGCTGTCGCATTCGGAACCCTGGCTGTAGGTCTGATTATTGGCACTCAGATTGTGGGAGTCAATGATCAGGCCACACCATGGATTACTTCTCTACTTGGCTTTTTCGCAATAACCATCACTCAGATTTTGAACAACAAGGATACTGAGGATGCGAAGAACAAGGTTACCGAGCTGAACAAGGATCTCAGAAATGGGACTTTCGAAAGACTCGTAAGAGAAGCCATTTTGAAGATTGCGGCAGACGAGACTACCAAACTGGAAATCACAACAACTCCGGAAGGGAGGGACAGTGAACGGCGATAAGCTTTTCAACGTGATGGGAGCAATCGTTACTGTTGCACTCGTCACCACCATTGTTTCCCGTCCGACTTCCGCGCAAGTCATCAAAGCCATGGGTGACGCTTTTAGCGGTTCAATTCGGGCAGCACTCGGGAAGTAGGCAGAAATGGCCGGTCGTACCAACCCCAAGGGCAATGGCTACAGTGCTCGGGTTACCAATGCTGGGGATTACTCATCCCTTCCCGAATACGGCATGCCCGACAGTGCGTACGCCGCTCCAGATCTGCGTGATGACGCGCCGTACAACGACGAATTCGGATGGTCTGCGAAAACCCGCATCGGTGTCGAAAGCACTCCCGATGCCATGCGGGAATTCGCGGCCCCCGTTCGCGATGTGCGGCCACCTGGGAATGAATCTCCCGCTGGCTGGTACAACGCACTTGATGCCGACGAAAAACGGCGTGAAAGTGTTACGGACCAGGATGCTAACGGATGGGAAATCAAGAAGGACCGTTACAAAATAGGTCCGGATCCTAGGTGGAACCCACCAGCGGAAACAAGGCCAACAGAGCGAATGTCTCCGGCAACGTATTCTTTCACTCGTCCCTTTGACCAGGGACAGAAGGGAAACGGTGCACGACAGCTCAACGGTACTCATTTCTCAATGGCTGATCACAGGCGTGATTACGAGATTCTGGGAATGCGGCCATGGTCCGCACACAGGAATACCTATCGCGTTGATCCCACTCCATGGGATGCAGACATGTACGACGTTCCCCCGCCGCAGGATATTGGCACTGTGGTAAACGGTCGCGTACAGGCAGTCGAGATTCCAGCCAGCAACAACCGGTCTTACAGGCTGTGATGCGCCATGGCGAATCTGGATTTGGCAAAACAGGTTGGTCCACTCCCTCTTGGCGCCTGGATTGTTGTAGTCGGGGGAGGACTAGGAATAGCGCTGTGGACCAGGCAAAAGAATACGAATGAGCCTGAAGTCGTTGAAGACACTTCAGGTGATGCTGGAGTCGGAGAAGGTGGGTCAGGCATGTGGACTCAAATTCCAACACCGAGCACCAGCGGGAATTCCGCTATTACGTATGAATCGAATGAAGCCTGGGGACAGGCAGCAGTTAATTATCTGATTGCTCAGGGATATTCACCAGCACTTGCGAGCAGTGCAATTACAAAGGCTCTCGCTGGTGGGGTTGATATCGACGGAAAGAAGATGACACTTCAGGAATGGACGTTGTGGTCACTCGCTTTGGCAAAGCTGGGATCACCTCCGTATCCGGTGAACGTTTCTCCTCCGAGTAGTGTTCCCGGACCTGTTGACAATGGTGGTGGAGGAGACGACAACACACCAACGCCGACAACTCCAAAGCCACCCGGTACAAAGGTTCCGTCCCATTTCGTGGAAGTAGCAAAGCGGGGAGACACTATATCTTCGATTGCATCCAGGCATGGGAAGGGATGGAAAGAAACCTGGGACTTCAATTTGAAGTACCGGAATAAAGCCACTGTGGCTATTATGAAAGCGCGCGGACCCAATCTTATTTATGCCGGTACAACTATCTGGGTACCAAAGTAGAAAGGAACCGAGGCAATGAACGATGAACGAGTGTTTATGAATGGGCGGTACATGACGGAGAATGAAGCCATTGAGGCTGATACTCCTGTATGCACTCGCGCAGAGTTTGAAACTCTTCAGAAGCAGGTAGCAGAGATTCACGCTTTTCTGAATGGCATTGCGCAGACGCTGAAGAACCCGATGGTTGCGGCAATGCTCCCTCCCAATATGCGTGAAATGATTTCCCGAGGCTGACGCCATGGCTCTCAGTGATGCACAGATAGCAGGGGCCGCTAAGTCGGCTGGATTCAGTGGCTCTAGCTTGGCAAAAGCTGTTGCTATTGCGCTTGCTGAGAGCCAGGGAAATGCCAACGCGCATAACAAGGTTCCGCCGGATAACTCCTACGGACTCATGCAAATCAACATGATTGGTTCCATGGGTCCGGCAAGGAGAAAGCAATTCAATTTGAAGAGTAATGAAGATCTCTTCAACCCGGTAACCAACATGAAAGCTGCATATGCTATCTCAGAAGGTGGAAAGAATTTCAAGCCCTGGTCTACGTATACATCGGGTGCTTACCTTCGCTATATGTCTCGCGCCAACAAAGCTTCGGGTAATCCTGATTCGTCGGGCGTTGAGCAAGCGGGGTTGGGTAATCCGCTGAAATGGCCTGGTGCCATCATTGATTTCTTCGAATTCATTACGGATCCTATAACTTGGCTGCGGTTGGGAATGCTTCTCGCTGGTGGCGCTATGGTAGCTATTTCGCTGGCTCAGGCATCAGGATTCGCCGGAAAAGCAAAGCAGGTAGTGAATGCAGCCATCAACGTTGCTCCGCAAGGAAAAGCTGTTTCTGCTGTAAAGGCGAGTGCGTAATGGATACGACAACTTCGGTAGTTGCGGCAGTGGTAATTGTCACTGCTGGTCAGTGGGCAGAAGAAGACGGAACAGTTTCTATAAAACTCGTAGTGGGAATGATGGTCCTTGCCATCATGCTTTCTATGCTCGATTCTGCTAATGAGAAGTTGGCAAAACAGTTTGCTACATTGATTCTCGTAGGTGCTGCCTTCACTTACACACTTCCCATCTCGGAGAAGCTTGGATTTTACACTCCTCCGAAGAAGGGAAAGAAGAAGTGAAAATATCAACTCTCAACGTAGTTACATTTTCTATAGGTGCAATTCTTATTTACTCTGGGATCAAATGCTACAACCCACGAGATGTAATCGTGTGGGGTCTTGGTGGAAAGAAACCTTCTCGGCTTGATGAAGAATGGAAGGTTAAGAATCCTCAGGACAAACCGCCCAGTGCTGGCGGACCTGAATACCCTGGTGACGTTGGAATTCCCGACCCAAGTGAGGAAGGACGCGTTGACACATAATGGCGGACGGTCCATTCCCCGCGCTGGTTGAAGCTGTCCAACAATTTCGGGGAGATAAGTATTCTCAAGCCAAACGATGGCAGAATGGCTATTCTGACTGTTCGTCGTTTGTCGGTAAGGGAATGAAACAGCTCGGGTTGAACCCTGGTGGGTCAACAACATTGACCTACCTTGCTTCCTCATCATGGACATCTATTAGTGTGTCCGAAGCTGGGGCGGGTGACATAGCTGTCAATTCAGCTCACATGGTACTAGTCACTGGAAATGGAACTGCAATAGGACAGCAGAATCCGCGACGTAACGTACAAGAAGGATCCATCAGAGACTTGATGAGCGGGAGTGGTCCTTACGTATTTCGTCGTTACAAAGGTGGGAGTGACATACAGTTTGCTGGATACAGTAACGCTCAGCAAGTGGGTTTGTTGAGTTTTCCTGCAAAGATAATTGATACATTCGTCTGGCTCACAAAAACAACTAACTGGCTCAGGATAGGAATGGTACTGGCTGGTGCGGCACTTGTATGGATGACAGTAGTTGGTGTGGGAAGAAGTCAGATTGGCGGATTGCTGGGAGAAACTGCTAAAAAGGCTGGAAAGAAGGTGATGGAAAATGCCAAACGGACCACGAGCTGAATTGGGTACTGCAACTCTGGCAATTTCTCAGTCAGTTGTTGCGTTTACTGCATTTCTTCCAAATTTCGTGGAAGTAGGCAAGTCTGACCCTGAAGATATTCAAGGACAGGTACGTCTAGGTGAAACAGCTGCTGTTGTTATTGCACTTGGAATTGGCTCACTTCTTTCCTGGCTCAGCGGAAGCAGTGTTCCATTCATGATTTCAAGTATCATGTGCTTCATCTTGGTAGCAATGTATGAAGCTGCAATGAGGAAGGAAGTTTGATATGGGCTCGTACAAGCAATTGACAGGAATGCAGACATCGCCCAACAGGCCCGACAGGGTCAAGCCTGTACCGGACACTCCCAAGGGTCCTTCATTTCCCTATAGGGGGACGGAGACACATGGTGTAGCCCCTACGGGAAGCATTGATTATGACCAATATTACGAAACTCAAGTGTGGGACGACGGTCCAGATGAAATCCCTGTACTAAAGCCTGAAGAAGAGCCTGAGCCGGTGCCTGTACGCATTGTGCAGGGTTCAGCTCGGGAACGGCTCGAATGGCGTGCGACAAGGCTTTCAGTAAATGGCGACGGTCCTGCACTGCAATTGGTAGGTCGTCATGACAAGCGTAGGTCACTTCGAATCAGAGTGCATGGGGACACGGATCCCCTTTACATTGGCAGTGACAACAACGTGCGTCCTTACACAGGGTACCTCGTTCCTGCGGGTACTGAACTCATGCCTGTCTATTCTACGGAAGAAGTCTATGCAACAGCCGAACCTGGGACTACTGTCGAAGTGAGCGTAATGTACGAATACGGCGTTGAACTGTAATGTACCAGCTACAGGAATTCGTGCAAGCTACGGCTGATGCTAACGGCAAAGCTAGCGTTTCTTCAGGACCACGTAAGTTTGGTGAGACTTGGAATGTCACCTTGTTTGCAACAACTACTAACAGTGTGTCCGAAACTCAGCTAAGAATATATCGCGGCGTTGAATCCGATACAGCACTGGTTGCTAGCACCTATTCTGGAAACCAGGACACTGCCAGTGGCAACCCTGTCTTGGTTCCATCGCAAGATAAGCTGGTATTTGTTTGGACCGGAGCAGATCCAGGTTCAATATGTTCGTGCCGAATAGAAGGTCAATTTCTTTCGGGCAGGGTATAAGGCGGTGAGATTGTGGAATTTGGAAATCCTATAGTTGGGAACGAGGATCTTATTAGGTCAGCCATCAAGTCGCCTAACTTCAACTCTGACCCGGAAACAGGGAACGTAACCGGGTGGCGAATTGCTAAAGATGGCACAGCCACGTTCTACAATCTCATTGTCGGTAACGCAAACTACAATATTGACGAAAACGGAAATGCAGTATTCCAGAGTGTCAGTGCTGTTGACATCGTGCTTAACGGAAACGATTTGCAGGGTATTCTAGACACGTTTCCCAAAGGAATACTTGCACTAACTAGGGCTACAAGTGATACCGCTGCTACAACTGCGGGAGGACTTGCGGGAGGTGTTCTCTGGAATAGGATTATTATTACCGATTTTGATTCCACCAGGCAGTACAAAATTTATTTCATAGCCCATATCGATATCAACACTGCTAGCTCTCCCACATACGTAAGTACACAGTGCTATTTCAAATGGGGTTCTGCTGCTAGCCTGAGTGACACACTGCTGTTTGAACACCAATGGGGTGGTAGAGGTACATCAAATACAGACTTGATTGCTTCAGGCGCACATACCATTAACAACCCCACGCCTCAAGCCGCTGATATGCACCTTGCGTTTTATGTCACAGCATCAAACGCTGGTGTCAAGTATCAAGGAGAATCGTACGGACGCGTCTGGATTGAGGACATCGGACCAGCACTTACATATGACGACTTCAATCCTGGCAGTGGCGGAAATCCAGTTCAGCAGTACACCAAGACATATTCAGCAACTTCTACAGCCTCATACCAGAGCAGTGGTTCAAACCGGGGACTTGTCGAATGCTACCAAGGTTATTACTCAAGCACTAATGGCAATGGGTATTCGATGATTGGATTCTCGGATGCAACTATCCGCAGTGACTTGGCAGGAGCTACGATACAGAAAGTTGAATTGTTTCTGACTAACAAGCACTGGTATCAAAATTCTGGCGGAACAGCAGTAATCGGAACACATAACCAAAGCAGTCTTAGCGGGTCCCATCCTTCATCACAACTTACCGATGACATCATTCGCTACCATTACGATCTAGGACAGGCGAAATGGGTAGACATTGGCACGAGTATTGGAAACGCGCTAAGGGACAACACTGCAAAGGGTATTTGTCTTGGTCCTGGTCCTACTACAAGTTCACTCTATTACGGGTACTTTGCAGGAAACGGACAGACGGGCGAACCGCAACTAAGAATCACCTATACCAAGTGAGGAACAAATGGACTACCCCTATACTCAAATTCGCGTCGGAGACGGAAACGGTGGTACGGCTAGGATTAACGTTCAGCTTGTCGCAGACGATTTCATGCCGGATGAGAACGCGGTAACTCTCGCTATCCGTTCTGCTGTAGAAAGCATTTCAGGAATCAGTGTGCAAGACGTAAACCGAATCGACATTACTTACACGCCGATTCCGTAGAAAGGTACCGGGGCAATGGCTACACCAATGAAAGCGACAGATATCAAAGCGCAGTTGACCAAGTGGGGAGTTCCTTTCAAGGAAATCAAGACTTGGTCCAGTCACAACAGGAACCAGAAAGGCGCGTGGGGGCCTGTCAACGGCTTCATGTGGCATCACACTGGAGCTGACACTACCAACCCCGCCAACTATGCTTCTACGACCCTCTACAACGGTCTGAGCACCCTTCCCGGACCACTCTGCCATCTGGGTCTAGCACCTGACGGAATGGTGTATCTCGTAGGATGGGGCAGAGCAAACCACGCTGGAGGTGGAGACCCATCCGTATTGGGTCACGTGATTGCCGAAGACTACAGCGGAATTCTCAAACCGAAGCTTGGGAATAGCAACGGCGTTGACGGAAACGCCCATTTCTACGGCATGGAAATAATGTATTCCGGTAGTCATGGAATGACAAACGCGCAGTATTCCACAGCCTTGGCTATCAGCGCTGCAATTCTCGACTACCACCACTGGACAGCTAAGAGCGTCATTGCCCATGGTGAATGGAGTAATGACAAATGGGATCCTGGATATGCTGCCGGTAGAATGATGGACATGAATGCAGTTCGAAACGACATTGCGGGTGTGCTGGTAAAGGGGCCTGGAAAGAAAACTCCGGCACCGACAAAGAAGACGTACAAGGTTAAGAAGGGGGACACCGTAGAGTTCCCTGGTGGCGGAAGGATTGTAGTTCAATGACTATCAAGAAGTATCGGTGCAAGAGCGTCATTCAAGCAGAAGAAATTCAGCAGAGCGGAACAATCAGCACTAGCAATGGACCACAATACGCTCACAAGGGTGACTTTTTGGTCTATGGGTTGGTGTCAACTTACATTGTTTCCAGGGAACTGTTTTTGCAAGAGAATGAAGAAGTTCCTGAATCTGAAGAATTTAACCCTGCCGGTAAGTCTGCGACTGATGTTATCCAGTTTATGCGGGAAAACCCTGACCAAGTTTCCCGTGTAAAAGCATTGGAAAACGAGGGTGGAAAACGAAAGACAATTCTAGAATTCTGACAAGTCGTCCGGTATTAGCCTCGGGTACCGGATAGGAAATGCCCCGTCGAATTGGGTCCGACGGGGCATTTCCATTTTCTAGTCCTGGTGTTGGTCGATACAGTTTCGACACACCTTTTCAGTTACCGTTCTGCTTTTCTTCACCATTTTGCTTTTAACGAATACTGTTTCAATGATGCCCTCACAGATTTCGTAATTCTTGCCTAGTTCTTTCCCGCACCAGTCGCAGAGTTCCATTTTTCAGACCACCATGGTTGTTCTGATGTGGAATTGCCCTTTGTCTGTTTCGAGAATGATATCCGAACCATTGATTACAATGGAACGAAAACCTTGGATTTGATCGTTGTACCAATTCGCAAGCCGAAAGATGTCAGATGCGACATCAATTTCTGCTTGCTTTTGGCGAGCGTCGGTCATAACAGAAAGGATAGCGCAAAGGAATTCTCGGTGCAAGTCAGACTAATTTCATGAGGAATAAACAAATGATAAACAGGATAGAATTCACCGAAGCCGAAATGGAATTGCAATTCGGG
>ERZ777005.32-NODE-32-length-11441-cov-8.433251_pt1 | contig 11441 bp, 7 predicted proteins | sample MGYA00374958_ERZ777005 | MGnify/ENA primary metagenome ERZ777005 (study PRJEB29304, sample SAMN08777409) | plant metagenome | isolation source: Switchgrass | host: Panicum virgatum | place: USA: Austin, Texas | collected 2014-11-04 ... | reverse complement strand
GTGCCTTTCTGTTGTGCGACCTGTATTCTGTCATATTGAGTCGCTATGTTTGCCGGCGGGTGACGTCCGGCTATGTTTTAATAAATTTTTCCGCACCCGCCGACCCCGTTTTTACTACGGGGGATAACTATCTTCAAATGGGAATTGCTTTTTGAAAATTGGTTTTGCTACTCCCTTTAATTTTTCGGCAAAAGCCTGGGCCGCTTCTGCGATATCAGCTATTGAGGGTGGTGCCTGCTCGGGCCTGAGTGAATTTTCCGGTACGGGGGTCACCTGCTGTGACTCTGGTGTGGGGCCCGGCATCACTACGTGTGCCATCGGCCTTGGTCTAAATTTGGGGGCAGCAGGCGGTGCGCTCTGCTTGTACCAACATTGCTCGGACCGGTGTCCCCGTTTCTTACAAATGTAGCAGAGCAGTGCTCTGCACACCTCAAAGGTGTGACCGATTTTCTTACAGTGTTTACATCTTACTTTACCTTGGTTTCCGTCAACCGGTCTGTCTTTATAATATGTTACTCTTTCTATCTCTCTTCTCGGAGTCCAGCGGACCCCTCTTGGCTGGTGATAACTCGTTGGGCCGCCCCAACTTGGATATTGTTCTTTTCGTTGTATCGGGCCCCGACTCCCTTGCCAAAAATTGTTATTATTTTGATTTTTCCTTTCTCTAAGTTTTTGTTGAACCTGTCGGGATCCCCGGTATCCCCGATCTTGGGGCGGTGACGCCCTTGCGTCTTCCGCTTTCCGTTTGCTTGGAGAAAGTTTTCTTTCTTGTTTCTGTCTTCTTCGACCCCCGTTACCCACTTGCTTCATTTGGGGTTGGGGTTGCTCTTGTGCTTCTTTATTACTATCTTTGTTTTCTTCGTTGCTGACATTCAGCACTAAAGACTGAGGGTCCGGTAATTGTTTTACTCTAGTCGGGTGCACTAGGTGTGTTTTTGATACTGCCTCAGCAGGATTAGGTATACCCAACTCCGACCACCTCGAGGCCTCCCATTGCCTGATGTGGTCGGTTCCCTTGAGAAGATTTGCTGGTTTTCTTTTCTCCCATTCATACCTCCATTCGGCTTTAAGTCCTTTGAAAATTAATTTGTCAAGAACTTCCGTTTTTGGAGTTTCTCCTAAAGTTTCTATGTATAATTTCGTGAGTCGATCAACCCAATCGTCGAAATTTTCGCCATCTTTTTGGCTTTGTTCCATTAATCGGTATTGTGCCATCTTTTTGTCGATGGCACCGGGAAAAAACCTCAACATTCTTTCTTTGAAAATTTGCCAACTCGCTGGCGCTTGTTGGATTTGCATTAGCTCGAGGACGCGTTCGAGTTTAACTGTTTCTTCAGACTGTAATCTGCTCCTGATATACTCAACCCGAGTGTCCAGGTCCCAATCTTTTCCCATTTTTCGCTCGGCCTCGACTAACCAGGAGCTAAAGCTCCTTCTTTTTGGGTCAAAATATTTTATGTCTCGCATCCATTCTTTTTCTCGATAATGATTTATTGATGCGGGTCCCCCCTTGTTTTCACGTTGGCTTGTGCCGGCCCCCAATGGTGGGTTCCCGTTCACATCTTGTTGCAAAGGAGACGTCGTACTCGTCGTCTCAAAGGGGTTCCAGGGCTTAGAGTGCTGAGAGACCGGGGCACTCTGAAAAATATCGTCATTTGCTTCTCTCGGGGGTGCCCCCTGGAGTATAATTGTCTCCAAAGTTCTTACTTTTTCTTTGAGTTCTTTGACTTCTTCATCCTTTTGTTCGATTTTAGCTTCCGGTTGCACTTCCGCTGGTGGTACCGGGGGTACCGCCTGCTGGAAGGCTGCCTGTTGGGGCCCCATGGGTGCCGGAGGCACCGGAGGCACTCCCAAAGGGTTGGGAAGTGGTTGCGCGGCTGCGGCCACCTGGGGCGGCCATGCTGGCGGGGCGGGGATAGGATATATGCTTCCCCCGTAGGCGGGTTGTAACGGTGGCACGGCTTGGGCCACCTGGGGTGGCCACGCCGGCGGGGTTGGCATATGTCCTATGCCTCCCACTGGGTTATGAGAAGGGAGCGATGCTCCCCTCCCCCATGGGGATGGGGGGAGAACTGGCCTCTCGTGAGTCAGCCAGGGTGGGATAGGTTGATCCCGTCGACTCGGTCGCGACGAGCGGCTTAGCCGTCTTCCTTCGTTCGACCGGTCTGCAGTGTACCGAGAGTCCTCGGGCTGCACATCAGGGTTAAGGATCGAGCGGGCTCGATCCTGGCCCTGGAATGGCTGACTATCTTGTCTGAAAGACTCACGAGGGGTCTGTCCTAAGGGCTCTATGCGTCCCCAGGCACCGTTGTCTGTCATTATGTGTTTGTAGGTGTTTATATGGTATGATGTCGCTTGTATTCCGTGTATCCAAATACCACGGTGAAGTGGCACCAATTATAAACCTAGGCGCCCTATCCTTCCTCCTACGATAGAGGCTAGATTTATAAACTGTTTTCCTATCGGCCTCGTGTCCTACTCTGGGGGAGAGTATATGATAATTAAATAAATAGATAAGATAGATAAGAGAATTAGTTGCTTGGTTGATGAGATTAGTCTAGAACTAGACTAGAATGAGAATAGTAGATAGTAGAATAGTTCTAGAGAAAGTAGAACTAGTTTAGACTAAGAATAGAAGAAGAACGAGTAAAGGAACGATGGAAAGAGATAAGAAAATAGAGAAAGAGTTGACAGGAAAGAGTAGAGAGTAGTTTAGAATCGAGAAGGAAGATAATAGAACAGAAAGAAAGGAAAGAGATAGAAAGGAAGAGCAGATAGAGAAAGAGTAAGAAGGATTTAGAGAAAACAAGAAGAATAAAGAGTTAGAAGATAGGAAAAAGGTAGAACGATAGAGTAGATAGCTCAGAAAGAAGGAGAGATGTTTTAGAATAGTGATTGGTTGAGTAATTACAGAGAATGAGAATGTTTCTATCTGAGTGTTGGAGAAAGAGGCACGATGTTGGAAAACAGGCACGTTGTTCTTTTACCGGAATTAACACGGATTCAATGGAGGAAGATAAAATGATAAAATACAAGTCGTTTGAGTAAATAATTACAGATGAAGAGGTTTTAAACCTCTCTGAGGTTTTTCTAAACAAGATGAGTCGATACAACCCAAAGAATGGCTGTTCCACAGCCAAAACACGATAAATGATCAGACAGCGATGCCAAAATGGTGATGGAGAACAGAACAAGCAGGGTCGCTTGAAGATTAAGTGAAGATGGGTGACTCTTCAGTCAATAGAGAGAATGTCGACCTGCAAACAGCAAGACTCTTGTTTCTCCACTTCTCACTTTTCGAATTGCGAAAGAATCAAAGAATGATCAGTCAATAAACGCTCAAAGACCATCCCCCTGATCATACCCACTTGCGGGACGGACCAATCAACTGGTCAGTGTGTTCGTCCCTGCAAGCTTAATGAGTTTTACTTTTTTCCAGGTTATTCCCTTACTTACACTTCTTTCTCTTTTTATTGATATATTTCAAGTTAAGACTGGTTCAGGGGTTATAGGAGGATGTTGTTCAACTTCCCCCTCTCCCAAATAGTCATTACTTGATAGAATTCAACTAATTGATTATTGGACAATTGTTATTTCAAAGTTCCAAATGAATTTTATCAATTTCTTTCAATACAGGGCCCCATCCCCATTAAACAGGAGATGGGTTATTGGTTATTCGCGAGTGTTTACACTAAATTGACGATTGGATGAGTTGATGAGTTATTACTATGTGATTATAACTATCTTCCATACCACCCAAGGAAGTAGTTTATGTGATTATGTGAAAACCCTAACCTTTTGGTTAGGTAAAACCCGAAATATACATTGTGATTGGCAAATTATATTAGTATTTCAACATTCATTATTAGTATTTGAGTTCCCTGGTAGATAGGATAGTATTTTCATGATTAATTATTCATGGTCATGCAAACCCTAGTTTACCGATCCATGTGGTGAACCGGTTGAGTGTCTTAGTCGTGAGGGATAGGGCGTTTACTATGATAATATAGTATATATATGTTAGTTTGTACTGTATATAGTATATGTTTAGTTGTTTTATGGCTGGTTTATTATTAATTACGCAGCCCCCCATGTGGATAGTGGCTACCTCAACTGGATAGTTCACTATACACATGGAGTGCATTCCCTCCTTCTACTCATACTTGCCAAGGGAAGCCATAGGCGTCCCCACCTGCAGGATTTAGGCTTTCTGAAGTAGGACAAACTACTTTTATATAATTCTGGTCCTCGGGCAGTGAGGCCTAAGTAGTCCGGCGGAAATCCACCGTTGGGGTCATAATATATCCCCTGGGGTTATAGTGTATATCCCCTTGCACACACCATCTTTCAATGGTTTATTTTATAGGGTTGCATGCCTACCCCAAGCGTCTAGGCCGGAACTTTTACCCGATCCGGAGGGCCTACCAGGGTTTAGAGGCAGTTGTAGAACTGCCCATATTTTATCCATTAGTATTTCATGTATTATTCCATCGGACTATCGGGTGCCAGCTTCACCTCCTGCTTACTAAAGTTATGGTCTGTGTCGTATATCAACCTAGTGGATGCGCGTAGGTGTTACGTATATGTTGTGATGTGTATATGGTGTGCTACACAACCATAACTTAGTAGCTCGTCACGATGGTTATGTTATATGCTTCACTACCCTGAGTTCGTGGTGACTTTGTGAGTTGGTCGGAAGGTAGCGACCTTGTGAAGATTCCCTTGTACATTGTACGATGGAGTTAGTTGGTATAATTCGTTGATGCGTTACTCGAGGATACTAGTGATCAGTAGTTGGTAGTTGGTAGTACAGTTGGTATGTATGCCTAGTAGGAGTTATACTTGTTATGCAACATTCTGATGATTGATCGTTGATAAGGGTTCCTGGGGCTTGTTAGGTTTTATAGAGTAATCATGGTGGGGTAGGACATTATGGGTCGGTCAACTGCCATTCCAGTGTAACGTGCGGTACCGCCGCCGCTTACACGCTCCCCTCCCCCATGGAGAGCGAGCGCGTAGCGCGAGCGACGGTCCGTATGTATATGGAGTGGCAGTTGACCTTTTCTGGACCTAGAACAGGTTTGGAGTGTTTGCCAAAACTTGGATCTGGATGCCATATCCCATCTCCTCAGAGTCTTTGGGGTCAATTTTCCCAGCCCTTAGTGGATTTTTTACATTATAAAGGATGTCCTTCAAATATACATCAACCCAGAAAGGACTATACCCTTTCCGTTTTGCTGGCGCTGGGACATCTCTTTTTCCGGTTTTCCATATGGGCCAGTATATTCTATGTTTTTCCGTCAAGTTTTGCTTCGACTCGAAAAGATGCAGGCGAATCCAGGGGTCTTTATCCTCATCGACATAACGGTGGAATAGGAACTTCGCTAAGCGAGTTGCCTCAAAGGCCCAAACAACCACAATTGAGTTCTCCTTGAGATCATCTAGGGTGTATACTTCTTTTCTCTCTGGTCTTGTTCTAGCTAGCTGTTTCAGTTTTTCTTCTTCTGGGGTTACTGCGTCATCGTATACCTCGTCCTCGGAGTCGTCTTCCGAATCCGAGAGCGAAACCCTTTGCTTTCTGGCTTTCAACTTTTGAGCCAATTTCTGCACTTTTTCTTGTGTAATTTTTTCTTGTTCTTTCTTGTCTGAGGGTTCCCTATCGATGACACGTCCCTTTAGGTCCCGGTCCGGGATATGCAAGTCCTTGAGGAGTATGCACTTGGTTTGATTAATTGTTACATTTTTTCCATGTCTTAGGAGAACTAGTGTGGTTTGTCTAACTTCTACTATGTCGAAGGGACCACTCCATCGAATCCATTCCTTTTTGCTTTGACCCAATGCCCTTCTGTCCACATAAACATATACTTTTTGGCCTACTTTCCAATCAATGCTTTCAAAGCGTTCTTGGGCTAGTTTTTCCGACTCCTCATATTGTTTTCGCTTCTTTTCTTGAATTATTTCGTCTATTTGTTTTCTTTTAGCCAGAAATTTTTCTAGTTCTGTAGTCTGGTCGTGCCACAGCTCGACCTTACTATCGATTGCATTAGGTAGCCTTAGTTCTTCCCCTAAGAGAAGTGTGGCAGGACTATAACCTATTGTTTTGTTAATTGTGTTACGCGTAGCCAAAGTAAATGCGGGGAGTGTTTCGTCCCACTCATTTGTTTTCCCAAAAATTTTTATGGCTTTACCCATGTCACGAAATCTTCTTTCTATCATTCCATTTGATTGGGGATGATAGGTTGTGGTGTGACGGAGACGCATACCGAGGGCCCTAGTGGCTTCCTCGAAAGTTTGGGACGAAAAATGTTTCCCGTTATCCGTTACGACTACCCTGGGGCAGCCGTAGCGGGGGACCCATTGGTTAAGAAGGATATTGGCCGCGGTTTGTGACTTACAATCTTGTGTCGCATGCATCTCGACCCATCCTGTGGCCCGATCTACAAGGGCAAAAACATACCTATTGCCTCTCCTAGTTGTTTGGAGGGGCCCCGCGAAATCTGCATGAACGCATGCTAGTCTCGGCGGCTCGACCCCCCAACCAACTAAGAGCCCTCTACCATGACCTGACCTTATGACGGCGCACAAGATGCATGCGCTACAAAATGAAGTCACATCCGCGGTCATACCTTTCCACCAAAAGTATCTTCTCACATTGGCGAGTGTTGTGTCAGTACTCCTATGGCCGGCCTCTGGCGTGTCATGATTTTCACTCATGATACTAGTACGAAACCCATTAGGAACTATGGCAACAATTCGCATATTTTTATCTTCTTCGTATGGCAATTTTGTTACAAGTATACCATCTTGTACCGCGTAGTTTTTCGCCATTTTTACTATGTTATTTTGTTCTTTTAAGTCTTTGTATTTTCCTTCTCGGCCCTCTAGGTAATCTATGAGCTTGCTATAGTGTTCATCGTCCCTGAGTCTCTGGACCCAACTAGGTTTGGAGGGGATATCCCATGCTGAAATCATTTCTTCTTCTTCTATGGTTAATGGGAGCCCTCTTTTTTCCTTTGGGGGTATCTCTACCATGGGTTCTTCTTTTTCTTCCTTTTTGTCTTCTATCGCGTTAGGGGCTTTGATTTCTTTTGTTTCTTGATCCCTTGGTGGGTTATGTTTGTTATCCAAGTCCGGGTCCCTTTGTTTGAAGTCTTTCTTTTCTTCCGAAATTTTCTTTTCTTCAAGAAGTTTTCCTGCACTCCGGAGTCCTTGTCTCCGCTCTGTGCATGGCCTTTTTGCCGGACTTGGTTGCCTCTCCTTTTGGTCTTGGAGTTTCTCTGGTAAAGGGTTTTTCCTTGGTCTCCCTCTTTTGCGTTTTTCCTCTGGTTGTTGCGGCTGTTGTTCTTTATTCTCTGTTGCGTTATTTATGGGAATACAGGGGTGCGCGGGATAAACTCTTGTTGCTACTTGTCTTGCGCCGCTAGTTTTTGGTTGTTGGGCTTTTCTTACTGATTTCTAGGGTACTAGGTCTCTGATTGGGATGCGAGCGTGTTGCGCTACTCTGTATGTTTTTCCCTCTGCGGTCCTATGGACGATTTGTAAGTGTTCTCGCGCGGAGACTAAGTGTAATCGACTCAACATGTCTGCCATAAGATTTTCACTACCACGTCTATATAGAATATCAAAATCATATCCCCGTAACTTGTACGCCCAGTTAAGGAGCCGCCCTTTTAACACGGGTACTTTTAGTAACCAACTTAAGGACCTATGGTCGGTGACCACGGTAAAACGTCGACCCCTAATCAGGTCACTAAATTTTTCTATCGCAAATATAATAGCGAGGGCCTCCTGCTCTCGGGTACTATAAAGTACCTCAGCAGGGGTCATTTTTCGGGAAGCATATCCTATAGGATGTGGGTAACCCTGGTCGTCCTTCTGCATTAAAATTGCCCCTACCCCAACATTTGAGGCATCTGTATCTATAATTTATGGCTTATTGGGGTCTGGTTGTGCCAAAACGGGGGCTGTGGCCAGGCGCTTTTGCAGTGCCTTCCACGCGATGGTATGTTTTTCCTCCCATATTGGTCGTTTCCCATCCCTGGTTAGGTCCGTTAGGTCCGCCGTAAGGGTTGCAAAATCTTTTATAAAACGTCGATAGAACCCTGCCGCCCCAAGGAAAGATTTTACTTGTTTCCGCAAGTTGGGCGAATACTTTCCTTTATTTTCTTCTGCGCGCTCCTTAGGGGTTTTTATTCCTAGAATGGCTTTAACTTTTTGCGGGTCCATCCTAAGGGAGTTGTGGCCAATAATGTAACCAAGGTAATGTACCTGGTTCACCATCCAGTTGCTTTTTTCGATTGAAACTTTAAGTCCTGCGTCCTTAAGTCTTTTTAGGACCTCATTAAGCAGGCGAAGGTGTTCTTGCTCGGTTTCCGTATAAATTAAAATATCATCGATATAGATAAAAACACCTTTTCCCAGTAAAGTGGCCAAAACTTTTTCCCCTAGGTGCTGGAAGGTTGGGGGCGCCTTGCGGAGCCCAAAGGGCATAACGAGCCATCTATAGGTCCGACCATCAAAGGAAAAACATGTTTTCATACTATCCTCTTCGGATAGGGGAATCTGCCAGAAGGCAGAAGATAAATCCATTTTTGTAAAATATTTTGCTTTTCCCACTTCCAACATTTTTTCCATGTTCGGCATAGGATAATTATCGACTACCGTATGTTCGTTTAACATACGGTAATCTATACATAGCCTCCACTTTGTTTTATTTCCCTCGGGGTCCTTCTTTTTTACCATAAGAATCGGGGCCTGGTAAGGGCTTTGCCCGACCTCTGCTATCATTTTCTTATCCAAAAGTTTCTGGATTTCTTTTCTTGCCTCCTCGTGTAGTTCGGGCTTAAGGGGATAAATTTTTGCTTTGATTTCTTTTGTAGTGTTCAAGTCTATTCTGTGAAAGTGGCCCTTTACAGAGCCGGGTTCCACGGGGTCAAAGACCCTCCGATGCTCCCACGCGATTTCAAGTACCCTTTTATCGACTTTGCCCCCCATGGCTTTGGCCATGGCCTGTCTCGAAGTGTATACCTCTTTCCTAGCGGCCTCTTCTACGCTCATGGGCAAAACTTGGTCTAAGGTATCATTGTCTTCCTCCTCGGCCCCTAATTCCTGTGAGCAAAAATCTTCGCTCACACCTACAACAGAGACTTTGACTACCAATCCCGAGTTTCCGGTACCCGGACTTCTTGTGGCCAAAGTCTAAGCATTTTTTCTACAATTGTGGTCTTGTTATCCTTATTTTTGAAATAATCTCGGTGAACCCTTTTCCATTTTTCCGCATCTATTGGTTTGTTTATACATACCGCTATCCAGGGTTTGTCTTTAAGGGGTTTCCCATGTGCCCTTACCATATAAGCTGGTGGTACTAGAGTTGGTATGTCCTCAAGGCGATCAATCACCTCTAGGACTTGGCTCGCCCCATCTTGCCATGGTAGAATTACTAACTCCTTTTCTAGCTTTTTTATTATTGGCATAAGCTCACAGTTTTTCTTTGCTAAGACTAATGGTTTCTGTTTCCATCCAAGTTTTTTCTCGAGCAGTTGTCTGAGTTCCTTACTGGTTTGCCAGCCTGCGGCTGAGTCAATGTGATTTTCCTTCTTTTTCTCTATTGGCTTCGCGTTTAAAATAGTTTTTCTTTCATAATTAACTTCCGGCTCACTAGATTCTTCTTTTTGGAGTCGTTTTTTCCTTGCCTCTACGCAGAGAGTCCTATATTTCTCTGGTCCGATGGCCTTTCTTAACGTTCTGGTTTCAATTTTGAAGCGTTTTGACCTTTCCTTGCGGTGCTCACCTAGTGGTGGCCCTGCCCCGTGTATAATTCGGTCTTGGAGGGCCTTAATTTGGTCCTCCTGAACTGCGTTGCCCAGTTCGGCTGCTAAATTTCTAACTTTTTCAGTAGCTTTTTGGTCGTTTTGTGTTCTTACTGGTATTTTCATGTTCCCTTCTCTACTAAAGGTTACATGTGTCGTTTTTCCAGTGGCCCAATCCCTTACAAAGTTGATCCCTAAATGATCCAAAGTGTTCCAGGAAAGTATTATATCACCATCCCAACCTGGTACAACTAAGACTTTGAATCGTAAAGTTTTATTTATGTTTTCGCTCTCAAAATTCAAGTCTATTTCAGCGATACCTTCGCAATTTATTGGATTTTTGGAGCTCACTCCTAATATGCTGAATTTCTTTGGTAGGGGGTCAACTTTTAAGGATTGAAGACCTTTGCTCCTATGTTTCTCTATAAGTCCTCCACCAACTAGGCTCGTGGCTGCACCAGTGTCCAAAATAACATTAGTCTTTATTCCACCTTCAGCGATGGCAGTTGCAGTGAGACACTGGTTTCGCTCGGTGATTACATGTATATGTATGAGTTCACCAGTGCCCTCTTCTGCTGCCATCGGTGAGGATTTCCTAGGTTCCTCGAGGCTTTTATGGTTTTTAGGAATCCCCGCGTCGAGTGAGTGTGGGTCGAAGGGTTTTACCCCTTCTTGCCGCCCCGCCTCGACTGCGGACATGTCCGTTTTATATTCTCTGTTCATGCGCGCGAGGTTGCAAGGGATCCTGGCGTGGAGTGGGTGTGGGTCGAGGGGTTTTACCCCCTCTTGCCGCCCCGTCTCTACTACAGGAGCAGCCCCGCAGTCCTCGTACTGTCCTTCCGATTCATTCTCACCATCCACCACTGAACTACTGAGGATTAGAGAAGGTTGAGGAGAATGATTGAATGGGTTTTTAGAGTTTCTAGTAGTTACGTCTGTCGTCTCGTTCTCATCCAAGTCTTCTGGGTGTCTGATTGCGATTGAAGCGCCTGGGTGAAGTATAGAAGTTGTCCCTTCTCCGCTTTCTTGTGCCTGCGTCATATGGTCATTTTTTAGTATGTTTCTTGTTTTCTTTTTATCATCACAGTGTGCGATCGCATACAAGTCAATGTTACTTACTTCGTGGTCGTTGCGGCGATGCTGACTGTGCATCCTTGCCATTGCTACTGCCCGCTTGGGACGGTCCTCGCGCAACTTCTCCTGTACATTCGAATTAGTTTTCCCCTCCTCCTTATTCTGTATGTCTGCCTTTGGCTGCTGTTGGGGTTGTGGGGGTTCTCCCTTTTTGACTTTGTTTTTCTTCTTGAGTTTCTTTTCAAATTTTTCCTTTTTTTCTTTCGACCTTGGTCGCTTTTTCGTTTTGTTTTCCTTCTTTTCAGAGTCAAGTTGAGAGATTAAACGTCTTGTTGGGTTTCTAAGTCTGAGCGGGTAGCTCCGTGTCAAGTTTGGAATGGGTTTTTCCGGGTTTTCGGTCTTTTCCAACACCTCTGTGTCGGAATCGCTGGATTCTTTGGGTATTGGTGTTCGGATACGGGATTCTTCTTTTTTCTGATTTTTGTTCTTTCTTTTCGATTGTTGGTGTCACCGGTTTCTTTTCTTCTTGGATAGGTGCCGGTTTTGGGATTTCAATAC
>ERZ777005.30-NODE-30-length-11579-cov-4.735682_pt1 | contig 11579 bp, 14 predicted proteins | sample MGYA00374958_ERZ777005 | MGnify/ENA primary metagenome ERZ777005 (study PRJEB29304, sample SAMN08777409) | plant metagenome | isolation source: Switchgrass | host: Panicum virgatum | place: USA: Austin, Texas | collected 2014-11-04 ... | reverse complement strand
CATGACAGGAACTCCCCCGGTTGCTGTGCAGGCGCGGCTGCCGGCCTGCGGATGGGCGGGGAGTTTAAACGAAAAGGCGAAAAGGGGACGCTCCCCTTTTCGCACCGCGCCTACTTGATCTTCGCTTCCTTGTAGGTCACGTGCTTGCGCACGACCGGGTCGTACTTGCTGACTTCCATCTTCTCCGGATGGAGGCGCTTGTTCTTGGTCGTGGTGTAGAAGTGACCGGTGCCGGCGCTGGAAACGAGCTTGATCTTGTCGCGCATGGCGGTGTCCTCAGACGTGGGTGCCGGCCGCGCGGAGGTCCGCGACGACCTTCTCGAGGCCCCGCTTCTCGACCGTCCGCAGCCCGCGGGTCGAAAGCTTGAGCGTCACCCAGCGGCCCTCGCTCTCGAGCCAGAAGCGCTGCACGTGCAGGTTCGGCAGGAAGCGGCGGCGCTTCTTGATGTTGGAGTGGGAGACCTTGTTGCCCGTGGTGGGGCGCTTTCCGGTGACCTGGCAGACTCGTGACATGGCGGTAGCTCTCTCGGGGGCCGCGTATTAGACCAGCGAAACTTTGCGCAGTCAAATCAGCGTGTTGCGCAAGCCCGGGGGGCTAGATAAGCCCTTTCTCCGCAAGGGAAACGCAGGTCCCGTCGCCGATGATGAGGTGGTCGAGGAGGCGGATCTCGACCAGGGCGAGCGCGTCCCGCAGCCGGGTCGTGATGATCTCGTCCGCCTGGCTCGGCTCCGCGATGCCGGAAGGGTGGTTGTGGGCGAGGATCACCGCGGTCGCATTCCGGGCGAGCGCCTGCTTCACGACCTCGCGCGGGTGGACGCTCGCCCCGTCCACCGTTCCCCGGAACAGCTCCTCGCAGCTCGTCAGGCGATGGCGGCTGTCCAGGAAAAGGCAGCAGAACACTTCGTGCTCGAGGTCCCGCAGCCGCGAGATCAGGTAGTCCCGGGCGGCGCGGGGGCTAGCAAGCACCGGCCCCGCCTGCAGCCGCTCGAGGTGGTGGCGGCGCACCAGCTCGAGCGCCGCCTGCAGCTCCGCCCAGCGCGCGGGCCCGATGCCCGGGCGGTCGCAGAGGTCGTTGCGGCCGGCGCTGAGCAGCGCCCGCAGGGAGCCGAAGCGCCCGAGCAGGGAACGCGCGAGGTCGAGCGCGTTCATGCCGCTCGAGCCGTGGCGCAGCCAGATTGCGAGCAACTCCGCCTCCGACAGCGCCCCGGAGCCGAGGGCAAGGAGCTTCTCGCGCGGGCGTTCCGAGGGCGGCCAGTCGCGTATGTGCATGGGGCGATTCTGGCGGCGGGCCGCGCGGGCCATCCGGCGAAAATCCGGCCGGTATGGAGCAATTGGCGCAGCGCCTGCGCCGACGGCGTCAGTACGATCCCGCGGCCGGCATCCCGTTGCTGCACCTGACGATGCCGGAGACGGGCCCGTAGTAGAGCTTGCGGACCGCGTAGTCGGCGTAGTCGCGAAGGCCCAGCGAGAAGCGCGCATTGCGCTGCCGGAAATCCGCGAGGTCGGCCTGCAGGTCGCCGCGATAGCGCCGGCTCTGCCGCGGGATGATCTCCGCGATCGCGCGGCAGTAGAGCGCCCAGTCGTCCTCGTTGCGCGCGTCGATGCGCGCCCGGTGCCGGTCGAGGAGCTCGGCGGCCCTGTCCGCGTCGGCCGCCCCGACGTTCCTCACGACGTACCGGGGATCGAATCGTCGCGGCTTCAGCGCGTCGGCGAGGCGCAGCATGAACGCGTCGAACTCCTCGAGCGCGCCCACGGCGAGCATTGGCCCGAGCAGCCCGGCCGCGGCATCCGGGCCCGCGTCGCCCGCGATCTTGCGCGTCTGCACGTTCATGAACTCGCGCTCGTCGAGGAAGCGATCGAAGTCGTCCGGGCGCAGGCCGATGCGCACGAAGTACAGGAACTGGGAAACGTAGCGCCGCGCGGGGTCGCGCAGGAGCGTCACGTAGCGGATGTCGCACGCGCCGTTCCCGAGCCCGATGCCGGGACGCACCGCGTGGCCCGAGATCGCGCGCAACCCGGGATTGAGGCGCCGGTAGACCCGGAGGTCCGCTTCGCCGAACCGGCCCCGTGACGAGGGCGCGAGCGGCCGCACGTCGGCGAACCGCAGGAAGAAGTTCCTCCGGAGGACCTGGTTCAGCGTCGTGCCGCCGGTCTTCTCCGTGTGGATGAATGCGAGGAGCATCGGGCTACATCACGCCCTCGAAGTCGCGGGCCGCCTCCCGCAGCGGCTTGCGGTTGATGCGATGGACGACGTCCAGCAACTTCATCATCGCCTTGCGGTAGCCCGCGTTCGAGGCCTGCGCATACTGGTGGTCGATCTGCGCCATGCGGTGGTTCGCGACGACGCCGGTCACCTCGGCGTACTTGCCGCGCCGGTCCTCGGCGAGCAGCTGCGCGAACCGCGTGCCCGTCATGATCTGGAAGCGGTAGACGGGGAGGCGCTCGATGAACCCCTCGTGCCGCGCGAGGAACGCGGTCGTCGCCTCGAGGTCGGCGGCTTCCTCGCCGGGAAAGCCGGTGAACATGGTCATCCGCACGCTGATGCCGGCCGCGTGCGCGTCGGCGAGGAAGCGGCTGGTGTCGGCGAGGTCGACGCCTTTCGCCATCCGGTCGAGCAGGCGCTGGCTGCCGGACTCGAAGCCGGTCGTGAGCCGGACCATGCCGCCGGTGCGGGCCTGCTTCAGTTCCTCCCGCGAGAGCCCGCTGTCGCCGTGGTTGCCCACGTGCACCGCCCCGATCCATCGCGCGCCGGGCAGGCGCTCCTGGACGCGCTCCCCGAGCGCGTGCCACATGTCGAGGTTCGAGTTCAGCTTGAGGTCGGTGAAGACGAAGAGGCCGGCGTCGTGGCGCCGGCCCTGGTACTCGAGTTCCGCGAGCACGTTGTCGGGACTGCGCGAGCGGTACGTCCGGCCGGCCGTGCTCGTGATGTCCGAGCAGAACGTGCAGGCGCCCCAGCCGCAGCCGCGCCCGGTGATGGCGGGCACGATCGTGTTCGGGTACTTCGCCCAGGGAAAATCCGAATAGTCCGGGAAAGGCAGGCGGTCGAGCTCGGCGAGCGGCGGGGCGTTCAGCTCGAGCGCGCCCGCGTCGCGCGTCCACACGCCCGGCAGATCGTCCACGCGCGCGCCCGCGGCGACCCGCGTGACGAGCTCGCAGAGCCGGGGCTCGACCTCCCCGCCGACGAGGACGCTGACGCCCGGGATGCCGATCCACTCGGCCGCGACTTCCCGCGATGCGAAATACGGGCCGCCGAGAATCAGCGGGATGCCGCGCCGCCGGCAGACGTCGGCGATGGCGACGCAGTGCGGGTGGTACATCAGGTAGCTCGACAGCAGGACGACGTCGAAACCCCGGTCCAGCGCCCGCGTGAAGTCCGCGACGATGGCCTCCCGGGAGCGCGCGAGCTCCGAAGCGCGCCAGGCCGCATAGCGTGCTCGGACGCGGCGGACGAGCCGGTTCCGCGAGACGGCCGTGAGGTAGCGGAAGCGCAGGTCGATCCAGCCCCACCGGGGAGGCGGCATCTCGCGGGGTACGCCGCTCAGGCCGACGGCGAGCGGCGCGAGCAGGTCGACATCGAAGCCGCCCAGGCGGAGGATGGCGATGAGGTATCCGATCGCGATCGACGGATACCGCGCGAAGTTGTTGAGGTCGACAATGAGGACGCGCTTTCCCATCTGAGCCTCATGGACTCGGTCGCCTACCTCGTCAATCGATATCCGGAAGCCTCGCTGACGGCGATCCGCCGCGAGATCTCCGCCGTGGAGGACCTGGGGGTCAGGGTCCTGCGGTTCGCGCATCGGCCGTCGTTGCAGCCATTCGCCGGCGCGCGCGATCGCGCGGAGTCGGCGCGGACTGAATACCTGGCCACGGGCAACTTTTTCGCCCTGTTGATCCCCTTATTGGCGGCACTAATAACCCGCCCGGCCCGCATTGCCAAGGCGGTTTCGCTGCTCGGCGCCGTCGGCATGCGGAATCTGCGTGGTTTGTCATATTTCGTCCTCGCCTGCCGCCTCCGCGAGTGGCTCGCCGCAGCCGGCGTCACCCGGCTTCACGTCCACTTCGCGCAGAGTTCCGCCATCGTCGCCGCGCTCACCGAGGCGCTCGGCGGTCCTACATTTACCCTGACGGTGCACGGTCCCGAGGACCTCGAAGCGGGCCACCGGCCGGTCCTCGCCGCGCTCGCGCGGGCGGCGACCGGCGTCGCCGCCATCAGCGATTGGGCGGCCGCCGGCACGCGACGCGCGGCGGCGCCCGCGCCGGTCGACGTTTGCGTCGTCCGCATGACGGTCGATGCCGCCTGCTTGGAAGGGCCTGTGCCTATCGCGCGGTCGGGGCCGGTCGCCTGCGTCGCCCGGCTCGAGGAGCGCAAGGGACATCGCGTGCTCTTCGATGCGCTCGAGATCCTTCGGGCCGCCGGGGAACGGCCCTTCGTCGAGCTCGTCGGCGACGGCCCCGCGCGGGCGGCGCTGGAAAGCGAGGCGGCGCGGCGCGGCCTGTCGGGCCAGGTCCGGTTCCTGGGATGGCAGACGGAAGAGGGCGTGCTCGCCTGCCTCGATCGCTGCCGCTTCCTCGTGCTGCCGAGCCATGCGGAGGGCCTTCCGGTCGCGATCATCGAGGCCTTCGCGCGGGCGCGGCCGGTCGTCGCGACCGACGTCGCCGGCATTGCCGAGCTCGTCGAGGACGGTCGGAACGGGCATCTCGTGCCGGCGGGCGATGCGGTGGCGCTCGCCGCCGCAATGCGGAACCTCCTCGCCATGGAGCCCGGAGAACTGGACGCGCTCGGCAGGCAGGGGCGGAAGTCGGTGGAGATGCGATTCGATTCGAAGCAGAATGCCCGCCTGCTGGTCGGGCTGTGGAAAAGGGCGGGGGAATCGTGAAGCTCGAAGTGAAGATCCTCGACGCGCGCATCGGCCGCGACATGGAACTGCCGCGGCGCGCGACTTCCGGCTCCGCGGGCCTCGACCTCCGCGCCTGCATCGACGCGCCGCTCGTGCTCGAGCCCGGGAAGACCGAGCTGGTGCCGACCGGCATCGCGATCCACCTCGGCGATCCCGCCCTCGCGGCAATGCTGCTGCCGCGCTCCGGCCTCGGCCACAAGCACGGCATCGTGCTCGGCAACCTGGTCGGCCTCATCGATTCCGACTACCAGGGGCCGGTGATGGTGTCGATGTGGAACCGCGGCGACCGGCCCTTCACGATCAACCCGGGCGAGCGCATCGCGCAGATGGTCGTCGTGCCCGTGGTGCAGGTGGAGTTCGAGGTGGTCGAGGAGTTCGAGGCGAGCGCCCGCGGCTCGGGCGGCTTCGGCAGCACCGGCTGATCAGCCGGCTCAGCGGGGCCTGATCGCCCGCAGTTCCTGGTAGCGCTGGATGTCCGCCTCGAAGGTCTGGCGGATCGACTCGCGTTCCTCGCGCCGGCGCAGAAGGTTCGCTTCCTGGGTCTGGATGTCGCTCGCGGAGCGCGCGAGGTCGGCCGCGAGCTCCTCGGGCAGAGGCTTCGCTTCGGGGCTCGCGTTGACCGGCGCGTACTGGGCGGCGAGGCGCTCGATCTTCGCGCGCTGCGCGCGGAGGTTCGAGAGCGACTGCTCCTGGATGGTCAGCTGCGCGTCGACGAGGTCGAGCCGGTTGTCGCGGAGGATCTCGAGCTCCTGCACGGACTGGTAGGTCTGCAGCAGGACGCGGTCGCGGAGCTTGCGCTTCTGCTCGTCGCGCGCGGCCTTTTCCTCCGCCGCCTTGGCGGCCGCCTCCTCGGGCGTGATCGTGCCTTCCTCGCGGCCGATTGCGATGCCGCGCTTGTTGAGCACGTCGCGGTCCTGTTCCGCATACTCGGGCGGGACGCTGTCGCCGTAGTGGACCTGGCCCTGCTTGTCGACCCAGCGGTAGAGCTTCTGCCTGTCGGAACCCTGCGTCGCCGCGGCCGCGGGCCCCGCAGCCAGCGCGAGCAGCAGGGCGGACAGGGCGAGCGGGGAAGACGACCGGCCGATCATCGGGGCACCTCTGGCCGCATTATTCTCGATTTGCGCCGCGAGTCCAGAACGTAACTGGGTCACGCTTCGCTGTCGACCCCGTAGGTCCTGCGATGGTTCCGCAGCGCCTCCAGCTCCTCGCTGTCGCCGCCCCCTTCGAGGTACTGGATCAGGTGGTCGAGCGCGATGATCCGGATGACCGGGATGCCGAAAGTCGCCTGGATCTCCTGGACGGCCGACAGCGGTCCCTGGCCGCGCTCCTGGCGGTCGAGGGCGAGCACGACGCCCGCCGGCCGCGCGCCCGCGTTCCTGATCAGGTTGATCGACTCGCGGACGGCGGTGCCGGCGGTCAGCACGTCGTCCACGATCAGCACGCGGCCCTCCAGGGGCGCGCCGACGAGCGTCCCGCCCTCGCCGTGCGACTTCGCTTCCTTGCGGTTGTAGGCGAGGGGAACGTTCCGGCGATGGCGGTCCGCGAAGGCGACCGCGGTCGCGGTCGCGAGCGGGATGCCCTTGTACGCCGGCCCGAAGAGCATGTCGAACTCGGCGCCGGAGTCGATGATGGCCTGCGCGTACGCGGCGCCGAGGCGCGCGAGGGAGAGGCCGTCGTTGATCAGCCCGGCGTTGAAGAAGTAGGGGCTCGTCCGGCCGGACTTCAGCGTGAAGTCCCCGAAGCGCAGCACCTGCTTCGCGAGGATCATCTCGATGAATTCCTTCTGGTGCGGGCGCATGCCGTTCTCCTCGCTGCCCGCGTATTATGGCCGCTCGGCCGCGGGACCCGCATGCGAATCCTCACCCTCAACTGCAACGGCATCCGTTCGGCGGCCTCGAAGGGGCTCTTCGAGTGGCTGCCGGCGCAGGGCGCCGACGTCATCTGCCTCCAGGAGACCAAGGCCCAGGAGCACCAGCTCGGCGATCCCTGCTTCCGTCCCCTCGGCTACACCTGCGGGTACTTCGACGCCAGGCGGCCGGGCTACAGCGGCGTCGCGATCTACTCGAAGCGCAAGCCCGACAAGGTCATCACGGGATTCGGCGTGAAGGAATTCGACGACGAGGGCCGCTACCTCGAGTTCCGGTTCGGCAAGCTCTCGGTCGTCTCGCTGTACCTGCCCTCGGGCTCGGCCGGGCCGGAGCGCCAGGCCTCAAAATACCGCTTCCTGGACGCGTTCCTGCCGTACCTGAAGAAGCTCGCGCGTCGCGACCGCGACTACATCCTCTGCGGCGACATCAACATCGCCCACAAGGAGATCGACCTGAAGAACTGGCGCTCGAACCGGAAGAACTCCGGCTTCCTTCCGGAAGAGCGCGCCTGGCTCGACCGGGTGTTCGGCGAGCTCAGGTGGGTCGACGCCTTCCGCGAGGTGGACCCGCGGCCGGAGCAATACACCTGGTGGTCGAACCGCGGGCAGGCGCGCGCGAAGAACGTCGGCTGGCGCATCGATTACCAGATCGCGAGCCCGCGGCTCGCCGGCCGCGCGAAAGCCGCGTCCATCTTCCGCGACCGCTGGTTCTCCGACCACGCGCCGCTCACCATGGACTACCGCATTTGACGGCGGAGCGCCGCGGCTGGCGCGAGGCGCTGCGCGTCTATGCGCAGCGCCCCGTCCTGTCGATGCTCTTCCTCGGATTCTCGGCCGGGTTGCCGTTCTACCTCGTCTTCCAGACGCTGTCGGCGTGGCTCCGCCAGGAAGGCATCGAGCGCTCCACCATCGGCATGCTCGCCTGGGTCGGCCTCACGTTCTCGCTGAAGTTCCTCTGGTCGCCGATCGCACGCCGGTCGAGCAGCTCCGCGAGGTGCGCGCGATCGTCGACCGCGTCCGCATCCCGTTGCTCGATCGCTGGCTCGGGCGCCGCCGCAGCTGGATGCTGCTCGCGCAGGCGGGGATCGCCCTCGGGATCCTGAACCTCGCGGGCAGCGAGCCGTCACTGGGCGTGACCCAGATCGCCGTCGGCGCGCTGTTCCTCGCCTTCTGCGCCGCGACCCAGGACATCGCGCTCGACGCCTGGCGAATCGAATCGGCATCGGTCGAGTTCCAGGGCGCGATGGCGGCGGCCTACCAGATCGGCTACCGCGCGGCGCTCATCACGGGCGGCGCGGGCGCGCTCGGCCTCGCGCAGGGCTACGGCTGGCCGACGAGCTACGGCGTCATGGCCTGCCTCGCCGGCGTCGGCATCGTGACCACGCTGCTGGTGCGGGAACCGGCAGCTTCCTCGATGAGTCGAGGCAGCGCCCAGGAAGCCCGCGTGGCCGAGTGGCTCGGTACGCGCACGCACTGGCCGCGCCCCCTGCAGGCCTTCGGCGCGAACTTCATCGGCGCGGTCGTCTGCCCGCTCACGGACTTCTTCGCGCGCTACGGCCTCCGCCTCGCCGTGGTCGTCCTGCTGCTCGTCGGCTCGTACCGGCTGACCGAGTTCACGATGGGCTCGATGGCGAACCCCTTCTACATCGACCACGGCTACACGCTCGGCCAGATCGCGACGATCGTGAAGGCCTTCGGCCTGCCGGTGTCGATGGTCGGCGTGGTCGTCGGGGGATTGCTGGTCGCGAAGGCCGGGCTTCGCTTCACGCTCTTCCTCGGCAGCGCGCTCATCATCGCCTCGAACCTTTCGTTCGCGCTGCTCGCGACGACGGCCGGGCCGACGCTCGTCGGGCTCGCGATTGCGAACAGCCTCGACAACCTCGCGCAGGGCGTGCACGGCACGGCGCTGATCGCCTTCCTGTCCGGCATGACGAGCGCGCGCTACACCGCGACCCAGTACGCGCTGTTCTCGTCCTTCTACGCTCTCCCCGGCAAGCTGCTCGAGGGCACCTCCGGGTTCGTCGTCGACGCGATCGGCTACCCGCTCTTCTTCACGTACACGGCATCGCTCAGCATCCCGGGCATCCTGCTGCTCCTCTGGCTGGCGAGGAGGCGCCTCGTCGATGCCGGGGGTAAGCTCCGCGAGCGGGAGGGGACGCCGCGTGTGGGATGAGGTCCTGAAGTTCTTCGTGCTGTTCTTCGTGGTGGTCGAGCCCGTCACGCTCGTGCCGCTCTTCGCCGCCATGACCGAGGGCGAGGACGAGCCCTTCCGCCGCAGGATGGCGCTCAAGGCGGTCTGCATCGCGGGCATCGTGCTGTTCCTGTTCGCGGTCGGCGGCGCGGCCTTCCTGAAGGTCATGGGCATCAGCATCGACGCCTTCCGCATCGCGGGCGGCATCATGCTGTTCCTGATCGCGCTCGAGATGGTGTTCGCACGCGAGTCGGGCACGCGCGTGACGGCGGACGAGAAGGACGAGGGCAGGAAGCGCAAGGACGTCTCGGTTTTCCCGCTCGCCTTCCCCTTCATCGCGGGCCCGGGCGCGCTCGCGATCGTGCTCCTGACCTTCGGCGCCGCGCGCGACGACGTCCGGCTCTCCGTGGGGCTCTTCGGCGCGGTGATCGCGGTGCTCGCGATCACCTACGGCCTGATGCGGCTGACCCCGATCGTCATGCGGGTCATGGGCGTCACCGGCGGCAACGTCGTCAACCGCCTCTCGGGCGTCGTGCTGGCCGCGCTCGCCGTGCAGTTCATCATCACCGGAATCACGAACGTCTTTCAGGGTGCCGGTCCGTAGTTTTCGTAGTTTTGCTTTGGGGCGCCCTGCGGGCAAAACTACGAAAACTACGGACCGGCACCCTTCAGCGCCTCTCCCATTCGAAGTCGAAGACGCGGTGGCCGAGCCGCCGGCCGCGGAGCTCGAATCGCGTGGCGCCACGCTCGGGCCGCCGCACGCAGCCGCCGTCCTCTGCGAGGTTCCGGAACCCGGGCGAGGCGCCGATCACCTCCATCATCCACGTCGCGTAGGGTTCCCAGTCCGTGGCAAGCCGGAAGCGACCGCCCGGCTTCAGGCGGCTCGCGACGAGGGAGACGAACGCCGGCTGCACGATGCGCCGCTTGTGGTGGCGCTTCTTGGGCCAGGGGTCGGGGAACAGCAGCAGCACCTCGTCGAGGGAGCCCGGCGCGATCCCGTCGCGCAGGAGCTCCACGGCGTCGTGCATGACGACGCGCAGGTTCGAAAGGCCCGCCGCGTCCGCCGCGAGCAGGCAATGGCCGACGCCCGGCGCGTGCACCTCCGCGCCGATGAAGTCGCGCTCAGGTGCGCGGGCCGCGAGCTCGATGAGCGTGTCGCCGTTGCCGAAGCCGATCTCGAGCACGCGCGGCGCGCGGCGGCCGAAGGCCGCGTCGAGGTCGATGGGCGCGCCGGCAAACGGCAGGCCGTAGCGCGGCATCAGCTCCTCGAGCGCGCGCTTCTGCGCGGGCGTGATGCGCCCGGCGCGCAGCACGAAGCTGCGGATGCCGCGGCGGGGCGGGGGCCCGTTCACGCGCCGACGACCAGGTCGGGCGTCAGCGACGCGACGCCGGTGCAGCCGGTGAGGGCGAGCGTGCGGTCGAACTCGTCGGCGAGGATGCGCAGCGCCTGCGTCGCGCCCTCGCGGCCGCCGGCCGCGAGACCGTAGACCGGCGCGCGCCCGAGCAGCACGCCCTCGGCGCCGAGCGCGACGGCCTTCGCGATATCCCCGCCGCGTCGGACGCCTCCGTCGACCAGGAGCGCCACGCGCCCGCCGACCTCGCGCGCGACCGCCGGCAGCGCCTCGATGCCGCTGATCGCGCCGTCGAGCTGCCGCCCGCCATGGTTCGAGAGCACGATGCCGTCGAAGCCCGCCGCGGCTGCGCGCGCCGCGTCGTCCGGCCGGAGCACGCCCTTCAGCAGGAGCTTGCGCGGCCAGCGGTCGCGAAAGCGCTTCACGTCGTCCCAGTCGAAGGAGGGGTCGAACATGCCGTGGCCCACGAAGGCGTTGACGTTCCGGCCCGGCTCCAGCTCGCGCTCCACGTTCACGAACCGGGGACGGCGCGTCGCGACGGTCGCGAGCCAGCGCGGATGCATCAGCATGTCGAGCTTCGTCGCGGCCGTGAATGACTGGCGGGGCAGGAGGCCGCTCCTGAGGTCGCGCTCGCGCTTGCCGGCGACCGGGAAGTCGCTGGTCAGGATCGCGCACTCGAAGCCCGCCGCCAGCGCGCGCTCCAGGATCGCCTCCGTGATACGCCGTTCCGCGAAGACGTAGGCCTGCAGCCACAGCCGCCCGGGCGCCTCGCGCGCGACGTCCTCGACGAGGCTCATCGAGACCGTGGACATCGCGAAGGGAACGCCCGCCATCGAGGCCGCCTTCGCGAGCGCCATGTCGCCGTCGCGCCAGCAGAGGCCGTTCAAGCCCGTCGGCCCGACGACGACGGGAAGCGCCGAGGGCGCGCCGAGCAGGCGGCAGGAGAGGTCGCGCTCCGCGACGTCGACCAGGGTCCGCGGCGCGAAGCGCAGGCGCTCGAAGGCGTCACGGTTGCCGGCGAGCGTGCGCTCGTCCTCGGCGCCGCCGTCCACGTAGTCGAACACGAAGCGCGGGAGGCGTCTCTTCGCGATCGCGCGCAGCTCCGCGATGTTGACGGCGGCGACCGCGCGCATTCAGGCGTTCCGTCCCGCGATCCGCCCGGAGAACACGCAGCCCCCGAGGAAGGTGCCTTCGAGCCCGCGCCTGCCGTTCATGCCGCCCCCGCCGAATCCCGCCGCCTCGCCCGCGGCGAGGCGGCGGGATTCGGCGG
>ERZ777005.29-NODE-29-length-11614-cov-5.058569_pt1 | contig 11614 bp, 12 predicted proteins | sample MGYA00374958_ERZ777005 | MGnify/ENA primary metagenome ERZ777005 (study PRJEB29304, sample SAMN08777409) | plant metagenome | isolation source: Switchgrass | host: Panicum virgatum | place: USA: Austin, Texas | collected 2014-11-04 ... | reverse complement strand
TACACTTCTAGCTTCGTCGGCAGCGTCAGATGTGTATAAGAGACAGGGGTGGACCTCGAATACACCGTCACCCGCGACGGCACGACGCGCGACATCGTCGTGCGCTCCGCGGAGCCCGCGAACACCTTCGACCGCGCGGCGATCGACGCCGTCAAGCGCTGGCGCTACGAGCCGCGCGTCGTGAAGGGCGCGGTCGTCGAGCAGCGCGTCGAGACGCGGCTCAGGTTCCAGCTGGCGCAGTAAGAAGGCCCTAAAAGGGGACGCTCACCTTTTTCGCCGCGAGTCGTGGACTCGCAGGACACGCGAAAAAGGTGAGCGTCCCCTTTTAGTGCCCTTTTCTTTCGTGCGCCCGCCCGAGGAGCCAGGCGACCGCCGCCCAGGCCGCCGCGATGCCCGCACCGAACAGCGCCATCCCCGAGAGGCTCGCCTGGAAGGCCGACTCGATCCACACCTGCGCCTTCGCGAACACCCAGTCGCTCGTGCGGTAGACGAGCGTGTCGTTGACGTTCTTGGCCTTGTACTTCGACTCGCGGTCGACCGTCGTGTAGAGCATCTCGCGGCAGGGCCGGACGATCGCGTATTGCCCGACGCGCCGCGCGATGAACACCGCGACCAGCGTCATGAGCGTCGGCGAGGCGGAGATCAGCAGGAAGCCCGCCGCCACGAACAGCGGCACGACGACGATCATCGCCGCGACGCCCGCGCGCTGCGTCAGCCGGCCGACCGCGAAGAACTGGAGCAGCAGCGTCGTGACGCTCATGACGAGCTCGATGCGGCCGAGGAAGGCCGTGCGCGCGTCTCGGTCCGGGAAGTTCACCTCGAGGAGCCCCGCCTGCTGCAGGTACAGCACCGTGTTCACGCCCGCCATCAGGAAGATGAACACCGCGATGCCGCCGAGGTAGGGCGTCGACAGCACCTTCCAGAGGCCCGCGAACGGGTTGCCGCCGATCGGGCGCGCCTCTGCCCGCTCGCCGCGCGCCTCGCGCCCCGCGCTCCAGCGAAGCAGGTAGCGCATCAGGAAGATCGTCGCCGCGATCATCGCCGCCGAGACGAGCAGCAGGTTCACCTCGCCCGCCGCCTTGGCGAGGAAGGCCGTGATCGCCGACCCCGACATCGCCCCGACGCTCGCGCCCGCCGTGATGAACGCGAACAGGCGCTTGCCCTGCTCCCTGTCGAACAGGTCCGCCATGAAGCTCCAGAACACGGAGATCAGCGGCAGGTTGATCACGCTGACCCAGACGAAGAAGACGCGTGCCGTGGCCGCGTCGTCCTCGCGGGCGTTGAACACGACCCAGAACGCGACCAGCTGGACGACGAAGAACAGGTAGGTCCAGGGCAGGAACACCGCGCGGCGGAAGCGGCCGCTGATCCAGCCGAACAGCGGCACGATCGCCAGCATCGACAGCAGCACCCAGCCGAACTGCTCGTCGAGGTTCTCGACGCCGCCGGTCACGCCCATGCTGTCCCGGATCGGGCGCAGGATGTAGTAGCCGGTGAACAGCAGGAAGTGGTAGGCGAAGGCGGCGAGGAGCCCCGGCGCCTCCCCGGGGCGCAGGTCGACCGCGCGCGCGAGCAGTCGCGCCGCGGCCGGGCCCGCGCTCACTGCGCGATGCCGGACTGGTCGAGGATGAACGCGTACTCCTCGGCGATCTCGCGGAATCGCTGGAAGCGCCCGGACTTGCCGCCGTGGCCCGCCTCCATGGAGGTGCGGAACAGGAGCGGGCTCGTGCCCGTCTTGGTCGCACGGAGCTTCGCGACCCACTTCGCCGGCTCCCAGTACTGCACCTGGCTGTCCCAGAGGCCGGTCGTCACGAGGATCGCGGGATAGTCCTGCCTCGCGACGTTGTCGTAGGGCGAGTACGACAGCATGTACTCGTAGAATTCCTTCTTCTTCGGATTGCCCCACTCGTCGAACTCGTTGGTCGTGAGCGGGATGCTCTCGTCGAGCATCGTCGTGACCACGTCGACGAAGGGCACCTGCGCGACGACCGCGCGGTAGTCGGCGGGCGCCATGTTGAGGACCGCGCCCATGAGGAGCCCCCCCGCGCTGCCGCCCATCGCGGAGACACGGCGGGGGTCGGCCCAGCCCTCCTTCACCAGCCAGCGCGTGACGTCGATGAAGTCGGTGAAGGTGTTCTTCTTGTTGAGCAGGCGCCCCTGCTCGTACCACTGCCGGCCCATCTCCTGGCCGCCGCGGATGTGCGCGATCGCGTACACGAAGCCGCGGTCGAGCAGCGAGACGCGCGCGACGGAGAACGACGGGTCGAGCGTCGCGCCGTAGGATCCGTAGCCGTACTGCAGGAGCGGCGCGGTGCCGTCCTTCTTCGTGCCGACGCGCCAGGCGAGCGAGACAGGGATCTTCGCGCCGTCGCGCGCGGTCGCCCAGGCGAGCTCGGTGCGGTAGTTCGCCGGGTCGTAGCCGCCGAGCACGGGCGTGCGCTTCAGGAGCTGGCGCTCGCCGGTGCGGATGTCGTAGTCGTACACCGTCGTCGGCGTCGTGAGCGAGGTGTAGTCGTAGCGGACGATGTGCGTGTCGATCTCGGGGTTCGTCCCGAGGCCCGTCGTGTACGAGCTCTCGTCGGAGGCGATGTAGAAGTCCCTGCCGCCGTTCCAGGGCCTGATGCGGATCTTCCGCATCGCGTCGGAGCGCTCCTCGATCGCGAGGAAGTCGCGGAACACGTCGAAGCCGTGGATGAAGGCGTCGTCGCGCGTCGGCACGATCTCGCGCCAGTTCGCGAGGTCGCCCTCCTCGCCGACCTTCGCCTCCATCAGCCGGTAGTTCGGCGCCTGCCAGTTCGTGCGGATGATCCAGCGGCCGTCGAGGTGGTCGATGTAGTACTCGAGGTTGCGCTCGCGCGGGCGGAACACCTTGAACGAGAGTGCCGGGTCGTCCGCGCGCGCGTAGAGCCACTCGCTCGTGACCGTGCTCTGCACCGAGACCAGGATGTACTTCTCGTCCTTCGACGGCGCGAGCGAGGTGTAGAAGGTCTCGTCCGGCTGCTCGTAGACGACGGCGTCCTGCGCGGGGTCGGTGCCGAGCACGTGGCGCTTCACGCGCTGCGAGAGGAGCGTCTCCGGGTCCTTCTCGAGGTAGAGGACGCTGCGACTGTCGGCGGTCCAGGCCAGGTACGGGTCCGCGTTCACCACGCGGTCGGGGAGCGTCTCGCCGGTCGCGAGGTTCCTGAAGCGGATCTCGTACTGCCGCCGGCCGACGGTGTCCTCCGCGTAGGCGAGCAGGTTGTTGTCGGGCGCGACCACGGCCGAGCTGATGTGGAAGAAGCCGTGGCCCTCCGCCATCGCGTTGCCGTCGAGCATGACCTGCTCGGGCGCGTCGAGGCTGCCGGCCTTGCGCGCGTAGACCGGGTATTCCTTGCCGGTCTCGAACCGCGTGTAGTACCAGTATCCGCGGTGGCGGTACGGGACCGTGGAATCGTCCTGCTTGATGCGGCCGACGATCTCCTCGTAGACCTTGTCCTCGAGCGCCCTGGTGTGCGCCGTCATCGCCGCCTTGTAGGCGTTCTCGGACTCGAGGTAGCCGATGACGTCGGGATCCTTGCGCGTGTCGTCGCGCAGCCAGTAGTAGTTGTCGGTGCGGTTGCCGTTCGGCGACTCGACGACGTGCGGGCGGACGGCCGCGACCGGCGGCACCGGCGGGGACTTCGGCATGCTCTCGGACTCCGGCTTCACCGGCGCGTCGCCCGCGCAGGCGGCCATCAGCAGCGCCGGCACGGCGGCCAGCGCAAGGACGTGGCGGATCGATTTCATCGCGTGCCGAGTATCTTACCGGAGCCCGTCTCTTCCCGGGCTTCCGCCAGCGCCGCGCCGAGGGCCGAGCCCGAGAGCCAGGCGGCTTCCGCCCGCGCGTCCAGGCACCAGTCCCCGCAGAAGCCGATGCCCGCGCGGCGATCCAGCAGGAAGGGCTCGCCGAGCGGCGCCTCGACGCGGGCATGCCGCCAGCGATGGACGTCGGCGACGACGATGCGCGGGAGCGGCGTCCCGATGAGCTTCGCGAACCGCTCCTCGAGCGTCCGCCGGACGTCGGCGGCCGGCTGGCCGAATTCCGTCCGCGACCAGTCCGCGGCCGCGTGCAGCACCCAGGCGTCCGGCGACGCGCGGCCGGGCTTCGATCCGTTCCGCGCGTACCAGGCGAGCACGGCGTCGCCCGCGAAGGCGGCGTCGGCGACGCCTTCGAGCGGCTCTTCGAATGCGAGGAGCGCCGCCCAGCAAGGCGCCATCGGCACGGCCCGCGCGCGCGCGGCGAGCGGCGTGCGTTGCCCGGCGAGCGAGGCGGCCGCGGGCGCGGGCATCGCGAGCGCGACGGCGGTGAAGTCCGCATGCGCGAGGCCCCGGTCGTCCAGCAGCGTCCAGCCGCGGCGTCCGCGCTGGAGGCCGACGACCTTCGCGCCGTACTCGACGTCGACGCCCGCCGCGAGCTGCCGCGGAAGCGCGCTCATGCCGGGCGTGCCGACCCAGAGGTCGGCGGTCGAGGGCCTGCCCGGCCAGTCGGGCGTCCAGCGCGCCGCGACGCCGGCGGCTTCGGCCGACTCGAGCAGCCGCTGGAACGCCGGGTCAGTCGCGGTCAGGTACTGGGCGCCGTGGTCGAAGCTCGCGGCGGCGAAGCGGCGTGTCGCGAGGCGGCCGCCCGGCGCGCGCTGCGCCTCGAAGACGCGCACACTGACGCCCGCCTCCGCGAGGCGGAGCGCGCAGGCGAGCCCCGCAAGGCCGGCGCCGACGACGGCGACGGAAGCGGCATTCATGCTAGCCTCGTGATCCGATGAAGATTGCAGTCGCATCCTTCGCGTCCATGGCGATCGCGGCGCTCGCCGGCTGCGCGTCGCAGCCGGCGCCATCGTACCCGGCGGATCCCGAGTCCCGTCTCGCGACCTACGACGAGGCGACACCCTGCTGCGACGACCCGTCCGCGTTCCCGTTCACGGCGCTGCCGCGCCAGGGCAACGCGGACGCGACGATCGGCCCGGAGAGCCCGGTGTTCGACTTCCAGAGCGGGCTCTCGCCGTTCGCCGCCTTCGAGCTGCCGGACGACGCGACGACGCCGTACCGCATCCGCGTCAAGAGCCTCTTCGACCGCAAGGGTGGCGGCGAGGACGGCGTGTTCTATCCCGCCGTCGCGCTGCTCGACGATTCCTTCATCGTCGTGCACATCACGGGGCTCGACAGCCTCCGGCTCGAGCCCGCGCTCGCGACGCCGGGCGGCGAGCCGGGGCTCGCGGTCTCGATCGGCGTCAATCCCGCCGAGCAGAAGGGCAAGTACCTCGTCGTATTCACGCCGGCCGCAATCCTCGGCAAGGCGCCGCAGGACGACCGCGAAGGGGACCTGCTGACGCTGTCGTCGATGGCCTACATGGAGCGCAGGGGCGAGGCGGCGCTCCCGCCTTCGCCGTACGGGCGGATCCGCCTCACGATCGCGCCGGAGCTCGCCGTGACGCAGGAGCCGGACGTCGAGGAAGCACAGCCGCCGGGGAGCGAGTAGCCGTCCTCAGGCGGCGACGAACTCGACGATCCTCCTCAGCACTTCGGGCGCCGACAGGATGTCGCGGTGCCCCTTGCCCTTCGTCGTCATGAACTGCGCCGCCGGCCACGCGGCGTGCAGCGACTCCGCCTCGGAGTACGGGATCACCGCGTCGTTCAGGTCGTGGATGATGAGGCCCGGCACGCCCGCCTTGGGCGCGGCCGCGACGAGGTCGAGCTCGGCCGAAGGCCGGCCCGCCTCGCGGTCGAGGATCTGCACGAACTCGCGCATCGCGGCGGGCGGGAGGCCCGCTGCCTTCGCGAACATGAGCGGGATGCGGCTCACGTGCGTCGGGCTCGAGACGATCACGACGCGCGCCGGGCGGTAGCCGTAGACGAGCGCGGCGCCGAGCGCGGCGCCGCCGAAGGAGTGGCCGACGGCCGCGTGCGCGGGGCCCGTGATCTTCTCGACCTCGACCAGGAGCTCGCCGATGAGGCGCGGCGAGGCGTTCTCGCCGACGGAGATGCCATGGCCCGGCAGCTCGAGCGCGACCGTGCGCATGCCGCGCGCGAGCAGGAGCGACGCGAGCGGCCGGAACTGCGTCGTGCGCCCGCGCCAGCCGTGCAGCGCGAACACGAGCGGCCCGCTCTCGCCCCAGCTGCGCGCGCGCAGCCCCGTGCGCAGCTCGATCTCCTTGCCGGCGACGCCGGTCGCGAGCTCCCAGGGCTGCGTGGGGTTCTGCCCGCGCGGGCGCGAGATCAGGTCGACGAGGAAGCGCGCGGCCTGCTTCGGCGCGACGCGGCCGTAGAGGCCGAGGAACAGGGGCGCGTAGGACGGGATCGGGTTCGCCACGGATGAAAAGGCCGGCACGGTTTCCCGTGCCGGCCCCCCTTGTGTCGTCAGGCCGCCGCGATCAGCCGGCGGGCGGCGGCGGTTCGGTGCCGTCGGCGGGCGGCATCGTGCCGTCGGCCGGCGCCATCGGGTCGACCGGCATCGCGCTCTCGGGCCCGCCGCAGCCGGGGGCGCCGTCGATGAACGTGATGTTGCGATCGCCGTCCGGCTGGATGTCCCGCACGCAGGTGGTCGTGCCGGAGGCGAGCGGCGCACTGAACTCCCAGTCGCCCGGGGCGAGCGGCAGCGTCTCCGCCGCGCCGTTGCACATGGGCGCCCCGGCCTCGTCGGTCGGGCCGCTCATCGGCACGTCCTTCACCATCAGCCGGTTGTTGGCGTACTTGTTCGCCTGGCCCTTGAGCTGCTTGGGGTTGATGCGCACCGGGATCGTGTCGCACACGCCGCCCTGCGAAACGGACTTGATCGTGATGTTCGCGTGGATCAGCGGCAACTCGTCGTTGGCGCTGCCCGTGCCGCCGCAGGCGGCGAGCGCGAAGGCCGCCACGGAGGCGGTGCCGAGGGCGCGCAGGCCCGGATGCTTCAGAAACGACATCGTCGATGTCTCCCCAGTGGCGGGTCCCCCCGGGACCCCGAAATGAGTCGCAGATTCTACACCCACGGGCGCTCGAGCTCCCAGAGCAGGGGGTCGAAGCCCCGCCGGGCCAGCACGCCGCCGCCCAGGTGCCGGAAATTGCGCGCGAGGCGGCGGCGATACCAGGCGGCGGGGCGCAGCGAGACGCCGGAGTCCGTGCGCGCGCGGTCGGCGTTCCGCCGCCAGTCCTCCGCGGTCAGCACGCTGAAGTACAGCGCGCCGCGGCAGAGGCGCCCGAGGTTCGCGAGCGCGCGGCTCGCGCTCCGGTCGTCGAGATATTGCAGGACGTCGTGGCAGAAGACGAGGTCGAACGGCTCCTTCGGCGCGTAGTCGGCGACGCTGCCCTGCACCCAGCCGTGGCGGCGGCAGAGGTACTCGCTCGCCTCGAGGCCGACGTAGCGCGCGCGGGGGAAGTGCTCTCGCACGGGCGCGCGGAAGTGGCCGAGGCCGCAGCCGGCGTCGAGCACGCGCCGCACGCGGAAGCCGAGGTAGTCGACCCAGGCGCAGGCGAAGCGGCCGAGCCTCATCGCGTCCGCGCGCGAGGCGACGCGGGTCTTCGGGTCGAGGTAGTAGCGGCGGTAGAAGCGGGCGTCGAATAAAAGGGGACGCTCACCTTTTTTAAAGGGGACAGTCACCTTTGACGCCGAAGAACTCTGGACCTGTGGCGCGCTGGCCGTCAAAGGTGACTGTCCCCTTTAAAAAAGGTGAGCGTCCCCTTTCATTCGACGGTCACGCTCTTCGCGAGGTTGCGCGGCTGGTCGACGTCCGTGCCCTTCAGCACCGCCGTGTGGTAGGCGAGCAGCTGCAGCGGCACGGTGTACACCGCCGGCGCCTGGAAGTAGCTCACGTGGCGCGGCATGGTGATCACCTCGACGCCGTCCGAATTCTCGATGCCGGACTCCGGGTCCGCGAAGACGTACAGCATCCCGCCGCGCGCGCGGACCTCCTGCAGGTTCGACTTCACCTTCTCCAGCAGGTCGTTGTTGGGGGCGACGGCGATCACCGGCATGTCGGCGTCCACGAGCGCGAGCGGGCCGTGCTTCAGCTCGCCGGCCGCGTAGGCCTCGGCGTGGATGTAGGAGATCTCCTTGAGCTTCAGCGCCCCCTCCATCGCGATCGGGAACATCGCGCCTCGGCCGAGGAAGAGCGCGTGGTGCCTCGGCTCGACCTTCTTCGCGAGCGCCTTGACCGCGTCGTCGAGCGCGAGCGTCTGCTCGAGCATCGCCGGCAGCTCCAGCAGACGGTGCACCAGCGTGCGCTCGCGCTCCTCGCTGAGGCCGTGGTGCTTGCCGATCGCGATCACGAGCATGCCGAGCGCGGCCAGCTGCGTCGTGAACGCCTTGGTCGAGGCGACGCCGATCTCCGGGCCCGCGCGCGTCAGGAGCGTGAGCTCCGACTCGCGCACGAGCGAACTCTCCGGCACGTTGCAGATCGCGAGCGTCGACAGGAATCCCGCCTTGCGCGCGAGCCGGAGCGCCGCGAGCGTGTCGGCCGTCTCGCCGGACTGCGAGATCGAGACGAACAGCGAATTCGCCGGCACCACGGGGTCGCGGTAGCGGAACTCGCTCGCGATCTCGACGCGGCAGGGCACGCGGCAGAGCTGCTCGATGAAGTAACGCGCGACGATGCCCGCGTGGTAGCTCGTGCCGCAGGCGACGATGTGCACGGAGGTGACGCGCCGGAAGACCTCGGTCGCCGCCGGGCCGAAGGCCTGCGACAGCAGCCGGCCGCCCGCGACGCGCTCCTGCAGCGTCTGCGCGACCGCGCGCGGCTGCTCGTGGATCTCCTTCAGCATGAAGTGCTGGAAGGTGCCCTTCTCGGCCGCCTCGGAGGACTGCTCCGAGACGTAGGGCTTGCGCTCGGAGGCGATGAAGTTCTCCTTCTCGCCGAGCCCGATCAGCAGCGGGCAGCCGGCGCGCGCGAGCGCGATGCAGTCCGGGTCCTCGCCCCACATCACGGCGAGCGCGTAGGCGCCGCGCAGCTCGGCGACGGTGCGCTGCACGGCCTTGAACAGGTCGTGGTCCTCGCCGAGGTGGTAGTGGATGCGGTGCGCGATGACCTCGGTGTCGGTCTCCGAGGCGAACTCGTAGCCTTCCTTCTCGAGCTCCGCGCGAAGCTCCTCGTGGTTCTCGATGATGCCGTTGTGCACGATCGCGACGCCGTCGCGCGAGATGTGCGGGTGGGCGTTGCGCTCGTTGGGGACGCCGTGGGTGGCCCAGCGCGTGTGCGCGATGCCGAGGTGGCCGGAGGTCGGGTGCGCGGCCAGGGCGTCGGAGAGCTTCGACACCTTGCCGACGGCGCGCAGCCGCGCGACTTCGCGGCCGCCGTTCAGGACGGCGACGCCGGCCGAGTCATAGCCGCGGTACTCGAGCCGCTTCAGCCCCTCGATCAGGATCGGGACGACGTCCCGGTCCGCCACTGCGCCGACGATGCCGCACATGAGGCGGCCATTCTACCGCTTCGGCGTCGGGCGGACCCCCAGCCATTGGAGGGCCGCGTTCAGGTCCTCGAAGAATTCCATGCGGACGCCCCGGGTCAGGGCCCGGGCCCGGAAGGCTTGGCTCTGGTCGTCGGGGGCATAATCCCGGAAGCAGCAGGCGACGGCCATGCCCGGCAGGAGTCGCGTCATGAGCCAGGCGAAATCCGTGGACTCAACCGGCGTCAGGTTCCGCGTCACCCCGTCGCCCACCGTCAGCGTCTTCGTGAGCCCGTTCGCGCGGCAGGACTCGCTCATCGCCGAGTAGAGGCGGCTCAGGTTCTCCGGGTTGATCTCGTAGCCCGGCTCGAGCTGCACGTACAGGTAGCCCTCGCGCGGCTCGAGCGTGAATCCCCCGCTCATGACTTTTCCGGCTTCCTTTCGGGCCGCTTCCAGTTCTCGATCGTCACCTGGCGTCCGCGCTCGACCGTCAGCCTGTCGGCGGGCGCCGGCTTCGTGATCGTCGAGCCCGCCCCGATCGTCGCGCCGGCGCCGACCGACACGGGGGCCACCAGCATCGTGCCGGAGCCGATGAAGGCGCCGTCGCCGATCTCGGTGCGGTGCTTGTTCACGCCGTCGTAGTTGCAGGTGACCGTCACGGCGCCCACGTTGACCTTGCTGCCGACCGTGGTGTCCCCGACGTAGCTCAGGTGGTTCGCCTTGCTGCCCGCGCCGACCTCGCTGTTCTTCACCTCGACGAAGTTGCCGAGGTGCACGCCGTCGGCGAGCCGCGTCGTCCGGCGCACGCGCGTGAACGGCCCGATCACGCAGCCGGCGCCGGCCGTCAGCCCCTCGAGGTAGCAGTTGGCGACGACCTCCGAGTCCGCCCCGATCTCGCAGTCGCGCAGCACGCAGTTCGGCCCGACTTTCACGCGGTCGCCGAGCGTGACCCTGCCCTCGAGGATGACGTTGACGTCGATGACGACGTCCCGCCCGCAGCGCAGCTCGCCGCGCACGTCGAGCCGCGCGGGATCGACGAGGGTGACGCCGGCGCGCAGGAGCTCCTCCGCGCGCGCGCGGCGGTTTGCTGCCTCGGCTTCGGCGAGCTGCAGCTTGTCGTTCACACCGAGGACCTCCGCGGGCGAACCCGCGACCACCGCCTCGACTGCGCAGCCGTCGCGCACCGCAGAGACGACGCAATCCGTCAGATAATACTCCCCCTGCGCATTGTCGGCCGTCAACGCGCCCAGCCAGGCGCGGAGCCGCTGCGCAGGCGCGGCCGTGACGCCGGTGTTGACCTCCGGAATCGCGCGTTCCTTGTGGTTCGCGTCGCGCTCCTCGACGATGCGGACGACGCGGCCGGCGGCGTCGCGGATCACGCGGCCATAGCCCGCCGGGTCGGCGAGCTTCGCGGACAGGAGCGCGAGCGAGCCCGCACCGGCCTTCGCGACGAGCCCGCGCAGGGTCGTCGCGCGGATCAGCGGCACGTCCCCGTAGAGCACGAGCACCGTGTCGCCGTCGGGGACGCCGGGCATCGCCTGCTGCACGGCGTGGCCCGTCCCCTTCTGCTCGGCCTGCAGGACCCAACGGATGTCCCCGCCCGGGATCGCCGCGCGCACGCGCTCGGCGCCGTGGCCGTGCACGACGTGGATCGCCCCGGGCGCGAGCGAGCGGGCGGTCGCGACCACGTGCGCGAGCAGCGGTCGCCCGGCCAGCGGCTGCAGCACCTTCGGCAGGTCGCTCGCCATGCGCTTGCCCTGGCCGGCGGCCAGGATCACGACGGAAAGGGGCATTGCCGGCATCATAACCGGGCGCATTCCGGCCTGAATGCGGCCTGCCCGGCGACGCCCGCCATTTGCCGCCCCGCGCGCAAGGGTGCTATACCGGGCGCGGCAAGCCTTTCCATCAGCCAACGAGGCGGTCAGGAATCATGGCAACGAAGCTGGAAAAACCCCTGCGTCGCGAACTCCCGGTGAACGACGAGCTGTACACGCTCACGATCTCCCCCGAGGGCCTGAAGCTCGTGCCGAAGGGCAAGCGCAAGGGCCATGAGCTCACCTGGAAGGACCTCCTGAACGGTCAGCCCGCGGTGGCGTCGGCCCCGACGTCGTCGATGGATCCTTCCTGACGACCCAGTCGCCCGGAACCCGGACGACGTGAGCCTGTCCGAGTCCCCATGACAGGGGGGACAGGCCGCGTGTTCGCGCTGGTGGAGCACGCGGAGAAGGGCGGCCTCTACCGCTCG
>ERZ777005.28-NODE-28-length-11916-cov-8.015429_pt1 | contig 11916 bp, 14 predicted proteins | sample MGYA00374958_ERZ777005 | MGnify/ENA primary metagenome ERZ777005 (study PRJEB29304, sample SAMN08777409) | plant metagenome | isolation source: Switchgrass | host: Panicum virgatum | place: USA: Austin, Texas | collected 2014-11-04 ... | reverse complement strand
CGATCGAGCAGCTGGCTCAGGAAGTCCTTCGTGGTGACTGGGGCAACGGTCCGGACCGGGTCCGCAGGCTCCTCAAGGCGGGTTACGACTTCCAGAAGGTCCAGGACCGGGTCGAAGAGCTCATGACTCCGAAGAAGGGTCAGAAGACCGTCCAGCAGGTCGCCGCCGAGGTTCTCAGGGGTCAGTGGGGCAACGACCCCGAGCGGTCGGAGGACCTGAGGGAAGCGGGCTACAACCCTGTCAACGTCCAGCGCGAAGTCAACAAGCTGATCCGGCAGGGCAAGCGCTAACTGTCAAAATGGGAGGAGGTTTCCCACATGGCCCAGAGCATACTCAACACCATCAAGAAGGTTATCGGGCTGACCGAAGACGACGACAGCTTCGATCTCGATCTCTTGATACACATCAACTCTGTGTTCGCTACTCTGACACAGCTGGGAGTCGGTCCCGAAGACGGGTTCGAGATCGAGGATGACTCGGCCTTGTGGGAAGACTTCCTCCCTGACAGGCGGTACAACTTCGTCAAGTCGTTCGTCTATCTCGAAGTGAAGAGGCTGTTCGATCCTCCAGGAACATCCTTCCTCGGGGATGCGTACAAGCTGCAGAGGGACGAATACACGTATAGGATCAGCGTCCTGAGGGAGGGTGACCAATGGACCGAACCGATCTCGTTGTAGTAGCCCTCCCTCGTGAGGGAGACTACGTTCGGAAGATCTCCAGCGAGAAGGAACCTCATCTCACCCTTCTCTATCTTGGCGCAAATCCTTTCGATGCCGCTGAGATGGAACTCGTCGTCGGACAGGTCGAACACGCTGCTTCTCAGCTCAGTCCCTTCACTCTCGAAGTCGAGAAGCGAGGCGAACTGGGTGACAAGAACGCCGATGTCCTCTTCTTCAGCAAAGAGTGGATGAAGGACGTTGCCCTGTTCAGGAATCACCTTCTCCAGAATGAGCTTATCCGGAAGGCCTATCTGATTCCGGATCAATTCCCGTCCTGGACGCCTCATCTCACCCTCGGGTATCCCGACAACCCGGCGAAAGACCCGATCGATCACCGAGAAGTCACCTACGTGAGCTTCGACCGTATCGCTGTCTGGGTCGACGACTCTGTAGGTCCCACGTTCGAACTCAAGCATCCGGAAACCGAGATGGCGGTAGCGATGTCTCAGATCGAAAGAGGACGTATCGCTATGGACGACCTCTACCACTACGGTATCAAGGGTATGAAGTGGGGTGTACGAAGGAGTGACGCCGAACTCGCCAGCGCCCCAAGCGGACCCAAGCCGCGCCTATCCGAAGATGCTCGGAACGCCAGCAAGCTCCACGACAAGATTCAGACCAAGGGTACCGGTTCCCTTTCCAATCAGGAGATGCGTCAGTACCTCGAGCGAATGGATCTGGAGCGTCGTTTCCAGCAGTCGATCACCTCTCCCTCGCCTCAGCAGCAGGCGATAATTGACCGAGGGCATAACCAGGTCAAGAAGATGCTCGCCATAGGTAACACCATCGAGAAGACCCGCAAGTTCCTGGAAACCCCGACAGGTGAGCACGTCAAGACCGGGCTCAAGACCGCCGCTGCCGCCACCTTCGGATATTTCACAGGTGGAGTCGGTCCAGCAGCCGCAGCAGGCGCCGGAGTCGTCGTAAGGCGAATGACGCAGTAGGAAGGAGGGTGGACGATGGAACTGTCGAACACGGCGACGCCGAAGTATTACGGCGAATTCCGTGCTGCGGTTATTCGGGGAGAGATTCCTGTAAACCGGGAAATCTCACTGGAGATGAACCGTATCGACGCGCTCATCGCCAACCCGAACATCTACTACGACCCAAGACCGACCGAGGGTTTCATTCTCTATTGTGAGAATGAGCTGACGCTGACCGATGGCAGTGATCTGCATCTGTTGGACACGTTCAAGATGTGGGCCGAGCAGATTTTCTGCTGGTACTACTTCGTCAATCGAAGCGTCTACGAACCCCTTCCGAACGGTCGCGGCGGCGTTTACGTCGACAAGATCGTCAAGAAGCGTCTGACGACAAAGCAGTACCTCATCGTTGCCCGAGGTGCCGCCAAGTCGCTGTACGAGTCGTGTCTTCAGAGCTATTTCCTCAATGTGGACACGTCGACGACACATCAGATCACAACAGCTCCGACAATGAAGCAGGCCGAAGAGGTAATGTCACCGATTCGCACTTCTATCACTCGGAGCCGTGGACCTCTGTTCGCATTTTTGACAGAAGGATCACTTCAGAACACGACCGGATCAAAAGCGAACAGAGTTAAACTCGCTGCGACCAAAAAGGGTGTCGAAAACTTCCTCACCGGCTCGATGCTCGAAGTCCGTCCGATGACCATCAATAAATTGCAGGGTCTTCGGACCAAGGTCGCCACTGTAGATGAGTGGCTTTCTGGGGATCTGCGAGAGGATGTCATCGGTGCCATCGAACAGGGAGCCTCAAAGCTCGACGACTACCTCATTGTGGCTGTCAGTTCTGAGGGAACAGTCCGGAATGGCAGTGGTGACACCATCAAGCTTGAGCTTGCCGATATTCTCAAAGGTAAGTACCAAGCACCCCACGTTTCGATCTGGCATTACAAGCTGGATGAACTGGAAGAAGTCGCAAATCCGGAGACGTGGCTGAAGGCCAACCCGAATCTCGGCAAGACAGTTACTTACGACGTCTATCAGCTCGATGTCGAACGGGCCGAGAAAGCCCCAGCGGCGAGGAATGATATTCTCGCCAAGAGATTCGGGATACCCATGGAAGGCTTCACGTACTTCTTCACTTACGAGGAGACACTTCCGCATCCTCGGGCCTGGTTCGACGGTATGCCCTGCGCACTAGGTGCTGACCTTTCGCAGGGTGACGACTTCTGTGCCTTCACCTTCATGTTCCCGCTAGGCAACGGCGGGTTCGGAATCAAGACTCGTAGCTACATCACTTCTCTGACATTGATGAACCTTCCAGGCGCAATGCGGAAGAAGTATGACGACTTCATAAACGAGGGCAGCCTTCATATCATGGAAGGCACCATCCTCGACATGATGGAAGTCTATGATGATCTGGATGACTTCATCCAGAGATCTGACTATGACGTGCGCGCATTTGGTTTCGACCCCTACAACGCTAAGGAGTTCGTCACCCGCTGGGAAGCGGAGAATGGGCCGTATGGCATAGAGAAAGTCATCCAGGGGGCGCGTACAGAGTCTGTTCCGCTTGGTGAACTGAAGGCTCTGAGTGGCGAACGCTTGCTCATATTTGATCAGGATCTGATGACCTTCGCGATGGGTAATGCCATCACGATGGAAGACACAAACGGTAACCGGAAGCTTTGGAAGAAGCGCCAGGAAGCCAAGATCGACAACGTAGCCGCGATGTTGGACGCCTTCGTCGCGTACAAGCTCCATAAGGAGGCATTCGAATGAGTGGTTTCAACGGTTTCGTAGGCCGTGCCGTCGTCACCGAAAACCTGAGCAGTCTCGGTAACCGGTACACGGCTAAGATCGCTCTCGTGACCGAGGAGGGCGATCTCTGGTCTCCGTCCGGTACCAACATCGTGATGACGGGCTACGCCCCTGTCGCAGCGGACGACGTCGAGGAGACGGACACCCTTCTCGAGGCCATCGCCAAGCTCGAGGCTCGGGTCGCCGCCCTCGAAGCCTGATATTCCGTCAGGAGATCGACATGAGTGAACTCGTTCACTACGGCGTCAAGGGCATGCGATGGGGCGTCCGACGTGCGGAGCTGAACGCACCGAACCAGCAGTACTCCGCCGGAAGCAGGGCCTATGACAAGACCCAGCACGGTAAGCGAGGCGTCAAGCGCATCAACCGGCGTTTGAACCAAGGGAAGACGCTGGATCAAGCCCGAACGGCCGAAAGGCGGCGCAATGCCCGCCAGAGAACTGCTGTAGGTCTGGGCGTCCTTTTCGGACCGGAAATCGCTTCCGGCGCCCGAGTGATCGGAAACGTCATCAAACTCTCGGCAGGTGTTGCCGCTCAGTCCGTGGCAAAGCGAGCCGAGACAAACCGAGGTCGTGCCGCAGTATCCGATGCGATGGGGCTTCCCCGTCATGCGACAACCGGTCCGGACTACGCCAAGAACCGCAAGGGTGTCTACAACATCTCTTCACTCTAGCCGGAAGGAGGATGTTCGTGCCGTACAAGATCAAAGGGATGACGTCTTCGGGCGAACTCTCTCATTACGGCGTCAAGGGTATGAAGTGGGGTGTGAGGAAGTCCGAACCCTCAACTTGGACTAAGGAGCAGCGTAAAGCAGCGCGAAAGAGGCACAACGATCTCGCTGTTGCTGCCATGGAGAGCAAGTACAGAACCGGCGAAGATCTTTTTACTCGAAAGATGACCGACGAGGAGTACAACAAACTTTCGACCAAGGATCAACTGGTCAGGAAGGGTACTAACGTACGTCGAGTCACAAAGAGATCCGCCGAAACGTATGGGGAATCTACTTACGTTTCCTATACAAAATCTGATCAAAGTCTCTATCGTGCGGTCATGCCTCTGACCAACTCGAAGAACCCGTTCAAATCCGGAGGCAGCAAGTCCTACAAGCAGCACTATGAGGTGACGTTCAAAGCCGTCAACACGCTCAAATCTCCTTCGGAGAAGGCTCGTGTTGATGCGTTCATAGGTTTGATGGATACCAAGTCCATCACGTTGAAGAACGGTAAGACCGTCACCGGAAGGGAATACCTGAAGAGGAGTTACCCCAAAGAAGTGAAGCGTTTGAACTCTCATCAACTGGGACTGAGAGCGTATAAGGACTTCACCGAAATGCAGTATGCTGACACTCCTCTCAACTCAGCGTATTTCAAAGCTGTTCGTGAAAAGGGCTATAACTCGGTTATTGACGACAATGACCGCGGACATCTCTCCGAGGCTCCTCTCATCGTACTCAACCCAAACGGAACATTGAAGAAGATGAGCGTCAAGCCACTCAGTGCTGACGACGTTAATCAGGCTCTTCTCGATCTCAAGATTCCCGAAGGTAAAGAGTACAGCTAGTTTCGAACCGTCAAAATGAGAGGAGGTGAAACATGGCAGGATTGCTGTCAAAGGTGGCTGGTGTTCTCAAGCACAGTTGGAGTCTGTTCACAGACGAAAATTACATAAACGGGGGCATCCATTCGCATGACCGGGGATCGGGCATCTACGGTAACCCGAATTACCGAAGGTCTGCGTTCTCCAACGAACGTTCTATCCTCGCATCTATCCATACTCGTATGGCAATCGATGTAGCAGGTATCGACATCAGACATGTCCGAGTGGACGACCAGGACCGATATCTGGAGGACATGAAAACCGACCTTCAGGAGTGCCTGACCGTCGAGCCGAACATTGATCAGGGGGCTCGTCAGTTCCGTCAGGACATAGCGATGACTCTCTTCGAAGAGGGCTGCATCGCCATAGTCCCGGTGGTCACCGATATTGACCCGACGGACAACAACGCGTTCAGTGTTCAGCAACTCCGAGTAGGAACCATTGTCGGATGGTTTCCTCAGCATGTCCGAGTCAGTCTCTACGACGACCGGTACGGCGAGAGGAAAGAAGTAACCGTTCCCAAGAGACTTGCGGCGGTTGTCGAGAACCCTCTTTATGCGGTGATGAATCAGCCGAACTCTACCCTGAAGCGTCTGCAGCGCAAGCTCAGCATGCTGGATACGGTTGACGAGATCACCAGTTCCGGAAAGCTGGACATGATCATCCAGCTCCCTTACGTCGTCAAGCATGAAGCCCGTCGGCAGCAGGCGGAACAAAGGCGTAAGGATCTGGAAGCCCAGCTGACGGGCAGCAAGTACGGTATCGCCTATGTCGACGGTACCGAAAAGATCCAGCAGCTGAACCGACCGCTTGAGAACAACCTTCTGAAGCAGATCGAATACCTCACGAATCAGTTGTACGCTCAGCTTGGTCTGACTCCTGAAGTCATGGACGGTACGGCCGATGAAAAGGCCATGCTGAATTATTTCAACAGGACTGTCGAGCCTCTCGTACAAGCGATCTCGGAAGCCATGAAGCGAACCTTCCTGTCCAAGACGGCTCGGACGCAGAAGCAGTCGATCATGTATTTCCGGGACCCGTTCAAGCTCGTTCCGATGGAACAGCTTGCCGAGATCGTGGACAAGTTCACCCGGAACGAGGTTCTGGCTTCGAACGAGATCCGTGCGGCTATCGGTATCAAGCCGTCGAAGGATCCGAAGGCGGACAAGCTCATCAACAGCAACATGCCTCAGCCTCTCGAGAGCCCTGCGGTACCGCTCGATGAGTCTGCTGATATTCCGGACGACGGCGATGAAGCTCTGCAAAGTGGTCTGGACGAACTCAGTGGTGTAGTCGATTCGATCTTCTCTGATCTGGGGATCGAAGATGGATGACGAACTCGTTCACGTTTATGATCCGGAAAAGCGCCGGGCATATTACCTGAAGACTCGTCAGCTCAAGGGGCGTAAGACCGGCACTCTGGACGTGTCGAAGTCTCGTCCCCGACAGACCCAGCAGGAGCGACGTAAGCAACGACAGCGTCAACTCGAAGCTCAGGTAGCCGCATTGAGAGCGCGGCTGGAAAAGCTTCAGGAGGCGCTGAAACTTCTCACAAAGCAGGCCAAAGCTCGAAGCGGCGTCAAGACTACGGAGAAGAAGAACACATCTTCCGATTCCAAGTCGTCAAACGACCGTAAGTCTTCCGATAAGAGTACGAGTCGTAAGAAAGAGCATCTGACAGCCTCTCAGAAGGCTAAGGAAGCGAAAGCTCAGGCGAAGTACTACCAGAAGACCAAGAACGAGCAGCTTGCGGACGAAGTGAAGTCGCTGACTGCGAAACTCAAGACCATTCAGGAGCGGATCGCCAAGATGCGCAAGTCAGGGGCCATCGCGTCTCGGGCGAAAAGCTAAGCAGACAGGAGTTCCGTCAAAATGACCATCGAAGCGGATTTCGGTGGATGGGCAACGAAGGCCAACGTCAAGTGCAGCGACGGCCTCACCATCCTTCCCGGTGCCTTCAAGCACATGCACGACAAGAAGGTCCCGCTGGTCTACCAGCACGGGCACAGCAACATTCAGAACGTGCTCGGACACGCGATCCTGGAGAGCCGTGACGACGGCGTCTACGCCTACGCGTTCTTCAACGACACTCCTCAGGGCAACGTAGCCAAGGGTCTGGTTGCTCACCGCGACATCCAGCACCTGTCCATCTACGCCAACAAGCTCACCAAGAGCGGACAGAACGTCGTTCACGGAGAGATCCGGGAAGTCAGTCTGGTTCTTGCGGGTGCGAACCCCGAGGCGAGGATCGATTGGGTGAACATCCGGCACGCCGACGACTCCATTACCGAGTTGGAAGACGAGGCCGTCATCCACATGGGTCTCGAGCTGGAGCACGCTCTCGACGAGATCGAAGAGGGCGAAGAGCTGGTCCATAAGGACCTCACTGTCAACGACGTCTTCAACGGTATGTCCGAGGAAGAGCAGAACGTCGTCTACTACTTCGTCGGCGTCGCCCTCGAAAACGCCGCCAAGGAGGCGGCCCAGTCCGCCATCGTACAGCCCGGAGAGGGCGAGATCGCCCACCAGGAAGGAACCGACGAGATGTCGCGCAACGTGTTCGACCAGACGACCAACAACGGTCCGTCCAACGAGAAGACCACCCTTACCCACGAGGACATCGAGGGCATCTTCGCGGATGCCATGGCGACCGGTTCCCTTCGCAAGGTGGCCAAGAACTTCGCTCTCCAGCACGGTGTCGAGAACATCGACGTCCTGTTCCCGGACGCGAAGATGGCGACCGGCGTCATCGAGCTCGACAAGCGCCGGACCGAGTGGGTGTCCGTCGTTCTCAACGGTATGCGTCACACCCCGTTCTCCCGGATCAAGACGCTCTCCGCCGACCTGACCCAGGAAGCCGCCCGTGCCAAGGGTTACGTCAAGGGTGCGTACAAGAAGGAAGAGTGGATCGGCGTCACCAAGCGGACCACCGGTCCGGTCACGATCTACAAGAAGCAGCAGCTCGACCGTGACGACATCCTCGACGTCACCGACTTCGACATGGTCACCTTCCTCAAGGGTGAGATGCGGCTCATGACCGAGGAGGAGATCGCGCGAGCGGTTCTCATCGGTGACGGCCGCGACATCTCGGACGAGGACAAGATCAAGGACCCGATGGGTGTCCAGGACGGCCTGGGTATCCGGTCGATCCTCAACGACCACGAGTTCTACGTCACCACCGTCAACGTCAACGTCGACGACGCCAACTCCAGCTACGACGAGGTCGTGGACGCCGTCATGGACGGCATGGAGTACTACAAGGGCACCGGTACGCCGACGTTCTTCACGACCATCCCCCAGCTCAACAAGTTCCTCCAGGCCAAGGACCTCAACGGTCAGCGGTACTACAAGAACCGCCAGGAGGTCGCCGACGCGCTGGGCGTCGACAAGATCGTCACCGTCGAGCCGATGAAGGAGGTCGAGGGGCTGATCGGCATCATCGTCAACCTCATGGACTTCAACGTCGGTACGGACCGTGGCGGCGAGCTGACCACGTTCGACGACTTCGACATCGACTACAACCAGTACAAGTACCTGATGGAGACCCGTATGTCGGGTGCTCTCGTCCGTCCGAAGGCCGCGATCGTCATCCGGAAGACCGCCGCGACGTCCGTCCTCGTGACCCCGGTCCAGCCCGCGTTCAACAAGACCACGGGTGTCGTGACCATCCCGACCGTCACCGGCGTGATCTACAAGAACGCTGCGGGCACCACGCTCTCCGCCGGTGCCATGTCCGCCATCGCTGCGGGCGCGTCCGTCACGATCTACTCGGTCCCGGACACGAACTACCACTTCGCGAACAACCAGGAAGACTCCTGGAAGTTCACGCGCGACCCCGCGTAGTAGGCAGGTCAACCAGTCATGCGATTTTCAGGAAAGGTGGGATACGGAGAAACTGTAGAAACCGCACCGGGCGTGCACGAAGACCAGGTGACAGAATTCACATATTTTGGTGATGTCATCCGGAACTCGCTGAAGTCCCAGAGCGGTGAGAGCGTCAACAACGACCTCTCGGTGAGTAATTCCATCAGTATCGTTGCGAACGCGTATGCCCGCGAGCATTTTACGGCGATTCGCTATGTTGAGTGGGCGGGGACTAAGTGGTCGGTCACTGAGATCGAACTGCAGCATCCCCGCCTTATTCTCAGGCTTGGGGGTGTCTACAATGGGCACACGCCTTGAGTTGCATACACTCCTTTTGGGGTTGCTTGGGAATCCGAACGTATATTTCCAAGCACCCCCGAACAATGAATTGTATTACCCCTGCATTATCTACGCCTGGGACGACACGAAAACCGACTTCGCGGACAACTCTCCCTACAGGCGCTCCAAGCGATATCAGGTGACAGCGATCGACCGGAATCCGGACTCACTGATCCCCGACGATATTGCTCAGTTGCCGTTGTCCTCAATGGAACGAACGTTCAAGAAGGACAACCTCAATCACTTCGTCTTCACACTTTACTTCTGAAAGGAAGTAACACATGACCAGGATCGCCTGGGACCAGGCCGGAGAGCGGGTCTACGAGACCGGTGTCGACCGCGGCGTCCTCTACCCCGTCGACAACGAGGGGAACTACCCCGAGGGTTTCCCGTGGAACGGTCTCACGACCGTCACTGAGTCCCCGTCGGGTGCCGAGGCCAACAAGACCTACGCGGACAACCGGGTCTACGCCGTCCTCGTCTCCGCAGAGGAGTTCGGCGCCACGATCGAGGCCTACACCTACCCCGAAGAGTGGAAGCAGTGCGACGGTTCCGCTACCCCTTCTGCTGGTGTGTCCGTGGGTCAGCAGAGTCGCCGTGCCTTCGGTCTCTCCTACCGCACCCTCGTCGGTAACGACCTCCAGGGAACGGACTTCGGCTACAAGCTGCATCTCGTCTACGGCGCGACTGCGGCCCCTTCCGAGAAGGCCTTCGCCACCGTCAACGACTCGCCGGAGGGGATCACCTTCAGCTGGGAGGTCACCACGATCCCGGTGGATGTTCCCGGCACCGACCCGGCCACGGGCAAGGACTACAAGCCGACGGCTCTGCTGACGATCGACTCCACCAAGGTCGACGCCGACGCACTCGCCGACCTCGAGGACTTCCTCTACGGCACCGTGGGCACCGATCCGACGCTCCCGCTTCCGGGTGACGTGCTCGCGATCTTTGCCGCGTCGATCTCTGAGGTCACGCCGACAGCCCCGACGTACAACTCGACCACTGACGAGATCACCATCCCGTCCGTCACCGGCGTGGTGTACAAGATCAACGGCACGACGGTCACCGGTACGGTCGCGATCACCTCGGACACCATTGTCAGGGCCTACCCGACCACTGGCTACCGCTTCCCGCCGGTCGTCCAGGACGAGTGGTTCTTCGACTTCTCGTAACCCATCGAATGACAGAAAGGAGACCAGAGAGTGCTTGTCGTAACAGTTCCTCTGCGCGAAGGATTCAATCATGAAACGCAGGAATTCGTAGTTCTTGACGGGTTCGAGCTGAAACTGGAGCACTCTCTGGTCACCTTGTCAAAATGGGAGTCACATTTCAAGAAACCGTTCTTGAGTGACACTGAGAAGTCCGATGAGGAACTGCTCTGGTATGTCAGAGCAATGATCCTCAACAAGAAAGTCCCCCCGGAGCTTTTCCTCCGGATGTCGAAACAGAACATCCAGGACATCAACGATTACATCGCGGATTCGATGACTGCGACGTGGTTCAATGAGCCGAAGACTTCCGGAAAGAGCCGAGAAAAGATCACCGCCGAACTCATCTACTACTGGATGATCGAGTTCGGGATCCCCGTTGAGTTCGAGCACTGGCATCTGAACCGTCTTTTGACTCTGATAAAGGTGTGCAGTCACAAGAAGGCTCCGCCCAAGAAGATGAGTCCAGCAGAAGCGATGCGGATGCGGGAAGAGCTCAACGAACAGCGTAAGAGAGAAATGAAAACGACAGGCTGAGGGGAGGAAGCTGAATGGCGAGGATCGTATGGGGCGCTACAGGCGAGCGTTACTACGAAAACGGTGTCGATCGAGGTGTTCTGTACGTCGGATCGCTTCCCGGTGTTCCTTGGAACGGTCTCACCTCAGTCAACGTGAGTTCCGACGGAGGAGATGCCAAGCCGTACTACATAGACGGCGTCAAGTACCTGAATCTTCCTTCTCCGGAAGATTTCCGGGCGACCATAAGCGCCTACACATATCCCGACGAATTCGGGGTCTGTGATGGATCGGTGAAAGTCCGTCCCGGTTTGTTCGCTACTCGGCAGAGAAGAAAGACGTTCGGTTTCTCGTACCGGACCATGATCGGAAACGATCTTTCCGCCGAGCACGGATACAAGATCCATCTGATCTACAACGCTATGGCTGCCCCATCGGGAGCGGACTACCGGACAGTCAGCGACAATATCGATCCGGAGGATTTCAGCTGGTCGGTAACGGCTCGCCCTCCAGTCACAACCGGCTATCATCGAACTCCTCATATCGTCATCGACAGCCGTACGACCAACGCTGAAACCATAGCGGTTCTTGAGGATATTCTCTACGGAACCAACGAATTCGAAGCCCGCTTGCCCGACTTCGACGAACTCGTAGAGATATTCGATGACAACGCCACGTTCGAAGTCATCGACAACGAAGACGGAACGTTCACAGTCATCGGTCCGGAAAGCGCCATTCAGATGCTGGACGAAGAGACGTTCCAGATCACTTGGCCGACGGCTATATTCGTCGACGAAGACTCGTACACAATCAGCTCCTAGCAGAAAGGCGGTTAAATGGCTACCGTCACGGGATTGACCGCCGCTGCGATGATCGCGATCCGTGATCAGACGATCGTTGAGGCTGAAATCACGGGTGGGCATCTTATTC
>ERZ777005.27-NODE-27-length-12146-cov-4.036308_pt1 | contig 12146 bp, 12 predicted proteins | sample MGYA00374958_ERZ777005 | MGnify/ENA primary metagenome ERZ777005 (study PRJEB29304, sample SAMN08777409) | plant metagenome | isolation source: Switchgrass | host: Panicum virgatum | place: USA: Austin, Texas | collected 2014-11-04 ... | reverse complement strand
CCAGCTTGGGCAGCCCGGTCAGCTGAGCCCGTAACTTATAGTAGCGATGGGAGATGTCATAGCGGCTGGAAACCGCTTTTACCAGGGCGTCAACCACCTCGGAATCAATATCGTCGGCCAGATGCCGAGCCTTATCTGGACGGTCGTAGCCGCGCAAGGAGTCATCGATCTTTTTATTGCTTAAGATAGCGTTCATCTCGGCTACCGCCGGATTCAGATGGTCGGTCAGCATCTGATTAAACACCGTGGCAGCACCATCGCGGATCTTCTTATCCTGGTTTGACATCAGAGCCATCAGTTCTTCCTCGGTTGCCAGCGTCGGTTTGCCATCGGCCCCCACTACCTTACGCTCATCTTGAGATAGAGCATCGCTGGTCATCTGGACCCACATCCCATGCGCAGGAGTCGATTTCAGCATCAGAATCTTTTCCTCGGCCTCACTGAGCCGATATTTGGCCTCCTCAAACTGGCTCTCCAGCCAGTGTTTGTAGGGCTGCAGCCCTTCATATTTGAGGAATTGTGGCTGCAGCTCTGGTTTGATCTTCCCTGCCTTAAGCCAGAAAAACTGGAGCTGATTGGAGATGCCCTGAAGGAACTCGATGGCCTGATTCTCCTGAGCTTTCAGATTAGGGTCAATCGAATCGAGACTGGCGCGCAGGCCATAGTAGTAGTAATCTCTCCCGTTGGCAGGGAGAGCTTCGAGCTGCTCTAGTTCAGCGACAGCTTGGCTTAAGATAGCCGGATCGGTCGTATAGTCATCACGATCACGCCACTTCGCTACGAAGGCTTCGGTAGCCTTGGTTAGCTCCTGACGGTAGGTCTTTATTGCCGGATCGTCATCGTTTTTCAGAAGTGGGGTCAGATCCCAGCTGGTTCGTGAGGTGGTAAGTCGCGTCATATCCGTTATTATACGCTATTCAGCACTGATTGCGTTGGGTAAATACTCAACGGTTTTAGGCTTAGGCAAGCCCGAAACTGCCATAATATCGATCTGATAATCACGATCGTGGCTACCCTGCTGACTCAGCCACATCAGGGCAGCCCGCTGTAGCCGTCGGATTTTATCAGGAGTAATAGCCTCAAATCCGCTGCCGAAGTCCGGGCGACGACGGTACTTCACCTCGACAATATGGATTACTCCCTTGCGCTCAGCAATAATATCCAGCTCGCACCAGCGCGTCCGCCAGTTCCGTCTTCGGATCACAAAACCTCGCTCCTGGAGCCAGCCTGCCGCCAGGTCTTCGGCTTGACGTCCCGCCTCAGCTGCCAGCATGAGCCCAGGTCCGTACCGGCCCCCAGGTTTGGCGATGATAACTGCAGGGGCCCAATCGCTCCAACTGCGTCATATGGGCCACTGCCCCATATCCTTTGTGTCGGGCAAATCCATACTCAGGATGCAAGCCATCGAGCAGCTCCATGTAATTATCCCGTGCGACCTTAGCAACGATCGAAGCTGAAGCCACCGCCATGCAGTGCTGATCGGCCTGAACCGCCGTCACCACCGGCCACTCATCCCCCAGATAGTTGTGCTTACCATCAAGAATGACCGCGCTCACCGGCGGCAGCTCCAGCAAGGCCCGGCGGCCGGCCAAGCGCAAAGCGGCCGTCAGCCCGATAGCGTCAATCTCATGGTGGCTGGCCCAGCCGATACCGATAGCTATCGCCTCACGCCGGATATTGCCGGCCAGCCAAATACGGCGTTTTGGTGACAGCCGTTTAGAATCGCGTACATCCGGGAGATATGAGTCGCGTTTAAGTACGACCGCCGCAACCGTTACCGGCCCGGCCAGTGGGCCGCGCCCAACCTCATCGATACCGGCCACTAAATCGTGGCCGCGCGCCCATAAGGTTTGCTCTAGCTCTCGGGTAGGCATAACCATCTTCATGGCTCCAGCATAGCAAACTTGGTGCCGCCGACGGAATTTTTTAATCGAAATTTAATGCCGTAACGGCACAATTATTGCTTGTTGGGCTCAGCTTTTTCGACGCCGGCTTCGGTCTCTTCAGCCTCAACTACCGCCTCATCCGGTTGGTCGGTCCCATCATCGGTCGACTTGGGATCATCAGCACCAGCTTCTTTGTTCTCTTCCTTAGCCACCTCGTCGGTTGAAACCGTAGCCTCATTCAGCTCATCCTCAACCTCCTCAGGATCAAGCTCGGTGATTTCCTGGTCGGCCAGAGGGTCTTCTGCCACATCCTGGATATTGGCAACCCCAGCGTTGGCGGCCGTACGATCAAACGCCACTTCCTTAAGGCGAGCCGACTTACCCCGACGCTCCCGTAGGAAGCTAAGGAAGTTGCGACGCACCTTAGCCCGACGGATGATTTCAAGCTTGTCGACATTCGGTGAGTGCAACAGATAGGTCTTCTCAACCCCAATACCACTAGCAATACGGCGCACGGTGATAGTGGCGCTCACACTGCCAAGCCGATGGGTACGGATAACCACACCCTCGAAGATTTGAATCCGCTGCTTATTGCCCTCACGAATCCGCTGGTGTACACGCACGGTATCACCCGACTGCACCTGGGGGGTGTTCGGCTTGAGGTTCTTGCGTTCTAATTGGGCGATCTGCGGATGCATAACTCGATGAATTGTAGCAGGTTACGCGCTCCTGATCAAGAGTTAGCCTAGCTGGTAGCCGCTTGGACGATCTCTTGGATCTGGCTGGTCAGCTCCGGTGTCACCGTTACCGTAAATGGCAAACGAATCCTCTTGCTATCCGGCATCATCAGGAATACTGGGCTGGTACCGGGGCTGGCTGTTAAGACCTCTTTGAGCTCGGCCAGGGCACTGGAGTCGGATACATTACCGATTCGGATAACAACCGGTTGTGGTGTTTTAGATTCAGAAGACGACTGGGCAGCTGTCCCTCCTGGCAGACTCGGCTTGGAGCCGCCTTTTGGGGTATAGTCCTTCAGCGTCTCGTACTCAATCACTCGAGCATCGTCGACCATCACCTTGATCTCATCACCGATACGCCCCTCCCGGTCCTTGGTATTAACTTTGCCCTTGGTCACGATGACCTTATCCGACTCCCACATGGTGGGGTTCTTCTCATAGGCCTTGGGAAAAACGATTAACTCCAGAGTGCCAAACTTATCCTCAATGCCTACAAAGGCCATCATCGAGCCGGTTTTGGTGGTAATTTTGCGTACGGTTGTGATCATGCCGCCAACGGTTGCCAGCCGGCCCTCATGCGCCGTCGTAATCGTGCTGATCGGTACGGTATTATCCGCCAGAAAGGTCTCGTATTCATCCAGCGGGTGTTGCGACAGGTACAACCCCAGCAGTTCCTTCTCCCAGGTAAGCTGCTCGCGCGCCGGAATCAACTGGCTGGGCAGCTCTAACTTCAGCGCCGGCATACTATCCTCACCAAGCGATCCAAAGATGTCAATCTGGCCGCTGAGGGCATTTTTTTGGGCCTTCGATGCGTACGATGTTAAGACGTCAAGATTGTGCAGGAGCTGTGAGCGCTCACCAAAACCATCCATGGCACCGCACTTAATGAGCGCTTCCCAGGCTTTGCGGTTGCACTCAACGGCACTGACCCGTTTGGCAAAATCTTCGACCGATTTGAATGGTCCACCGGCTTCCCGCGCCGTTAGGATCGCCTGAATGGGTCCGGTGCCCACGTTTTTAACGGCGCTCAGGCCAAACCGGATATCATCGGAGTCGCCAACCACGCCGAACTCCAGGAAGCTCTCATTAACATCCGGAGGTAGCACATTGATACCCATGCGTTTACACTCAGCAATCTCTAGCGAAATCTTGTCAATGTTATCGTAGTTTGAGGTCATCAATGCCGCCATAAAAGCACTGGGGTAGTTAGCTTTGAGATAGGCCGTCCAAGCCGCAATCAGGGCATAGCACGCCGAGTGGCTCTTATTAAAGCAGTAATCGGCAAAGGCTTCGAGTTGTCCCCAGAACTTCTCCGCAAAGTCCTTACTGACGTCGGAATGCTTAACCATGCCTTCAATGAACTCAGTCCTCATCTTGGCCATAGTATCGCGCTGTTTCTTACCAATCGCCTTACGTAAGGTATCGGCCTGCCCCCCAGTAAAACCGCACATATCTTTACTGATCTGCATAAACTGTTCCTGGTAGACCAAGATACCGTAGGTGTTGCCGAGCGCCGCCTCCATACCGGGATGATCATACTCCACCTTCTTACGGCCATGCTTACGCTCAATGAAGTCATCGATGAACTGCATCGGGCCCGGTCGGTATAAGGCCACCATGGCCACGATGTCATCAAACTTGCTGGGTTTAAGCTGACGTAGGTATCGCTTCATGCCGGCCGATTCGAGCTGAAACACACCGGTCGTATCGCCACGACTGAACAGCTCATAGGTCTTGGGGTCGTCCAAAGGAATGTCGGCAATATCAATATCTTTGCCATATACCTTCTTAATAATCCGCAGGGTATTCTTGATGATGGTCAGGTTCGAGAGCCCCAGAAAGTCCATTTTGAGCAAACCCAGCTGTTCGATTGGATTCATTGAGTACTGGGTGCAGATGCCGCCCTTTTGCGCCCGCTGCAACGGGGTAAATTTCACAATCTCATCAGCGGCAATCACGACGCCGGCGGCATGGACACCGTTGGAACGGATCGTACCCTCCAGCTTCATCGCCAAATCGATCAGGTTTTTGGCCCGCGGATTATCGGTGTACTCTGCCCGCAGCTCCGGATCATTCTTAATCGATTTAGCCAGCGGGATATGTCGCCCCTGGATCGGTGCCGGAATCTTCTTGGCAATAACATCGACCTCGCCGTAGCTCATCCCCAGTGCTCGACCGGTATCGCGGACCGCGTTGCGCGCCGCCATAGTGCCGAAGGTAATAATCTGGGCTACCCGCTCCTGGCCATACTTCTCGGTAACGTAATCGATCACCTCACCCCGGCGAGTATCCTGAATATCGATATCGATATCCGGCATGGAAATGCGGTCGGGGTTGAGAAAGCGCTCAAACAGCAGGTCATACTTGAGCGGATCGAGATCGGTCACGTTCATGGCATAGGCCACGATCGAGCCGGCGGCTGAGCCACGCCCGGGACCAAAGATAATCCCCTGGTTTTTGCCCCAGTTAATAAAGTCGGCCACGATCAGGAAATAGCCCTCGTAGCCCATCTTGCTAATAACCCCGAGTTCGTAATCGAGGCGTTCAACCACCTCAGTCGGCAGGGCTTTGCGAGCCTTAGCCTCAGTCTGCAAATGCATGTCTTCACGGGCAATATCACCATACCGCCACATTGCGCCTTGCCAGCACAACTGGTGCAAGTAATCATGCTCGCTCTCGTTATTTGGAGTCGGGAACTTTGGGATCAGAATCTGGTCGAGCTCCAGCTCCACCTCACACCGGTCGGCTATTTTGACAGCGTTGGCTACCGCTTCTGGCAGATGTTTCCAACGCTCAGCTACCTCATCCGGACTGGAGATAAACAGACCCATCTCCATCTCCATGCGGTCGGTATCACCAATGGTTTTACCGGTTTGGACACACAGCAAAACCTCATGGGCCTCACGATCATCCTTGCAGGTATAGTGGGAGTCAGCCGTTACCACCAACGGTACGCCGGTTTCTTTGCTGAGTTCAACCAACCCCTTATTAATGCGGATCTGCGGTTCCCACTCCTCATGATCTTGCAGCTCTAAGTAATAATTGCCCTTACCGAAGATCTCCTGGTACCACTCAATGGTCGCTTTGGCCTCTTTCATCGCGCCATTGAGGATATGACGTGCCACCTCACCAGAGGCACAGCCGGACAATGCAATGATTCCCTCGTGCAGCTCGGCCAGCAGCTCGCGGTCGACCCGCGGCTTATAGTAGAAACCGTTAAGGTGGGCCTCAGTGGAGAGCCGCATCAGGTTCTGATATCCCTGGTAGTTTTTGGCCAGTAGGATCAGGTGATACGGATTAGCATCAATCTTACCGGTCTTATCGTGCATCCGCCGGGGAGCGACATAGGCCTCCAGGCCGATAATCGGTTTGATGTTGCGTTTCTTAGCCTCATTATAGAACTCGATCGCTCCGGAAAGGGTACCGTGATCGGTGATGGCGATAGCATCCATCCCCAGCTCCTGTGCTCGGTCGAGCATCTGCGGCACCTTCTGCAGTCCATCCAGCAAGCTGTAATGGCAGTGGTTATGCAGATGGACGAACTGAGATGTAGACGGCGGCGATGCGGACGCCGCAGTCGAGCTCTTACTCACACGTTTCTCCCCTTTTGCTGGTATCTATTCTAGCACGTTAGAAGCATAAGCGGTACGGCTCGAGGCTGTCTGTTACTGTGGCTTAATTTGATTGCCGGTAGCATTGAGGTAATCACCAACCACCGGGACACCCCCAAACAGATGTAAAATCCAAACCACCAGCGCCACCACCAATGTGGCGCCAATAACGGTCCCAAAACCGGCTACAATCCCCCGCAGGAAACCCTGCCACAGCTGGCGCCTGGTGTTACCCAGCCAGTTGATGTAGTCATCAATCAGCGCACCTTCGATGGCCCGCCCTAACTTTTCATACTCTTCCGGTGTAGCCTTAGTCTTGGTCTTTGCCATTGCGCTTCAGTTCGTCTTCAGCCCGATTTTTGGCCGATTCCATGATCTTCTTGGTAGTTTGTACCAACTCGTCCATCACCGCCTGGCCTTCATTCACCAATCGTTTAGCATCAGCTGAAGCATCTTTACCAGCTACCTTGCTGGTTTTAGCTAATCGAGCTGCCGAATCCTGCAGATCACTCTTGAGAATTTCCGCTCGGGTAATTAAGCGCTGGCTCTCTTCGTAAGCTTCACCGCGAAGATCACGGGCTGCCACTTTGAGACTATCAATGCGATCACCGAGCTCGCTCTCCATCTCGTCCAGACGCAAGGTAGCAGTCTTAACCGCTTTTTTGGCTGTCAGCTTAATATCTTCCTGAGTCTCCTTACCACTCTTAGGAGCCAGTAGTAACGCTGCGATCCCACCAATAACGGTGCCAAAGACGGCACCGACGACGAAGCCGCCCTTCTTTTCTGCTTTCTTCTTATGATGTGTCATAGTGCTTAGTTCCGTTTAATTTTTTGCTTCACACTGCGCAACATGACCGACCCAAGAGCCGAAAGGGCTGCCGGAGCAATCTTTTTGCCAAGGTATTTAACCATCTCACTCATATTCTCGCTGGTCTCGTCCACACGGGCAGTTACCCGTTGAATGTTATTGAGAATATTGATGATGATGATCACCATCGCAATTGACAAAGCCAGCAGCACAGCAAAACCGATCGCCAGGACGATGAGCAGGACAGTTTGGATTGTTTGTGCTTCCATATCTGATATCCTTTATGAAATTAGTATGCGGCTGAAGCCGCCGAGATGCAAGCCCTAGCGCTATGCAAAGCCATTTTTAGACATCAGTACGATGCCGTCGCTTGGTAACCAAAATGTACTCTTTACGCTCTAATACGGCATTCGGCAAGCTGTGGATATGCCCGTCTTTATCCTTAATCCGTGTGCGACGCATATCCATCCCGATAATCTCACCCTCGGTGAGGTTCTCACCGGCTTGGACGATATCGCCGATACTAAAATCCCGATCCCGTGCTAGATAGACGCCTGCGATAATGTCAGCAATCAGCGTTGAGGAGCCACTACCAACCGCAATACCGGCTGCCGCCACAAAGGCCGAGAATACTAAGGCCAGGTTATTGAGGCCAAGTGCCTGCAGTACCACGATGGCTAAGAAAATTGCCAGGAGTGCGTCGATAACCGAAACGATAATCTCTTTGAGACCTTTCGGCATCCGGGCAAATCCAATCAGCCAAGAGAGTATCCAGGAGATAACCCGGATAATAACAATGCCCGCTAGAAGGGTCACTAATGCTACCGGCAGATTCGGCAAAACATTGGTAATGGTTGTATCAAGCTTATCGAGCAGTGTAGAGGTAGGCAGCATTTAGTCTCCGAGCTTTTCCTTTAGTATACCATTAACCATAGGCGGATTGGCCTGGCCCTTGGAAGCTTTCATCACCTGGCCGACCAAAAAACCCAACACCTTCTTCTCGCCGGCTTTATACTCAGCCACCGGTTTGGGATTGTCCGCGATTACCTGGTCGACGATTTTCTCCAACGCTCCGGTATCCGATACCTGGATGAGGTTCATCTCCTTAGCTGCTGCTTCGGGGTCTGTGCCACTCGCTACGATCTCCCCAATCAACTGCTTAGCTGCCGTTGAGCTTAACTTACCCCCATCGACCATCTCGGCAACTTTCAGGAAATCGGCACCCTTGGCCGCGATTCTCATTTGATCAAACTCGGCTTCCGATTTCAGTCGCACAACCTCGCCGGTCAGCCAGTTGGCAATCCGTTTGGCCTGTTCTGGTGTAGCCTTATGGGTGGCCTCTAGATAGATTTCGACCAGATCACCATGCTCAATCAAAGTTTCGGCTGCCTGAGCAGCAATCTTATGCTCTTCCAACACCCGTCGGATATCATTCGGCAAGTGCTCCGGCATGGCTTTTTTAGCTTCAGCCAGCATTTTTTCAGTGATTATCAGTGGCGGCAGATCCGGCTCGGGAAAGTAACGGTAATCATGAGCCTCTTCTTTGCTGCGCTGGCTAAAGGTCTGCTGCTTGACATCATCCCAGCCGCGCGTCTCCTGAACTATTTTTTCGCCCTTATCCAGCAGCTCGGCCTGGCGCTTGGTCTCATACTCCACCACCCCAGCCACGGCTCGGAAGGAGTTAAGGTTCTTGCTCTCAGTACGGTTTCCGAACGCCTTGGCGCCCACCGAGCGTAAACTGACGTTCACATCAAAACGCATGTTGCCGTAGTAGAGGTTGGCATCGGAGATATCTGCATAGCGCATTAGGTTATAAAGTTCCTGGGCGTAGGCCTTGGCTTCCGCGGCACTGCGCATATCCGGCTCTGATACGATCTCCAGCAAGGGCGTACCGGCTCGGTTGAGATCAACCAAAGAATAATCCTTCCCGGGTGGATGGATTAACTTACCGGCGTCAGCTTCAAGATGGGCACGCGTGATACCAACTCGCTTAATCGTACCTGCAACTGGGAACTCGACGAAGCCTTCACCAATAATGGGCTCGTCAAACTGAGTAATCTGGTAGTTCATCGGACTATCAGGATAGAAATAGTTCTTGCGGTCAAACTTGGAGTGAAACTCGCCGATCCCTTCATATGCGTTCAAAGCCTGGCCGGCCTTCAACGCCAGTTTGACGGCGGCGCCATTGAGCACCGGCAAGGCACCAGGGAAGCCGAGACAGACCGGGCAAACATGGGTGTTCGGCTCCGCCTCTCGGCTATCGTTGTTGCAGCCGCAAAACAGCTTGCTCTTGGTAGCGAGCTGCACATGGGTCTCAATGCCAATCACGACCTCGTAGCTACTCATAGCGCCCCCAGATCTTTCAGCCCTTGATGAAAGTAATCAATCGCCTCGCGGGCCTGGCTTGGCACCAGATCAAAGTCAGCCTCGTGGGCCAGAGCGTTACGCAGCTTATGGGCGGTCCAAATGTTATTGAGGTTACTGAAGCGTCCACCGGAGCTCTTCAGCCGCTCCCCCATCGTCGCACCCGGTACGCCGGAACTCTTGAGAGCGTAATCGAGCAGCTTATCGGCCTCACTGACGGCATCGCGCAAGCTGCTGCCATTGCCCGCGGTCATTGTCTCAATAGCCACCCACCGTTGGGCTACAAACTCACGGTTCAGTGAGCCAACTCTTTGCGAACCCGTTCGTTTGGGTGGTTTCTGACCCGGTCGCCTAGAGCCGCTGCTAATGACCATGAGGATCACCAGTCCCACCGCCAGTATTAGTACCAAAAGAATGAATCCGGTCATACCCGTCATGCCACCAGCTCCTCAACCGCCTGGGCCGCGCCCAGCAACTCGGCGTCTTTCCCTTGGGGCGCAATCAGTTGAATACCTATGGGTAAGCCGTCAGTCGGAGTAGGGATACTAATGCCGGGTGCCCCGACCATGTTTACTGCCACCGTATCAATATCACTCATATACATAGCTAATGGGTCCTGGTTCTTTTCTCCCAATTCAAACGCAGTTGTCGGGGCCGTTGGTCCGAGCAGATAATCGTATCGCTCAAACGCTGTATTAAATTCCCGCACTAAGAGAGTGCGTACTTTTTGAGCTTTCTTATAATATGCCTCATAGTAGCCGCTACTTAGGACATAAGTGCCGATCATAATCCGGCGTTTGGCCTCGGCTCCAAAGCCCTCATCGCGACTTTTTAGGTACGTATCGGCCAGGGTTTTGGCCTGCTGAGAGCTGTGACCAAACCGAATACCGTCATAACGCGCCAGGTTAGAACTCAGCTCTGCCGGGATGAGGATGTAGTAGCAGGCCAGCGCCAGATCAACACTCGGAAGACTAATGTCTTCGACGGTTGCCCCGGCGGCAGTCAGTTGCTGCACCGTCGCCGTTACCGCCGCTTTAACCGCCGAATCGGTACCATCACCCATGTACTCTTTGATGAGTCCAATCTTCTTGCCTTTCAGCGGCAGTGGCTCGACAGCATAGCTCTTCTGTCGGTCAATAGTGGTGGCATCAAAACGATCCTTCCCCGCCATCACATCAAGGACCAGACTGGCATCAGTCACCCGATTGGCCAAAGGCCCAATAACATCAACTGAACTACCCATGGCAATCACACCGAAGCGACTGACCAGCCCATAGGTTGGCTTCAAACCAACGACGCCGCTCAATGCTGCCGGCTGTCGAATTGAACCCCCGGTATCCGTTCCCAAGGCAAAACAGGCCAGACCGAGCTTAACGGCCGCCGCTGAACCACCAGATGAACCGCCTGGCACCCGTGTAGGGTCAACCGGGTTCTTAGTTGGCCCAAAGTCACTGTTTTCGGTAGACGAACCATGGGCAAAGGCATCGAGGTTGGCTTTCGCCACCATGATAGCGCCTTCCGCCTCCAGCTTTTCCACAGCCGTTGCCTGGTATGGTGCTGCAAAGGGTTTCAGGATGTTACTCGCCGCCGTGGTATGAGTACCCCGCGTCAGAAAATTATCTTTGGCTACGAATGGAATACCGGCCAGTCGCCCGGACTTATCACCGGCATCAATCTGTTTCGCCCGCTCCAGCGCCACCTCGCTCACTTCCAAGATGGCATGATAACCGTCACTCTTTTCAATAGCTTCAAGGCTGGCCGTAACCAGTTCGACAGCCGTTAGCGTGCCGCTTTGAACCTCAGCGACCAACTCTGCAATCGGACGCCTTAGGTCAGTCATTGTTGAGCACTCGCTTCACTTTGAAGAATCCGTCCTGCTGATCAGGGGCGTTAGCTAGTAACTCCTCACGCGAAAAGTCGCTACGGACCTCGTCTTCACGCCAGACATCAACCAGACCGGTAACCTGGTCGGTCGGCTCAACGCCATCAGTATCGACGTTTTGGAGCTGCTCCACAAAGGTCACGATCTGATCCAGCTCGCCCGCCATCTGGTCAATTTCAGCTTCTTCAAGCCCAATAGTGGCAAGAGCGGCAATCCGCCGCACTTCGTCCGGAGTTATCTTCGTCATAGCTGTATTGTAGCGATTTTGGCTTGCCGGAGCAAAGTCTACTTATCCTTTTCGTTCTTGGCGTACAGATAGGTGCCAAGTCCAAAGAAAACGGCCGTCAGAACCGCCACCACGATGCCGTTAAACCAGATGCTGCCAGCCACTACTTGGCTGTACTCCGGCGTGCCGTAGTAGTAGCAGCCCCGCAGCAGATCAACGGCGTACCGCAACGGCGTCAGGTGTGACAGAATGTTTAGTAGCCACGGCAGGTTCTGTACCGGAGTATACAGCCCGCCCAGGAAGAACTGCGGGAATAGCAGCAGCGGAAAGACTTGGTTGGCAGCTTGCTGGTCTTTGATGTTAGCCATTATTAACACACCGAATGCGCCACCCAGTAGGGCTACGAGTATGGAAGCCGGTATGAGCGCCAACAGCTGCGGAATGGTAATCTGGGCACCAATCGCCCAGGCCAGAATAGTAATACCAATAAGCTGGATAAAGGCTGCCATTGACTCGCCGATAATCTTGCCGAGGAGAATTACAAACCGGGGAATCGGGGCCGCCAGCAGCTCCTGGGTGAAGTTGCTGTCACGGTCGGTGGCCATCGAGATGAGGCCTTGGGCGGTGGTTGA
>ERZ777005.26-NODE-26-length-12578-cov-4.600495_pt1 | contig 12578 bp, 11 predicted proteins | sample MGYA00374958_ERZ777005 | MGnify/ENA primary metagenome ERZ777005 (study PRJEB29304, sample SAMN08777409) | plant metagenome | isolation source: Switchgrass | host: Panicum virgatum | place: USA: Austin, Texas | collected 2014-11-04 ... | reverse complement strand
CACGACCACAGCTGGCAGCTGGTGAGCGTCGAGTCGGAGTGCGGCGTCGAGGTCCGGGAGCTGCTGTGCACGACCTGCTCGGCCGTGATGATCGACGGCTGACCGCGCCTCGACCGCGAGTTCCCCGGAAGCGCCGACGGACTCGGGCGGCTGAACGTCGTCCTGGTGTCGAGCGAGTCTTTCGGCGCGGAGTTCAGCCGGCTCTACGGCTCGAGCCGGGACCTCACGCCGAACTTCGACCGCATCGCGCAGGAGGGCCTCTGGTTCCGGCACGCCTATGCCTCGGGGACGCGCACCGTGCGCGGGCTCGAGGCGTTCACGGCCTCGATCCCCCCGATCCCGACCGTCTCCATCCTGCGGCGTCCGGGCTTCGAGCACGTCGCGAACTGGGGCGCCGTCATGCGCTCGCTGGGCTATCGCACCAGCTTCCTGTACGGCGGCTACGGCTACTTCGACAACATGAACGCCTTCTTCGGCGACAACGGCTTCGAAGTGGAGGACCGGCGCGCGATCGAGCACGTGCGTTTCGAGAACATCTGGGGCGTGGCGGACGAGGACCTGTTCGACCACGCGCTCGGCTACTACGACCGGCTGCACGCCGACGGAAAGCCGTTCTTCTCGATCATCATGACGACCTCGAACCACAAGCCGTTCACGTTCCGCGAGGGACTGGAGGCGGAAGGCATCCCGCCTGAGGGCGGCGGGCGCGCCGCGGGCGTGCGCTACGCGGACTATGCGCTCGGCAAGTTCCTCGATGCCGCGAGATCCCATGCCTGGTTCGACGACACGATTTTCGTGGTCGCGGCCGACCATGGCGCGCGGGTGTACGGCGCCGAGGAGATTCCGCTGCGCACCTACGAGATCCCGCTCATGATCTGGTCGCCGAAGCACGTGCCGCCGCGCCGCGTCGACACGCTCATGACGCAGATCGACCTCGCGCCGACGGTGCTCGGGCTGCTGGGGCTTCCCTACGAGGCTCCGTTCTTCGGACAGGACGCGCTGCGCGCGCCCGCCGAGGGACGCGTCGCCTTCTTCAACCACAACCACGACGTCGCGATCTACCGCGACGGCGAGCTGGTCGTCTTCGGGCTCGGCCGGAGGGCGGAAACCTACCGGTATGATCCGGGCAGCGACCGCTACTCGCCGGCGCCTCCCGACCCGGCCCTGGAGCGCCTCGGCATCGCTTATTTCCAGACGGCCTACGAGCTCTTCGAAAGCGGGCGTTACCTGCCGTCCGAGACCACGGGCCAAGCGGTCGCCGGGAGCGGGTCAAGCCCATGAGGGCCGCAGCGCTCTTCGCATGGGTGGCGCTGGCCTTCCGAGCGAACGCCGAAGCGACCGCCGGCGCCGCGACCTGCCCCCCGATCCCGCAGCTGGAAGCCGAGGGCTACACGATCCGCGCCGTCGAGCTGCGGCAACTGCCGATCTTCGACGACGAGCCCGACCTGCCGGCGCTGTATCGCTGGGCAGACCGCCTGCACATCGATTCGCGCGAGACGGCGATCCAGTCGCACCTGCTCTTCGCGGCGGGCGAGCCGGTCTCGGAGCGCCGGATCGACGAGACGCTGCGGAACCTCCGCGACCTGCGCTACATCCGCGAGCCGGAGATTCGCGCGCACGACTGCGTGGACGGCGCCACGACGCTGGAAGTCGCCGCCCGCGAGGTGTGGACGACGAACCCGGGCATCTCCTTCGGCCGAAGCGGCGGCGAGAACTCCGGCGGCATCAAGCTCGAGGAGCTGAACCTGCTCGGCCTCGGCAAGGAGCTCTCTTTCGAGGTCGCGACCGACCCGGACCGCAGTTCCTGGACGCTGCATTGGCGGGACCCCGACGTCCTCGGCAGTCGCTGGGTCAACGACATCGCCTGGCGCGACAGCGACGACGGCCAGGGCTGGAGCCTCGCCGTGGAGCGGCCATTCTTTTCGCTCGACAGCCACTGGAGCACCGGCCTGCGGTTGCTCGAGGACAGCTCGGTCGAACCCGTGTACCGGCTGGGCGAGCGCGTGGCCGCCTACGCGCGCGACGTGCAGTTCGGCGAAGTCCGCTACGGCTGGTCGGCGGGGCTGCTGGACGGCTGGACGCACCGGACGATCTTCGGCTTTCGCCGCGAGCACGCGGACTTCGCGCCCGCTGCCGGCGAGACCGTTCCCGCGGCGATGCCCGCAGACCGCCGGCTCGATTACCCGTTCCTTCGCCTGGAAGCGGTGCAGGACGACTTCGACACGACGCGGAACCGCGACCAGATCGCGCGCACCGAAGACCGGGCTTTCGGCCTGCGCTATGCGCTCGAACTCGGCTGGTCGACGCCCGGCCTCGGCGCCGATCGCGATGCGTTCCTGCTGCACGCGGACGTGGGGCGGGGTTGGCGCGTCGGCGTGGAGGATTCCCTGTTCGCCGACGCGAGTCTCACGACCCGCGTCGAGGACGGATCCGCGGCCGACAGCCTCCTGTCGGCGGGCCTGCGCTACTACCACCCCACCGGCCCCAACGGCGTCTTCTACGCAAGCTTCTCGGGGGCCGCAGGCCATGCGCTGGACGCGGACCACGAGCTGACGATCGGCGGGGACAGCGGCCTTCGCGGCTATCCGCTGCGCTACCAGGCGGGCAGCGCGACGGCGCTGCTGACCCTCGAGCAGCGGATCTTCACGCGATACTCGCTCTGGAAGATCGCGGACGTCGGCGCCGCAGTCTTCATGGACGTGGGGCGCGCCTTCGGGGACACGCCGCTCGGGCCGGCGGAAAATCTCGGGCTGCTCAAGGACGTCGGCTTTGGCCTGCGCCTCGGCAGCACGCGCTCGGCGCTCGGGAACGTGATCCACTTCGACGTCGCCTTCCCGCTGGACGGCGGGTCCTCGATCGACAGCGTGCAGTTCCTCGTCCAGACCAAGCGGAGCTTCTGATGGCAGCGACGCTCCGCGAGCGCGTCGGGCCGCTGCTCCTTCCGGCCGCCGGCTGGGCCGCGGCGATGGCGCTGATCGGCGTCTTCGACCTGGACCGGCGCATGGCGGAATCCTTCTTCTTCGACGCGCAGTCCGGCACCTGGCTGGGCGAGCGCGTGCCATGGGCGGGGGAGCATTTGCATGCCGCAGGCACTGCGTTGGTCTGGGCGGTCGGGATCGCCGCCCTCGTCGTCCTGGTCGTTTCACTCTGGCGCCCGCGGTGGCGGCCGCTGCGGACAGGCGCTTCTTACGTCGCCCTCTCGATCCTCCTCTGCACGAGCGTCGTCGGCGGGCTCAAACGGGCCACGGACATGGACTGCCCGCGGGACCTCGCCGGCTTCGGCGGGGACCGGCCGTATGTCCGGCTACTGCAGGCGAGGCCCCCTTGGCTGCCCCGGGCGGCCTGCTTCCCCGGGGCGCATTCGTCGGCCGGCTTCGCCCTCATGGCCTTCTATTTCCTCTTCCGGGGCTCGCGGCCGAGGCTGGCCCGACGGCTGCTGGGGGGCGCCCTGGCGGTGGGAGCCCTCTTTGCCTTCGGGCAGGAAGCCAGGGGAGCCCATTTCCTCTCGCACGACCTCACGAGTGCCGCCCTCGACTGGTACGTGATGCTGGGCCTCGAGACCCTGGTGCTAAAATCCGGGGGCCGGGCAAGCCTGCGATTGATTGACCCTGGGCCCGACGTCCCACCTTCAGGCGCCACGCGCAGTGCAGGCAATGACCGAAGAGAAAGAACTCATCCGCCGGATGGCGGAGGGCGACGAACGGGCGTTCGAGGCCTTCTTCGATGCCTACTTCGCGCGGGTCTACCGATTCGCACTCCCCCGGCTCGGCGGCGACGCCGAGGCGGCGCGCGACGTCGTACAGGCGACGCTCGTCAAGGTGATGCGCCGGGTGGGGGACTTCCGCGGCGGGTCGACCCTCTTCACCTGGATCTGCCAGATCTGCCGCAACGAGGCGGTGGACTACATCCGGTCGAACCGGCGCCATCGAAGACACGTGGTCCTCATGGATGACACCCCGGAGACCCGTGCGGCGATCGAGTCGATCGTGGCCCCCGAGGAATTCGACCTCGTGAAGTCGGCCGGACGCGACGAGGCAGGACGCCTCGTGCGCGCGGTACTCGACCGGCTGCCCGCCAACTACGGCAACGCGCTCGAGTGGAAATACATGGAGGACCGGTCCGTCGAGGAGATCGGGGAGCGGCTCGGGATCGGCACGATCGCGGCGCAGTCGCTCCTCGCGCGCGCCCGGACCGCATTCCGCGAGGCGCTCGAACAGGTGTTCGGCGCGGCGGCCGCGGACATCGCCGCCGGCCTCGGGGCCTGAGGAGAGTCCCTTGAACGAAGAAACAGACATCCAGCGGCTGCTGAAGGCGGCCGGGCCGCGAGAGCGGGTCCCGCCCGACGTCATTGCGGCCGCGCGCGAAGAGCTGCGCGGCGAATGGCGCCGGATCGTGGCCGAGCGCCGTGCGGGACGGCGTCGCGCGACCGCGTTCGCGATCGCCGCGGGCGTCGCTGCCGTCGCCGTCGGGTCCTGGATGGTGGCCCGGCAGGCCAGCGAACCCGGCGCGGCCGTCGGGACGGTGGTCGTCGCGCAGGATGACGTGCGGCTGCGCGGCGGCTGGCTGGCGGGCTGGGACCGGGCGGTCGCGGGCTCCCCCGTGAGCGCCGGCGACACGATCGAGACCGGTCCCGCGGGCCGCGCGGGAATGTCGCTCCCCGGCGGCGTCTCGGCACGCCTCGACGGCGGTACGCGCATCCGCCTCGCTTCCGGGGAGCGCATCGTCATCGAGCGCGGCACGCTGTATGTGGACGCGGGCGCCGCCCTGGGGCGCGAGTCGGCGCTGCGCGTGGATACGCCGACCGGCGTCGTGCGGCACCTCGGCACGCAATACGAAGTTCGCGTCGAGGGAGACGCCGTGCGCCTTCGCATTCGCGAGGGCCGCGTCGAGTTGCAGTCGCGCTCCGGCGCCCTGGAACAGGCATCGGCCGGCGAACAGCTCATGATCGCGGCGAATGGCGACGTGACGCGAAGCCATGCGCCCCGCTACGGCGCGAGCTGGGGCTGGGTCGAGTCGGTGGCGCCTGCGATCGACGTGGACGGCCGGCCGCTCGCGGAGTTCCTGGCCTGGGCCGCGCGGGAGCTCGGAGCCGAAGTCACTTACATGTCCGAAGCGACGCGCGAGGAAGCGGAATCGGTCGTCGTCCACGGCTCCATCGAGGGCCTCACGCCGCGGCAGGCGCTGGACACGGTGCTCGCGACGACGACCCTCGAGGGATCGTTCGACGACGGCGAGCTTCGGATTTCAGGGGGGATGCCGGAATGAACACGACGGTCGCAGCGGCGGAAACTCCGGATGCATCGCCCGAAGGCGGCATCCACGCGATCGCGCACCTGCTCGCTTGCCCCGCCTGCCACGCCAGCGTCGACTGCGGCCCGAGCGAGCTTCATTGCCGCGGCTGCGGCACGCGCTACGGCATGGAAGACGGGATCGCCCTGCTCGCCGTCCGCGGTTCCTCGGACACCTGGGGCGCCGGGCAGCACGCAGAGACCAGCGACGCCTATCAGGCCGAGTACCAGACCATCGAGCGGGCCGCGGCCTACAACCACGGCTACCAGCGCAAGGCGCACAAGCGCATCGGCACCCGGCGCGAATGGGGGCTCATCCGCCGCCACCTCGACCGCGTCGGCCGCGCCGGGCGCGTCCTCGAGCTGCCTTGCGGCGGCGGGCGCATCACGCCCGCATTCGAGGAGCGCGCCGACTTCATCATCGAAGCCGACATCGCGATCGGCCAGATCCGTTACGGCCGCGCGACGTCCACGCTCCGGACCCCGCGCGCCTGGATGACGGCCTCGGCATTCCACATCCCGCTTCGCGACGGAAGCGTCGACGGCACGATCTGCATCCGCCTCGCCCATCACCTGCCGACGCCGGCGGAGCGCGAGCGCCTTTTCCGGGAGCTGCTGCGCGTGTCCCGCCGCTACGTGATCGTGACCTTCTTCGACCACTATTCGCTCAAGAACCTGACGCGCCGGCTCCGCCACCCCTTCAACCGCAAGCCGCCCAAGCTCACGATGACGACGCAGCGCGTCGCCGAGCTCGCCCGCGAGGGCGGCGGCCGGCTGGTCGCGGCGCCTCCGCTCAACCGCATCGCGTCCGGCCACCGCTTCGCGCTCATCGTGAAGGACGGCGCAGCAGCATGATCACCCGCGCAGCCGCGGCGCAACGCGTCGTCAAAGCGGAGCCCCGCACGCTCGTGTGGATGGAGCCGCTCGCGGACGGCGGCCGCGGATGCTTCAAGATGTACCGTCGCCGCAGCGTCCTGGACCCGGTCCGGCACCTGTTCGTGCCGTATCGGGTGGAGCGGGAGTTCCGGCTGCTGCAGCGCCTGCAGGAGGCCGGGATTCCCTGCACCGAGCCGCTCCGCTGGTGGCAGGACCGCGACCGGCAGCACGGCTGGCACGAGGTCCTGCTGACGCGCGAGATCCCGACGGCCCTCCCCCTGCGCGACCTCCTGCGCGCCAGCCGGCCGTCGATGGACCTCGCACCGGTGTTCGCCCTCGCGAGACGCATGCACGACTGCGGCGTGGTGCACGGCGCGTACTATGCGGCCAACATCCTCGTGACGCGCAGGGCCGGCGAATCGCCGCAATACCACCTGCTCGACCTGGCGCACGGCTGCAGCTTCCGCGGGAGCGTCGTCGGCCGCCCGCCCGCCGACTACGACCTCCTCGACATGCTGCGCTCGGTGGAGCGCGTCGCTTCGATCGACCGCTGCCGCGACTGGCTCGCGGGCTACGGCGAGGGGGAAGCCGGGATCGAGCGGATCCTCCGGCAATTGCCGGGCCACCGGCTCGAGCGGCCCTGGCGCCACCTGCGGCGGGCGGAAACGGATGCGCGGGAATTCCTGGACCGGCTGGCGGGCCGGCTCGCCTAGCCCGGGTTCCAGCCGAGCAGGAGGACGAGCGCCAGGAAGCCGGCGACGTAGCCGAGCGCGACGAGCCAGCCTTCCGCGAGCCAGCGCCGGGTCGAGCGCGCCCCGGGAAACATGTTGCAGATCGCAACGCCCGCCGACGATCCGAACCAGATCATCGAGCCGCCGAATCCCACGGCATAGGCGAGCAAGCCCCAGTCGTAGCCGCCCTGCTCGAGCGCGAGGGCCGTCAGCGGAATGTTGTCGAAGACGGCGGACACGAACCCGATCGCGAAGGCGCTTTGCCAGGACGGGTCCGGCAGTGCGTGAACCGGCATCAGCGAGGCAAGCGTGACGAGGCACAGCAGGAACAGGGAACCGCTGGCGGCCGCCGGCAGGATCTTCCAGTCCGGCCGTCGCCAGGGTGTCGTGGCGGCGAGCGACAGGGCCACGGCGGAACCGATGACCGGCATGCGCGCCGCGAGCCAGGGAGCTGCGAGGTTCGCCCCCACGTTGGCCGCGACGGCGCAGGCGATCACGATGGCGACGATGGCCGCCCGCGCCCAGTCGATGCGAAGCCCCGAAGGGCTGTCACGGACAATCGGCGCGAATTTCTGCTGCGCCCGCGCGGCAGGCGGTGCGAACACCGCGAACGCCACGATCGCGGCGATGTAGGCATGCAGCACATGAAGCGGAGGCACGTGGTGGATCCACATCATCGTCGTGGTCGTGTCGCCCAGCACGCTCCCGGCGCCACCCGCATTCGAGGCCGCCACGATCGCGACGAGGTAGCTCGTGTGCACGCGCCCGCGGAACAGCGTGTGCGCCGCCGCGCCGCCGATGAGCGCCGCGGCGATGTTGTCGAGGAATCCCGAGACGATGAAGACGATCCCGAGCAGGGCCAGCGCGCCCGTCCAGTCGTCAGGCAGGTAGTGCGGCAGGGCCCTCGGGATGCCGCTTGCCTCGAAGTGCGCCGCGAGCAACGCAAACCCGACCAGCAGCAGGAAGAGGTTCGCGAGGATCACCCACTCGTGCGCGAAGTGGGCGGCGAGGCCCGCCGCTCCCGGGCCCGCGGGAAACGCGGCGAACAGCCACTGGTAGGCGATGACGGCGGCGAGGCCGGCCGCCGCGATCGGCAGCGCCCGCCGGTGGAACAGCGCGACGCCGGCGAGCGTCAGCCCGAACAGCAGGAATTCGACCGGCAAGGGCCGCGCGCTACCGGACGGGCGGCCAGTCCCAGTCGGAGGCCGCGGCGCGGCAGCCGCCGCCGCCCGCGCCGGTCCAGGCGCGGCCGCGCACGACGCGTCCCGGCCGCGCGTCGGTCGGCTCGCCGGCTGCGAGCGCGAGCTGGCCGTTGACGATGACCTCGGACACGCCTGTCGCGTAGCGGTGCGCGTCCGTGAAGGTCGCGTGGTCCTCGATCTTCGCGGGGTCGAAGACGACGACGTCGGCGAAGTAGCCTTGCCTGAGGCTCCCGCGATCCTCGAGGTTCAGCACCGCCGCGGAATCCGAGGTCAGGCGCCGGATCGCGTCCTCGAGCGTCGTGCGCTTCTCGTCGCGCACGTACTTGCCGAGCAGGCGCGCGAAGTTCCCGTAGGAGCGCGGGTGCGTGCCGCTCTTCAGGAAAACGCCCTCCGCGGACTGCGCCGCGGCGTCGGAGCCGAAGTGCACGTAAGGCAGCGCGACCTTCCGGGCGACCTCCTCCTCGGACATCAGGAAGTAGATCGTGCCGACGCGCGTCTCGTCCTCCGCGACGAGGTCCATCGCCGTCTCCTCAGGGCTCTTGCCGCGCATCTTCGCGATCTCCGCGAGCGTCTTGCCGATGTACGGCCTGAGCTCGGGCTTGCGCAGCTCGACGATCAGGAGGTTTTCCGCGCCGCCCGCGGCGTGCAGCAGGTTCTCCCAGTCCTTGCCGGGCGCGCGCATCTCGGCCGCGACCTTCTTTCGGACCGCGGGATCGCGCAGGCGCTCGAACCAGGCGGCATTGCCGCCCGCCTGAACCCAGGGCGGCATGGCGGCGTCGAGCCCGGTCGCGCCCGCGTTGTAGACGTACATGTCCGCGGATATCCGGAGGCCCTCGCTGCGCGCGGCCTCGATGTGCGCGAGCGCCTCGTCCATCCTGGGCCAGTACGGCTTGCCGCCCGCCTTCAGGTGGTAGATCTCGGCGGGCGCGCCGGAGCGGCGCGAGATGTCGATCACCTCGTCCACCGCCTCGACGAGCCCGCGGCCTTCGCTGCGCATGTGCGTCATGTAGATGCCGCCGCAGCGTGCCGCGGTGGACACGAGCGCGACGAGCTCGTCGGTTTCCGCGAAGGTGCCCGGCACGTAGATGAGCGCCGAGCCGACGCCCAGCGCGCCCTCCTCCATCGCCTGCCGCACGATGTCCTGCATCGCCGCCAGCTGCTCCGGCGTCGGGTCCACGTCGCCCTCGCCGAGCAGCAGGACCCGCGGGTTGGTGGCGCCGATGAGCGATGCGACGTTCATCGACACGCCCTTCTTCTCGAGGCCCGACAGGTACTCGCCGAGCGTCGTCCAGTCGATCGGGTACTTGACGTTGACCTGCTGCGCCTCGAGCTGCGCCTTCATCGCGTCGTTGAGCGGGCCCATGGAGAAGCCTTCGCCCATGACCTCGAGCGTCACGCCCTGGCGCAGCTCGCTCTGGCCGCGGCCGTCGACGAGCAGCGACTCGGTCGACCAGGAGAGCATGTTGATGAAGCCCGGCGCGACCGCCTTGCCGGTGGCGTCGATCTCGCGCCTCGCCTTCCCGGGCGCCTTCGGGCCGACGTAGGCGATGCGGTCGCCCTGGATCGCGACCTCGCCGGCGAATCCGGGGGCGCCGGAACCGTCGTATACCGTGCCGCCGCGCACGAGCAGGTCGTACTGCGGCGCGCGTTCGCAGGAGGCGAGAAACAGCAGCAGGCACAGGAGTACCGGTCGGCGCATCGGGCGTCCTCCGCGGCTATTCGACGGTGATCGTGACCGGCTTCGACGCCACGGGCGGGTCGTGCGGGATGTGCAGGTGGTCCCCGAGCAGGAGCTGCAGCGTGTGCTTGCCCGGCCCGAGCGTGACCGAAGCTTCCGTCTGCCCCTTGCCGAAATGCACGTGGTGCTCGTCGGCCGGGATGGGCCTGTCGACGGGCGGCAGCGGCGTGTCGATCAGCAGGTGGTGGTGGCCGGTGTTTTCGGCGGCGACGCCCGCCGGCGCGATACCCATGCCGCGAAGCCCGAATCGAACGGTCACGGGGCTCGCGACGGTTTCGCCGTCGCGCGGGGAGATGATGTAGAGCTCGACGTCCTTGGGCGACGGCGTGCGCGGCAGTCCGTCCGCGGCCGCGATGCCGAGCGCGAGGGCCGCCGGCACCAGGAATGCGCGCGCGATGCGTCTTGCGTCCATGGCCGCGATTATGCACCAAGGTGCAGCGGCGCCGTCACTTTGCTAGGGTCGCGTTGTGGGGGGAGCACGCATCGAAACCGCGGAATTCTCCGGCCGCGTGCTGATGGTCGGCTGCGGCAGCATCGGCCAGGCGATGCTGCCCCTGCTGCGCCGGCACCTGTCGCTGCCGGCGGACGGCCTGACCGTGCTCGAGGCGAGCGAGCAGGGCCGCGCGCTCGCGGCGCAGCACCAGGCGAAGTTCGTCCACTGCCACCTGAAGCCTGCGACCTACCAGCGCGAGCTGCGGCGCCGCCTGAAGGCCGGCGACCTGCTGCTGAACCTCTCGGTGGACGTCTCGAGCCTCGACCTCGTCGAGTGGTGCGCCGCCCACGGCGTGCTCTACGTCGACACCTCGATCGAGCCCTGGCCCGGCGTCTTCGACAACCCGATGCTGACGATGCGCGAGCGGACGAACTACCGCACGCGCGAGGACATGCTGAAGCTGGGTCGGCGGCTTCCCCCCGGCGCGCCGACGGCCGTCGTGGACCACGGCGCCAATCCCGGGCTCGTCTCGCACTTCGTGAAGCAGGCCCTGCTCGACCTCTCCTGCGGGCTCGGCAAGCCCGCGGAAGCGCCTGCGGACCAGCCGGGCTGGGCAAAGCTCGCCGAGTCGCTCGGCGTCACGCTGATCCAGGTTTCGGAGCGCGACACGCAGGCGACGGACCGGCCGAAGCGCCCCAACGAGTTCGTCAACACCTGGTCGATCGACGGATTCGTCGACGAACTGATGCAGCCCTCGGAGCTCTCCCTCGGCACGGCGGAGACGCGCAAGCCGCGCAACTCCCACTGGCACCGCCCGCGCTGCGGCTCCATCTACCTGCACCGCCCCGGCGGCGCGACCTACGCCCGCAGCTGGCTGCCCTCCTCGGGCGGCTTCCAGGGCCTGCTCATGACGCACGACGAGGTGTTCTCGATCGCGGACTACCTCTCGCTGCGCCAGGGCTCGAAGTTCGAGTACCGGCCGACGGTCATGTTCGTCTACCACCCCTGCGACGACGCGATGCTCTCGACGCTCGAGCTGGAGGGGCGCGGCTGGTCGCTGCAGCCCACGCGGCGCATCATCCGCGCCGAGATCGTGACCGGCATGGACGAGCTCGGCGTGCTGCTGGCGGGCCACGGCCGGAACGCCTACTGGTTCGGCTCGCAGCTCTCGATCGCCGAGGCGCGAAAGCACGTCCCCTACACGAACGCGACCTGCCTGCAGGTCGCGGCCGGCGCGCTCGGCGCGCTCGTCTGGGCGATCCGCAATCCCCGCGAAGGCCTTCGCGAGGCGGACCAGCTCGACTTCCGCCCGGTGCTCGAGACCGCGCGCCCCTACCTCGGCCCGCTCGTCGGCGCCTACACCGACTGGACGCCGTTGCAGGGGCGCGGCGAGCTGTTCAGCGAGGACCTCGTCCCCGACCAGCCGTGGCTGCTCCAGAACGTCTGCGCCCGCCAGTGGCGATCCTGAGGAGGCTCATGAGAATGCAAGGACTGCTGTTCACGCTCTTTCTGGCCGGCGCCGCGGGCGCCGCGGTCGCGGCCGACGCTCCCGCGAAGCACGCGATCACGCACGAGGACGTCTGGCTGATGAAGCGCGTCGGCACGCCCGCGCTGTCGCCCGACGGCCGCCTCGTCGTCGTGCCGGTGGCCGCCCCCGCCTACGACGACGCCGAAAAATCCAGCGACCTCTGGCTCGTGCCCGCGGACGGCAGCGCGCCGCCCAGGCAGCTGACGTTCACGAAGGCCGGCGAGTCCGGCGTCGCCTGGAGCCCAGACTCGACGCGCATCGCCTTCTCGGCCAAGCGCGAGGGCAACGACGAGGCGCAGATCTACGTGCTCGACCTCGCGGCGGGCGGCGAAGCCGCGCGCGTGACCAACGTCGCGACCGGTGCCTCGCGCCCCGTCTGGCGGCCGGACGGGCGCGCGATCCTGTTCACGAGCCTGACCTGGCCCGGCACGATGAACGACGCGGACAACCGCAAGCGCATCGAGGAGAACAAGGCGCGCAAGTACAACGCGCGCGCCTACGACAGCTTCCCGATCCGGCGCTGGGACCGCTGGCTCGACGAGCGCCGCCCGACGCTGATGCTGCAGCCGCTCGACGCCGGCGCCGAGGCGAAGGACCTGCTCGCGGGCACGGCGCTGCGCGCCGCGCCCGGCTTCGGCGGGGACCTCGACAACGACGGTGACCGCATCGAGGCCGCGTGGACGCCGGACGGCAGCCGGATCGTGTTCACCGCCACGGTGGACCGCGACAAGTCCTGTCTCTTATACACATCTCCGAGCCCACGAGACTAAGGCGAATCTCGT